>Ga0224527_1000007_pt1 | contig 189646 bp, 164 predicted proteins | sample CBST0metaG_FD_179882 | JGI IMG/M metagenome (GOLD analysis project Ga0224527, IMG submission 179882) | Peat soil microbial communities from Stordalen Mire, Sweden - C.B.S.T0 | ecosystem: Environmental > Terrestrial > Soil > Wetlands > Peat | place: Sweden: Norrbotten County, Stordalen Mire...
ACCCTGCTGAATTCAGGGCCAGTCTAAAACGCTAATCCCCTACTCTTCCAGACTTTCTCAATACCAAAGGTGACATTTCTAAATAGGAAAACAGGGTGACATTTTAACTTTGGCTGGACATACGATATAAGTTCAAAGTCTCAAATTTGGTGGTTTAACCCAATCTGACTCCATACCGTTCTTGTGGAAATTCTCGTACAGACAACTCAACTGAGGCCAGCGCGCCCGGTTTATACTATGGAGGCAATGCCGAGTCAGTGTTTCTCCTGCGATTAATTTAGGATGATCGAAATCCTCGCCGGTATCCTGCATGCCTGCTTTTATCATCACTCTTTGGGATGGCCGTATTGATCACCGCGGTAAAAGAATAAACTTCCGTAACTTTCAGCACGTCGAATGCATAGCTTAGCGCCAGCTTGGCCGCTCCTTTTTTTTGAATCTTATTGCCGATATTTCAGGCAACGCTACGTCAAATCTACAGCGCGTTTAGCACTACCATCCTACAGATTTCAACAAAATCCACCGGATTGATTCATAATAAAAAAGAAAGCCACAATAAAAAGCGATAAGCACAAGTTTTGCGAATGAGAATCCTTTCCTGGTAGAAATTGGCTACTACCGGGCGGGAGAACGTTGGTCAAACCTCTCCATAGCATAAAATATTGCGTTCGGTTGTGGTTTATCCAGTGTTTATGAATTTTTTTACTGAGACTCAGCCTACTTTCCTTTACAATGATTGTCCTTGCCATCTTCAGGTAAAAATTTATGCCACTTCCCAAGCTGACGCAGCAAGACATGACGGAAAGCGAACAACGCCAACTCAAGACGCTGCTTGATCAGGCCCGTAAAGCTAACGGTCGTCCATTAACCAATTCCGAAAACAACCATATCAAGGATGACTACATCGACAAACTCATGGCAGAACGTGAGCTTGTTGCTAAAAAGGTCCGTACTGAACATAAACAAAAAAAGATCAAACCCGATATTTCAGCAACCTATGAATGGTCAGCAAACATGCACACCCGCGGGCGTCGCTGATTGAACTAAGGACTTTTCACAAGGGTGTTGCATGAAAAATCGAGCCAACGCCTGATGGCGCTGGCCACGGTGCTTTTTTTGTTAGTAAAACGACGACAACATAATTCTACGCCAATGAGTGACTACCGCTAATCCTTCAAACCACGGTTGTTAAGCATGGGTTCCAGACTGGGCGTTTTGCCTCGCCAGATGAGATACAGCTGTTCCAGATCCTGGCTATTGCCTTGGGATAAAATTTTATTGCGAAATTCCCGGCCATTTTCCGCTGTCAGCCCTCCCCGTTCCTTGAATGCCTCAAAAGCGTCATCGGCCAGCATTTCAGTCCACAGGTAGGCATAATAACCGGCGGCATAGCCTCCACCCCAGATATGCTGAAAATAACTGGAACGATATCGAGGCGGCACATAAGGTAAATTGACGTGTTCTTGCGCCAATACGGCGGCCTCAAATGCGGTTACGTCATCGACCTGCTGTTGCTCGCCAAGCGTGTGCCAATGCAGATCCAGCAGCGCGGCGGATAATAATTCGGTCATTTCGAAACCTTTATTGAACCGCGACGCTTTTTGTATTTTCGCCACAAGCTCAGGCGGCATAGGCTCTCCGGTCTGATAGTGCCTGGCGTAGTGGGCAAAAATCTGCGGTTCTTCAGCCCAATGCTCATTAAACTGGGACGGAAATTCGACAAAATCACGCGGAGTGGCGGTCCCTGACAAGCTCGGGAATTCCTGTTTGGCGAACAGTCCATGTAACGTATGGCCAAATTCATGAAACAGCGTGATCACATCGTCCCAGGTTAACAATGCCGGCTCGCCAGCCGCCGGTTTGGTGAAATTGGCCACGTTATAAATCACCGGTCGAGTGCCAAGCCGTAAGGACTGTTCGACGAAATTACCCATCCACGCCCCGCCGCTTTTGTTATCGCGCTGAAAATAATCCGTATAAAACAGCGCCAACGGCGAACCGTCCTGATCAACTATTTCATAGACCCTGACATCAGGATCATAAACCGGCAGATCGGTGCGCGGCGTAAAACTGATGCCGTATAACAACTCTGCGGCGTAGAACACGCCATCATGCAACACCCGCTCCAGCGCGAGATAAGGTTTGATATCCGCATCATTGAGATCGAACGTTTTTTTGCGCACTTGTTCGGCATAATATTGCCAATCCCAGGCCGCCAGGGAGAATCCCCCTTGCTGTTCATCAATCACGCGCTGAATATCCGCGGCTTCCCGCCGGGCGCGAGCGATGGCGGCCGGCACCAGGCCACGTAAAAATTCCAGCGCGGCGGCGGGCGTTTTGGCCATTTGATCATGCAAAGCCCAACTGGCGTAATCGGTAAAACCGAGAATACGGGTTTTTTCGGATCTAACCTGGGCCAGGCGCAGAATAATTTCTCGGGTATCGCAGGCGTCGCCTTTTTCAGCCCGATTAAGGGAAGCTGAAAGTAAAGCCGCGCGGATGTCGCGATCGTTCAAGGATGCCAATAGCGGCTGCTGCGTGGTGTTTTGCAATGTCAGTAACCATTGGTTTTCCGCATTAATGGCGCGGGCGGCTCGTCGCGCCGCCATCAGATCGACATCGCTTAATCCGTCGAGCTGCGTTGGGTCTGCGACAGTTAAGGCACCCTGATTGCCGGCATCCATCAATAAGTGGCTAAAACGGGTGCTCAGCGCCGCCGCTTCCTGATTAAGCAGCGAAAGCCGTTGTTTTTCTCGAGGCGGCAGTTGTGCTCCCGACAGAAGAAAATTGTCATAGATGACGTCAATCAAGCGTCTGGATTCCGCGGTCAATGACAGGCTATCTCGTCTATCGTAAACCGCTTGCAACCGGCCGAATAAGAAAGTGTTGAATTTAATAGCATCATTCATCGCCGCCAATTTTGCTGATTGTTGCTCATCGATCCTTCTTAGGGCTGCGCTGGTATTAGCCGAGGTCATTGCGCCAAAAACGGTTAAAACGCGCTTTAACAGCGAACCGCCCTTTTCCAGGGCCGCATATGTGTTTTCAAATGTGGGCGGCCGGTCAAGGTTGGCGATTTGGTCAGCTTGCGCAAGGTATTGCCGGATACCCTCTTCTATTGCCGGGCTGTAATCGTTCTCGCTGATCAGATCAAACGGTGGCGCCTGGTAAGGCAAAGTGCTGGCGTGGGAAAATGGATTTTCGCTGGATAATTGTTGCTGGGCCACAGATTGACTCCTATAAACGTATCAGCAGTGCTGATTTTATATTGAGGTCATCATAATGAAGGCGCAGATAAGGCGCAACAGGCATGTCGACTTGCAGCCTGGCGGATAACATATTGATTGATCATTAAAACGAAGCTGGCGGGACGCATCTCTTTTTGCAAGCCATCACCGCCAGAAAACCCCTTTCAGTTTTTTAATTGCCGCATCAGCAGTGCGGCAATGGCAATACTAAAAAACGTTCTGTTTTTTTAGTCGTTTTCCAGCGAGGCCATATCAATGACAAAACGATAACGAACATCACTTTTGACGACGCGTTCGTATGCTTGATTAATTTGCTGGACGCCTATCATTTCAATGTCTGAAACAATGTCATGGCGGCCGCAAAAATCCAGCATCTCTTGCGTTTCCTTAATCGATCCTATGCCCGACCCCGCCAAGCTTCGGCGGCCGTGAATCAATGCGCCGGCATGTAACGGTACCTTATTTTCCGGGATGCCAACCAAGACCATGGCGCCATCGATTTTCAACAGGGAAAGATAGGCGCCCCAATCAATTTCCGCAGCCACGGTGCAAATGATCAGGTCAAAGGTGTTTTTAAGCTGTTCGAAAGTAGCCGCATCTTTAGTGGCGTAATAATGATCGGCGCCCAGGCGAAGCCCATCTTCTTTCTTTGATAATGTCTGGCTGAGTACCGTGATTTCCGCACCCATGGCATGGCCTATTTTGACGCCCATGTGACCCAGACCGCCAAGGCCGACAATAGCGACTTTTTTACCTGGACCCGCCTGCCAATGACGCAGCGGGGAATAAAGGGTAATGCCGGCACAAAGCAAGGGAGCTGTGGCGTCAAGCGGCAGATTGGCCGGAATAGACAGTACGTAGCCTTCTTTGACCACAATATGATCGGAGTAACCGCCCATGGTCGGCGTTTTGCCATCGCGTTCCAGACTATTGTAGGTCAATACCAGTCCTTCCCGGTATTGTTCAAAATCCACGTCCCGCTCGGTGGAATGAATACAGGAATCCACAAAACAACCGACGCCGACACGATCGCCGACATTAAATTTAGTGACAGCGTCACCTTTTGCTACCACCTCGCCGACAATTTCATGACCCGGTACCATGGGGAATCTGGCGCCGCCCCACTCATCCCTGGCTTGGTGAATATCTGAATGGCAAATCCCGCAGTAAGCGATTTTAATCACGACATCGTCTTTATTGGGGGTGCGGCGCTCGAAAGTATAAGGTTTTAATGGGGCTTTGGCAGCCAGCGCGGCGTAACCTTTGGCTTTGGACATACTGCGAACTCCCGTTGTGGTGGATGAAAAAAGATATGTACTACCAGCAAACTCTCTTTGTAGAACCTTACTGTGCCTTAAAACCCGCCGACAAGGGTATAACGATATTGTTTTATCATTGCCTGATCCTGCAAAACATTCTGAGAATTTATAACGAATTTCGAAAATAAGGTTGTCTGGATACTCAACGCGAAATAAATCAAATTCAATTTAACTCATTTTTTTTCGTAGGGTGGCTAAAATATGCCGTCCCTTTTTTTATAAACATTTTATGCTAATTATTTGTATGTTTGCCAAGCACCCTTAAAATTTTATTTTCCTGAAAGGTTATTGTGAAAAAAATAAATAAGTCCCTAATGGGTATGGCTATTATGCTCAGCAGCATATCCCCTAACTACGCCGGAAATGATGAGTCCCCAGGCAGAAGCACCGCTAAATCCCCTAGGAGATCCCATGCCGAAAAAAATATTTCCTCTCCTCCCGGGTCGAAAACGTCTTACTCTTATTCGGGTAATCGTACCGGGGTAGCTAGGCCAAGCTTTAAAGGTCAACACGCGGAAATAGATAAAGGATTGTTTCATGGCGGCGCTGGTTTTTGGTTAAATAAAGCAAGCAATAGTTCGATAGGAAACATCAAAGCGAAAGGTGGTGATGGTATCAAAGGTGGTAATGGTATCTTTATTGATAAATGTTCCGATAATATTAACCTTGATAACATAACAGTACAGGGCGGTTCGGTCATTAAAACGTCAGCAAAATCTTTCGAAGGCGATCCTGTTGGCGGTGCGGGTATTTTTATAGCCGATGGACATGCGACCACAAAATTCACTATCAACAATACCACGATTACCGGTGGCCAAGGGAGGGGGTATCTGGCAGGTAAAGGGATGGATATTCGTGGACCAGCGGATATTATCCTTAATAATTGCGGTATTAATTCCGGCACTAGCAGCAACAGTAATGGAACGGCCGCAGATGGGATAACGATGGAAAGCGGTTCTCTTATCCTTAACCAAAGTGTAGTTAAGAGTAACGGCGCCGCGGGTATTTACTTGTCTGGGCCAGCTTTGGCCAAGGTTTTATCGCCCAGTGAAATTGATGGAGGTTTTCTGACGGGGGTGGGTATCCGTGCCAAAGATGAATGCCAGGTCGAAGTCAGCGGCAAAGTAAGCGGCAAGGAATATGCGGTATCGTTTGAGGGTGATAATAATACACTAACGTTAGAGAAAAACTATCAATTGAAGGGTAAACTAAAATCGCTTGGCAAGAATAATACGTTGAATTTGAGAAGCCAAGATAATGATGGTAATAGATTTTATCTCAGCTCTTTAGCTGCTGTTAATGAATCTCCTGACACTAACTCGAATAATATCGGAGAAGATCATAAGGAACATCCTGGCTTTAGCTTGCATAAGACCGGAGCGGGCCATTGGACGTTGTATGATCAAAATCCCAATAGTCGTTTTGAGCAGGTTACAGTATCTGAAGGCAGTTTGTCATTAGCCGAAGTAAACTCCGACCAAGCCCCTCGCCATAAACAAGCAAACGGCGAACCGCCATTGGGTCAAGCTGAAAGAATACATGCGGTACAAGCCCCCATCGTTGATATACCCGCGAATCTTTACAGCAAAGAGATTCATATCAAGCCTGGCGCCACTTTCGGCGGTTGCGGCCTGGTTCAAGGCCAAGTGCAAAATGGTGGCACACTCGTATGTGGTTCACCTAAAAACAGTGTTCCGGCTTCCGGTTATCTCCTCATTGATGGTAGCTACCAAGGCGTAGAGGGATCATCAGTGGAAATGGATGTTCATTTGCGGGGCGATGACGTGATGAACAATAAATTACTCATCAATGGTGTTGTCTCAGGAAGGAGTAAAGTGAAGGTTATTCCTCATGTCGGAACAGAGACGTCGACCAACGATATTCCCCTCATCAAAGTGATTAAAAATAACGCCTTGGCAACGGATGCATTTTACTTGTCTGAACCTGTGATTATCGGCGGCATAGAGCGTTATCTCAAGCAAGAGAACAATCAGTGGCTGCTGACAACCGAGCCGCCGGGCACGCAATCCCCTCTCGACGAACAGCCTATGGTGGTTTATCCCGTTTCGGCTCAAGCAATTGAACATGAGGTCAAACATAACAGTCCCCCGGCCAAGCCACCCAGACGAAAAGCGATGACTGCCAATGAGGTCTTGGTCCCTTCTCCATCAGCGCCCTCCCCAACCGCGGCATTGCAACACCCTGGCGCGCAGACTAAGCCGATTCGGCAAGATGCAGATCGGGAGGATAAAGTCGTAAAAGTTGCGACTGAGGTAGCGATGAATGTAGCTGAAACGGTTAGTCTTGATAGCGCTAATTTCCTTGATGGTAAACCTTTGATCACTACTGAGCCATTAAGAGCTGAATCGAATCTTGCAAAAAATTATCCAGGGCTTGAAATTATCACCGCCGCCCATGATCTCGACGATTACGCTGATACGAATCAACCTTCTTCGTCGGCGGCCGATGGCGCACCTTTCATTCCAGTGAAAGTACACCATACCGCCCAGGAAATAGTGTATGAAGCGTCGCCCCATGCGCCAGTGCTTATGCCACTAATAAAGGATGTCCAACCGATTGCACAACACGCTATTCTTTCGGACATACCAGAAAGCATTCCTGTTGCGTCAGCCGTTGAGGTGGATTTAGATCAGGATGGCGAAACCGGCGCTGATGCTGCTGCAACTGATTTTCAACCAGAAATCCATCGCGCGGCGGCTACAACCGCCAGCGCAACAGCGCCTGTTATTATCGTGGTAACCGAGCCCGAACAGGCCTTCGCCGAGGAAGAAACGGATGTGACCGCCAGCGAGAACCCGACTGATAATGATACTATCGTTGCCATTGAGGCTGAATCGGCGCCACTCGATGAATTGCCTTCGCCGGCGACGGCTAGCGTCACGCCATTGCCGATAGCAGCGGAATACAGCGAACCATTGCTGATCGAGTCGGGAATCTTTGCCGCCAACCTGTCTGCCGCTAATACCATGTTAACCACTCGCATGCATGATCGGCTGGGTAATCCCGCCTATCCTGAAGCATGGGGTTATGACAATGCGTCGGGGCGGCCGGCTTTATGGCTGCGTACTGTAGGTTCAAGCAATACGTCGGCTATGTCCGCTGGCGGTAACTTGACGCAAACCCATCTTCAGCGGGTGCAACTGGGCGGCGAGATTTTTCATGCCACCCGAAATGGCGCCGATGGTTGGCATCTTGGCTTGATGGCCGGTCAAGGCAAGAGCCACAGCAAGACGCGATCGACTTCAAATGGCGATGACGCCAAAGGCGGTATCAGCGGCTACGCTATGGGCGTTTATGGAACCTGGCACCGTGATGATGAACAGCGCAAGGGCCTGTACCTGGATGGTTCTCTGAACTATAACTGGTTTGACAACCGGGTCCGGGACAAGACCGGAACTGAACATCATTATCGTTCCCATGGAATGGTTGGCTCAGTTGAAACCGGATACCATCAAAAATGGCATCAAGGCAAAGGATACCGTGCCTATATACAGCCTCAGGCGCAACTGACCTGGATGGGTGTTCGGGCTGAGCAAGCTGTAATCAATGAACAAACCCTATCCTCCCGCGGCAGCGATAACCTACAATCGCGCCTTGGCGCTCGTGTGTATATCGAGCATCGCGCCGAGGGTCGGCAGTTGATCGCTCAGCCTTATATTGAAACGAGCTGGATTCATAACTCTCGCCCCTTTGGTGTTGAATTCAATGGTCATACCCAGTCGCAGCAAGGCAGTACTGATATAGCCGAATTCAAAATCGGTCACGAAGGGCAAATCAGCCGGGATGTCGCTTTATGGGGTAGTCTGGCGCATCAGCTTGGCGGCGGAAATTATCGCAATACCGCCGGTACGCTCGGGGTTACGATTCGTTTTTGATGGGCGCTGGCAAAGAGCCATTGTCATTGTAAAGGCTGATAATTTCACCGGCAATGGCGATGGCGATTTCACCCGGCAATTTTCCTTTTACCGCCGCCAAGCCGATGGGACATCGCAAGTTTGCCAGACATTCAGGGGAAATACCGCGCTGACTGAGGCGGTAATCAAACCGTTGCCGTTTGGTCGCTGAGCCGATAAGTCCGCAGTAGCGATAGTCGTTGCGCAGTAAGATCAATTCAATCAGTTGGAAATCCAACTGATGATCATGGGTCATGACCACAAAATAGCTATTGGCCGGTATATCGGCGATGGCATCCACTGGGTCTTCGGCAATGATGTTGATTTTTTCGTCAAGCTCAAGGGGAAACAATTCGGCCCGCTGATCAATCCAACTGATATCGCATGGTAAATCGGCCAATACCCGTACCAATGCCTGAGCCACATGCCCCGCGCCAAAAAGCGCAATATGTGGTCGCGACCCCACATTTACCGGTTCAAACAAGACCGAAGCCATTCCCCCGCAACATTGGCCTAACCGCGCGCCGAGGGAAAAACGTTCGGTGCGGCATTGTACGGTTTGCGCCGACAGCATCTCACGCGCAATGGCGCAGCATTGGTATTCCAGGTGTCCGCCACCAATAGTGCAGTATTGCCTTTCTTGCGTAACCACCATTTTGGTGCCGCGATCGCGAGGGGTTGACCCCATTTCAGTGATGATGGTGACCAACACTGAGGGGGTACGGCTGGTTTGCAAATTCGCCAGTGCGGTAATCCAGTTATCAATCATAAGCGTCCCCCTGAAAACCTATGAAGTTGAATACGAGTGACGCAAAATGTGACATTGTCACTTATTCACGTCTGATAGCCTGATTTGCGCCGTTTTCAACTCTGCGGACAACGCGTCGGCCCCTCTTTCCGTTTCAGCCTGGTTTGAACTCGACGACAAAGATAATACGGGATCTGGCGAGCCAAGGCGCTCGGCGATTACCGCCGTGAGTTGTTCAATACCGTTTAACATCCTTTCCGGTGTTGCGGGGGCATCAATTGCGGGGTGATAATCATAATTCGCCAAACTGGCCACCGCGTCTTTAAGCGCGCACCAGACAGAAATGGCCAGCATAAACGGCGGCTCGCCCACTGCCTTGGAGTGAAATACCGTTTGCTGAGGATTTTGACGATTTTCCAGCAACCGGACATTAAAAACCGGCGGCGTATCGCCGATGGCGGGGATTTTATAACCGGCGGGTCCGTCGGTGAGCAGGCGGCCCTTTTCATTCCAGACCAGTTCTTCGCTGGTCAGCCAGCCCATCCCCTGAATGAAGCCGCCTTCCACCTGCCCGGTATCGATGGCCGGGTTTAACGAAGCGCCGACATCATGAAGAATATCGGTACGCAATACCCGATATTCACCGGTCAAGGTATCCACCGCCACTTCGGTGCAGGCGGCGCCAAAAGCAAAATAATAGAATGGATTGCCGGTGGCCCGTAGACGATCATAATGAATGCCTGGCGTAGCGTAGTAGCCTTGGCTCATCAGGGAAACTTGCTGGATGTGGGCCAATTCGGCGACTTCCCTCAGGGTAAATAGCCGATCGGCGACCTTGACCATGCCATTGTTAAAACGGATTTGCTCTGCTTCGGTCTGGTATACCCGGCATAACATCGCTATCAAGCGTTGTTTGAGCACCTCAGCGGCGTGTTGCGCCGCTTTGCCATTCAAATCGGCGCCAGAGGAGGCGGCGGTAGGCGACGTGTTGGGTATTTTGCCGGTATTGGTGGCGGTAATACGAATCTGGTTGCTGTCGACGCCGATGATCTGGGCGACTATCTGAATAATTTTGCTGTGTAAACCCTGCCCCATCTCGGTGCCGCCATGATTGAGCTGCAAACTGCCGTCGGTATAAAGCAGCAGCATGGCGCCGGCCTGGTTGAGAAAGCTGGCGGTAAAGGAAATCCCGAATTTAACCGGCGTCAACGCCAGTCCGCGTTTCAGTATCGGGCTGGTGGCATTGAACGCGCTGATTTCCCGTCGACGTTGGGCATAATCCGCCGATGCTTCCAATTCTGCGGTGATTTCCGCTAGTAAATTTTCCTCGACCCTCTGGCCATAATGCGTCATATTGCGCGCGGTTTTACCGTAGTAATTAAGCTTACGCACGCTAAGCGGGTCCTTTTCCAACGTTCGAGCGATATGATCGAGGATATTTTCGATGGCCAGCATGCCCTGCGGTCCGCCGAAACCGCGAAATGCGGTATTTGAAGCCGTATGCGTGCGGCATCGGTAGCCGGTTATCACCACATTATCGAGATAATAAGCATTATCCGCATGAAACATTGCCCGATCGACGATGGATCCCGACAGATCTGGTGAATAACCGCAGTTAGCGATCAGATCCAGCTTGAGCCCGAGGATCAACCCAGTTTGATCAAAGCCCACATCATACCGCACCAAAAAGGGATGCCGTTTACCGGTCGACAGCATATCGTCGCGGCGGTTGAGGCGCATTTTCGCCGGTTTTCCGGTCAGGGCGGCCACTACGGCGCATAAGCAGGCCGGCGCCGCCGCCTGAGTTTCTTTACCGCCGAAACCACCCCCCATTCGCCGCATATCCACGGTGACGTCTTTCATCGTGCATCCCAGTACCGATGCCACCAATTTTTGCACCTCGGTGGGATGCTGAGTCGAGGAAAAGACTTGTACCGCGCCCTGCTCCGCCGGGATAACCATGGCGACCTGGGTTTCCAGATAAAAATGTTCCTGGCCGCCGATATGCAAGCGTCCCTGGATACGGCGCGGCGCGGCGGCCATCGCTTCGTCGGCATCGCCGCGGCGGTGAGTGTGAGGCGCATCCACATAAAGCTGTTGTTCCAGCGCCTGTTCCACATCCAGCACCGCCGGCAGCGGGTCATAGTCGATGATGGCCGCCGCCGCCGCTTGCTGCGCTATCAGCGGATCCTCGGCGGCCACGACCAGGATCACCTGCCCGACATATTCAACCTGATCTTTTGCCAATAAAGGGTCGCCCGGTTTCAACGGCCCGATATCGAGCTTGCCGGGAACATCCCGCCAGGTGAGCACTATCGCTACGCCGGGAAAACGATAACAGGGCGTAGTGTCCACCGAGACGATACGGGCATGGGCATGATCGCTTAATCTGGGCGCCAGATGTAAAAGATGAGGCAATTCAGGGTAGTCGTCGATATAACGCGCTTCCCCGCTCACATGCAGTGCGGCGCTTTCATGGACCATCCCCATACCGGCTCCGGTTAAAGGCGGAAGATCAAATTGCCGTTGACGCTCCGCGGGCGAATGAGCGTCATTGAATTCATGCATAATGGTCGACCTCCAACTGATTAGCGGGTAAGGACTTCGACAGAAAAAAACGCAACAACAGATTTTGCGCCACTTGCAACCGGTAATGGGCGCTGGCGCGCAAGTCGCTGAGCGGCGTGAAATCGTCGGCTAACGCCTGGCTGGCACGTTCAAAAACCGCCTTGGTCCAGGGTTGCCCTCGCAATGCGGTCTCAGCGCGTCCGGCGCGTTGCGGCACTGCGGCCATACCCCCATAAGCCAGGCGGGCCGACTGGATAATGCCTTGGCGCACTTCGCAGCAGAAAGCGCCTAACACTGTGGATATATCGTCTTCCCGGCGTTTGGACACTTTGTAAACGGCGTAGATATGTGACGGCGTCACTCTTGGAATTTCAATATTTTCAATAAATTCGCCGGGTTGTAATGCTGTTTTACGGTAAGAGAGAAAAAATTCCTTTAATGCTATTCGACGTGTCGCCTCCCCCCGTTTCAACTGTAGATAAGCGCCAAGGGCCAATAATAACGGCGCGCCATCGCCGACGGGCGAAGCATTGGCCAAGTTGCCGCCGAGCGTGGCCTGATTGCGTATTTGCCTAGAGGCGAAACGCGCCAATACGTCGCGGTAGCCTGGCAGATACTCCGCCAGAAAGGGTTCGCAGTCCGTCAAGGAAACGCCTGCCCCAATGATGAGGAATTGGTCGTTTACCGCCAGGGTTTTCAATTCCGCCAACTGGCTGATATCAATAAGCAAGGGCAGCTCTCGCCGATGCAATGAGACCGTTAGCGCCAGATCGGTGCCGCCGGCCAATAAAGCGGCATGCGGATAACGCAGGTAGAGAGCGCTTAATTGCGACAGCGTATGGGGAACCAAACAGGTATGGCCGGCGGCGTGGAGGCGCTGGATTTCGCTGGGTACCAGCGCCGTAAGACGTGACAATGTCACCCATTCTTGTTCGGTAAATTGATCGGCCGCCGGCTGGCCGCTCTGTTTGGCTGCGGCGATAATGGAACGGTACCCGGTACAGCGACAAAGATTGCCGCCTAAGGCTTGCGTAATCTGAGGTTCGGTAGCCTCTTGGCCGGATTTTTGCCAGGCGAACAGCGACATAACGATGCCCGGTGTACAAAAACCGCATTGGGACGCGTGGTTTGTCACCATGGCCTGCTGAACCGAATGCAATTGTCCCTGGCGTTTGAGATGCTCAACGGTGATCAGTTGTTTGCCTTGCAAGGCTGAGACCAGCGTAATGCAGCTATTGATACTGCAATAGACCAATTTTCCAGCGTCTGGTTGCGCCAGCACCAGGGTGCAAGCCCCGCAATCACCGCTGCCGCATCCTTCCTTGACGCCGATCAACCCTTGGCGGCGGCGCAGATAATGCAAAATGCTGGTGTTGGGGTCCAGTGAGGTCTCGGTGACCAGGGTTTGGTTGAGTAAAAAACGAATCATCCCAGTTCTCCCCTATTCATGGCAATGACGTCACGGCAATCACGGGAATAAGCCGGCTCGCCCAGGATCCAGGTTTGATGAATATTACGGTCATCGCCAAGCATCATCATGGCGAACAACCGTTCTTCCAATCCCCGGCATTTGCTTTGACGCAGACGTTGCAATGAGGTTGCCGCCGGATCAAGCACGACGAAATCCGCTTCTTTACCCGGCAAAAAATTTCCCAGCAGATTGTCTATGGATAAAGCGTGCGCGGCGCCCAGGGTGACGTGATAAAAAGCCTCATAAACCGACAGGCAGTCATGCTGCAACTGCCCGATTTTATAAGCATCACCCAGGGTCTGTAACAGATTGAACGTGGTGCCGGCGCCGACATCGGTCCCGATGCCAAACGGAATATGCCATTGCCAGCTTTTTTGCCGGTTGAATAATCCGCTGCCGAGAAAGAGATTGGAGGTGGGACAAAAAGCGATGGCTGAATGTGAACGCGCCAGCGATTGCCACTCATGATCGTCAAGATGCAGGCAATGAGCAAAAACGCTTTTACGACCAGTCAATCCGTAGTGCTCATAAACATCCAGGTAGCCGTCCCGCGCGGGAAACAGCGATTTCACCCAGGCAATCTCCTGCTGGTTTTCCGCCAAATGCGTCTGCAAATAGATATCGGGAAATTCACGGTACAACCGGCCGGCCGCCGCCAATAATTCCGGGGAACACGTCGGGGCGAAGCGCGGCGTTAAGGCGTAACTCAAACGTCCTTTATTATGCCAGCGCAGGATAAGCGCACGCGTGTCCGCTTCGCTTTGTTGCGGCGTTTCCAGCAATTCCGGCGGCGCATGGCGATCCATCATCACTTTGCCGGCAATGATTCGCATACGCCGTTCAAGCGCCGCGGTGAACAGCGCATCGACGGATTGCGGATGCACCGTTGCGAAAACCATGGCCGTAGTGGTTCCGTTGCGTAATAACTGCTCAAGAAAGAAGGCCGACATGCTGGCGGCATGGTCAGGGCAAGCATACTGGCTTTCAGTCGGAAAAGTGTAATGCGTCAGCCAATCCAGCAGTTGATGTCCATGGGAACCGATCATTTCCATCTGGGGATAATGCACATGGCAGTCGATAAAACCCGGCACGATAATCTTGTCAGGAAAATGATAAACCGGCAGGTCCGGCGGCAAAGAATGTCTGGCTGACGCCCAAGGCTGTAATGAGATAATTTTGCCCGCCTCAATCAGCAGTAACCCGTCTTCCACAAAACGGGCGGATTGCGTTAACTGCTCCGGCTGGGTCACAGGTTGGATCAGGTCGAAAAAACTGCTGTGGATGGCTTTGACATCACTCATGGCATCGGCCTTTATCATTAATAGAGTTATTGCGCTTAAAGGAGTCAGACTATGATCCAAGGGTGGGATACCTTCCCCCTCTATATAAGGGCAAGATCCATGCCATATACAAATGCAAGCTAAATAGATAAAAATATTATAAATTCAAATGGTTATGTAATATTCATGTAAAATAATTTCTCTTTGATGATAAATTAGAACACAAATAGAGATAGGCAATCGGTTGCTTATTATTGTCATCGTTTGCTCGCAATCATTTTCATTTCATTGTATTTTGTATGACTATTCAATTTTACGATGTGCATCATTTAACGGTCTAAAAATGAGTCTGTAATGTTAAAAAGATGCACAATAATGTTACCTGCGCACTACTTTATTGCATTGAGATTATTAGCCCGTCGTCGCTCGACTCTGTCGTTTACACTCAAGTTAAGGGTTAGCCCGAAGTGCGGCAGACCGTTGGCGTTGGCAGGCCTTCCTAAAGTACCCATGCTAGGAGAATTCAGATGGAATATCGTCAACTGGGCCGTTCCGGCCTGAAAGTATCGGTATTAAGCCTTGGCACCATGACTTTCGGCGGCAAAGGTAAATTTGCCAAAGTCGGTGATACCGGAGTGGCGGAAGCGCGTCGTCAGCTCGCTATTTGTGTTGAGGCGGGAATCAATCTGTTCGACACCGCTGACGTCTACTCCCAGGGAGTGTCAGAAGAGATTCTGGGCGAAGTGCTGAAAGAAAAACGCAGTAGCGTGCTTATTTCATCCAAGGCGCGGTTCCCCATGGGTATCGGCCCTAATGATCGCGGTTCTTCGCGCCATCACCTGATCCGCGCTTGCGAAGCCAGTTTGAAACGGCTAAAAACCGACTATCTCGATTTGTATCAACTGCACGAATGGGATGGGTTGACGCCGCTTGAAGAAACGTTGTATGCCCTGGAACACCTGGTAAGCAGTGGTAAAGTGCGCTATGTCGGGGTTTCCAATTTTTCCGGCTGGCACCTGATGAAAACGCTGGGTGTTTCGGAACGTCTGAATTTGATTCGCCCGGTCAGCCAGCAAATCCATTACTCACTGCAATCCCGTGAAGCTGAATATGAGCTTTTGCCGATTTCCCAGGATCAGGGTGTGGGCGTACTGGTGTGGAGTCCGCTGGCCGGGGGACTGTTGTCCGGCAAATATCGCCGCGACCATCAACCGGAAGGCAGTACCCGCCATCTTGAACAATGGAATGAACCACCGATTCATGACCAGGAAGCGCTGTACGATATCGTCGATGTTTTAGTGGATATCGCCGATTCACGCGGCGTCTCGGCGGCTCAGATTGCCTTGGCATGGCTGATCAGCCGTCCGTTGGTGAGCTCGGTTATTATCGGCGCGCGTACCGAAGATCAATTGAAGGATAATCTGCAGGCGGCGGATGTGGTGCTTAACAGCCAGGAAATCGACAGGCTGTCCGAAGTCAGCCGTCCGCAGTTGATTTATCCTTACTGGCATCAGGCGCAAACGGCTTCAGATCGGCTATCTCCGGCGGATCTGTCATTGATAGCGCCTTATCTGAAATAGTCCGCCGACTCCCAAATACACAAAAGCGCGTCTTACCAACGCGCTTATTTTATGCGAAAAAGATAAGGAACACTAAATGATTATTTTTGTAACTGGCGCCACCGCTGGTTTTGGCGAAAGCATAACCCGCAAGTTTATCCAGCTAGGCCATAAGGTAATCGCTACTGGCCGCCGCCAGGAGCGCCTTGATGCATTGGCCGCCGAACTCGGCGCCAGCGTTTATACCCTGAAATTGGACGTGCGCGACCGTGACGGCGTGTTCAAAGCGGTTAATTCATTGCCGGCGGAATGGCAAGAGGTGGATGTCCTGGTCAATAACGCCGGCCTGGCGTTGGGATTGGAACCGGCGCATAAAGCCAATCTTGATGATTGGGAAAACATGATAGACACCAATAATAAAGGTTTGGTTTATATGACCCGTGCCGTATTACCCGGTATGGTAGCCCGCCATCGCGGTCATATTGTCAATCTCGGTTCCACCGCCGGTCGGTGGCCATATGCCGGCGGCAACGTCTATGGCGCGACCAAAGCCTTTACCCGTCAATTCAGTCTTAACCTGCGCACCGATCTGGTGGGAACCAAAGTTCGGGTTACGGATATCGAACCCGGATTGGTGGGAGGAACCGAATTTTCTGCGGTACGGTTTAAAGGCGACAGCGATAAAGTGCAGAATGTGTATAAGAATGCCGATCCGCTAATGCCGGAAGATATTGCCGAAGCGGTCTATTGGGTCACTACCCTGCCCGCTCATGTCAATATCAATACCTTGGAAATGATGCCGGTCAATCAGTCTTTTGCCGGACTGAGCGTGCATCGGGATCAATAAGTCAAACCTGCTCGGCGAACACCTTGATTGAAGTCTAAGGCGGTTCGCCGGTTTTTGTCGCGTCATGCCATGTGTAATATTTTCCCTGCCGCTTTTCCTTAATTGCATTAAAATAAACTAATACCGTAAATATAATTTCTATTATAAATAATAACAATAATAATGTATTTACAGGACATGGGATTGATATTACCCAATTTTGGATGCACTGCTATCCTTATATTGGGTAATTTATTTCAATATAAGGACACGTAAATGAAAATATCGATCCTGTCTGGCACAATCATCGCCATGCTGCTTCCCCTGCTGGCGCAAGCATCCTGTGAAAGCGTTAAAGCTGATATTACGCATAAGATTGTGGCGAATGGTTTACCGGAATCCGGTTTTCGGTTGGATGTGGTGTCAAACGAGGATGCAGCAAACACGCAAGGACACGTTGTCGGAAATTGTGAAAACGCGTCACAAAAAATAATCTATCTGCGCACTGGCGACCCGGTCGATCATGCGCCTAGCCCTTAATAACCAACCGGGCGAGTTCTTTTCTCGCCCGGGATAGCACGGCTAACGTAAATAACACCAAGGTTTTGATTCAGACAGCTAATTTTTCTTTCTGGTTTAACAGACTGTCCAAAATTATATAATTAGCCAGATCACGCTTTTCCGCCCGAGGCAAGTAAGGTAATTCCCCTAATTGCGGCGCAGGTATTTTGGTTCGCAAAATATCCATTATTTCAGCGTAATGCGCCAGTCCGGGATTGATGCGATTGGCAACCCAGCCGATTAATGGCAGACCATCAGCAATTATTGCCTGAGCGGTCAGCAGTGCATGGTTAATACACCCTAATTTGATACCGACAACCAGTATTACCGGTATCTGTTCCTTGACCACCCAATCCGAATAAGGACGATAATCGCTCATTATGGTACGCCAGCCTCCGCTGCCTTCCACCACGACCGTATCGGCTATTTCAGTTAAATGTTGTAATCCTTTCGACATGAGATCGTAATTAATTTCGCTGCCAGTGTAAGCGCCGATTTCTTCCTCACGCAAAGTAATAGGATTTATCTCAGCATAAGGCAGCGTCAGCGTCGAGGAAGCACTGAGAATAAGGGCGTCCTTGTTGCGCAAACCCTCTGGCATTTCCTCGCTTGAACGGGCAATGGGCTTGTAACCCACGACATTCAAATTATGTGCCGCCAGGTTTTGCAACAAGGCACGCGAGACAATGGTCTTGCCGACAGCGGTATCCGTACCGGCAACAAAAATACGCTTCAACATGACAACTCCAGCCTGTCGTTAATCCATTGGACATGTTTAAATGATCGAATAATAGAAATGTACGCGATATAACACCGACACGGCTTGCGTTAGCTCAATATTTTATCGTTAAGGTCCCAATTGCGCCGTTTTTATCAAAAAATGCCGGCTTCGTTATCCCTGCAATAATTTTAGCAATAACGAGCCATCGTAAAGCGCATCTTTCACCAGAGCGGCGCCGGGCATTGTGCCCTGATTGATAAATCTCGTGGCCTGGACAATGATATTTTTGCTGTAATCGGGTAATGATTGTTGCCGGATATTGGAAAGGATGACCGGAAATAGAATATCCGAAGCTGAATTGAGCGGCGAGCCGACCAAAATCTTCTCCGGATTGAATAAGTTGACCATGATGGCGAGTATGCGCCCCACACTGTTGCCGATGCCGACAATGATGTCGCGCGCCAGCGTATCGCCGGCAATGGCCGTGGCGCACAAAGACTCCACGCTAACCCCGGTGGCGTTCAAGGCGGAATCGACGTTCAGCGCCAGGCGCTGGCGGGTGAGATCCAATATGCTCTCAATACCCGCCACGGTTTCCAGACATCCTCGGTTACCGCAGTAACAGCGCTTACCGTATGGCTCGACTTGAGTATGGCCGATTTCCACCAGGCTTCGGCTGCTGCCATGCAGCAAGGTGCCGCCGGTTATGACGCCGGCGCCGACATTGTGATCAATGACGATTTGAATGACGTCGTTACAACCGCGCGCCGCGCCATACAATGCCTCGGCCATGGTCCAGGCGCAGATATCGTGCTGCAGGTAGACCGGCACGCCGATATGCTCGCTCAGGGCCGGGCCCAGGGAAAGATTATCGACATTATACCAAGGCATGCGATGCACCATGCCCGCAGTGGCGTCAATGATGCCAGGCAGCGTGACGGCGATGGCGGTTAGCCGTTCCAGCAGGCTCTGGTGACGGATAAAAAATTGATCAATGGTGAGTATCAGGCGGGTTAACAGCGGGTCCGGCGCATTGGCCGGCAGAGGAACCGTGTCCTCGACAATCAGTTTACTGCTGAGTTCGCGCAATGCCAGCGTGATGGTGCCATGGCCGATACGTACCGAAAGAAAATGCCAGGCCTGTGTCTCCACCACCAAACCGATGGCGGGACGACCGCGCAAACCATTTTCCTGATATTCGGTTTCGGTGACCAGATGGGCTTCAACCAACTCACGGACAATCTTGGTGATACTGGCGGGAGCGAGCCGGGCTTCTTTCGATAAGGCAATTCGCGAAATTGGGCCAAACGAATCAATCAGACGATAGACTACACCTGCATTAGTCTGCTTGATTTGATCAATATGCCCCGGTTGACCATGGCCAATCACTCACCCTGCTCCTGATATTTTCACGCTATAAAATAAATGATTCTGGCTATGGTGAGACTTTTATAATTAGCCGTCAAATATTTGATTCGTTATGTGATTTAACGCACAATATAGGCTTGGTCAGGCGGTTAATCCCTCCCTGATAGCCACAGTTGAAGAGTAACAGTTCACTGTTTCAAGTCCCTGCTACCCTCTCCCATCACCTTGATAGTAACATTAATGTTTTAACATTAAATTGATCAGAATCTTTGTAGCGGCCGAAAGAGTCCGTTTTCGGTGCGTGACCAGCCAGACTTCGGTTTTGGCTTCGGGTTCAATCAGCGGAAGATACCGGAGACTGTCGACGCTGATTCGTGAAAACGATGCCGGCAATATTGAAACGCCCAAACCGGCTGATACAAGACCAATAATGGTCATTGCCTCGCCTACCTCCTGGGTGAGGTAGGGAGTGATGCCAAATTGTTTTAGTAACATCAGCGTTTGGTCATACAACGCCGTTCCCACTTTTCGATCAAAAAACACAAAAGGTTCGTTGGCCAATTGATGCACCGATATGGCCGTTCCGGGCGTTTTGGCCAAGGGGTGATCCTCATGTACTACCGCAAGCAACGGTTCCCGCAGCAGTATCCGATGCTCCAGGACATCGGGTAGCGGCGTGTTGCGCATAACGCCCATATCCAGTTTGCCGTTGAGCAAAGGTTCGATTTGCTGCTTGGTATTGGTTTCCACCATTTGAATATGGATATCGGGATGTTGTTGGCGAAAAGCCAACAAACTGGCGGAGATGGTTTTGATGAAAGGCGTCGATGAGGTAAAGCCAATGGTAGTCTCGCCCAATTCGGGGTTGTAAGCGGGAACCCGCCAAATTTTTGTCGAGTGCTACTCTGCTGATATCTGCCACTTTCTGGCAAGTAGTTTTTTTTCTTCACCGGACAGCCATTTATTTACAGCGCCAAGAAAGTACTGATTATCCTTCGCCATCATATAAACTTTTTTACTGGCTGTTCCGGGCAAGATGTTTCGAGTTGAAACACAGAAGGTTCCGGGCTCTTTATTCTGGTAATAGTCACCTTCGAGCAGGTCAGTAAACATGACATCTGCGCTGTGATCACGGATCCCCTGCAGGCTGGCAGCATTATCATAAGCACGAATGATTTGCGCATACCTTATATGCTTATCAACATAATCCTGGTTTGTGCCGCCAGGATTAACGATCACCCGAACTCCATTACGATCAATATTTTTAATTGATTTAAACTTATTAACTTTGTCACATTGTGTCAGGGCTATTTTACCGTTTTTAACTACCGGAGCGGAAAGTGCGAACTGGTTCCTTCTGCCGGGTGTTTCTGTAACGCCTCCCATCGCTATATCAAACTTGTCTGCTGCCAGGTCAGCAGACAGCATAGGCCAGCTACTCAGCACAAACCTGATATTGAGTTTCAACTCATTGCCTAATGAATGTGCCATATCAATATCAAAACCAATCAAATTACTTTGTTTGTCATGAAATGCCAGCGGAGCATAGTCGCCAGGAACACCCACGCGTAATTCTCCGCTTTGTTTAATATCCTCCCAGCTTTTGGCTACTGCAGAATGAATGTCTGAAAGTGATAACAGAATCACAAACCCAAAGTACATTTTATTCATTATGTTCCCTATAAATGTTTAAGTTAATTTTTTAAACAATAGTTGTTGACGATATTCCCTTATCACCATTGCCCCGGGAAAGTGTCCGGTAAACTGTTGGCCGGGATACCGAAAACAACTCAGCCAGATCACTGATTGAGTACTGCCCGGTTTCACGCATCCGGCACAGCTCTTTTTGTTGTTTATCAGAAAGTTTAGGCTGTTTGCCGCGCAGTTTTCCTTTGGCCCTTGCGATGGACATACCTTCCCGGGTTCGCAAACGTATCAGATCGCCTTCAAACTCAGCAAAAGTAGCCAGCACGTTAAAAAACATTTTCCCCATAGGGTCCGAATGCTGGTTCCCAGCGCCAGTTTCACACCTCTGGCCTGTAGGGCATCGGCAATATTTGGATTTGCTGGCTTAACGGCGGTTGTGACATGTGCAATTTTTCAGCGGCGCGGCCCAAATGCAGGCTTTCAGCTACCGCGATAAAATACCGTAAGTGACGCAATTCGATATTCATATTTTTAAAGTATCAATTGAGATTATGAATATATTAGACATCACAGTAAATCATTTCTATGATTTGGACATACACTCAGATGAGGAAATAGTGTGAATCCCCTTTCGCGTCACCCGGCGCCAGCGCCGCAGACGCCAAGCCCGGCCCCGGCTAATCATATCGTTATTGTTAAGCAACCTTTCATCAACCGTGGCACTTCTCAGTTTATCCGGGTTACGCTCGCGTTGTTTTCCGCTGGCCTGGCCACGTTCGCCTTGCTCTATTGCGTGCAGCCTATCCTGCCGGTTTTATCACAGAATTTCGGCGTTTCTCCCGCAACCAGCAGTTTATCGCTCTCGGTGGCCACCGGATTGATGGCGATGGGGTTATTGATAACCGGGCCGTTATCCGACGCCATCGGCCGAAAATCGGTAATGGTGGTGGCGCTTATGCTGGCCGCCATTTTTACCATCATCAGCGCCTTTATGACCGGCTGGCAAAGTATTCTTATTGTCCGCGCCCTGGTGGGCTTATCCTTAAGCGGCGTCGCCGCGGTGGCCATGACCTATCTGAGTGAAGAAATTCATCCGAGCGTGGTGGCGTTCTCCATGGGGTTGTATATCAGCGGCAACTCCATCGGCGGTATGAGCGGCCGTCTGATCAGCGGCGTACTGACCGACTTTTTTTCCTGGCGTATCGCCATCGGTTTCATCGGTATTTGGGCGTTGGCGGCGGCATTGATGTTCTGGCGTATTCTGCCGCCTTCCCGGCATTTCCGCCCTTCTTCCCTTCGACCCCGCATGCTGGCGATAAACTTTCGTCTGCATTTGCGCGACGCCGGCTTACCGATGCTTTTTGCCGAAGGATTTTTGCTGATGGGTGCCTTTGTCACTTTATTCAATTATATCGGTTATCGGTTGTTGGCCGCCCCGTGGTTTCTTAGCCAGGCTATGGTGGGACTGCTTTCGGTGGTTTATCTTACCGGCACCTACAGTTCGCCCAAGGCGGGCGCGCTCACTGCCCGTTTTGGCCGTGGTCCGGTGCTGAAAGTGTCGATATTGCTTATGCTGGCCGGGTTACTGATCACCTGGTTTGATTCATTGCTCCTGATTTTGGTCGGCATGATGCTGTTTACCGCCGGTTTCTTTGCCGCCCACTCCACGGCCAGCGGCTGGATTGGCCGTCGTGCGCGGCGGGCCAAAGGACAAGCCTCCTCGCTATATCTGTTCTGCTATTACGTCGGTTCAAGCACTGCCGGTACGCTAGGCGGATTCTTCTGGCATAGCTATGCCTGGAGCGGCGTGGTGGTTTTCATCGTAGTATTGTTGTTGCTGGCTTTTTATGTCGCACGGCGTCTCGGCCGGTTAACCGAGCTACGCGCGCTGTAATTTTAACGTCAGACATGGGCGGTTTGAGTACCACCCTCGCTGATAACCCCCCCTGCAGCGTTTCGTTATCACCTGCCAAGCGGCAAATATACTCGTGGCTAAAGGTGGGTTTATTTGGTAAGGTCATATGTATGTTGTAACTAAAGTGTGAGCATAAAGTATGACTTCTCTTGATCTTATCAGTCGTCTGAACCAGAGTTTTAACCAGATGCAAGCGCGAATAAGCGATCTTCAGCTCCTTCTGGGCGACTTCAGGCTGTTAACTGGCCGGGTATTTGAACTGCCCGAAGTGGCTAAAGGACAGGAAGATGACAACGTGTCGGTTATCCCAGTGGTGCAACATGTGGGCATCGCCGCGTTGAACAACGGATTGAATCATTTCAGTAGGATGTTTATCTACCATCAAAAACAGGACACCAGCGCCAAAGCGGCTATCCGCCTGCCCGGCGCCTTGTGTTTTGCCGTTGATGAAACGCAGCTTAATCAGGCAATAACGCTGATTGACGAGGTCAATGGACTTAAAACGCAACTGTCGCATATGATTACCGTTGAATCGGAATTGCCGCCCGAACAGCGTTTCGAATTCGTACATAATCATTTACGCGGGCTAAAAACCCTGAGCGCCTATCGTTCGCTGCAGACAGTGATTGATCCCTGGAGCGTCCGTTTTGGCTGGGCCAATAAACAGGTGATAAAAAATCTGACGCGCGCACAGGTGCTGGATATGCTCAATAAAAGCCTGGCGGCCGGACGTGCCGTGCCGCCCTATAGTAAGGAACAATGGCAGGAAAAAATTCGTGAAGAACTCAGTTTAATCAGCAAACTGCCGCCGGAGACCAAACTCAAAATTAAACGGCCGGTCAAGGTACAACCCATCGCACGTGTGTGGCATCAAGAACGCCAGCAGCAAATCCAATACGCCTGTCCTTCCCCGCTTATCGTATTATGCCGCCATCAGTTGGGTGCGGCGGTGCCGCAATTAGGTGAATTACTTCCCTATGACAGCGAGCGAATCCGTCATAAATACAAACCGGACGCCCTGCCCGCGAAACTGATTATCGAACGATTGCATTTGTATATTGCCGCATAGCCCTTGTGCGATAGAACGCCATGTTCAGGCTGTTTTACGTTCCCCAATGGGCAAGCTCGCTCCGGCGACAAGGCGGACAAAAAAATGGCTCTCATCCATAAGAGCCATAGCATGATACTTAACGCCGTCGTTTTTCTGCCGGCTGGTTAACTTTTGAGACTGCCGACCATATCTTCAGGCCGTACCCACAAATCGAATTCTTCCTCGGTCAAATAGCCCAATTGCAAGGCGGATGCTTTTAAGGTCAAACCTTGTTTGTGGGCTTTTTTAGCGATTTCCGCCGACTTGTCATAACCGATATGAGTATTCAGAGCGGTGACCAGCATGAGCGATTCATTCAGTAATTGCTTGATTCTAGGACGGTTAGGTTCAATACCGACCGCGCAGTGACGGTAAAAACTGTCAAGGCCATCCGCCAGCAACCGTACCGACTGCAAGAAATTATGAATGATCATCGGGCGATACACATTCAACTCGAAATTACCCGAGGCTCCGCCAATATTCACCGCCGTGTCATTACCCAGCACCTGACAACAGAGCATTGTCATCGCTTCGCACTGAGTCGGATTCACTTTGCCCGGCATAATGGAACTGCCCGGCTCGTTTTCGGGAATACTGATTTCGCCAATGCCGCAACGGGGGCCGGAGGCCAGCCAACGGACATCATTGGCGATTTTCATCATTGATGCAGCCAAACCCTTGAGGGCGCCATGCCCTTGAACCAGCGCGTCGCAGGTGGCCAAGGATTCAAACTTGTTTGGCGCCGTTACAAAAGGCTGCCCGGTTAATTCGGCCAGCGCTTTCGCCACCCGTACCGCGTATTCAGGATGCGTATTCAAACCGGTTCCCACCGCCGTGCCGCCCAGAGCCAATTCACATAAATGCGGCACGCTTTGTTCGATATGGGTCAGGCTGTGATCCAGCATGGATACCCAGCCGGAAATTTCCTGCCCCAACGTTAACGGGGTGGCATCCTGCAAATGGGTACGACCGATCTTCACAATGTCATTGAATGCCGCCGATTTTTTGGCCAATTCCTCCCGAAGCGTGATTAAGTGCGGGATAAGGTGTTCCCGCAAAGCAATGACCGCAGCCACATGCATGGCCGTGGGAAAAACATCGTTGGAACTCTGGCTTTTGTTCACATCGTCATTGGGATGGACCAATCGCCCTTCGCCGCGGCGGCCGCCCAGCAATTCACTGGCGCGATTAGCCAGCACTTCGTTCATATTCATGTTGCTTTGGGTGCCGGATCCGGTTTGCCAGATAGCCAACGGAAATTCTTCCGGGTGCTTATCGGCCAAAACCTCATCCGCCGCCTCGATAATCGCATCGGCACGCTCGACAGGCAATAATCCCAGATCTTTGTTCACTTGCGCAGCCGCTCGTTTGGTCTGCGCCAAGGCGGCAATCAAGGCCGGCGGCATCTTTTCACTGGAAATACGGAAGTGTTCTAGAGAGCGTTGTGTTTGCGCCCCCCACAAGCGTTCGGCCGGTACTTCAACCGGCCCCATGGAATCTTTTTCGACGCGGGTAGCTGTCATTAATGCCTCCTGGTATTCTTCCTATTGATCAATATCCTGCCCAGCCGCAGTTCCAAGCAAACGCTGGACATTGATAGTATAGTGCCGCAGAAAAGCTTAACATTATGCGACCAGCTCGCGATATTAGATTTAGGATTCCGCAGGGGCAGTAAAACAATGAAAAAGATGATCAACACCGTGCAGCACTACGCCTGGGGCAGCAAAGACGCGTTAACCCGTTTATATGGCATCGCCAATCCCGATAACCAGCCTATGGCGGAATTGTGGATGGGCGCCCATCCCAAAAGCAGCTCCACTATCAGCGATGAACAGGGCAACCCCATCAGTCTGCGCGATTATATCGCCAGACAACCCGAGGCCTGCCTGGGCGCGGCCGTGGCGAAACGTTTTGGCGAATTGCCATTTCTGTTCAAGGTGTTGTGCGCGCAGGAACCGCTTTCCATCCAGGTGCATCCCAGCAAAACCGCTTCCGAACGGGGATTCGCGCTGGAAAATGCCAAAGGCGTGCCGCTGGACGCCGCCAACCGCAATTATAAAGATCCCAATCACAAACCTGAACTGGTCTTTGCCCTGACCCCATTCCAGGCCATGAACGGTTTTCGCGAACCGGCGGCCATCGCTTCCCTGTTACAGCCGGTGGCCGGCGCCCATCCTTCCATAGCCGCATTTCTGCAGCATCCCGATGAGCGCCATCTGGCGACATTATTCGGCGATCTGCTAAGCATGACCGGCGAACAGAAATCGCTGGCGCTGGATATTCTCAAAACCACCGTGGAACGGCAGCATGGCGAACCTTGGGCCACCATTGCCGCTATCGCCAAAGTCTATCCCGATGATAGCGGCCTGTTCTCGCCTTTGCTGCTCAACGTCATTACGTTGCAACCGGGTCAAGCCATGTTCCTGTATGCTGAAACGCCCCATGCCTATCTGCACGGCGTGTCGCTGGAAGTCATGGCCAATTCCGATAATGTCCTGCGCGCCGGCCTTACGCCGAAATATATCGACGTACCGGAACTGTTGGCGAATGTTAAATTCGTCGCAAAACCCGAGGATGCGCTATTGACCAAACCCGAAGGAACGCCGATTGCGCAGTCTTTTCCCGTTCCCGTGGCGGATTTCGCCTTCTCGTTGCATCCTTTGACGGCGTCGGCCCAATCGCTTAATCAACAAAGCGCGGCCATTTTGTTTTGTGTCGAAGGTCGGGCAATAGTGGAAAAAGCCGGTGAAGCCATCACGCTCAACCCTGGCGAATCAGCTTTTATCGCCGCCGAGGAATCACCGGTTAACGTGAGCGGCACCGGTCGTCTGGCGAGAGTTTATAACGAACTTTGACTGCTTTTCCTCCTAACCGGTGAACAGTTGCTACTATTAATGGCACGTTATACTCAAAAAATTTCAAGCAACTTGAACGTTGACGGCGTTATCGGGAAGTTGGATTAGGAAATAATAATAAGGATGAATAAACCATGAAAAAATCACTCGTCGCCATCGGCGTTATCGTCGCATTAGGCGTGGTCTGGACCGGTACGGCATGGTACACCGGGAAACAGTTTGAACAGCGTCTGCCGGTATTGGTGGATAATGCCAATACTCAGATCAAGTCGACATTTCCCGATGCCGGGATAAAACTGGTGGTGAAAGATTATCACCGCCATTTTTTTTCCAGCCAGATCAAAGTGGTTTTACAATCGGATGGCAGCACTGGCGAAAACAAGCCATTGAAACCTGGTGACGAGTTGGTTATCGAGGAAGCGGTTGACCATGGCCCCTTCCCGCTGTCGCAGTTAAAGAAAGGCATATTCATTCCCAGTATGGCCTCGGTTCACAGCCAGTTGTCCAGCACTCCGCTGGTGAAACCAATCATGGATGCCAGCCAGGGCAAATCGCCGATTGCCGCATTGACCCGCGTGAGCTACAACGGAGATACCGTATCGGCTATTGACCTGGCAGCGCTGGATTACAAAAACGACAGCACCCTGTTTCGCACCAGCGGCGGGCGCGTAAACGCCTCGATTGATCGCGGCATGAAGCAGGTGGCTATCGAAGGCGGCGTCGACAGTCTGGTTATCGGCGGCTTGAACCAGTGGCAAATGCATGAACTGGTTACACTGCAAAACTTCACCATTGATAGCCACAGTCACAAATCGCCGCAAGGTTACAGCATCGGCGATAACGCGTTGAAACTGAAAACGCTGGTTTACGCTATCGACGGCAAGGATTTGTTTAGCGTCGATAATCTCTCGCAAGTCACCAACGCAGCGGAGGATGGCGATAAACTTAATGTGCAGGTGACGTACGGTCTGGACATGCTGCATGCTCAAGGACAGGATTTCGGTTCCGGCAAGCTGCTGATTAAACTCGCCAACCTCGATGCCAACGCCATCAAGCAGTTTAGCGACCAATATCAAAGCCAGGTCCAACAGATCATGCACCAAACCGGGGAAACCGACCCATCGGTGCAACAGGACCAGATTACCCAGGCATTGATACAACATTTGCCTATCGCCCTGAAAGGGAGTCCTTATCTGACTATCGCGCCGTTAAGCTGGAAAAACGCTAAAGGCGAAAGTTCGTTCAACCTGACGCTGAACCTTAACGATCCGTCCCAGGCGCCGCAGACGCCAACCGCAGTCACGCCGGATCAACAATTTGCGCATTTCGTCAATAAACTGGACGCCAAATTGACCATACCGCTGGATATGGCCACGCAGTTAACCGCCCAGATCGCCAAGTTGCAGGGATATAATGAAGATGACAGCCAGAAATTGGCTAAGCAACAGATTCAGGGCTTGGCGGCCATGGGTCAGATGTTTAAATTAACCACGGTGGATGATAACGTTCTGACCAGCAGTTTCCACTATGCGGACAATCAGGTCGACCTTAACGGCCAGAAGATGACGTTGCAGAATTTTCTCGGCCTGTTCGGCCTGTTCGGCGGGCCTAACGGCACGGTACAACCACAGTCGCAACAGCCGGCGCAACAGTAAACCGCCTTATGCCCCGCCGTTCGGCGGGGCGTCTATTTCAAGGGCCAGACCATGATTGATAACACACTTCCCCTTACCGATCTGCACCGCCATCTCGATGGCAATATTCGTGCGCAAACCATTCTCGATCTGGGTCGCCAATTTAATCTGACGTTGCCGGCAAATGACCTGGACGGGTTGCGTCCTTTTGTGCAAGTTACTGAAACCCAGCCGGACCTGATGAGCTTTCTGCAAAAGCTTGACTGGGGCGTGTCGGTGCTGGGTTCGCTGGATGCCTGTCGTCGCGTGGCCTACGAAAATGTGGAAGATGCGGCCGCACTGGCCATGGATTATGCCGAGTTGCGTTTTTCGCCCTATTATATGGCCATGAAACATCATTTACCCCTACCCGGCGTGGTGGAGGCGGTTATTGACGGCGTCAGGGCCGGTTGCCGCGATTATCCCGTTGAAGTCAGACTGATTGGTATCATGAGCCGCACCTTTGGTGAAGAAGCGTGTTTACAGGAACTGGAGGCCATCCTGTCCTATCGGGATCACATGACCGCGCTGGATTTGGCCGGCGATGAACTGGGCTTCCCCGGCAGTTTGTTTTTACCGCATTTTACCCGGGCCCGCGATGCGGGATTGCACATTACCGTGCATGCCGGCGAAGCCGCCGGACCGGAAAGTATCTGGCAGGCTATTCATGAATTGGGAGCGGAACGTATCGGACATGGAGTCAATGCCATTGAAGACGAGCGGTTGCTGGATTTCCTGGCGGAACATCGTATCGGCATTGAAAGCTGCCTGACATCCAACGTTCAAACCAGCACAGTCCATTCGCTGGCCAAGCATCCATTGAAAGATTTTCTGTCGCGAGGCATTCTGGCCACCATCAATTCCGACGATCCGGCGGTGCAAGGGATCGATTTGGAATACGAGTATCGTGTCGCCGCGCCTCTGGCGGGTCTAACGCCGCAACAGATTAATATGGCCCAGCGCAATGGCCTGTCCATCGCTTTCTTAAGCGCTGAAGAAAAACAAAGAATAGCCGCACGCGTCAAACAGCGCATATAACGCCGCGCAGCGGCCTACGCCGTGTCGCGGTTTTCGCTGGGCGCGGCATAATTCCCGGCCGAGGTGATCTCGTTCTGGGCCATGGCCAGCGAAGACACCTGGTTACGGCCGCGATTCTTCGCGTGGTACAATGCGGCGTCGGCGCAACCATAAAGCGTTTCAAAGCTGGCATGCCGGTCACACCAGCTGACGCCAAAACTGGCGGTAACCAAACGGTCCGGCAGCGCCTCCAATGGCAACACATTGAGCGATTCACAAATGCCGCCCGCCACCGCCACCGCATCCTCCAGCGCGGCTTCAGGTAATAGAATGGTAAACTCCTCGCCGCCGATGCGTCCAACCCTGGAATATTCCGGCACGCAATGCCGGATACGCGCGATCAAACCACAAATGACGCGATCGCCGGTAGGATGTCCATGTTCGTCATTGATCTTTTTAAAATGATCAATGTCCAGCAGAATCAACGACGCGTGATTCTCCGCCAACGCACCGCTGATCTGCTTGATAATGGCGCCCCGATTGTAGACGGAGGTAAGCGGATCATGGGTCGCTTCATACTCCAATTGGGTGGCGAGCTTTTGGAGCTGTTTATTCAGCCGCGTCAATTCGCGTTCAGCCCGATCGCTGCGCGAAATTAGCCGATACGATTCCCTGACCAACCGTTGGTAACATCCGGTTACGGTGGAAAGCGCGCTGCGATATCGCTCGGCGGGCAGCGCCGGATCCTCCGCCACCGCCTTGGCGGCAGCAAGAATGTCATGCTCTTCTCTGAACAACTCATTGATATCTAACATGCGTTGAGATCCTGATGCAACTGTACGTTCAATGCCGGGAAGTCGTGCTTTAATTCTTGGCCGAACTCCTCGGAGATATCGTCTTCCGCATCGTAATACCAGTGTAATTCCGTCGGCCAATCGGCTTCGGCAGCGCTATTGAATAATTGCAGCAAAGAAAAGAGCATCTTGGTGCTGGAACTATTGAAATACACCAGCGCAACAAATAAGGAAAGGGTTTGCTTACGGTTTTGGCTATTTTTAAACCAGTCTTCTATCGCGGTTAACAGCGGACGATAAAATGCCGCCGCATTCTCAGGGTAGGATTCCCCCTTCAGTACAAAACGATGGGCTGTGAAATCGAAATCAACTTCCGGGGTAAAAGCCGTTGCCGGCAGGGATATGTTATCCATTGTTATTATTTCAGCCATGGCAAATTGTTGCTTTAAGGTAAAAGGCGCAAAGAGCAGTCGCGTCAAGTTGATTAAACTGATATACCAGCGGTTCGCTGGTATCCCGTGCGATGGTCAGCAGGCCAAGATTAGCGCCTTTGCTGGTTGCTGGCGTCTCGGAAAGCAGGCCTAGTTTCCAGGCGCGTTTTATTTCTTCCGGCGCCATACTTCGCAATGTTTCAAGATGCGCCTGTAAATGAGTCGAATTTTCAACCGGCACCATGTTGGTGCTCTCCAGATAATATTTGCAGCTTTCATTACGTACGCAGATTGACCCAAAACGCAACTCGTCACGCTCCTTGAGCAAGATCTGATGGTCATAAGAATAGCGCAGAATATTCTGGGACATTTCGATGAAAGTGGAGAAAAGTTTACGTCGTGTCACCGCGGACGACTCGTTCTGCTCCAGGTAAAGCCGCAACACTTCACCCATCGCAGTAATATTCGGCTGAGAAAAATAACCGGTGTACAACAGGGCTACGCCATTCTTCGGTTGTACGGAGAACCATTGACTCATAAAAGGTTCGAATTGCAGGGATTCAGCCATTTTCAGGTCATCTCTCACCAGGTAAAACCAAACCACGTCATGTCGTCGCGGAGATTTTGTTTATCTTGCCAGACGCGAAGCTCCGTCTGCAGCGCGTCTGATAACGCTGACATCGGCTGGTGCCGATGCTGTTCCAACAGCGTCTGAATACGTTTTTTACCAAACATAATACGGTTATGACCGCCAATCTGATCGGTCACTCCATCGGTAACGACCAGCAGTTTATCGCCCGTCTTCAACTGATATTCGTGGCGAGACCAATGAAAATCCGACGGTGTTTCCACATAACCGATGCCGGTGCGATCTTTAGCCAGCAATGAAGCTGTTCCCTGTACCGGCAACAAAAACGCGCTCATATTGGCATTGGCCCAGACGAGTCGATGCTGTGCGGTATCGGCATACAGTGCTATTGCATCGCAACCATCGTTGGACAAATTATTATTGTGCGAACGTTGCAATTGATACAAAGTCTGCTTGATATGCTGATTAAGAATTTGCAACAGCCGATCCGGCTGGTCGGGCGCCACCAGCGTCAGCGCTTTTTCCAGCGCGGAAGAAAAAATCACGGTCATAAATGCCCCTGGCACGCCGTGGCCGGTGCAATCCGCAATCACCGCCAACCAACCTGAAGCATAGCGCTGAAAGGCGTAAAAATCACCGCCGACAGTATCGCGCGGTTGCCAAATCAAACACCAGTCGTCAAATTGCTGTTTGATGGCCCGCGAGGAGTTCTCCAGCATGGAATCCTGAATCACCCGGGCATATTCGATACTTTGCATAATTTGCTTATGCTGTTGAACATGTAAATCGGAAACTGTTTTAATGAGATCGATTCCCAAACCGATACCCATGAAATAGCCTCCGCTGGTAAAAATAAAACCCTCCGTAATGGCTTTATCCCCCGTAGCAACCACCTGTTCAGCGAGATAGTCCAGCGTACTATTAACATCAATTACCAGGGGTTCTTTATCCATAAAGGCGATACAGCTTTTATGATCATACAGTTCACGAAAAAAGGGCCGGGTCATTTGTGACAAAAAAAAATGCCGGTTTATCATTCCTATGGGGTGTTTGCTTTCTAGAACAGGCAAGCCAAGCAGATCCTTGTGCTGGTTAAATAATTCCAATATTTTCAGGTTATTACATTTGGGCGTAACATGGGGAACACTGATACAGAGCGAGCCCGCGAGCTGATTTTGTGAAGACGTGCCAATCTTGAAAGACATTTCCATGAAAAACGTCGTCTGTTTATGAAAGTCAGAATAATCTTAACATAAAGAATAGTTGTTGCACTTTTATATCAGTGCCGAAGCAATATAAAACAAATGCATAATACTGGCTCGGAAAAAAATGAAAAATTAGCGTTTTTTTTATTAACGCCATTGATTAATAAGCCCGGACATAATTTGTCCGAGTCAACACATAAGCATGGTGAATATATTTCAGGAAGGATCCGCCGGAATGGTTTTTACCAATTGCGCCTGTTTACGGGCGTAGCGTTGAGCCAACACAGCGCAAACCATTAGCTGCACTTGATGAAAAATCATCAATGGCAAAACCATTGTCCCCACTGCCGCCGCCGGAAATAACACATTGGCCATCGGGATACCATTGGCAAGACTTTTTTTCGAACCGCAAAAAACAATGGTTATTTCATCCGCGGTGCTAAAACCAAGCCAGCGCGCCATCCAGGTATTGATCACCAGCACGATAGCCAGTAATAACAATGAATAAACCAGAATAGAGACCAGCGACCAGCCAGTGATTTGATGCCAGATACCGCCAACCACCGCTTCGCTAAAAGCCGTGTATACCACCAGCAAAATGGATGAACGGTCAGTGATATTAATAAGCTTCTTGTGTCGGCTGACCCAAGCGCCAATTAGCGGCCGGGATAAATGGCCCAGAATAAAAGGCACCATCAATTGCAGAATAATCGAGCCGATCGCATGTAGCGTGTTGTGCCCCCCTGCGCCTTGCTGAGTTTGCATCAACAGGCTCACCAAAACGGGGGACAAAAATACCCCCAGGATACTGGACGCCGACGCGCTGCAAATCGCCGCCGCCACATTGCCGCCCGCAACCGAGGTAAAAGCGATGGCCGACTGGACGGTGGCCGGCAGCGCGCAAAGATAAAGAAATCCCAGATAAACCGGCGTGGATAATAACGAAGGCTGGAACACTTTCAGGCAAATGCCAAGCACGGGAAACAATGCAAACGTGCTGAGAAAAACCACCAGATGCAAACGCCAATGGCTCATGCCGCCCATGATGGCGTCACGGGACAACTTGGCGCCATGCATAAAAAACAATAAGGCAATGGCTGCCGTGGTGAGATATTCAAACAAGATTTTGAACACACCGCGACAGGGAAATAAAGACGCCAGAATAACGACTGAAATCAAAACCAAGAGAAACTTATCAATACGTAAACGTTGCAACCACGACATGTCAACGACCCTTACCACTGTCGGAAACCAGGGCGACACAATGATCGCCCGAAAAAAATTCAGCCTCGAATCAACCCTGTTTTACCACCAGGGTCTTTTTCTGCTCCGACGATAATATGCCAAGCTCAATCAATTCCATAACATTAATGGCGGCTGAAGCCGTTACAGGATTCGAACCATGGCCGCGTATAGCGTCCCTGATAGCGGCATAATAAGCGGGATAATTACCGGGAACGGTCGGCACGGTCCGGTCAATAAAGGTACCGTCCTGCTGCGGCAGCGTCAGAACGCCATCGAGGGGGTCAACGCCCCAGTCCGGTTGCGGCGGATAAACGCCTTTTTTTAAATTCGCTTCCTGGCTATCAAGGCCGAATTTGGTATAGCTGCCTTTGGTGCCATGAATAGTGAAACGCGGAGTCTGCGCCGCAGCCGACATGCAGCCATGCAATACCACTCGCCGTTGCGGATAAATCAGCGTGGCATGAAAATAGTCATCGGTCAGCGCGCCGGGGCGCAACAATACCAATTCGGCATTGATAGCCACCGGCATGCCGAACAGTACTACGATCTGATCTATCAGATGAGGCGCCAAATCGTACCAGATACCGCTGCCGGCACCGGGCTGCTCGCGCCAGCGCGGCATCACCTCCGGACGGAAACGGTCATATTGCGATTGCAGGTAAAGCACGTCGCCGAGTTCACCGTCGCGAATCAACTGTTGTACGGTGAGGAAATCACTGTCCCAGCGGCGATTATGGAAAACCGACAACAAGACGTTACGGTCTTCAGCCAGTGTTCTTAATTCTTGCGCTTGTGACAGTGTCACCGTGAAAGGTTTATCCACTATCACATGCTTGCCCGCGAGCAAAGCCTGCTTAGCCAGCGGGAAATGGGTTTCATTGGGCGTGGGGATAACGACCAGTTCGACTGCCGGATTGTTGATAATCTCGGTGGGATCGGCCGCCACCGCAACACCGGGCAAATCGGCCCGCACTATATCGGCATGACTGGAAGAAACTGCCGCCAAGGTCAAACCCTCGGTAGCGTTAATCAGGGGGGCATGGAGTGTTTTACCGGCAAAACCATAACCAATCAGTCCGATTCCAATATTTTGAGCCATCGTTTTCCTCTTTTCGGCCAACACTTCGATGGAGCCGCCCAGGGCAACCAGCGGCAAATTGCGTTTATCGGACTAACAATATCAATAAAATATTACCCACCGATAGCCTTTTCGTTTTGCAATCGCCAAATAGGGGCCGACTGCAAACTGCGATCGGGGTAATTGATCTCACTGCTTCGACGGCGGAAGTCGCTAGGACTTACACCCACGCGTTTACGAAAAACGCGGGAAAAATAAAGTTGATCATCGTAGCCCACGACCCGGCCGATAGTCGCTATGGACTCCTGGGTGGTTTGTAATAAGAGTTTCGCGCGGATAACGCGTTGATCCTCCCGCCAGCGCAGAATATTGATGCCCACCTGCTCGCGAAACAAATGCGCCAGGCGCGAGGGCGATAAACAAACATGCCGAGCTACTTCGTCAATCCGCAACTCGCCGGAAAGGTTGCCCGTGATAAACTGACAAGCCTCGATAATGCGCGGATCCATGATTTTACTGGGACTTTGCGGGTCCTCTTCCATTGCGCGCAACAGCAAGCGTTCGAGCAGGTTCATGCCCAACTCTTCCGAAAAACGACGCCCGGAACGCTGAATCTGTTCGATATTGGCCAGCAAGCGATCAAATTCGGTCAACAGATTTTCATTGCCCAGCGATAACCGGCCGATATTGTGGACTTTGCTTTGCCACTCAAGCCAGTCGGCCCAGTAAGCGCGGGGCCGGAAATAAACCCAGCGATGGTACCAGCAATCGCTATCTTGCGAACGTCCGTAATAATGGGCGGATTTGGGGGGGAACAACAGCAAATCGCCAGGATTACAGATAAAGGAGCGATCGCCCTCGAAAATCTTGCCCTGCCCTTTGATAGTCAGATTGAGGATGAAACCCTTCATGCCGTCAGGGCGATCGATAAAAAAGTCCAAAGGGCCGCCGGCGATGATAGGCGTGAGTCCAGCAACCAGATAAGCATTGAACAGATAACCTGGCAATAGTGGATTCGATTGCGTCTCGTGAGTCATTCTATGATACATCTCACCTCCGGACAGGTTGTCGTCTGATTGAGAATATCCTGTAGAGCGGAGAAAAACGTGCGTGGTTAGAAAATTGTGAGCGGGCTGACGCTTCCATGACGCTAACCCGCACATCAATTCATTAAATTATACTGTGCGTTTAGCCTTTTGTTTGTAACGGTCGAAAATCACCGCAACCAACAAAATAAGTCCACGAACGACATACTGGGTAAAGGGGGATATATTCAACAAATTCATAGCGTTTTCAATGGTACCCAAAATCAGTACCCCAGCAACCACATAGGATATTTTACCGATACCGCCCTTCATCGAAACGCCGCCCAACACACAAGCGGAAATAGCGGTCATTTCAAAACCTATGGACGTCATAGGCTGACCACTGGTCATTCGCGAAGCCAGAATAATGCCCCCAATAGCCGAAACCAACCCAGAGAGCATGAAAATAATCACTTTCGTGCGCACCACTGGAACACCAGCCAGCCGTGAAGCTTCCTCATTACCGCCAAGCGATAATGTGTTACGACCAAACGTGGTCTTACTTAACAGGAAGCCAAATATCGCCATACAAAGGATTGTTAACCAGATAGGGACAGGCAATCCAAGCCAGCTAGAAGAACCTAATACAAAGAAATCTTCTTTATCAACACCGACCGCTTTCCCATCAGAAAAAATATAAGCCAATCCGCGAACAATTTGCATCGTCGCCAAGGTAGTGATCAGGGCGTTGATTCTCAAACGTGCGATCACTAAACCATTAACCAGCCCAGTAAGAAGACCCACCAGCAATCCGGCTGTAATACCGATGGCGATGCTATCAGTCTTATTGATAACCACTGCGGTAGTGACACCCGCACAAGCGATAACGGAAGCTACTGATAAATCAAAATCACCTGAAGCCAAGCAAAACAACATGCCACAAGAAACGATACCGGACAGGGAAATCGCCAGGCCCAAGCCCCTCATATTGATAAAACTGGAAAAATTGGGGACAAATATGGTACAGACAATAAACAGTAGGACAAATACCACCAGCATGCCGAAATCATCCCATATGCGGGATAAGCTGATATTTTTTTTCGCTTTTGGCGAAGAGGTAGTAACCGTTGACATCTTTGACTCCTTCACTTTCAGGCAACCGCATCAGCGGGGCTGGTATGGGTTGTATGTAACATCGCCAGGCTCAGGGCTTTCTGCTCAGTCGCTTCCGAGTGTGAAAGTTCACCAGAGATTGTGCCTTCACGCATCACTACGATTCTGTCCGCCAGTCCGAGCACTTCCGGCAAATCGCTGGAAGCAAACAAAACAGCGATACCCCGTTTAGCCAACTCATAGATAACATGATAGATTTCATGTTTAGCGCCGACATCGATACCACGGGTGGGTTCGTCGAGCATGATGACGTTCATTTCTTCCGACAGCCAACGACCGAGAATGGCTTTCTGCTGATTGCCGCCGGAAAGATTCATGATTAACTGTTGTGCGGATGGTGTCTTGATATTCAGCGCACGGATATGCTCTAGGGCATTTTCTTTCTCCCAGGCATCGTTAATCAGAAAACCGGCTTTGATGGTATTGCGGCGGGCGCTGATATTGATATTTTCCTGCACCGAATGGACCGGAATCAGGCCATCGGCCTTACGATCCTCGGGACACAGCATGATACCGGCTTTAATGGCGTCGATGGGCGAATGGATATCGATAGGTTTGCCGTCGAGCAACATTTGACCACCCGTGATCAGCGTGCCGCCAAACAATCCTTTCATCAATTCGCTGCGGCCTGCACCGACCAGTCCGAATAACCCGACGATTTCGCCGGCGCGCACGGTTAGCGAGATAGGGGTTTTGACGCCCACCGCCTTGACCTGATCCAGTTGTAACCTGATTTCTCCGCTGGGTCGGGGTTCATAACCGTAAATATCGCCCAGATTACGGCCCACCATGGCCTTCACCAGCATATCGTGATCAACCTGATGCATATCATCGAAAGTGCGAACATATTTACCGTCTTTGAACACGGTAATGGCATCGCCCAACTGGAAGATTTCTTCCATACGATGGGACACATAAAGAATGACCCGCCCTTCTGCGCGTAATTCACGGATAACGCGGAACAATTGTTCAATTTCTCGTGCCGACAAAGAACTGGTGGGTTCATCGAAAGCGATGATCTTGGCATTACGTGTCAACGCCTTGGCAATTTCCACCATTTGCCATTGCGCGATGGACAGATATTTAAGCGGAGTATTGGGCGCGATATCCAGGCCCAGATGCTCAAGCTGCAAGCGAGTTTCATAATCAAGCACGGCACGATTCACCAAACCATACTTGGTTGGCAATTGACCCAGATAAATATTTTCCGCCACCGTCATTTCAGGTATCAGATGCAATTCCTGATAGATAATGGCCACCCCGGCATTCAGTGCGTCGGTAGTGGAATTAAAATGTACTGGCTCCCCTTTAATCAGAATCTCGCCTTGTGTCGGCGAATAACTGCCGCTGAGGATTTTGAGCAAAGTGGATTTTCCGGCGCCGTTTTCTCCCATCAATGCATGAATTTGGCCGGAGTAACAATCGAAACTGATATCATCTAACGCTCGCACGCCGGGAAAGGTTTTGCCGATACCGCGAAACGATAGATAAGGTGTCTGACTTGTCATAAACACATCCTCGCGCTAACAGATACTGATAGTGCAACAGCAATCCCGCTGCGGTAACCATCGGGGATTTTAAATAACACGGACACATCCTCTTGATAAATTATTCCGTCATGACCGGGACGGCCTAGACCTGTCCCGGTAAATATGCGTTTAGCTGAAACCTTACAGACCTTTCTTCTGCAGTTCGGCTTTGAAATTATCACGGGTGATTAACACCACATCGGTAACTTCGGTGAATTTCGGCGGTTCCACCCCTTTGGTCAGCCAGTTGTACATCATCTGGGTGCTCTTATAGCCATGGACGTCCGGGCTCGGGAGTAAAGAACCGTAGAATCCGGTCTGTTTCGCTTTGGACAGTTCGTTAACCGCATCCACGCCGTTAATGCCGACGCCAATCACATCAGGCGCTTTGAAGCCCTGACCTTCGGTGGCGCGTACGCCGCCCAACACGGTGTTGTCGTTCATACCGACGATCAGCCAGTGTTTGACTGCGGGGTGTTGCACCAGCATAGAATTGCCGGCATCAAAAGCGCCGGGGATATCATTGGATTTGGTGGGAGTATCATAAATTTGGCTAGCTGGTATACCAGCGGCCTTTAACGCATCGGTGGCGCCTGAGGTACGACGACGGGCGGTATCCAATTCATTAGCCGTGATATCCATGACCGCGGTATCGGCCACTTTCCAGCCGCGACGGGTCATTTCTTTCCATTCTTCCTGGCCCGCGCGTTGCCCCAGTTGAGTCGCGGCCATCATTACGATAGGTACATTGACCATCGGTTTGCCTTGTGCGTCGACAAACTGATCATCAACCGCCATCACTTTCATATTGTAACTTTTAGCTTTGGCGACAATGGCCGAACCCAGTTTCGGGTCGGGCGTACAGATAACAAAACCTTTAGCCCCGTTTGCTGCAAGACTGTCGATTGCATTAAGGGTTTTTTCACCATCGGGTACGGCAATCTTGATGACATCAAAGCCTAAATCCTTGCCGGCTTTATCGGCAAAACGCCATTCCGTTTGGAACCATGGTTCTTCAGGCTGCTTAACCAAAAAACCAATTTTCATATTTGCCGCTATAGCCGAATGAGACATAATAGCCGCTACGCTAACCGCTGCTAGTGCCTTAGTGAATTTATGCATGGAATTCTCCGGTAATTATTATCGCTTGGCTTCGAAAAGCTGAAGCGTGTAAGCGTTATCAGTCGGTAAGAATGAGTCGGTGGACACAACCAAACGGCATCAAATATATACCGTTTATCCAACCAAACCCTGAAGACGGGATTAGTTTTAACGTTAACAGATTGCTAAAATGTAGAGCGTTATCACAGTTCTCAACAACAGCAGTTTAGTGCATAGATACAGCAAAATACTTATCCATAGAGACTTTGAGCATCATCACATTTCAGTCATGGGCAGCAGAAATCTACATACTTCCAGCTAACGTCTCCTCACCAACCCGATAAAACCTCCTTATGGTTATCGACAACATCAAATTTCGGGTCAACAGGAGAAAATAGCATGACTGGAGAGGCCATCAGCCTTGGGCTTGATTTCGGCAGCGACTCGGTCCGCGCGCTGGCAGTGGCTTGCCAAAGCGGTGAAGAATTGACCACGGAAGTCGTTTGGTATCCTCGCTGGCGCGAGGGCCGATATTGCAAACCCGCAGACAATCAATTTCGTCACCATCCGCTTGATTATCTGGAATCGATGGAACAAGCGATTCGAGCGGTAGTGAACAACTTAACGCCGGCACAACGTCTCAATATTGTCGGCATCGGCGTGGATACCACCGGCTCGACGCCGGCGCCGATCGATGAAGAAGGCCAGGTACTGGCGCTGCGTCCGGAATTCGCCGACAACCCGAACGCCATGTTTGTTTTATGGAAAGATCACACCGCCATTGAGGAAGCGGAGGCTATCAACCGGTTATGCCATAGCGGCGATTTCCCTGATTACTCCCGTTATATCGGCGGCATTTATTCCTCGGAATGGTTCTGGGCCAAGATTCTGCATGTCAGCCGGCAAGACGCCCAGGTGCGCCAACAGGCTGTATCCTGGATTGAACTGTGCGACTGGATACCGGCGGTACTATCGGCCACGACGCGTCCGCAGGACATCAAACGGGGACGTTGCTCCGCCGGTCACAAGTCGCTCTGGCATCCTGAATGGGGCGGCATTCCGCCAAAAGCATTCTTCCAGGCGCTTGATCCGGTATTAACCGAACATCTGCAATATCCGCTGTTTACCGAGACCCAAACCGCGGAAGCGCCAGTCGGCCGCATCAGCAGCGAATGGGCGCAAAAACTCGGCATCCCGGCCACGGTGACTATCGCCGGCGGCGCGTTCGATTGCCATGTCGGCGCAGTAGGCGCCGGCGCACAGCCTTATACCCTGGTGAAAGTCATTGGCACGTCCACTTGCGACATTCTGATCGCCGATCATCAGCGGGTGGGACAACGTTCCATCGCGGGTATTTGCGGCCAGGTCGACGGGAGCGTGATACCGGGTTATATCGGGCTGGAGGCGGGTCAATCAGCCTTCGGCGACATGTATGCCTGGTACAGTCGTCTATTGAGTTGGCCGTTGCGCCAGGCGGCCATGAGCCAACCTTCGCTGAAACCCGCGCTGGAACAAATTGAAAACAGTCTGTTATCCAATCTTGCGCAAGCCTGGGCCGCCGAACCTTCCCTCGAGCATCTGCCGGTGGTATTGGATTGGTTCAATGGCCGCCGGACGCCCAACGCCAATCAGCGTTTAAAAGGGGTCATAACCGGATTAAACCTGGGCACCGACGCGCCATCACTGTATGGCGGTCTGATTGCCGCCACCGCGTTTGGCGCGCGGGCGATTATGGAATGTTTCATCAACCAGGGCGTACCGGTGGAAAATGTTCTGGCGCTCGGCGGCATCGCCCGCAAGTCACCGATCATTATGCAAGTGTTGGCGGATGTGATGAACCGTCCGTTGCAATTGGTGGCCTCAGACCAGTGTTGCGCCTTGGGGGCAGCCATTTTCGGCGCGGTCGCGGCCGGGGTCCATCAGAATATCGCCAGCGCTCAGCAACAAATGGCCAGCAAAATCGAACGCGTCATGCAGCCAGATCCGGACAGGGTCACGCTGTTTCAGCATCTTTACGAACAATACCAGCGTTGGTGTGAATTAGCGGAACCCGCCTATGCCGCCACGATATCCGACAAATCCTAACTCATTATAACCGAGCCGCAGCCCTGGCCGCGGTTCGAAACCTCCCTTAGACGGAGACGCATAGGAGTCATTATGGAAAGTTTTCAGCAACATGAAGTGTGGTTTGTTATCGGTAGCCAGCATCTCTATGGTCCGGAAACGCTGCGTGCGGTAACAGAACATGCCCAGACCGTGGTCAAGGGGCTCAATGACGAAGCCGGTTTACCGGTCAAATTAGTGCTCAAACCGCTGGTGACTTCGCCCGACCAGATTCTGGCATTGTGCCGGGAAGCCAATTACGAGCCTCGCTGCATCGGTTTGCTGACCTGGCTGCATACGTTTTCCCCAGCCAAGATGTGGATTGGCGGCCTGAGCATATTAAATAAACCATTATTGCAATTCCACACCCAATTCAATGCACAGATTCCTTGGGAAACCATGGATATGGATTTCATGAACCTGAATCAGACCGCTCATGGCGGTCGTGAATTTGGTTTCATCGGCGCGCGCATGCATCTGAACCATCAGGTCGTGGTCGGCCATTGGCAGGATAAGCAAGCCCACGCCGCGATTGCCAGATGGATGCGCGCCGCGGTTGCCAAACAGGAAAGCCAGCAACTGATTGTCGCCCGTTTTGGCGATAACATGCGTGAAGTGGCCGTGACCGAAGGCAATAAGGTCGGCGCCCAGATTCAGTTTGGTTACTCGGTCACCGCCTATGGACTGGGTGATTTGGTCAGTGTGGTGGATGAAGTCTCGCAAGCCGACATCGATACCCTGATTGAAGAATATGAAGCCTCTTATATTCTTACGGACAAAATCAAGACCCATGGCGAAAAACGGCAGAATTTGCTGGATGCCGCACGCATCGAACTGGGAATGAAACGTTTTCTGGAACAGGCGGGTTGTAAGGCCTTCACCACCAACTTTGAAAATCTTTATGGTTTGAAACAACTGCCTGGTCTGGCGGTACAGCGTCTGATGCAGCAGGGTTATGGCTTTGCCGGTGAAGGCGACTGGAAAACCGCCGCGCTGCTGCGTATTTTGAAAGTCATGGCCCAAGGACTGCCGGGCGGCACCTCCTTTATGGAGGATTACACCTATAACTTCCAGCCGGACAACAATTTGGCGCTGGGTTCGCATATGCTGGAAGTCTGCCCAAGTATTGCCAAAGAAGCCAAACCCACGTTGGATGTTCAACATCTGGGCATCGGCGGCAAGGCTGATCCGGCGCGGTTATTGTTCTCTACCCCGGCTGGTCCGGCGGTCAATGCCTCGGTTATCGACATGGGCGATCGCTTCCGTATGCTGGTAAATGTGGTGGATGCTATCGAGCAACCGCAACCTTTGCCGAAATTGCCGGTCGCCAGGGCCATCTGGAAAGCTCAGCCTTCGCTGGAAGTGGCGGCGGAAGCCTGGATATTGGGCGGCGGCGCGCATCACACCGTCTTTAGTCAAGCCCTGAATCTTGACCATATCCGGCTGTATGCGGAAATGAATAATATCGAATTGCTGGTTATCGATAACGAAACGCGTATCCCTGATTTCAAACAGGCCCTGCGCTGGAATGAACTGTATTACAAGCTGTGCGCTAAATAAGCCCCGCCTGTCGTCGATTGGCGCGTTTAACGATGCGCCAATCGGCGGCTTTTTTGATTTTTTGAATCAGAATCTCTAGACAGTACAGCTACGCTGAATATACTACTCTCCTTATATTCCCTTCCCCGAACACTCAACAATGACAGCGCAAGACTACTTATTAACCTTCCGCAAGGTAAACACGGCTGAAAGTCTGGAAAAACTTTATGATCATCTCAACGATACGCTGACGGATAGCGACGACATCATCAATATGTATCGGGCGGCTGATCATCGGCGGGCGGAGTTAGTGTCCGGCGGTCGATTATTCGATCTCGGCCAGGTACCTAAAGCGTTATGGCGGTATGTCGTTTGAATATCAATATGGCGGGTAACATCGTACCAGGGCGTATCGGCGGCTGGTTGTGGCTACTGATCGCCTATTTGCTTGTGGGTTTCATCAGTGCGATTTTAATGATTGTCATTTATTTGCTGGCTGTAATTAATCATTGGGCGGTATTTGCGCAAGCCATGTTGCAACCGATGTTCGCGCTTCAGTGGCTGGCTTCGCTGGTTACCGCCGCCGTCATGGGCGGATTGACTTTTTGGACGCTGCGATTACTGCTTAAACGCTCCCGGCGTTTTCCCAAAGCGTTTGTCGTCTGGCTGTTGCTGGGGGTCTTGCTGGCGTTGAAATCTTTCGCCTTTTCACCTATCAACGATCAATTGGCCCTGCATACGCTGTACTGGCCCTTGCTGGCCGCCGCGCTGGGCGTTCCTTATATCAAACGGTCGGCGCGGGTCAAGCAAACCTTTATCGAGCCTTGATATCGTGATACCGGCCAGGGTAAGTGGCCGATTATCGCTAATACCCCTACGTTTTCCCGGTTGTCGAATCGCCGTCGATGCCGGATAATATCCTCGCTTTTTCATAGATAGGTACGGCAATGAATGGTTACCTGTTATTATTTATCGGCACAATGCTGGTAAATAATTTCGTGCTGGTTAAATTTCTGGGTTTATGCCCCTTCATGGGGGTGTCGAAAAAACTGGAAACCGCCATAGGCATGGGCATGGCAACCACCTTCGTCATGACGCTGGCCTCCGTCTCGGCCTGGCTTATCAATGATTTCTTGCTTGAACCTCTGGGGCTTGCCTATTTGCGGACACTCGCGTTTATTTTTATCATTGCGGTGGTCGTGCAATTCACCGAACTGGTGGTACGAAAAACCAGTCCGTCCCTGTATCGTCTGCTGGGTATTTTCCTGCCTTTAATTACCACCAATTGCGCGGTACTGGGCGTGGCGTTGCTCAATATCAATCTCGGCCATCATTTTCTGCAATCCGCCGTATACGGTTTCAGCGCCGCCGCCGGTTTTTCACTGGTGATGGTATTGTTCGCCGCCATTCGGGAACGCCTGGCGACCGCTGATGTCCCCGCCCCCTTTAAGGGGTCGTCTATCGCTTTGGTCACCGCCGGCCTGATGTCGCTGGCATTCATGGGCTTTACCGGGCTGGTGAAATTCTAATGGCGATACTCTATGCCATTGGGGCGTTCGGCATCCTGGCGCTGTTATGCGGGTCATTGCTCGGCTTCGCCGCACGGCGGTTTGAAGTCAAAGAAGACCCGGTTGCCGAGCAAATTGATGATATGTTGCCGCAAAGCCAATGCGCCCAATGCGGCTATCCTGGCTGCCGACCTTATGCGCAGGCGGTGGCCGCTCATGGGGAGAAGATCAATAAGTGCGTACCCGGCGGGGAACCGGTCATGCTGAAAATCGCCGGCTTGCTGAATGTCGCGCCGCAGCCGCTGGCCCCCGATCAGCAACCCCATCGCCCGGCGGCCAGCGTCGCATGGATTGATGAAAGCAATTGCATTGGTTGCACTAAATGCATTCAGGCCTGTCCCGTGGATGCCATCATCGGAGCGACCCGTGCGGCGCATACCGTCGTCAGCGCTTTATGCACCGGCTGCGAACTCTGCGTCGCCCCGTGCCCGACCGACTGCATCGCGTTGCTTGCCATCACGCCCTCCACCACCAACTGGAACTGGGACCTGGCCCGTATACCGATACAGACTATCCCGGTTGAAGGCATACAAGCGGAGCGCCATGTTTAATTTTTTCAACGCCTCGCGCCAGGACAGAATCTGGACCTTCGAGGGCGGTATTACTCCCCCGGAAATGAAATTGCAATCCAGCGGCGTACCCCTGCGCCGGCCGCCGCTGCCGGAATGCTTTATTATACCGCTCAAGCAGCATCTGGGGCCGGAAGGCGAGTTATGCGTCGCCGCCGGCGAGAAGGTGCTGCGCGGCCAGCCGTTGACGCGTGGACAAGGGCTAACCCTGCCGGTTCACGCTCCCACATCTGGCGCCATTGAGGCGATCAGGCCCCATATGACCGCGCACCCATCGGCGCTGGCGGAACTGTGCCTCATATTGAGGGCGGACGGCGAGGATCGCGCATACCCTCACTCGCCGCTGACGGATTTCCATCACCATGACGGCAAGACGCTGCTGGACCTGATTCATCAAGCCGGCATCGCCGGACTGGGCGGCGCGGGTTTTCCCACTGCAGCCAAGCTGGCCGGCGGCGAAAAATCGATCGACACCCTGATTATCAACGCGGCGGAATGCGAGCCCTACATTACCGCCGATGATCGATTAATGCAGGAGCGGGCGCACGAAATCGTCACCGGCATCACCATCCTGCAACATATCGTTGCCCCTAAACTTACGATTATCGGCATTGAAGACAATAAGCCAGCCGCCGCCGCGGCCTTGTCCTTGGCCCTGGCTCGCCGGCCCGACATTGTGCTGCGGGTGATTCCTACCCAATATCCCTCCGGCGGCGCCAAACAATTGACCAAGATATTGACTGGCCGGGAAATTCCCAGCGGACTGCATTCAGCCGCCATCGGCGTATTGATGTTGAATGTGGGTACGGTGTTCGCCATCAAACAGGCGGTCATCGATGGAGAACCATTGACCGAACGGGTGGTGACCCTGACCGGCGATAACCTGCGCAATCCAGGCAATGTCTGGGCTCGCATCGGTACGCCAGTCGAACATTTGCTGAGCTATGGCGGGCTAACGCCGGAACCGGACCAACAGGTTATCATGGGCGGACCGCTGATGGGCTTCGCCCTGCCCTCAACCAACGTGCCGATTGTTAAAATCAGCAATTGCATTATCGCGCCCTCCGCGAAAGAAATGAACCATCCCCTGCCGGAGCAAGCCTGCATCCGTTGCAGTCAATGCGCTGACGCCTGTCCGGCCGCATTATTGCCCCAGCAGTTGTATTGGTACAGCCGTGGTCAGGAGCATGACAAAGCCCGGCAATATCATCTGTTCGATTGCATCGAATGCGGCGCCTGTGCCTATGTTTGCCCCAGCAATATTCCTTTGGTGCATTATTATCGCCGTGAAAAAGCTGAAATAAGAAATCTCGATCGCGAAAAGGAAAATGCCGGTCGGGCCAAGGCCCGTTATGAAGCTAAAATTGCCCGGCGTGAACGTGAAAAAGCCGCGCTGTTGTTACGCCACCAGCAAGCGGCGGTAAAATTAAACGAGCGCACGCTGTTGCATAACGCGTTCCATAACGACAGCCTGGCGGCGGCCCACTCGAGCGAGCACCCTCCGTTGCTGGACGACACATTGGCGCAGGCCGTTCAAGGGCCCAATCAGACAATAACAAGTGACAGCGTCACCCATGAATCCACCGACCATCGACCAACCGCCGCCAGCCCCGCTGTCGTCCCGACGCCCGCGCGACACGCGGTAATTGAAAATTCGCCGCCAACCGAGGTTATGGATGAGCGGCAGGCGGCGGTAGCCGCGGCCATCGCCCGAGTCAAAGCCCGCAAAGCGGCGGCCCATCCGAAGCAAGAGGACTAAATGGCTTTCAGGATTCTGAGCTCACCTTTTACCCATAACCGGCAAAATACCGCCCATCTGATGTTGCATGCCATCGCCGCCTGTTTGCCTGGATTGATCGCCTTATGCTATTTTTTCGGCTATGGCACGCTGGTGCAGGTAGCGCTGGCGGCAGTAACCGCGTTGCTGGCCGAAGCGGCCGTAGCGGCGCTGCGCCAACGGTCCGTCAAAGCGCAGCTTTCAGATTATTCGGCGCTCTTGACCGCCCTGCTGCTGGGCTTAAGCTTGCCGCCGCTGGCGCCTTGGTGGCTGATTATACTGGCCACATTATGCGCGATCGTCATCGCCAAACAGCTTTACGGCGGTTTGGGGCATAACCCCTTCAATCCGGCCATGGTGGGTTATGTGATTGTATTAGTCTCTTTTCCTGTGCAAATGACCAGTTGGCTGCCAGAGGGAAGTTTGCAATTACATCACCCCGCATTCACCGACACCTTGTCGCTCATCTTTTTCGATCATGCCCGCGGCTTGAATCTGGAACACTGGCGGCTGGGTCTCGATGGGATGACGCAGGCCACGCCGCTGGATAATTTCAAAACCGGCCTGCATTCAGGCCAAGCCGCCGCCGCTGTACTACATCAACCGGTCTATAACGGTTTAGAGGGGGGATTGGGCTGGCAATGGATCAATCTCGCTTTTGCCTTGGGCGGTATGTATCTGCTGTGGCGCAAAATCATCAACTGGCATATCCCGGTCAGTTTTCTGGCGACGCTGATGTTGTGTTCGACCACCGGGTGGCTGTGGGCGCCCCAAACAGCGGCGCCGCCTTTATTGCATCTTTTGTCCGGCGCGACCATGCTGGGCGCGTTTTTTATCGCCACCGATCCGGTCACCGCCGCCACCACTAACCGGGGCCGGCTGATTTATGGCGCTATTGCCGGTTTGCTGGTCTGGTTGATCCGCACCTACGGCGGTTATCCCGAGGGCGTGGCGTTTGCCGTGTTGCTGGCCAATATCTGTGTTCCACTGATTGATCACTTTACCCAACCCCGCGCCTATGGCCATCGTTAAGGAACGCCGGATGCTGAATATCATGCGTCAACATGGCTTGACCCTGGCCATTTTCGCCGCCGCCACCACCGCGCTGACCGCCTTGGTCCATCAATTAACAGCTCCCGCTATTGAACAGCAAATGCGGGGGCAACAGCAACAATGGCTGGATCAGGTGATACCGTCCGGGCTTCATGATAATAATATGTTGGCCGAGTGCTATCTGTTGGCGGATTCGTCATTGGGCAATGGACATCCCCACCGCCTGTATCTCGCGCGTAAGCAGGGCAAAGCCGTGGCCGGGGCGATTGAGTCAACCGCCCCGGACGGCTACGCCGGCGCTATCCAGTTACTGGTGGGCGCCGATTTCGACGGCAACGTATTGGGCGCGCGAGTCACTGAACATCACGAAACACCCGGGCTTGGCGATAAAATTGATTTACGGGTTTCTCAATGGATAACCCATTTCAGCGGTAAGAAAGTGACATCGGCGCAAGATCACTACTGGGCGGTCAAAAAAGACGGCGGCGGTTTCGATCAATTCACCGGTGCGACCATCACGCCGCGCGCCGTGGTAAATGCGGTGAAGCGCACGGCTATCCTGCTGAAAACCTTGCCGGAAAAATTAGATAATTTACCTCAATGCGAGAAAGCCGATAATGAGTGAAGCCAGAAAATTACTGCGTCAGGGGTTATGGGCGAACAATTCCGCTTTGGTGCAATTATTGGGGCTTTGTCCGTTGCTGGCTGTTTCTACTACCGTCACCAACGCCCTGGGTCTGGGACTGGCCACCACGCTGGTGATGGTTTGCACCAATGGCGCCGTCTCCGCGTTGCGGCGCTGGGTGCCGGCCATTATCCGTATCCCCATCTATGTCATGATCATCGCTTCAGTGGTATCCATCGTGCAGATGCTGATCAATGCCTATGCGTACGGTCTTTACCAATCCCTAGGCATCTTCATCCCGTTGATTGTCACCAATTGTATCGTCATGGGCCGTGCGGAAGCCTATGCCTCGCAAAATCCGCTGGCGTTATCCTTGCTGGACGGTTTATCCATGGGGCTTGGCGCTACCGGAGCCCTGACGGTATTGGGCGGCATCCGTGAACTGTTGGGAAATGGCACCTTGTTTGACGGCGCCGACAAATTACTCGGGCCGTGGGCTAAATCGTTGCGTGTCGAAATTTTTCATACCGACAGTCCCTTTTTGTTGGCCATGCTTCCGCCAGGCGCTTTTATCGGCTTGGGTTTTATGCTGGCGGGCAAATACTGGATAGATAAAAAACTCGCCGCCCGGCAATTGCGCGCGGCTCGCACTGAACCCATGACGGAACAGGAACAGGCAGGATGATGAATCAAGCGAAACGTCTGGCCATTTTACAGCGTTTACGGGATAACAATCCCCATCCCACCACCGAACTTAGCTATGCGACCCCCTTTGAGTTATTGATAGCCGTGCTGCTTTCAGCGCAAGCGACCGATGTCAGCGTCAACAAAGCCACCGCTAAACTCTATCCCGTGGCCAATACGCCGGCGGCCATGCTTGCGTTGGGTGTTGAGGGGGTCAAGGCTTATATCAAATCCATCGGGCTGTATAACAGCAAAGCAGAAAACATCATTAAAACCTGCGAAATGCTGCTGGATTTACACGATGGCCAGGTACCGGAAGATCGCGCGGCGCTTGAAGCATTGCCCGGCGTCGGGCGCAAAACCGCCAATGTGGTGCTTAATACCGCTTTTGGCTGGCCCACCATCGCGGTGGATACCCATATCTTTCGTGTCTGTAACCGCACTCACTTCGCGGCCGGCAAAGATGTCGTCGAGGTAGAGCAAAAACTGCTCAAGGTCGTACCGGATGAGTTCAAAGTGGATTGCCATCATTGGCTGATTTTACATGGCCGCTATACCTGTATCGCCCGAAAACCCCGCTGCGGTTCTTGCCTGATCGAAGATTTATGCGAATTTGCCGACAAAACAGATGTCTAGTCACTCAGCCATTCACATCCACATGTCTGCCGCCAAACGAAACCTGCGCCTAAGGGATATCCATCACTATGCTGACACAGCAGATAGACGTATTCTACCCAAAGTCGCTTATGTTCAACCGCTCCGGCCCTTCTCCCATTAGGAGTTGTCTATGAAATTATTTTATATGCCTGGCGCCAGTTCGCTTACGGCTCATATCGCTTTGCGTGAGGCCGGTTTGGACTTCACGATTGAGAAAGTGGATATGGTGACGAAAAAGACGGAACACGGCGAGGATTTTCTGCAAATCAATCCCAAAGGTAAAGTCCCGGCGCTACTGCTCGATGACGGTACCGTACTGACTGAGGTGGTGGCCATTGTCCAATATCTGGCGGATTTGGTGCCGGACCGGCATCTAATCCCGACGGCTGGAACGCTTTCCCGCTATCAGGCCATGGAATGGTTGAATTATATCGCCAGTGAATTACATCGTGGTCTCAGCCCGTTATTTGATGAACAAACCCCACAGGAATACAAAACCCAACTTTATCAGCAAATGGAAGATAAATTGCTTTATCTGGATCGGGAACTGGCCGGACAGGATTACCTGCTGGGCAATAGGTTCAGTGTGGCGGATGCCTATTTATTTACCATGCTGACGTGGGCGGACAAACTGGATTTCGATTTATATTCGACGCCCACCGTGGAGAATTTTTACCGGCGGATAAAATTGCGCCCTTCAGTGGCTGCGGCATTACTGGCGGAAAAGGCCATTTATCCCGTTGCAGACTAAGCGGAAAAATGGCCTTTTGTTGATATAAGCGGACAACATGCAGCCTTGAGCGGATAACACCGCTCAAGGTTTAAAAAATTCACCGCCACGAAATCAGGCAATAATTTTTCTTGCCCCGGCGTACCAAGGTATATTTATTGAACAGGCGATCTTCATCGGTAAAGATATAATCGGCCGCGTATTGTTTTTCGCCGTTAATCGTTACCGCTTTGGATGTGATCATGGTTCTGGCCTGACCGCGAGAAGGTACTAACTCGGCGTCCACCAGCGCCTGCTGCAAATCCGCTCCGGCCGGCAATGAAATGGTCGGCATACCGTCCAGCGCCAATTGGGCGAAATCATCGGCGGTCAAGTCCTGCAGACTGCCGGAAAATAAACTCTCGGTAATGCGCACGGCCGCCGCCAGTCCGGCCTCGCCATGGACCAGCCGTGTGACTTGCTGCGCCAAGACATATTGCGCGCGCGGCGCTGTACCGCTATTGGCATCTTCAATCGCCAAGGCATTGATTTCTTCTATCGGCATGAAAGTGAAAAATTTCAAAAACCGATAAACATCAGCATCCGCGGTATTTATCCAGAATTGATAAAATTTGTAAGGGCTGGTTTTGGCCGGGTCCAGCCATATCGCACCGCCTTCGGTTTTGCCGAATTTAGTGCCATCCGCTTTGGTAATGAGCGGCACGGTTAAGCCAAAAACGGTATTTTGATGCATACGACGAGTCAAATCGATGCCCGAGGTGATATTGCCCCATTGGTCGGAACCGCCGATTTGCAATTCAACGCCATATTGTTTATTCAATGCGGCGAAATCGTATCCCTGCAACAAATTATAAGAAAACTCGGTAAATGAAATACCACTATCTTCTCGATTTAAGCGTTGTTTCACCGCTTCTTTATTGATCATCTGATTAACGGAAAAATGCTTGCCGATATCCCGCAGGAACGTCAACACATTCATATTGCCGAACCAGTCATAGTTGTTAGCCGCGATCGCGCTGTTTTCACCGCAGTCAAAATCCAGAAACGGCGAGACCTGACGACGGATTTTTTCGACCCACTCCTGTACCGTTTCAGTGGTATTGAGTTTGCGTTCCACGGCTTTGAAACTCGGATCGCCAATCAAGCCGGTTGCTCCGCCCACCAAAGCCACCGGACGATGACCGGCCAATTGAAACCGTTTCAAACACAATAGCGGTACCAGATGCCCCAAATGCAAGCTATCGGCAGTCGGATCGAAGCCGCAATACAACGAGAGCGGCCCTTGCGCCAATCGTTCTATCAGCGCGGCTTCATCCGTTACCTGGGCTATCAGGCCCCGCTCATGCAATTGTTGTATCAGGTTGCTGCTTGCCATCAATAAAACTCCGTCATATAAGCTCAAAAGATTCCGCGTAACGCCCGTTACCGAGTGGTTGTGTTGGCTGGGCGACACGTTGGCGAAACCGGGTATATATAAAAAACCGCCAGCGTACTAAGGCGCTAACCGGTCAATGGACCAACCTTGTTCTTGGCGCTGGTAGATGAACCGATCATGTAATCGGTGCTCTCCCCCTTGCCAAAATTCCATGGCATCAATGGTTACGCGATACCCGCCCCAGAAACTGGGTAAAGGCACCTCGCCCTGCTGAAATTTCTGTTTCAATTCCAGAAACTTACTCTCCAGGATACCACGAGTGGAAATACGACTGGATTGCTGCGATACCCACGCGCCGATTTGGCTGTCTTTAGGCCGGCTGTGAAAATATTTAAGCACCTCGATCACCGATAAACGCTCAGCCCGGCCCAAAACCATGACCTGGCGTTCCAGGGTATGCCAGGGAAAATGCAGGCTGATGCGATTATTTTGGGCCAATTGCGCCGCCTTTCGGCTGCCCAGATTAGTGTAAAATACCATTCCCCGATTATCGAAATGTTTAAGCAGCACCATACGCTGGTAGGGTTGTCCCGACTCGTCCACCGTAGCCACACACATGGCCGTGGGATCAGCGAGTTGCGCTTCACAGGCTTGTTTCAGCCAGAGCTCGAATAAACCCATTGGTTCCGCGGTTAAATCCGCTCTGCGCAAACCTCCGCGGGTGTATTCCCGACGTAGACCGGCGATATCAATTTTCTGTTCTGTCATAGTGGCATTTAGGATAAAACCGTGGCTGAATTGTGCACCGGGTGGTTGAAAATCTCAATCATTTACCGCTCTCACCGTTCAGGACGCAATCATTTATAATGATGCGGCCCTCACGCTCGATAAATGCCTGATGCCCTTTTGACCAAAAAACATAATGGCCATCATCGTAACGAATACCGGAAGCGGCGGCCGCTTGCGGCAGGTGTAATTGTTTGCCGTCAAGAATAAAGCTCACTTGCGCCAGGCGATTATCCTGATATACCGTCAGCGGCAAGGTCCCGCACTGATAATGCAATGTCAGCACAGTGCCGCCGTCATGCGGGCGGGCGCAGCCCGACAGGGAGAAAACCGCTATCATGGCTAACAGGCCATATCTTCTCGTCATAGTGTCTATTGCCACTGTCACCCCCCTCCTGGAGAGACCCATCAGACCGGGTAGATTGCGCCAAGCAATGTTTCCTGACTGGCGCCGGTTACCGAAGGCACATTGCCGGGTAAACCCGAGAGAGTACGGCAAGCTAGCCAGGCAAACGCCAGCGCCTCCATATTATCGCCGCTTACGCCGAATTTGTCAGTGGGGCTGACTTCTATTCCCGGCAACAACGCCGACAGACGCGCCATCACCAGAGGATTGCGCGCACCGCCGCCGCAGACCAGAAAGTACTCGCATCCGCCGGCCAGCAATACCTGCTCGGCGATACTCTGGGCGGTCAGTTCGGCCAGCGTGGCCTGGACATCTTGCGATGGCAAAGGCGGATAATATCTCAACAGCTCATTTAGCCAGTGCATATTGAAATATTCCCGCCCGGTGCTTTTGGGCGCCGGTAAAGCAAAGTATTTATCCATCAACATCCTGCGCAGCAAACCGGGATGGACCGTTCCGCTGCCTGCCCAGCCGCCGTCCAGATCATAAGGCTGCCCTTTGTGGCTCCATATCCAGGCATCCATCAGCATATTACCCGGTCCGGTGTCATACCCTCGAATCGGTTGACCCGGCAATAGCAGTGTCAGATTCGCGATACCGCCGATATTAACCACCATGCGCCGTTCGGTGGGATGCGCCAGCAAGGCGTGATGAAAACCTGGCACCAAAGGCGCGCCCTGCCCGCCAAACGCCATATCGCGGCGACGGAAATCGCCCACGGTCGTGATGCCGGTCAATGCGGCGATACGGTTATTATCGCCAATTTGCATAGTACATGGCGCATCACCCTCAGGTTGATGCCAGACCGTTTGTCCGTGACAGCCTATAGCGGTTATTTCGGACGGCGAGACGCCGGTAAGATGCAACAATTTTAGAACCGCCTGGCCAAACAGTATACCTAACCGGGTATCCAGCTCGCCCAATTGCGATAATGTTACCGCCTGCCCTTGGCACATAGCGAGGATCTGTTGTTTGATTTCCAGCGGCATTGGCTCTGTGATGCTGCCCTGCTGCGCCACCGTATTTTCATCAATAGCGGCGAGTACGACATCTATGCCATCCAGGCTGGTTCCAGACATCACACCCACATAACGACCTGTTTTCATTTGTCCGGCCTTATTCCTTAGCAAAAAAGGTTTTCGTCTATCAGCACATAATGACTTAAGCGAATTGACTGAATGAAACGTGCAAGGGAGGAATAAACTAAGCGGTAAAAAAATGACTGTCTACAAAAGTTTATCTTAGCACCGAAATCATTGTATTTGCCGCAAACTGGCGCCCGTTTATTCTTAGTTTATAATTTTCACAATATTATCTACTAAAGTAGGTCATCTTCGCCACGGCTGAAATGATCCTACATTTTAGCAATGTTGCTGTGTTTGCAAGTGTTCTGTCTGGTTTTACCTTGACGAACGGCTGATAACAGGAGTCCATATGAAAAAAAGTTTGCTCGTATTCACTCTGGCTGGCTTGAGTTTGGCGGGGTGCGCCAACAACAACACCTTATCCGGGGATGTCTATTCCGCCTCCGCAGTCAAAGAAGTACAAACCGTCACCTACGGTACGTTGGTGGGGGTCCGGCCGGTTCAAATCCAAGGCGGGGAAGAAGCCAATGTTATCGGCGCGGTAGGCGGCGCGGTACTGGGCGGTTTACTTGGCAATACCATCGGCGCGGGTACCGGCAGAACATTGTCAACCGCGGCCGGAGCGGTAGCCGGCGGCGTTGCGGGCCAAAGCGTCGGCAGCGCCATGAATCGCACCCAGGGCGTTGAATTGGAAATTCGGCAAGATAATGGCAACACCATTATGGTGGTGCAAAAACAGGGACCTACCCGTTTCAGTGTTGGTCAACGCGTAGCCATTGCCAGCAATGGCCGCACGGTCACTGTTTCGCCCCGTTAAACCGCCTTTATTCTGTTGGCGACTTTCCTTTAGGTCGTCAACAGCCACTGTGTTTAGCAAATATCATTACTGTTTGTTTATATAAAAAAACCGGCCGTGATTGCCGGTTTTTTAAATGGTCCATCACCTATGCAGCGAGACAGATCAGGATTTATTATAAAGTTCCAGAATATTCTTCTCAAGCCGGGCAATCATATTACTCAGAAATTGAATTTCTTGTTCCGAGATACCGGTGAGAATTTCATCCCGGGTACTATTTATAACATGGTTAACTTCTTTAATGATAGGTTCGGCGGATTCCGTCAACTTTATACGTTTTGCCCTCCTATCATTCGCACAAGTGTGCCGCGTGATAAGTTTTTTCTCTTCAAGCTGATCAAGCGTTCGGACCAATGAAGGCTGCTCAATACCTATGGCCTTTGCCAATTGAATTTGCGACTGCTCGGGAGGCAATTGGCAGATATTATGCAGCGTGATCCAATGCGTTTGCGTCAGCTCTAAAGGTTTTAAGCGATGGTCTATCAACGCGCGCCAAACACGAACAAGTCGCGCCAAATCAGATCCTAATGGCGATTCCAATTCTCTCTCCTTATAATTAAGCTGATTAAGCTTGTTCCCTGGATTCCCATCCATTCTAATGGGTGGAATGGCAAAATACAAATATATATATGAATAAGCCGAAAGTTAAGTTGAGATCGATGAAATTTGCATGTTATTCCTTTGATAAAATGGACGTTGGCAACGCGCGTTTTTGTTTTGCCGCACATCCCTCCTGGCAGATGAATTGGCCCTACATACATCCATCACCCTTGCTCGCCTGGTATAGGGTAATCGATGTAGACGTCCTATAAACTTGAGCCTTCTCCAGCAACCCGACAATTCACATCTGGACGGAACAGATGCCAAGCGGATTATTCATAACTGTATCACTATTATTGTCATTCAGCGTGATTAATGTTAATTTAAGTTAAATGGAGATATAACAAATATCAATAATTCATGTATTCGTACTAACAATGGAATTGAAATATATAAATAGCTTGGTATTAAAATGTTAACTATTAATTATTTTTGCAGCTTATTAACATTAGAACAAGGAAGGCTGTTCAGGCTCAGGACTGTTGGGTTCCGCCGTTGTAACCGATTTCATTTGGCGCAAATACCGCTGCCGGCATAATCTCAACACGTCCTTTTTCTGGTGATTGTCCATCACCATCCAATCGAAACGTTCCTGTCTTGAACGCATACACCCTACACAATAGCCACGGGCATCCGACCGACAAACGCCGCGGCACGGACTGGGTATGGTGAAAAACTCTAGCTGTTCCGGCACAGGCCCTCCTTATTGACTTTCATTGAAGACGTTATTACTCAAACAGGCAAGGCATTTCCCGAGCAAATCCGTCTTTTTTTGGCCGCACGGTCTGCGTGCTGAAATCCATTGGCCCAGCTGTAAAACGCCTAATCCTGAGTTTATACTGGCAAACTCATCTTCGAAAAGGCGGCCAGCTTTGCCGACCTTATCAACAGAGGTTAATTATGCGTCTGCTACACACCATGCTACGTGTCGGGGATCTGCAACAGTCTATTGATTTTTATACCCAGATATTGGGAATGCGGTTATTGCGAACCAGTGAAAATACTGAATATCGCTATACCTTGGCGTTTGTCGGTTATACCGAAGAAAGTGAAGGCGCCGTGCTTGAACTGACTTACAACTGGGGAGTCGACAGTTATCAGCTCGGTAATGCCTATGGCCATATCGCGCTGGCGGTGGAAAATGTGGCCCAGACCTGTGACAGTATCCGGCAGGCTGGCGGAAAAGTCACTCGGGAAGCCGGCCCGGTTAAAGGCGGCACCACTGTGATCGCGTTTATTGAAGACCCCGACGGCTATAAAATCGAATTAATCGAGGAGCGCCAAGCCGGCCAGGGATTGCGTCAATAAATGACATTTATTGGCCGCCGCAGGAGGGTCCTTGCGGCAGCCGTCCGAGCCCAATGCGTTTCGGTAACCGTTGGGCTTGATTGATGACATCGGATTCGCCATGCATAGCCCGGCAAAATTTGTCATAATACGGACTGATTTTCTTAATCGTAAGAACAGGCATGGCAGAATTAGACGATGTAAATTCCCTTCGCGGCCGTTTCCGCGGCTTTTATCCGGTTGTTATCGATGTTGAATCCGCAGGCTTTAACGCCGCTACCGACGCCTTGCTCGAAATCGCCGCAGTCACGCTGAAGATGGATGCTCAAGGATGGCTGATGCCGGATCAAACCGCGCATTTTCATGTCGAGCCCTTTCCCGGTTCACTATTGATCCCCGAAGCATTGGCATTCAACGGCATTGATCCGACCAATCCCTTACGCGGCGCGGTGAGTGAGTACGAAGCCTTGCATGAAATATTCAAACTGGTACGCAAAGGCATTAAAGATCAAGGATGTAATCGGTCGGTTATCGTGGCGCACAATGCCGGTTTTGATCAAAGTTTTGTCATGGCGGCCGCCGAGCGAGCCGGACTCAAACGCAATCCCTTCCACCCATTTGCCACTTTTGACACTGCCGCGCTGAGCGGTCTGGTGTTGGGCCAGACAGTGCTGGCGAAGGCTTGCGCCACGGCGGGAATTGATTTTGACAGTCAACAGGCCCATTCGGCGCTGTATGATACCGGCCGAACCGCCGAACTGTTTTGTGAGCTGGTCAATCGCTGGAAACGCCTCGGTGGTTGGCCGGTAACTTCATTACAAGACGATACTCGGCATGAGTCCGATTGAAATAGCCGGCGCCGGCAATAAAAAAGCCAATCTTAAACACTGTCTAAGGTTGGCTCATTATCACTGGCGACGGCCAGGCAGGCTATGAAATCAGCCTGTGTTATTCAGAGGCCTGGTTTTCCTTGGAGCCGTATTTGACAGCGGTCTCCTTAATCAGCGTTTGCAATTCGCCCTGCTGATACATTTCCAGAATGATATCGCAGCCGCCAATTAAAACACCATCGACCCACAGTTGCGGAAAAGTGGGCCAATTGGCGAATTTGGGTAATTCGGCGCGTATGTCAGGATTTTGCAAGACATCCACATAAGCGAATCGCTCACCGCAGGCGGATAACGCCTGAACAGCTTGTGCGGAAAAACCACAGCCGGGTAATTTCGGCGAGCCTTTCATATATAGAAGAATCGGGTTTCCGGCAATCTGCTGCTGGATTTTCTCAATTGTCGTCATGTCTCGCTACCTCAAGCCATCAGCTGGCATTGTCTGCTCTGGGCGGGATTATGCTCAGATCTTACATTCTAAGACTACCGCGTAAATAAAAAAACTTTTTTTGCCTGGGACGCACGACTGCCAACAACAGACCGTGATCTCTCTATAAGGATAATACTTCTGCAAACGTTGAGCGGTACGACTCGCATCAACCTGCAGGTCCGGCTGGCTGCCCCCGTCAGAACTGTAGAATTTTGCATCTAATTCCGTCGACAAATCCAACAAATGCGCAGTTTTTCACGTTTATTCACAATAACCCAAGAAATCATGATGCAATCAAGGGGTAAATAGCTTAAATTCCTTTGAGGCATTTATAACCCCCAATTATGGGCCACAGAGGATAGCGTTTATCATGCGTTTATGCTTTACGCTTTTTGTGTTGCTTTTTACTCAATTGTTTTTCAATCTGGCGCATGCTGCGCCCAGCGCAGGCGTGAATGCCGACCAGCGAAAATCACAAGCCACCACGCCGAAAACCGGGGATCGACGCAAACGAAAACCTTTGCTAAGGGCGCTGAAAAAAGGCAAAACGGTCAATACCGAACATGCCGCAGAGAAGGTTATTGAACATAGCACCGCAAAATCTAAACAGGCCACGGTCGAAAAATCCACCGAGTCGACAGCAAAAAAATCCCACTCGCCAGTAGCAGAAAAGAAACAGGAAGCGGCAGGCAGGAAATCCCACGAGACTAAAGCCGAAAAAGCCAAGGAACCCGCGCCCAAAACCGCGCATGAGACCAAAGCTGAAAAGACCAAGGAATCCGCTGTCAAAACCGCCCATGAGACCAAAGCCGAAAAAACCAAGGAATCTGCCGGCAAAAAAACTCATGAAATAGCTGCCGAAAAAGCCAGCAGCAAGAAATTACATCCAATGCCTTCCGCCAGGAAATACGCCAAAGTTACGCCGCCATTAAAAGGCTATAAAAAAGGATACGGCAGGCATCGGATGAAAAATCAGGCCGCTCTCGAGCTGGTTGCCAATGATCAACCCATCAAAATGAGCGAAAATCATAAAAAACGTTATCAGCATGCCAAGCTGACGGCGATGAGCAAGCTGCTCTCGCAGATGGGTAAGCCCTACCGTTGGGGCGGCATGTCGCCCAACACCGGTTTTGATTGCAGCGGTCTGATCTATTACGCTTACAAGGATGTCGTGCGGATTCACATGCCACGTACCGCCAACGAGATGTTCCACCTGCGCGACGCGGCTCCGATCAAAAAAGATGATTTGGAAAGCGGTGATTTGGTTTTCTTCCATATCACTAATCGGGGCGCCGCTGATCACGTCGGGGTATATCTTGGCAACGGCCGCTTTATCGAATCACCGCGTACCGGGCAAGATATCCGCATCAGCTACCTCAATGAAGATTATTGGCGGGGTCATTATGTCGGCGCTCGCCGCGTAGTCACGCCAAAAACCATCCGCTGACAAATTATCGGACAAGCGTGCTCGGGGCCGACAGAGCCTTCCCCTGCCAAGCCACCTTGGCAGGGGGAGTACGATACGCTTGAGGCCGTTAGCGCGCGGTAGCAGCAAATCGTACTTGGGATGCGCGCCAAGACGTTCCAGGTACTCTCACTAAGTAACCGAAGTTCCTTTCATTTTGCCGCCGTTTAGTTCATCACGGCGGTAAAACTAAACGCGATAATCACCAATAATGCGAAAACAGTGGTCGATAAAGACAATTTCAAATCGCTGCTCATGTTGAATTCTCCAATTAGACCAAACACCCGTCGAGACATCAGTCTGTTCACCGATGGTGATCAGTGTGTCATATCCTGGCGAAAAAAGCCTGCCAGTATTCAATACGAGTCAAATTTACCTTTATCACTTTCACTTTGGTTCGGGATCAGGGAAAATCAGCGGTTAAGTTTATTTATGCTGTTGTTTTTGCTATCAGCAAATTTCTATTCAGGCGTTCAGGAGTTTTATACGCATGGCAACCATTAAAGATGTGGCAAAACTCGCCGGAGTATCCACAACGACAGTATCTCATGTCATCAATAAAACGCGTTTTGTGGCGCAATCGACCAAAATTGCGGTGATGGACGCTATTGGACAATTGCATTACTCCCCTAGCGCGGTGGCGCGCAGCCTGAAAATTAACCGGACCAAATCCATTGGCTTATTGGCCAGTTCCAGCGAAGCTCCCTATTTCGCGGAAATCATCGAAGCTATCGAACATTTCTGTTTCGCCAGCGGCTATACCCTGGTGTTGTGCAATTCCCATACTGATCTGGACAAGCAAAAAGCTTACCTGGCGATGCTGGCGCAAAAACGGGTGGATGGTTTGCTGGTAATGTGCGCCGAATATCCAGAAGCATTATTAAACGTGCTTGAGGAATACCAGCATATTCCCATGGTGGTTATGGATTGGGGCGAAGCCCGCCGCGATTTTACCGATACCATTATCGATAATGCTTTCACCGGCGGGTATATGGCGACCCGCTACCTGCTTGACCGCGGTCACCGCGATATCGGCGCCATACCCGGTCAATTGGCCCGTAACACCGGCGGCGGCCGTCACCGGGGTTATCTGCATGCGCTTGAAGAAGCCGGTATTGCCATCCCTCACCAGTGGATAGTGCAGGGCGATTTCGAGCCTGAGTCAGGTTATCTGGCCATGAAGCAAATACTTTCGCGGCCGCAACGGCCCACTGCGGTTTTTTGTGGCGGTGACATCATGGCGATGGGCGCCATGTGCGCGATTGATGAGCTTGAATTAACTATTCCAGGCGATATTTCTATTATCGGTTATGACAACGTGCGCAATTCGTGCTATTTCACACCGGCGTTGACCACTATTCATCAACCCAAAGAAGAATTAGGACAAGCGGCGTTAACCATGCTGCTGGACCGCATTATTAACAAACGTGAAGCCGCCAAAACCATAGAAGTCCACCCCACCTTAATTGAACGCCGATCGGTGGCGGACGGCCCATTTCTTATGCGTTCGTGATGCCGGGATTACCGCGTAATCGTCTTTCCGGCCAGGTCGGACAAGCTTGTAATAATATATTTCGTGGTATGAAGGACGTTTGACGGGTTATTGTTTCAAAAAAAAATATTATCTAACCCTATAAATACATTATCCAGATAGCTATTGTCTAAATGGTATTGGCGGCTTATACTCAATATCGTTAACAATTATAACGAGTTGTCTAATAATTTTTGCTTGATTGTATGTCGTGTCTATCTATAAGACACCGCCCTATTTTATAAAGCGCCCGGCTAACAACCAGTCTTCGCTTGACTTTATATTCCTCTGTTTTTTGTAGTACTTCAGACACCACGGTTGTCCGTGGATGCTTATAAATGTCCGCAAGTTATAGATTAAGCTATTCTTGACGGGGTATGACATAAGAAAGGTGATGGAGAAGCTATGAGTTCCTCGTGTGTTGAAGACCTGAGCTTTCATGATAACGCATGGTATCGAATCGTCCATGAATTGCTTTCTGAGGCAGGCATTGAAGTCAACGGGGCAAGGCCGTTTGATCTCCAAGTAAAAAACCCGGAATTTTTCAAGCGCTTATTACAGGGTGGATCGTTGGCTTTGGGTGAAAGTTACATGGATGGCTGGTGGGATTGTGAACGCCTGGATATTTTTTTTCAGCGTGTGCTGCGCGCTGGTCTGGAGCATAAAATTCCCCGCCATTTAAAAGATGTTTTGCAAGTGTTGGCGACTCGCGTCATGAATCTTCAGTCCAGGAAAAGGGCCTGGATTGTCGGCAAAGAGCATTATGATCTCGGCAACGATTTGTTTGCCCTGATGTTGGACCCTTATATGCAGTACTCCTGCGGTTATTGGAAAAAGGCCACCAACCTGGATCAGGCCCAGCAGGACAAACTGAAAATGATATGCGATAAACTACAGCTGAAACCGGGCATGACATTGCTGGACGTCGGTTGCGGTTGGGGGGGGCTTGCCGCATACGCCGCCAAAAATTATGGCGTTACCGTTCATGGCGTCACCATTTCAGCCGAGCAACAAAAATTGGCCCAGCAACGTTGCGAAGGATTGGATGTCGAGATTTTACTGCAAGACTATCGCGATCTAAATCGGCAATTCGATCGTATTGTTTCCGTTGGGATGTTTGAGCATGTCGGGCCGAAAAATTACGCCACTTATTTTGATGTCATTGATCGCAATCTGAAACGCGACGGCTTGTTTTTACTGCATACCATCGGTTCCAATCTCACCGATACCAATGTGGACCCCTGGATAAACAAATATATTTTCCCCAATGGCTGTTTACCTTCAGTCCAGCATATCGCCAGGGCCAGCGAGCAACATTTCGTTATGGAAGATTGGCATAACTTCGGCGCTGACTATGACAAGACATTGATGGCATGGTACGAAAGGTTTCTCGGTGCCTGGCCGTCGTTGTCGGAGAAATACACCGACCGGTTCTATCGTATGTTCTGTTATTACCTGAACGCCTGCGCCGGGGCCTTCCGCGCCCGCAATATTCATTTATGGCAGGTATTGTTCAGTCCTCAAGGTGTTGAAGGGGGCATTCGCGTCCCTCGCTAAAAGATTTCCGCGCTGCTCAGGACTCACCAAGGTCCTGAACAAGCGCGAACTCTCGAACAAAGATCGCGATTGACTCTCTATACCGAGGTTTTGCCTTACCAGCCGGCGATTTTTCATCACCGTCAATTCGGCCAAGACCTGCGGCCAGTCAATTATTTGGCTTTCACCACATCGGCGGCGAGTGAAACATCAGCGGATTGCCGTTGCGCCATAATTCGTTCAACCGTATCCACGACAGCCTGAGTTTGCGGATCGATTTCAATATTAACCCGCTGTCCCAGCCTTTTTTTCCCCAGAGTAGTCCGGGTTAACGTTTCTGGGATGAGATAAACGCAAAATTTATCCGCAGCCACTTCCCCGATGGTTAAACTGATCCCGTCGATACCGATATAACCTTTATAAAGAACATACTTCATCAGCTGTTTATCCGGCATCTTGAACCAGATTTGACGATTATTTTCTGAAGTCAGAATTTTCACGATCTCTGCGCTGCACATAATATGGCCCGACATGACATGGCCGCCTATCTCTGCATTGAACGTCGCGGCCCGCTCAACATTAACGTCATCGCCAACCCGCAGATCGCCCAAATTGGTAATGCGTAATGTTTCTTTCATCAAATCGAAACTGGCAACATCGTCTTTTATGCCGCTCACCGTCAGACAACAACCGTTGTGTGCGATTGAAGCGCCTGTTTCCAGCCCGGCTAGCATAATCTGCGGCAACTTAATGAAATGCGTGCGAAAATTGGGCTTTTCTTCAATGGCAACAACTGTCGCCGTGCCCTGTACGATACCGGTAAACATGGCCTTAACCTCTATTAAAGACACCCGTAATTTGTGAGGTTTATATTGCACGATTTTATCGGTAAATCCAAATACCCGCGCAGACGGCCACCCTGCCCTGGCGGAAAAATGCGATTAACGGCACTGGTATAACCGCAGGAATGCATTACACTATCCCGCTGAAACTAGCCGCAAACAAAAGCCGCTGAAAATCATCGTTAATCATTAACTTAATATTTTCTTTTCTCACATCCAATAACGCTAGAGGTGCCGGTTTGCTGAAGTATTTCCTTGAGGCGCGAACATTATTATTTTTGGCCATTCCGGTTATTCTCGCCCAAGTTGCCCAGACGGCCATGGGTGTGGTGGATACCGTAATGTCTGGTTCGGTCAGCGCGACAGATATGGCCGCGGTGGCGGTTGGCACTTCGCTTTGGTTACCCAGTATTTTATTTGGCCAGGGTTTGATACTGGCGTTAACGCCGGTCATTGCGCAATTGAACGGTTCCGGTCGCCGTGATCGTATCCCCTTCCAGGTGCGCCAAGGTTTGTGGTTGGCCTTCATTGTTTCGTTATTTATCATGCTTGCACTATATAATAGCCAACTAATTATCGGCAGGATGAAACACGTCGACCCGATTTTGGCGGAAAAAGCGGTGGCTTACCTGCATTTCCTTTTATTTGGCGCGCCCGGATATCTGTTTTTTCAGGTTTTACGCAGTCAATGCGAAGGGTTATCAAAAACCAAACCAGGTATGGTTATCGGTTTTATCGGGCTCTTGGCCAATATTCCCATCAATTATATCTTCATCTACGGTAAATTCGGCATGCCGGCGCTGGGCGGCGTAGGTTGCGGCATCGCCACGGCAGCGGTGTATTGGATAATATTCGGTCTCTTATGGTGCTATGTGCGTCATTCGGGCTTCTTTGCGGAATTCCGACCCAAGCTGGCCTTTGTCAAACCCGATTGGCCCACATTAAAGCGGCTGAGCGGATTAGGATTACCGGTAGCCTTGGCGCTGTTTTTCGAAATCACCCTGTTTGCGGTGGTGGCGCTGCTGGTAACACCGCTTGGCATTGTGGCCGTCGCCGGGCATCAGATTGCCCTCAATTTCAGCGCACTGATGTTCGTATTGCCCCTATCCGTCGGCGTCGCCGCCACCATCCGGGTCGGTTACCGTCTGGGCGAAAAAAAAGTGGACGATGCCAGGGTCTCCGCCTGGAGTGGTCTTGCCACCGGCGTGATGCTGGCGGGGATAACGGCAATCTGCACCTTTGTATTCAGAGTGAAAATCGCAGGTTGGTATAACCAAACACCGGCAGTGGTGATAATGGCGTCTCATTTGATGTCGCTGGCCGCGATTTACCAGATTTCCGACTCCATTCAGGTGATAGGGAACGGCATACTGCGCGGTTACAAAGATACTCGATCCATTTTTTTTATTACGTTTACCGCTTATTGGCTTCTGGGTCTGCCCTGCGGCTATACTCTGGCGCTGACGGATTACGTTGTGCCCGCCATGGGTCCCAGCGGCTTCTGGATAGGTTTTATTATCGGTCTGACATCATCGGCGATTATGATGTCGCTGCGCATACTTTGGTTACAACGACAACCGGCGCTGCAAATTCTTCACCGGGCCGCACGCTGATTTACCCTTGACCGTCGGGCGGTTGCGCCCAAAAAACCGCCAGGCTGCGCATTACCGCATCAGTTGTTGAGATCCAAGGGGAAAAAATGGTTTTTCTTCTTGCATGCCAAGATATTGCCCGTTAATATTCGTCCCGCTGTCACAAAGGCAGTGTTGTTCGGTATGCGTTCTTAGCTCAGTTGGTTAGAGCACCACCTTGACATGGTGGGGGTCGATGGTTCGAGTCCATTAGAACGCACCACCCAGTGCGTCCGTAGCTCAGTTGGTTAGAGCACCACCTTGACATGGTGGGGGTCGATGGTTCGAGTCCATTCGGACGCACCAATTCTCTTTTTTTTCAGGTTATTGACTGATTTTTCCCTTGTTGAATAGATCCCACCGAGATGCTTTCCGCCTGTTAATATGTTCTTTCCTGCTGAAAGACATGATTACCGCTGTTTAGCATGGCGATGTCATAGCTGAATACAATGTTCCTGTTTGTACTTTCCGTTCAATCACCTGACAAACATTGGACATTGGTACAGCATTTGCAGCCAAAATATGTGAAAATTGCCCGATGACGCGCTTTTTAACATCATACGCATGATTTGCGCTGTTTTTATCTTGTTTCCTCCGCATCAATAACTATAATACGAAACGTTATTTCAATTGAATGGTTTCAGCCAATTGATCAGACGAATACTAATTAAAAAAGACTTACCCGTTGAACATTACCCCTTTTTTCGGGTAAAGATTGTTATTATGTTCATCTCTTTCTCACTTTTGTCACCTATCCTTGAACATTAGGGAACAGGCTCGCCCGAGCTGCAAATTTTCGTCGTCGATACTCACCGGCGATACACCAGATTTATCATCCATCACAACTTGCAGATATCAATGTTATGAAAAAGACTAAAATTGTTTGTACCATAGGCCCGAAATCCGAATCCAAAGAGATGCTGACCAAATTGCTGAACGCCGGCATGAATGTTATGCGTCTGAATTTTTCCCATGGCGACTATGAAGAACATGGTCAACGTATCATAAATCTGCGCGCGATTTTGAAAGAAAGCGGCCAGAAAGCAGCCATTCTGCTGGACACCAAAGGTCCTGAAATCCGGACCATGAAGCTCGAAAACGGTAACGACGTTTCGTTAATCGCCGGACAGACTTTCACCTTTACCACTGATCAAACCATCATCGGCAATAAAGATATCGTTGCCGTGACCTACCCTGGCTTCGCTGCGGATCTTTCTATCGGCAAAACCGTACTGGTGGATGACGGTTTGCTCGGTATGACCGTTACCGCTGTGACTGATACCACCGTGGTATGTAAAGTCAACAATAACGGCGATTTAGGCGAAAACAAAGGCGTCAACCTGCCAGGCGTATCTATCGCCCTGCCGGCTCTGGCCGAAAAAGACAAACGCGACTTGGTGTTTGGTTGCCAACAAGGCGTTGACTTCATCGCGGCGTCTTTTATCCGTAAACGTTCCGATGTATTGGAAATCCGCGCGCATCTGAAAGAACACGGCGGCGAACATATCCAGATCATTTCCAAGATTGAAAATCAGGAAGGCCTGAACAATTTTGACGAAATTCTGGAAGCCTCCGACGGCATCATGGTAGCCCGCGGCGATCTTGGCGTGGAAATTCCGGTGGAAGAAGTTATTTTCGCTCAGAAAATGATGATCGAAAAATGTAACCGGGCCGGTAAAGTGGTTATCACCGCCACTCAGATGCTCGACTCCATGATCAAAAACCCCCGGCCTACCCGCGCAGAAGCCGGTGACGTCGCCAATGCCATTATTGACGGCACCGATGCGGTCATGTTGTCCGGTGAAAGCGCCAAAGGCAAATATCCGCTGGAAGCCGTCACCATTATGGCCACCGTGTGCGAACGTACCGATCGCGTCATGCCTAGCCGTATCGAAGGCGTTTTTGACAGCCGTAAATTGCGCATCACCGAAGCGGTATGTCGCGGCGCAGTAGAAACCGCAGAAAAACTGGAAGCGCCTCTGATTGTCGTGGCGACCGAAGGCGGCAAATCAGCCAAAGCGGTACGTAAATATTTCCCGACTGCGGAAATTCTTGCCTTGACCACCAATCCGCAAACCGCTCGCCAACTGTTGCTCACCAAAGGCGTTACTTGCCAATTGGTGGACAAAATCGCCTCCACTGATGATTTCTATCGCATCGGCAAGACGCTGGCCTTGGAAAGCGGTTTGGCGCAAGCGGGAGACATCATCGTGATGGTTTCCGGCGCGCTGGTTGCAAGCGGTACGACCAACACCGCTTCCGTCCATCAGTTATAAGTCAGATCTCTGATTGTTGAAAACCCCGGCTTGCCGGGGTTTTTTTATTTCGATAATCCCGATGCCCCGGATTGCTTAAAAAACAGCCTGTGCCGGTTCGGCATATGTTGAAAAACGCCCTGCTTACAGTTTCTGTCCGCTCGATTCCCGGCAAATCATCCGAAAACCACGCAGAAAAGGAGCACAAAAATGCACCGATAGCTGTGAGATTTGGCAAGAGATGGGAGACGCGACATTAAATTCAAGCCGAACAGCACAAAATAACCCACATTTTTTTCTTTCGTTTAATCAGAGTTATCTTATGGAGTGTGGAACTTTCCACCTTTTTTTTTAACCTCTCTGTAAAACAAGATGTTTCTTTGACCGTTCGATCGATTTTAATCGTTTTATCACTAAAATTTATTCTCATTCGAAAATACTTTGTGTAATACTTGTAATGCTACATGGAGATTAACTCAATCTAGAGGGTATTAATAATGAATCGTACTAAACTGGTACTGGGCGCGGTAATTTTGGCTTCTTCTTTGCTTGCTGGTTGTTCTAGCAATGCAAAAATTGATCAGTTGTCCTCTGACGTTCAAACTTTGAACCAGAAAGTAGACCAACTGAGCAATGACGTTTCCGCTCTGCGTACCGATGTACAGGCTGCTAAAGAAGACGCTGCCCGTGCTAACCAACGTTTAGACAATCAAGCTCACGCTTATCGTAAATAAGTGTTTTAGCTTTGTTTAGAAAATGGCGCACATCGTGCGCCATTTTTTTCTCTTGGTTCCCTTGCCTGCATGCCATTCCCCGTAAAACCTCCTGTAAAGCCCGCTACGAAACTTTTTCCTTCTACCCGATAGAGAACCTGCCTTGCATCATAAAATAGCTTAGCGTTCCGTTTACGGCTTATAACAAAGCGGTTTTACCGTTACGTATGGTCATCGCCTGATGGTCGCCCTGCAATGCCCGGTCCTGCGATAACCGGGCAGAGAGGGGATCACCCGCCGAAATCAGGATCGGCATGCCGGCGCGCCGGTTGATCGCCTCGGCGGCGACACGCCCATCAGAAGCGCCCTCAGCAAGGAAATGCTTCACCTTGATGTTCAAGGCGATAGCCATAGTCTGTGGATCATCTTTATCGTTATGCGATAAAGGCTGATGAACTTCCACATAGCGCTTGCCGTCCGGTTCCTGCGAAATCTTTATCGGCTCGTTTACCACTTGCACCCGCGTACCGACAGGCACCGCCTGAAACAGCGCGTGGATATCATCAGCACGCAAGCGGATACAGCCGGAACTGACGCGCATGCCGATACCAAAGTTGGCATTGGTGCCATGGATGAGGTAAGTCCCCTTGCCCGCGGCCAGCCGCATGGCGAACAGCCCCATGGGATTGTCCGGTCCCGCCGGCACGACCCCCGGCAACGTTATTCCTTGTTCCGCCAGATAATGCTTGCGGATATTCGGCGTCGGTATCCAAACAGGATTAACTATCTTTTCCACAATGGCAGTGGTCATCACCGGTGTGTTACGGCCCAACTGACCGATGCCTATGGGATAGACCACCACTTTGTTTTCATTCGGCGGGTAATAGAACAGTCGCAGTTCGGCAAGATTTATCACGATGCCTTTACGCGGCGTATCGGGCAGCAGCATTTGCGAGGGAATAGTCAATACCGTACCGGCTTTCGGCAGATAGGGATCGGTACCCGGATTAGCCTCCAGCATTGCCAGCAAACCGATTTGATAACGTGCCGCAATCGCTTCCAGCGAACCGCCATTATCAGGCACCGTGGCAGTGGTGTTTTCTCCGATAAGCCGACTATCCGGCGCGGGCAACGGATACTCAGTCGCCCCCGCCCTACCGATATTCGCAACCAGGTAGACAGTCATAGCCAGAACGGCGTACGCCAAGGTCTGTTTCATTTTTTCACCCGCCTTTTAATCATAGCAACCCCCGCACATGACGCAATTGCCTGAAAAGGCAAGCGCATAAATGCCTCAGCAATAGCAGGCCATAACCGGTTGCAACAATCGGAATTTACCGATAACAACAGAATTGCCGGACTCGCTCGCAAAATGGAGCGCCGATCAAGGATGACGATTAAATGAAGGCAAACAGCGAATGAGATTAACCTAGCGTAAACAGGGATGTTCAGTGAAAGAAATCTTGGTGAAGAGCACGCGCCAGTAGAATCTGATTGGCGCCAGCCAACCAGATTCTACTGGCGCGCTAGGCGCGGGACACTCGACTAATGGACATCAGCCAACGCAGCGGCTTTTTTACGTATTCCCCGGACCATGGCTTCCAAGCCCTGTGAACGCGACGGGGTCAAATGCTGCGTCAGCGCCAACGCGCTGAAAAAGGGCCGCACATCCAGGGTACTTATCACTTCGGGCGTCAAGCCCTGATACAAAACAAACACCGTGGCAATCAGGCCCTTGACGATCGCTGCATCGCTATCGCCGAAAAAACGCACGCTATCCGATAACGGATCACGGGACAAGGCTATCCACACCTGACTTTGACAACCGGCAATCAAGTTGCCGGCAATATGCGTACCCGAAGGCATCGGGTCCAATTGAGCACCCAGCTCAATGATATACATGTATTTCTCTTCCCAATTACCGCAACGGGAAAAATTGCGCAACAACTTCTCTTTATCAGGCAAATTCGCCATTGAATACCTTCTCCATAGACATAGACTTGCGCGTTAGCCAAGCAATTGTCGAACGCGCAGCAGTCCGGCCACTAACCGATCAACATCTTGCCGGGTCGTATAGAGGGCCAGCGATGCGCGACACATGCTGGGTACATGATAAAAGTCCATCAGCGGCATGGCGCAGTGATGGCCGGTACGAATAGCAATGCCGTATTGATCAAGGAAACTGCCCACATCGTAGGCATGATGTTTGCCCAGATTAAAGGCAATCACGCCGGACCGCTCCGCCGGCCCATAGACCGTCAAATCGGGGACCTGCTGCAAGGCTTCCAGGGCATAGCGCATCAGTTCATGCTCATAGGACTGTATATGTTCCAATCCCAACGCGTCAACATAGCTCAGCGCCGCGCCTAACCCCATCATACCCGCGGTATTGGGCGAACCTGCTTCAAAACGCCAGGGCGGTTCGAGAAATGTGGTTCCTTCGGTCAAACTCACGGTCTGAATCATCGAACCTCCGCCTTCCCACGGCGGCATGCGATCCAACAATGATTTTCGGCCATACAGGATGCCGATGCCTGAGGGCCCATAGATTTTATGTCCGGAAAAAACGTAGAAATCGCAATCCAGGGCCTGGACATCGACACGCTGATGCATTATGCCCTGCGCGCCATCCACCAGCACCGCCAAATTGGTGGTATTGGCCCGTGCAACGCTTATCAGCCGGTTAAGCGGATTCACCGTACCCAGTACATTAGACACCTGGGTAATGGCCAGCAGGCGGGTGCGAGCGTCCAGCAGCGAGGGCAGTTTACTTTCATCCAGCGTGCCGTCCGCCAATAAGGGCAAGACCCTGATCTCAATATTTTTTTCTTTGGCGAGGATTTGCCAAGGCACGATATTGGAGTGATGCTCCATTTCGGTCAGGATCAGATTATCGCCCGGTTGTAAAAAATGCCGGCCGTAACTGTTGGCCACCAGATTGATGCCTTCAGTGGTCCCTTTGACGAAAATGATCTCATCCTCGGACGCGGCATTGATAAATCGTCCCACCTGGGCGCGGACGCCTTCCATTCTGGCGGTGGCTTCAGCACTCAGAGTATGAATGCCGCGATGAACCGCGGCATAACCATGCCGGTAAAAATCACTTTCAGCATTGATGACCGCTTCGGGTTTCTGCGAACTGGCCGCACTGTCAAGATAAGTCAGCTGTTGCCCGTTGACCTCGCGCGCCAGTATGGGAAAGTCCGCGCGAATGCGTTCAATGGGATAAGACATTCACGCCTCCTTGTAATGCATCTGCAATACGAGCCAAAACTGTTTCCCGCACCACCGTGTTTTCAATCGTCTCGGTAATTTCGGCGGCAAAGGCATGGATGATCAATTGCTGGGCTTCTTGTTGCGGAATGCCGCGCGAACGAAGATAAAACATTTGTTCCTGATCGATTCTGCCCACGGTGGCGCCGTGGCTGCATTTGACGTCATCCGCGTAAATTTCCAGTTGCGGTTTGGTGTCGACCTCGGATAGCCGGTCCATGAGCAGATTATTATTGGTCATCTGTCCATCGGTCTTCAGCGCATATTTGGCCACTTTGATAAGGCCATTGAAAACCCCTTTGCCCCGGTCGCGCGCAATGATTTTGTGCAACTGCCGACTGAGACAATAACCTTTATTGTGTTCCAGATAGGTGCGGGTATCGGCCACATCGTTATCCGAAGGCAGCAACAAACTGTTGATCGCCAAATCCGATCCTTCGCCATTGAGCTGTACGCTGGTTTGATGGCGGGTGAGACCGGCGCCAAGCAGAAAACTGTTGCTGCGCACCACCGCATCGCGGCCTATCACAATATCGTTATGAGCGAAGTGATAGCTGGCGTGGTTTTCAAATGCCAGTTTGATATGTTGCAGCCGGGCATTATCCCCCACCGACATGGTCAGGCGCGCGCCGGTAAAATGCGCCGCCGGCGTCAAGCTGACGAAGTGCTCGATAACCTGCGCCTGCGAACCTTCGCCCAGTTGCAAATGATGGCGGTAATGCAGCGTATTTAATTCTTCTTGGTTCTCGGTACCGCTGCTGATATGCAATAAATAAAGGGGCTTAGCCGCCGTTTTGCCTGCGGGCAGCGAGATACGGGCTGTTTCACGGCTCAGGCTTTCAGTGAGATGCAGAAATATCTCCGGCTGAACAGGCTCAGGAAGCGGGAAGCGTTCTGCGCCGCGTTCAATGATGAGTTGCCATTCACCCAGGGAGGTATCGCTCAATTGGGACTGATACTGACCATCGACAAATACCAGTCGCAGGGCATCGAGCGGCAAACTCAGCTCATCGCGCCGGGCCTGGCTGACAATCGGAGTAACCCCCGAGGCGAATTGATGGGACAATAAACCATCAAGCGGCGTATATTTCCAATTTTCGTGCTTGCGCGACGGCAGTCCCAGCCGCTCTACGCTCTGCCAATGCTGGTAGGACTGTGCGGAACGGGACTCGTTCTGGCCTTCGAATAAATGATGCCATTGCTGCAGAGCCCGGTCGTTACTCTTGTTCGGTAAGCCAGCCATAACCTTGCTCCTCCAACTGTTTCACCAACGCAAACTCGCCGGATTTCACGATGCGACCCTGATAAAGCACATGGACGTGATCCGGTTTGACGTAATCCAGAATTCGTTGGTAATGGGTCACGATAATGAACGAACGCTGTTCATTACGCAGCGTATTCACTCCATGCGCGACGGTCTTGAGCGCATCGATATCCAGTCCGGAATCCGTTTCGTCCAAAATGCACAATTCGGGTTCAAGCGCCGCCATTTGCAGGATGTCGTTACGTTTTTTTTCACCGCCGGAAAAACCGACATTCACTGAGCGGGTCAACAAGTCCGCCGGCATTTTCAGCAATGCGATTTTTTCTTCAATAAAATCGGCGAAATCAAACCGATCCAGCGGCGGCTGCTTACGGTATTTGCGCACCGCGTTCACTGCGGTTTGCAGGAAAAACTGATTGCTGACGCCCGGAATTTCCACTGGATATTGAAAGGCCATGAAGATCCCTTCGCCTGCGCGTTGTTCCGGATCCAGCGCCAATAAATCCTTGCCCTTGAACAGCACTTCCCCGTCGGTCACATGGTAATCGTCCCGCCCCGCCAGCGTGGCCGAAAAAGTGCTTTTGCCGGAACCGTTCGGCCCCATGATGGCATGCACTTCGCCAGGCTTGATTTCAAGATTCAATCCATTGAGAATTTTGGTGTCGTCCACACTGACGTTTAAGTTGCGTACAGTTAACATTTTCTTTCCCTTACCCGACTATACCAGCCGCCACGCGGGCATAATAATAATTATAATCAATGGGTTAACCCACGCTGTGTTCCAGGCTGATAGCCAAAAGTTTCTGCGCTTCAACAGCGAATTCCAATGGCAATTCCGAAAAGACGTCTTTACAAAAGCCGTTTACAATCATGGAAATGGCATCATCTTCACTGATACCGCGCTGACGACAATAAAACAGTTGGTCATCGCCGATGCGTGAGGTGGTCGCTTCATGTTCCAATTGCGCGGTGCTGTTGCGCACTTCCACATAAGGGAAAGTATGAGCGCCGCATTCACTGCCGATAAGCATGGAATCACACTGGGTAAAATTACGTGCATTGGTCGCGGTAGGCATGATTTTCACCAGCCCGCGATACGTGTTTTGACTGTTGCCGGCTGATATGCCCTTGGAAATAATCGTGGAACGGGTATTTTTACCGATATGGATCATTTTGGTGCCGGTATCGGCTTGCTGATTGCCGTTGGTCAAAGCGACCGAGAAAAATTCGCCCACCGAATTATCACCGCGCAAAATACAGCTTGGATATTTCCAGGTGATGGCTGAGCCGGTTTCCGATTGGGTCCAGGACATTTTGGCATGATCGCCGGCGCACAACGCCCGTTTGGTGACAAAATTAAGAATGCCGCCTTCTTTCTCGCTGCCGGCAAACCAGTTTTGTACCGTTGAATATTTGACTTCGGCATTTTTATTGATGATCACTTCCACCACAGCGGCATGCAGTTGATAGCTATCGCGCACCGGAGCGGAACACCCTTCGATATAACTGACATAACTGTCGTCATCGGCTATTAATATCGTCCGTTCGAATTGACCGGTTTTCGCGGCGTTAATGCGAAAATAGGTCGACAGTTCCATCGGGCATCGCACCCCTTTGGGGATATAGACGAAGGTGCCGTCGGAAGCCACGGCGGAGTTCAACGCGGCGAAGAAATTGTCATTGGGCGGAACGACGCTGCCCAAATACTGACGCACCAATGCCGGATGTTCTTTTATCGCCTCGCCGAAGGAGCAGAATATAATGCCCTGTTGCGCCAACTTATCGCGATAGGTGGTGGAAACCGACACCGAGTCGAAAATAGCGTCGACCGCGACTTCGCTGCCTTCACGCACCGGTACGCCCAATTGATTAAAGGCCTGTTCCACCTCGGTGGTCAAATATGACTTGGCCGCCTCCATGTCGGGCTGTTGCACCGCGCCAGGCTGCGAACCACAGTTGTCATCACAACTGCCGCACGAGGGCGCCGAATAATAGCTGTATTCGTCATAATCAAGTTTTTTATACTGCGCTTTCGCCCAATGAGGTTCTTCCATTTGCAGCCAAGCGCGAAAGGCATTAAGGCGAAACTCCAGCATCCATTCCGGTTCATTGCGTTTTGCCGAAATCGCCCTGACGACCTCTTCGCTGATGCCATGGGCCAACTCATCGGTAACCAACTGGGTAAAAAAGCCTTCTTTGTAATGTTCGCTTTTTATCCAGGGTTGCGCGGCATCAATTGCCTCGGGAGCTTCAAAATTGCTTTGTGCCATAATGATTCATCGCTCAAAGGCCAAAGCTTTCACCACACCCACAGGCATGTTGAGCTTTGGGATTGTTGAATTTAAATACGTGATTAAGCCCTTCCTGCACAAAATCCACCTCGGTGCCATCAATAAAAGGCATGGCTTTCACCGGCACGTACAGGTAAGCCCCATCACGTTCATAAACCAAGTCACCACTCGCTGGTTGTGTCGCCATTTCGATGACATAACCGAAACCGGCGCAACCCGACTGTTTCACACCCAGACGCAAAGCACGCATGTCGGCGTTCTGCTCGGACAGGCGAAGTATCTGTTTGGCAGCGGCTTCGCTGAGGGTTAGCCCTTGCCAGATATTATCCTCGAGTGAAAACGTGTCGACGGTATCCGTTTGCATTAAACTTACCTCTCAATACGACAAAATGAAAAACACTATTCTTTCTATGTTAGTGATATCAAATATCACTGCAACCTTGTCCTTTGCAGGGGAATAGGCAAATGCGGCCATAAAACCCCACACATTCATTTCAAACGGCCATTTATAAGAATTTATGATACGGGTTAAAATGCTAAAATAATTTCAATGCATTGATTATAAAACATTTAATTAAAAGTAAAAACCACACAAAATATAGTGGAATTATTTTTTTCGCCAGCAAAAAAATATTCATCGAAAAAAACTATTTTTATGACAGGCAGTAATTACCACTGAATTTGGAACATTTTCTTACAACCCGCATATTCTTACAACCCGCATAGCCCAGCGCGAATAAATTTTCTACGACAGTATAAAATCCGATTGCTAATTGATAATGATTACCATCTTAGCGCCAGGGACTTTTCAAGCCATTATCCAAGCGACAGCCGATCGGCGTGGTCCACCGTATTATTTACCTTACCCCTGCCGATAGCGTTTACAACAAGCCATCTGTGCGGATCGTCACCGCTTTGCCGATAAAATGCGCATTTCTGAGGCGGTCATGCCGAACCATAAGCTTATTACATTAATAGTACAATTATATCACATTCAAGGTTTTCAGCCTAACAAGCCGCGACCCGACTGGCCGTATGAAATGATTGTTTGCATTTTTTAAGAAGTGAACACAACCTTGCGGCGTTATGCTAAAGAAAAATCCTTTAGCAACAGGTGCCTTATTGTTATGTCGTCGTCAGCTGTTCCCCAACCCATTTTGAACGCCCGGCAATTGAATAAACGCATTTTCCCCGTGGTTTTTTTTACTTTCATCTGTTATTTATCCATCGGCCTGCCGTTGGCGATTATCCCGGGATTTACGCACAATCAGTTGGGATTCAATACCGTCATCGCCGGTTTCGCCATTAGCGTTCAATATATCGCTACGTTGGTTAGCCGCCCGCATGCCGGCCGTTATGCCGATATGCTGGGCCCGAAGAAAGTGGTTTTGATTGGCTTGGTTTGTTGCAGCCTGAGCGGCCTGATGTATCTTTTCGCCAGTTGGCTGACGACGGTGCCTTTGGCAAGCCTTGCGCTGTTATTTTCCGGCCGGCTGGTGCTGGGAATAGGCGAAAGTTTCGCCAGCACCGGTTCTATTTTGTGGGGCATTGCCCGTGTTGGTCAACTGCATACCGCCCGGGTTATCTCCTGGAACGGCGTCGCCACTTACGGCGCCATTGCCATCGGCGCCCCTATGGGGGTGTTCCTGAGCGAACTGGGCGGGATTGGCGCGGTAGGGCTATTTATTCTCATCGTCGCCTTGGGCGCCTGGTTTTTGGCGTTGCGCAAACCCGCGGTATCCTTCACCGCCGGTACGCGGATTTCCTTCAGCGTCGTGGTGGGCAAAATATGGCTTTACGGACTAGGACTTGGGCTTGGCACCATCGGGTTTGGCGTCATTGTCAGTTTCATCACGCTGTATTTCGCCGACCTCGGCTGGCGCGGCGCGGCCTTTTCCCTGACATTGATGAGTTGTGCGTTTGTCGGCATCCGGCTGGTGCTGGCCAATGTCATAAACCGGTTCGGCGGGCTGAATGTTTCACTGGTGTCGTTTGTTTGCGAAATGCTCGGCTTACTGCTGATATGGGCGGCGCCTAATCCGTTCGTAGCCGATTTAGGCGCTTTTGTCACAGGAGCGGGCTTCTCATTGGTGTTCCCGGCACTGGGGGTTGAAGCCGTGAAACAAGTTCCGCCGCAAAACCAGGGCACCGCTCTGGGCACCTACTGCGCTTTTCTAGACCTCGGTCTGAGTTTGGCCGGTCCGGCGGCGGGGTTCGTCATGTCCCATCTTGGCATGTCTTATATTTACCTCTGCGCGGCAATGATGGCCGCACTGGCGGCCGCGTTGATAATACGCTTGAAATTCCGCCAGCCGGCGGAGACGAGATCACTTGGCTAATCCGCAGACCTGATCCGGAATACCTAACCCGGAATACCTATGACAGCGTTTTGCCGGGAGTCAGGATGGCAGTGGTTAAACGGGCGATACAGCATAGCCGCTGCTGTTCATCGTTAATGCGGATATCCCATACCTGGTGGGTCCGCCCCAGATGAATCGCGCGGCAAATACCGCGCACATTGCCTTGTTTTACGCCACGCACATGATTGGCATTGACCTCAAGACCCACGACGTGATCATCGCCGCTGGTACAAAGGTAACCCGCCGCCGACCCCAGGGATTCGGCCAGTACGACCGATGCCCCGCCATGCAGCAAACCGAACGGCTGGCGTGTACGGTGATCCACCGGCATGATGGCTTCAAGTTCATCATCCCCAAGCCGGGTATAAACTATGCCAAGATGCGCCATCAAGGTATCGCGGATTTTCACATTGAGCTCCGCCAGCGACGTGCTTCGTTGCCAAATCATGACATTATCTCCAGTAATGCCTGCAGTGGATGGCGGATGCCTTGGCCTTCGATGCGTTTAACCTGACTGCGGCAAGAGTAGCCGGTGGTCAGACAATGATCCCGCGGCAGGCGCTGCAACGGCTGTTGCCACGACAAGGCATAAATGCCGCGGGAATTTTCGAGATTAACGCTTTCGTGGCCATAGGTGCCGGCCATGCCGCAACACCCAACGCTGACCGTTTCCAGCCGAGCGCCGAAGCCGGCGAAAATTACCGCCCATTGTTGTCCGCTGGCTGGCAGTTCGGTGGATTCGGTACAATGGCCGAACAAATACCAGGTATCGTCTTTTGCCATTGCCGGGGATACCGCAACGGAGCGAGTCGGCGTTGTCTCCGTCTGTCGCTGAATTTTGGCCGGCGGCAGGCGCTGCAACCATTCATGCACCAGCAAAACCTCGAAGTCGCCCCGTCCTTCGGCCAGCGCCTCCCGATATTCATCCCGATAGCACAATACCAACGCCGGATCGACGCCTACCATGGGGATGCCCAATCGCGACGTACGATTGAGGAAATCAGCGGTTTTGGCGGCGGTTTTGGCGAATCGCTGTAAAAATCCCTTAATGTGCTGCGCCTTGCCATTGGGCGAAAAAGGCAGCAAAACCGGTTTATACCCTAATTTTTCCACCAGCCGGATAAAATCCGCCACCACATTGGCATCGTAAAAGCTGGTGAACGGATCTTGAACCACCAGCACATATTCCTGGCGGTCAACGGCTGGCAGGGCTTCCAATTGTTCCAGAGTGGTATTCGCGACGCGATGCCCCGCCATTTGCCGACGTAAGGACGGGGATGACAACAGCGGCAAATCCACCATCCCGATGGATCGACGGCTTAACTCGCCCAGCCAGGATTGTTTCAGGAAAAAATTGAAGAACGACGGCGCGCGGGCCATCAAAGGCGCATAACTTTCCACGCCCGCCACCAGATGATCCCGCAGCGGACGCAGATAACGGCTATGGTAAAGTTGCAAAAAACGCGCGCGAAAGCCTGGCACATCAATCTTTATCGGGCATTGAGTCGAACAGGCTTTACACGCCAGGCAACCGGACATGGCCGCTTTGACCTCATGGGAAAAGTCATATTCGCCCCGCCCCGCCCGCAGACTGTTGCGCGCCCGCGCCACAAAATCAACCAGGCTAATCATGCCGGTAGGCAGATTTTTTTCCAGCACCAAAGGATCCACGCCTTGTTCCGCCAATAACCGCAACCATTCCCGCACCAGCGTGGCGCGTCCTTTGGGCGAATGGATTCGATCGCCGGTGATTTTCATTGACGGACACATTGGGCTGCGAGCATCAAAATTGAAGCACAGGCCATTGCCATTGCACTCCAGCGCTCCGCGAAAAGATTCGCGGACCCGAACCGGAATTTGACGATCAAAGGTGCCGCGTTTAACGCCATCGATGGTTTTCATCGGCGCCGAACTTTCCAGCGGCGCGCAAATTTTGCCGGGGTTGAGGCGATTTAGCGGATCAAAAGCCGATTTGATTGTTCTTAATTCCGCATACAGCTCCGCGCCGAAAAAAGCCGGACTGTATTGGGCGCGAAAACCTTTGCCATGTTCGCCCCATAACAATCCGCCATATTTGGCGGTGAGCGCCACAATGCTATCCGACAGTTGGTGCATCAGCAATTCCTGCGCGGGGTCGCACATATCCAGCGCCGGACGGACATGCAGCACGCCGGCGTCAACATGACCGAACATGCCGTAATGAAGATGATGACTGTCGAGCAACTGACGGAATTCGCCTATATAATCCGCCAAATGCTCCGGCGGCACACAGGTATCTTCGGCGAAAGGGATAGGCTTGGCCGGCCCTTTGCTGTTGCCGAGCAATCCAACGGCCTTCTTGCGCATTGCGTAAATCCGCTCGATACCCCGGATGTCGTCGCAGATTTGATAACCGATGACGCCGTCTTGCTGCGCCGCCAATAACTGATCCAATCCCCGGCACAAAGCGCTCAATTGGGTATCGATTAGCATCGGGTCGTTACCGGCGAATTCGACGATATTCAGCCCCAGCACTTCCCGCCCCGGCACGTCCTGAATCAAGTCCTTTACCGAATGCCAAACGATATCTTCCCGCGCCAGGTTGAGTACCGTTGAATCCACGGTTTCCACCGACATGGCGTGGGCCGCCAACATAAAGGGAGCATTGCGCAGCGCTGAATTAAAGGAATCATATTTGACGTTCACCAACCGGCGTACTTTCGGCAATGGCGTAATATCCAGCCGGGCTTCCGTGATAAAAGCCAGCGTTCCTTCCGACCCTGTCAGGATACGGCCCAAATCGAATGTTTGCAGATCGTCGCTAAACACATGCCGTAAATCATAACCGGTCAGAAAACGATTCAGTTTGGGAAATTTTTCCAGAATCAGCGCGCGCCGCAGGCGGCAACGATCAAGCACCGTCCGATAGATATGGGCGGCCGCTCCTTCCCCGGCGGCGAGGCGTTCAGCTTCGGCCACAGCCATGGAACGGGTTTCCAATACTTCACCGCCCATCAAGACCGCGTTCAGACCCAGCACATGATCGGAGGTTTTGCCATACAGCAGCGATCCCTGCCCGGAAGCATCGGTATTGACCATGCCTCCCAACGTAGCGCGATTACTGGTGGATAATTCCGGCGCGAAAAAGTAGCCCAGCGGTTTGAGATAAAGATTCAGTTGGTCTTTGATGACGCCGGCTTCGACTTTCACCCAGCCCTGCTCAATGTTCACCTCCAGGATATGGTTCATATAACGCGACATATCCACCACTATCCCGCTATTAAGGGCTTGCCCATTGGTGCCGGTGCCGCCGCCCCTGGGCGTGAAGGTCAAGGAAGTGAAACGGGCATCGGCAGCCAGCCTGGCTATCAGCGCCACATCTTGGGTAGAGCGCGGAAATAGCACCGCATCGGGCAATACCTGATAAATACTGTTGTCAGTAGCCATCGATAGCCGGTCAGCGTAGCGGGTGGCGCTGTCGCCGGTAAAGCCATTGATACTCAGTTCATGGATAAAATCGATCACCGGTTGGACCAGTCCCGGCGCCTGCGAAATCTTTGGGATCATTAACTGCGAGCCTGCTTTTCGAATGTGAGTGTGTTGTTTTATGGTTTTGTTCAGGTTGTTTTATCATATTTATTTTTTTTGCGCGCGGTATCGGACAAAAATCTTGTCCGCCACCGCCGTTTCGCTCGTTGCGCCGGCAACGCACCTGTAATGATGGCGTTAAAGTTTTTACCTCATGCTGTCAAAAAAGCGTGAAATAACGCATCATTAGGAGAGTCTCTAACTGAGGTGAAAACTTTTTCATGGCATACCCGCGTCAACTTCTCGATTTACCCAGACTGTTATTCAGCGTCGCTTTTATCGCTCTGATTTCCCTGGCTTGTTTTTGGGTCGTGCAACCTTTTATTCTAGGTTTCGCCTGGGCCAGTATGGTCGTCATCGCCACCTGGCCTTTACTGATAAAAGTGCAGCACATACTGTGGGGACGGCGTTCACTGGCGGTCGTGGTGATGACCATCTTGCTGCTGCTGTTATTTGTTTTGCCGATTTCTTTTTTGATCAGTAGCGTTATCAATAATAGCGGGCCGCTATTATCCTGGGCAACACAGCCCAATCGCATGACCTTGCCAAGCATGCATTGGCTGCATGATCTTCCGCTGGTGGGCCATGGGCTGTATGCCGGATGGCAAAATATGCTTTCCGGCGGCGGCGCCGTGCTGATGAGCAAGGTACAGCCTTATATCGGCCAATCAGCCACCTGGCTGTTGGCTCAAGTGGCGCAGGTCGGCAGTTTCCTGATTCATTGCGCCTTGATGCTGCTGTTTAGCATATTGCTTTATATGCGCGGCGAACAAGTCGGCATGGCGGTGCGCCACTTTGCCATCCGTTTAGGGTCCGCCCGCGGCGACGCTTCGGTGCTGTTGGCGGCGCAAGCCATCCGCGCCGTGGCCTTGGGCGTGGTTCTGACCGCCATTGTCCAGGCGGTGCTTGGCGGCATTGGCTTGGCAGTAGCCGGCATTTCATTCGCCACCATACTGACCATCGTGATGTTTATCTTGTGCATCGCTCAGCTAGGGCCATTGTTAGTACTGATCCCCGCCATGATCTGGCTGTATTGGAGCGGGGAAAATACCTTGGGCACCTTGCTGCTGGTTTGGAGCTGCGTGGTAGCAACCATGGATAATTTTCTGCGTCCCATATTTATCCGCATGGGCGCCGATTTACCCGTGCTCCTGGTATTGTGCGGCGTTATCGGCGGATTGCTGGCCTTTGGCATGATTGGCTTGTTTATCGGCCCGGTCGTACTGGCTGTTTCGTATCGGCTGCTGTTCGCCTGGGTCCATGAAGCGCCAACCCCGGGGGAAATCCACAACCCGGAAAAACATCTCAGAGATATCCCTTAAGTTACACGTGGTACTTTGCCAACGGCGGGAGGAATAACAGATGTTCCCCTTGCCGTTTCAACCCAAATGCCAATCTATGGAAATATAATTCTTCGTTTCAATAGGACAATTTTTAATATCGTCAATAGCCACTTATTTCTAGCGGGAAAACGCTTTATTTCGCAATCAATTTGCCATTTTATGATAAATGATAAGGTTTAATAAATAACAACCGTCTTCGGAAATTGCCCGCAACCCAGTTCTGGCGCGGGCAAATGATTAGGATGATTCTTAATGACTCTTTTCTATATAGTTCATATTATTAACTCAGCAATTAACTCATCTCTATGATTTTTTCCATCACGGATTCCCCCTGAGTTAAATAAATTGCTGTGTGTAGTCTTTGCCCGTCTCCTCGATGGGCTTTTTTTTTGATTATTTTATTTTGTAGTTGTTTGGCTAAACATTTTCATTTAACCAAACACATTCCAATTTAAATAAAAAAAATCTAAATCACCCTCTTTTTATCAATTCTCCCATTAACTTTTTTTAATGAGACTCCGCCAGACTCAACCAGGTTTTGACCACTGTGTCCGGGTTAAGGGATAAACTGTCGATTCCCTGCGCCATCAACCATGCGGCGAAATCCTCATGATCGGATGGCCCCTGGCCACAAATGCCCACATATTTACCCTGTTTTTTGGCGGCGGTAATCGCCATGGACAGTAACGCTTTCACCGCGTTGTCCCGCTCATCAAACAATGCCGAAACCAACCCCGAGTCCCTATCCAGGCCCAAGGTCAGTTGCGTCATATCATTTGAACCGATGGAAAAACCGTCAAAATGTTCAAGGAATTGTTCGGCCAGCAGCGCGTTGGATGGAATCTCGCACATCATGATGATCTTAAGCCCCGCCTCTCCCCGTTTGAGCCCCTGGCGCGCCAATTCCTCCACGACCGCCTTGGCCTGGGCAACGGTACGCACGAAGGGAATCATAATTTCCACATTGCTCAGGCCCATCTCGTTACGTACCCGCTTGACGGCGTCACATTCCAACGCAAAGCACGCCTTGAAACTGTCGGCGATATAACGACCGGCGCCTCGAAAACCCAACATCGGATTTTCTTCCGAGGGTTCATATCTATCGCCGCCCACCAGGTTGGCATACTCATTCGATTTGAAGTCAGACAAGCGCACAATGACCCTTTTAGGCCAAAAGGCCGCAGCCAAGGTGGAAATGCCTTCGGTTAAACGAGCAATGTAATACTCTTTCGGGTTAGCATAACCATGAATCATGTTTTCGATTTCGCGACGTATTTGCGGCGTTTGATCATTGAATTCCAATAACGCGCGAGGATGAACGCCAATCATGCGATTAATAATGAATTCCAGCCGCGCCAAACCCACGCCGTCATTTGGCAACCGGGCAAAGTCAAACGCCCGATCGGGATTACCGACATTCATCATGATTTTCAGCGGCAGCGCAGGCATTTCATCAATGCTGGATCTATTAACATCAAACGCCAGCAATTCCTGATACACATACCCGGTATCGCCTTCCGCACAAGACACCGTGACATTTTCGCCTTCCTTGACCCGTTCGGTGGCATCGCCGCACCCCACCACCGCCGGAATGCCCAGTTCACGGGCGATAATGGCCGCATGGCAGGTTCGACCACCACGATTGGTGACGATAGCGGCGGCTTTTTTCATGATCGGCTCCCAATCGGGGTCGGTCATATCGGTTACCAGGACATCCCCGGCCTCTACCCGGCCCATTTCGCTGATGTCATGAATGACTTTAACCGGACCGGCGCCAATGCGATGACCAATCGCCCGCCCTTCGATAAGCACCGCGCCGCGATCTTTAAGCTGATAGCGTTCCATCACCTGACCGCGGGAACGTACCGTTTCCGGTCTGGCCTGCACAATAAACATTTGGCCGGTATGGCCGTCTTTGGCCCATTCGATATCCATCGGGCGTTGATAATGCCGCTCGATAAGCAGCGCCTGACGGGCCAGTTCTTCCACTTCATCGTCGGTCAAGGCAAATCGGTTGCGCTCGTTTTCCGGTACGTCTTCAATCCTTACCTGTTTGCCATGGTCCGGATCGTCCGCATAAACCATTCGGATTTTCTTGGAACCGATATTGCGACGCACAATAGCGGGTTTACCGGCTTGCAGCGTCGGTTTATGCACGTAAAATTCGTCTGGATTGACCGCGCCCTGCACCACCATTTCACCTAAGCCATAGGCGGCGGTGATAAACACCACCTGATCGAAACCCGATTCGGTATCAATGGTAAACATGACACCAGAGGCAGCCAGGTCGGATCGCACCATGCGCTGAACGCCGGCGGATAAAGCCACGCCGCGATGGTCATAACCCTGATGCACACGGTAAGAAATAGCGCGATCGTTGAACAGCGACGCGTAAACATGCTTGATGGCCGTCATGACGGCATCGATACCCTGAACGTTCAAAAACGTTTCCTGCTGACCGGCGAAAGACGCATCCGGCATATCCTCCGCGGTGGCGGAAGACCGCACGGCAAAAGACGCGTCGGGATCATCGGCGGCCAGCCGCTGGTAAGCGGCGGAAATGGCCGATTCAAACGCCGGCGGAAAAGGCGTGCTGATTATCCATTGCCGTATTTGCTGACCAGCCTGCGTCAGCTCGCCGACATCGTCGATATCGATATGATCCAGCAACGCATAAATACGCTGGTTGATACCGCTTTGATTAAGAAACTGATTGAAAGCGTCGGCCGTGGTGGCAAAGCCATTAGGCACCGATACGCCGAGGCCGGTTAAATGCGTTATCATTTCACCCAGCGAGGCATTTTTTCCTCCGACCCGGTCGACGTCATGCATCCCAAGACGGTTATACCATTGCACGCTATCGGAATCATTTTCAGTTAACGACATCTGCGCCATCCTTTTACATATAATGATAATTAATGGAATAGTCTGGAAAGTAAGAAGTGTTAACAAAGGTTAGCATAAAGCCAAATTTTCCAGCTTGGGATGAATCGAGCCAGCCCTAAAATTCAGAGTTTATCCCCTATTCAACTGCACATTGTCGGATGACCGGCCTACCCTTTTAATTCACCCTTGGGAGTCGACTATGGAAAGAAGCGTGTTTTTCATCTCTGACGGCACCGCCATAACCGCAGAAGTCGTAGGCCATGCGGTGTTGTCGCAATTCCCCGTGGCGACCACCAGCTATACACTGCCTTTTGTGGAAAACGAGGCTCGCGCCATTGCCGTCAGCGAACAGATCAACGCCATCTATAAACAGAGCGGCGTCCGGCCGCTGGTGTTTTATTCCATCGTCTCACCAATCATCCGCCATATCGTGGAAGCCAGCGACGGATTCTGTCAGGATGTGGTGCAAGCCCTGGTGGCGCCGTTACAACAGGAATTAGGGTTAGCCCCGGATCCGGTCGCCCACCGTACCCATGGCTTAACCGCGACGAATCTGAATAAGTACGATGCCCGCATCGCGGCGATCGATTATACCCTGGCGCACGACGACGGCGTTTCGCTCCGTAACCTTGATCAAGCCCAGATTATCCTGCTGGGCGTTTCCCGTTGCGGTAAGACCCCAACCAGTATTTATCTGGCCATGCAATACGGCATCCGGGCCGCCAATTATCCGTTTATCGCAGATGATATGGAGAATTTGCGTTTACCGGGGGCGCTGAAACCGTTTCATGATAAATTATTCGGATTGACTATCGATCCGGAACGTCTGGCCGCCATTCGCGATGAACGTTTGAATAACAGCCAGTATGCTTCGCTGCGGCAATGCCGGCTCGAAGTCAATGAGGTTGAGTTGCTGTTTCGCAATAATCAAATCCGTTACCTCAACTCGACCAACCATTCCGTTGAAGAGTTGGCGACCAAAATAATGGATCTGCTGGGATTGAGTCGGCGCATGTATTGATAGGTACAGTTATCATTATTGTTGAATTCATCTAATTTTGGTTTATTGTGATCGCCATCTCTTCCCGGTATTTCCACCGTTGAGAAGAAGTCATTTAGAGATCGTTCATGTTGAAAACAGATGAATTGCGCTCCAAGCGCATTGGTCGTCTTATTGAGCCGGCAAAATTAGCCGCCCTGCTGCCGATTAGCGGCAACGTGGCAGAAAACGTCACCGCCGCGCGGCAACGTATTGAAGCCATTTTACATGGCGATGATCCCCGACTGCTGGTGGTCATCGGACCTTGCTCCATTCATGATATCGACAGCGCAATCGAGTATGCCCGACTATTGAATGCCCTGCGCATACGCTACCAGGATCGTTTGGAAATCGTCATGCGGACCTATTTCGAGAAGCCCCGTACTGTTATCGGCTGGAAAGGCATGATTGCCGATCCGGGACTTGACGGCAGTTATCGGGTCAACGAAGGTCTGGAATTGGCACGACGTTTGCTGTTGACCGTCAATGAAATCGGTTTGCCCACCGCCACCGAATTCCTCGATATGGTGATCGGTCAATATATAGCCGATCTGATCAGTTGGGGGGCCATCGGCGCGCGTACGACCGAGAGCCAGATTCATCGCGAGATGGCATCGGCCCTTTCCTGCCCGGTAGGGTTTAAAAACGGGACTGACGGCAACACGCAAATCGCCATTGACGCCATTCGCACCGCGCGAGCGCCCCATCTGTTTCTTTCGCCGGATAAACAGGGGCAAATGACCATCTACCAGACACAGGGCAATCCCTACGGTCATGTCATCATGCGCGGCGGCAAAACCCCCAATTATCGTGCGCAAGACATACAACAGGCTTGCGCTTTGTTGCATGAATACGGTTTACCCCAGCATGTGGTGGTGGATTTCAGCCACGGCAATAGCCAGAAACAATACCGCCGGCAGATAGATGTCGCCGATGACGTTTGCCAACAGATTTTGGGTGGGTCGCGTCGTATCGCCGGCGTCATGGTGGAAAGCTATTTGCAGGAAGGAAGTCAGACCTTGATTCCGGGACAGGCGCTCACCTATGGTCAATCCATTACGGATGGGTGTCTGGGCTGGGCCGACAGCGAAAAATTGCTCGCTAAGCTAGCCAAGGCAGTAGATAGCCGGTTCTGATTCGCGCGGCTGGTCGTGGGCAGGCAATGAGCGGGCCTGGCCGGCCTTCGATCAGCGCCCGCCATAGTCTTAACTGGAGCAGGAAACGATCACTGGTTCGCCCCCTTCCGGGGGCGAAGCCGCCAGGTAATCGAGTTCCGGATCATCCGTATAAGGGCGGGTCAACGCCCGATGCAGTTGCCTCAACGAATCGAGATCATAACGTTGCGCATCTTCGATGGCGCGCTGAGCCAGATAATTGCGCAGAATAAATTTCGGATTTTTGGCCAACATGGCCTGACGCCGCAGCGCATCGTCTATATCTTCTTGTTGCAACCGCTGGCGATATTGTTGGTACCAATGATCAAACCCCGTCAAATCACGCATTTCATCGCGCAAGGGCGAACGCGCATCGGTCAATTCAGTTTCGCTTAGCCGCCGAAAAAACCGGCTATAATCGGCGCCTTCCGCAGCCAACAAATGCAATAACCCGCTTAATATGTCGTTATCCTGTTTGTCCCGCACGCTAAAACCCAGTTTGGCGCGCATTTCCTCGCCATAAGCCTGCATCAAGGCGGGTTCGTAGCATGCCAGCGCCTGCTCAAGTTGCTCGACCGGCAACAGAGTGGACAAAGACTGGGCCAGCCGGTATAAATTCCACAACGCCACCGCCGGTTGGTTTTCAAAAGAATATCGGCCCTGATGGTCGGTGTGATTGCAGATAAAACCGGGCTGGTAGCTATCCAGAAAACCATAGGGACCGTAGTCGATGGTCAATCCCAGAATGGACATGTTATCGGTGTTCATGACGCCATGGGCAAATCCCGCGGCTTGCCAGCCGGCGATCATCTTGGCGGTACGCCGCGCGACGTCCATTAGCCAAAAGCGATAGCGATCTGGCTGATCGTTCAACTGCGGCCAATGCCGGGCTATGACATAATCCGCCAGTAATCGCACATTATCGGGTTCGCGCCGATAGTAAAAATGCTCAAAATGCCCGAAGCGGACATGGCTTTCAGCCACCCGTAATAACATAGCCCCCGTTTCCGGCTGTTCCCGAAAAACAGGTTCGTCACTGGTCACAATGGTCAAGGCGCGGGTCGAATCAATGCCAAGATGGTGTAACGCTTCGGAGGCCAGAAATTCACGAATAACCGAGCGCAGCACAGCCCGCCCGTCCCCCATGCGGGAATAAGGGGTTTTGCCGGCGCCTTTCAAGTGCCAGTCCAGGGTTCGGCCGTTGGACAGTTGTTGTTCACCCAGTAAAATTCCCCGGCCATCACCTAATTGCCCGGCCCAAACACCGAACTGATGTCCGCTGTAAGCCTGCGCCAAAGGTTGCATCCCCGGCAACAGGTGTTCACCGCGCCAAACAGCAGCGGCGGGGTCGGTAAACAGGCTTTCGTCCAGCTCCAATTCCCGCGCCAATTCGGCATTATGGTAAAGCAGGCGCGCGCCCCGCAGCGGCGTAGGCGCCAACGCGGTATAAAAACCGGGCAATCGCTCAAAATAACTATTGTTGAATAACGGATTACGGACCATGGCACCTCCCCTTTAAGTGTAGACGGTTAGGCGTACCCGGCGAATCACCGGGTAATCCATTGAGTTTGAGCTTACATTAGTAAGTGATTCGGGTGAACGAACGCAGCCAACACACCGGCAATTCGAAAGATGACGGCCTATCTACCCTATAGCTTTCGGATTACCGGCAGGCGGCAAGCGAGAGAACCCGATGAGCTTACATCAGTAAGTGATTCGGGTGAACGAACGCAGCCAACACACCGGCAATTCGAAAGATGACGGGTAGATTAGATCCGCCGGGCCTGCCAATAGGCCTTGCTCCAATAAACATTATCCAGCGACGATCGAGTGACGCCGCGACTGGTGGACGCATGGATAAAGCTATTGTGGTTGTCATAGATACCCACATGTAAGCCATTGCCGCCACTGCCGGTTTTGAAAAACACCAAATCACCGGGCAACAATTCGTCACGGGATATCCGGGTGCCTATGCCGGTTTGTTTTTTCGTGGTGCGCGGCAGCATAATATCGAAACGATCTTTGAACGTCACATAGACAAAACCGGAACAATCCACGCCGCTTTGGTCGAGTCCGCCATAACGGTAAGGCACGCCGTACCATTGCCGTAATTGTTTGTTAAGCTGCTTGACGACCTCAGCAGAATTAGCCAGTTGCGGACTCGGCGATGGGCCGTGATGACTACAACCCGCAAGAAAAATACTCAGCGCCATCAGCCAACAAAAAGATATCCGTCTCATTCTTTATTCATTCGCCTAACTCTATCCAAGTTTTGGACAGACAAAAAGTCATACCGCTGTCGCGGCAGAAAGCCCGGAACCCGATGTGACCAGCCAGTGCTTATCGCCGGCCGGCAGCAGTTCAAATTCCACACCGAATACCGGCGACAATACCTCAGGCCGCATCACGCTGCGCGGATTGCCAACGGCGGCCAAATGACCGGCCGATAATAACCATACCTCGTGGGCATGGCGCAAGGTATGATTAAGGTCATGGGCGCAGACCACCACGCTTATCCCTGCGGCGGTCAATTCGGCCAGCAGGGTATCCAGCGCCACGTGCTGGGCGATATCCAGACTGGCGGCCGGCTCATCCAGCAACAGCAACGACGCCAACGGATTGATCGTCGGCCAGACCTGCAACAATACCGCCGCCAATCGGACGCGTTGCCACTCGCCGCCGGATAGATGATTGAGCGGCCGATCCAGCTTGTCGGCCAGCGCCAATGCATTTGCCAGATAGCCGACCGTATCATCTACGCTCTGCTCGGTCGCAATGCCGGGTTGATGCAACATCAGATATTGGAATACCGGCATTACCGCGGCAGGCAACGTTTGCTGGCGCAGATAGCCGCGTCGCAGCGCCAGATCAGCGCCATGCCAATGTGACAGGGGTCGTCCGAGCAGGCTTATTTCGCCGGTTACCTTGATCAAACCGCCGATACCGGCCAACAGGGTGCTTTTACCCGCGCCATTGGGGCCAATCAAATGGATCAGGCGCCCTGCCGCCACCCGTAGCGACACAGGATACAACCGCGGCAATACCGCGACGTGCTGCAACTCGAGGACACCGGCATCACTCATCGATCGGTACCGTGATAAACGCGGCGTCATGGTAGCGGTAACCTGGCCGCCAGCAAAACGCCATGTTATTTCGCCAGTTCGGCCTCAACGGCCTCAAGGAGCAGTGGATCGTCAGGTTTCATATCCGGAGCGAATCGTTGCACAATTCGGCCGTCGCGCGCCACGAGAAATTTTTCAAAATTCCACAGAATATCCTGCGGTTGTTTTGGCGCCCGGCCTTTGCCGGCGAGCCGTTCATAAAATCCGCTGTTTTGCGGGACCACCGCCTTGGGCTGAGCGGCAATCAATTCACGATAAAGGGGATGTCGATGTTCGCCATTCACTTCGATTTTACTGAACATGGGGAACTCCACTCCAAAAGTTCCACGGCAGAAAGCGAGAATTTCTTCATCATTACCCGGCTCCTGACCAGCGAATTCATTGGAGGGGAAACCCAGAATTTCAAAGCCCTGTGGGTGCTTATCCCGATAAAGCTGTTCCAGCGCTGCATATTGCTCGGTCAATCCGCATTTCGAGGCAACATTCACGATTAAAAGCACGGAATTTTTGAAACCTTCCAAAGTGGTGTTTTCACCAGTAATGGTTTTCAGCGGCAGAGAATACAATTTATCACTCATCGGACGCTCTCCAGTTACGACAGTAAAACAGCAGGTTAACGGTAAGAAATAAGATTAGCCTCTTATCCTTATCAATAGCCAGATAAATATTGGCGAACCCAGCGTGGCGGTCACTACACCGATCGGCAGTTCAGCGGAATACAACGCCACCCGGGCGATAACATCCGCCAGCAACAGAACGGCGGCGCCCGCCAGCGCACAACCCGGCAGCAGGCGGCGATGGTCGGTCAGTCCGGTTAAACGCAGAATGTGGGGGATGACCAGGCCGATAAAACTGATGGCGCCAGCTAACGCCACGCTTAATCCCACCATCCAGCCAAACACCAGCACGAACAGGTTACGCCAGAGAAATACCGATAACCCCAATTGCATGGCCTGATGCTCGCCCAGCGCCAGCAAGTTCATGATACGTCCTTGCAGCGCGAGCCAAATGATAAAGGGGAGCAAAGACAACACCAGCCATTTATCGCGCCAATCAACGCCGCCGAAACCGCCCATCATCCAATAGAGCAGCTGGCGTAAGTCGAGACTGGAACTGAAATAGACCGCCCAGGTCATTATGGCGCTGCACAAAATGCCCAGGGCCACCCCCACCAGCAATAGGCGGGCATTGGAAGTTTGCTTACGGGCAAACCACAACAGTACAGCGGTGATGGCTAAAGCGCCGCCCGCAGCGCAGAGCCCGAGTCCCCAGACCGGAATCAGCCCCCGGCCCAATAACACCGCCAGCGTCAAGGCCAGACCCGCGCCATTGGCCACCCCAAGCAGACCGGGCTCGGCCAGCGGATTATCAAAAATAGTTTGCATGGCCGCTCCGGCCAAGGCTAAGGCGGCGCCAACAGTCATCACCGCCAAGGTTCTGGGCAGCCTGATTTGCCAGATGAAGAGTTCAGCCGCATCACTGAACCACTGTGTCGGCCAGAACCAGACATCACCGGCGCAGAGACTGATCACGAACGCCGCCAGCAGAAACAGCGTCAACCAGAACAAACGCGTGCAATCCCGACGCTTTTGGCGCTGTTTCAACTCGCTGAAAAAAGGCCCGTTGGCAGGCATGTTTACAGACATTCTTATGATTCCGACAACTTAAGATAATCCCCTGCCGGGGAAATTGACCTTATCCTACCGGGATTATCGGCTAAGGGGTAGCAGAGCATACTAGTTTAGCGCATAGATAAATTGCTGCGGGGACAGTGAATTAGAACGGAAAAAACAGTGAACGAGGGGAAAATGGCGCAACGCCAGCAGGGAAATTCCCTGATGGCAATGAAGCGAAGTTTTAACCTGGCCTGCTGTAAATTATCCGTTTACAGCAAGTCCGGCTAGGCTACCAGCGGCGGTCATAGCCATCATGGTGATAATAATGATGGTAGTAATGGTGATGGTAGTAATGATGGTACGGATAATGGTGGACGTACACATAATGCCGGTGATGATGCGCATGCCACCATTCCGGCGAGCGCCAGCCATACCCATCCCAATAATAGCCTCGGTGGTCCTGTTGACCAATGTGAAACGAAATTCCTTCGGTATGGACATTGAACGAGACGTTCGCCATGGCGCCACAGGGTACCAATAATGCGAGCATTAATATTATTGTTGTTTTTTTCATTAACTTTACCTTTTGTTAATGTCGCGATGATGATGCTTAACGCGGGAAAACCGTTGAGATGTGTTGCATCTCGCCAACAGCCGTAGGTGGAAACCTATTTTTCGCAGTCAACATCACGGTAAAAGGATCATCAATCGTAACCCGGCGCCGTCTTATGATGACGCCGGTAATGGCACCTATCAATCAACCAGCATTAATCATGCGGCTTGATAATCTCACGCTGGCCGCCGTTCTGATGATGCTGTTCACCACCGCCATGCGCTTGACCGCCGCCTTGATGTTGTCCGCCACCATTATTAGGCCGTTGTTCACCGCCCTGATGATGTTGTTCCCCGCCGCCATGGAATTCTTGACCGCCGCCTTGATGTTGTCCGCCACCATTATTAGGCCGTTGTTCGCCACCCTGGTGATGCTGTTCCCCGCCGCGATGGAATTCTTGACCGCCACCTTGATGTTGTCCGCCACCATTATTAGGCCGTTGTTCGCCACCCTGATGTTGCTGACCTTCGGTATGAATAATCTGTCCGCCGCCATGCTCAGGCTGGCCACCGGTATGGAATGTCTGTCCGCCGGCATGCTCGGGCTGGCCGCCGGTATGGAATGTCTGTCCGCCGCCATGCTCAGGCTGACCGCCGGTATGGAATGTCTGTCCGCCGCCATGCTCAGGCTGACCGCCGCCATGGAATCCCTGTCCTCCGCCACTACGCTGCGGCCGATCATTGATATGCACGTAAACAGGATGATGTCTATCAAAAGCCGGTTGATGATAATTACGATCATAATCGGCAGGCAATCTTTCCGACCAACTACCATGATCCCAATATCTGCCGCGATAATCGCGATAACCTTCAGGCAAGAAGGGCATCCATTGCCAGCCGCTCCAGTACCAGCCAAACTCATTTCGCTCGCCGAAATAACGATCCTGATGGGATTCCCACCAGCGCGGCGAACGCCATTCATAGCCATCCCAGTACCAGCCAAAATCATTGCGTTCACCGATATCGTAGCCCTGGTGCTGATTCCACCAGTCCGCGCTTCGCCATTGGAAGCCGTCCCAGTACCAGCCTTGATCGTTCATCTCGCCAATATGACCGCCCCGGTATTCATGCCACCATTGCGGCGAACGCCAAGCACCACCGTCCCAGTAATATCCTTGCGGATTCTGGGCGCCAATGTGTATTTCCCCCCCGGGGGTATCAATATTTACCGAAATTTCATCGGCCATTGCGCCAGAAGACGTCAATAAGGCTAAAGCGAGCATCACAAAACTTTTTTTCATATACTTACCTGTCTGGGAATTATTTTATATCGAACTTATATCAGCCGGTATAACACTTCGCTATCGGACAAAGACTCGATTTTAGCTTTGTACGAAAAAATCAGGGAAATTGCGGGCATATCATTCAGCATAGTCTTTGCAGATGCGAACGAAGAAGTTTACTTGAGGATTTCTCTCGTCAGAAATCGATGGCGGGCGCCAAAACGGGCGTTAACATGACAACAGCAATAAGCCACAAATTGCGGAGTAAGAAAAGGCCGCGATTTGCGGCCTTTTCCGGGGATGCATCACTCTTTAGGTGAAGCATTCTCAACGCGACTTTTCAACTTTTGTCCCGGACGGAACGTCACGACACGACGGGCAGTAATAGGAATATCTTCCCCGGTCTTGGGATTGCGGCCCGGACGTTGGTTTTTATCGCGCAAATCAAAATTACCAAAACCCGATAATTTTACTTGCTCACCGTTTTCCAGCGCTCGCCGGACTTCTTCGAAAAACAGTTCCACTATTTCTTTGGCATCCCGTTTGCTCAGCCCGAGCTTTTCAAACAGGTATTCTGACATTTCAGCTTTAGTAAGCGCCATAGGTTCAATCCCTCAAGGATGCTTGGAATCGCTGTTTTAGTGCTGCCACGCATTTGGCAACGGTGGCGGCAATAGCCTCTTCTTCCAGTGTACGAGCGGTATCCTGTAAAATCAGGCTAATAGCCAGACTCTTAAATCCTTCCGCTACGCCCTTCCCTCGATACACGTCAAACAAGTTTACGCCAACTATCTGATTTCCGCCAATTTTCTTGCACTCTGCCATAATTTCTGCTGCCGGGACATTTTCAGCGACCACAATGGCAATGTCACGGCGGTTCGCCGGAAAGCGGGAAATTTCACTAGCTTCAGGCACTTTACGTGCAGCAATCTTATCCCAGAGTAGTTCAAAGACGACGGTTCGGCCATTTAATTCCAGTTTAGTCTCTAATTCTGGATGTATAACGCCAATAAATCCAACACGTTCCCCATTAAGATACAATGCCGCACTCTGCCCGGGGTGTAAAGCAGGATTCTGTTCGCCTCGAAATTCAATATCGGCAACTTTGCCGGTAAGTTCAAGTATTGATTCAAGATCGCCTTTCAGATCATAAAAGTCCACGGGTTGACGCGCCAAGTCCCAATGCTCATCGTAACGAGGACCGGCAACCACCCCCGATAGCATAAGATCCTGCCGAATCCCAAGGTCCGCTGCTTTATCAGGAACAAAGCGCAATCCGCTTTCGAATAAGCGGATACGGTTTTGCTGGCGATTCTGGTTATAAACCACGGCGCCCAATAATCCGGTCCATAATGACAGGCGCATGGCGGACATTTCTGTGGAAATGGGGTTGGGTAATATGAGCGGCGCTTGGTCCGGGTGCAATAATTTCTGGATATTGGGATCGACAAAACTATAGGTTATGGCTTCCTGGTACCCACGGTCCACCAAAAGCGTTTTCACCCGGCTTAACGGCAACGCCGCTTCTACGTGGTGCGTCATGGTCAGATCGGCGCGAACCGGCACATTGGGGATGATGTTATAGCCATACAGTCTGGCGACTTCTTCCACCAAATCTTCTTCAATGGCCATATCGAAACGCCAGCTTGGCGCCAGTGCTTGCCAACTGCCGGCACCGACGGTGACCTGGCAACCCAGGCGGGTCAAGATATCGGTGACATCGGCATCCGGCACCGCATGACCGATTAAACGATCCAGTTTAGCGCGACGCAAGGTCACGGTTGCGGCCTGAGGTAACGCATCGGCGGCGGTTACATCGGCAATCGGACCCGGTTTCCCGCCACAGATAGCCATTAACAACGCGGTAGCGCGTTCAATCGCCTTATACTGTAATGCCGGATCAACGCCGCGTTCATAACGATGGGATGCTTCCGTATGCAAGCCATAACGGCGGGCGCGACCGGTGATGGCCAACGGATTGAAGTAAGCGCATTCCAGGACAACATCCCGAGTCCCACTATTGATACCGGAGTATTTGCCGCCAAAAATCCCCGCCATCGCCAAGACTTTATGATGATCGGCAATCACCAGCGTATCGGGATTAAGCGCCGCGTCACTGCCATCAAGCAGTGTCAGCACCTCGCCTTCACGCGCGTGACGCACTACGATACCGTTTTCGATACTCTGCAAATCGAAAGCATGCATCGGCTGACCCAACTCAAGCAAAACAAAGTTAGTCACATCCACTACTGCATCGACGGAACGCAAACCGCAGCGACGCAGTTTTTCTTTCATCCACAATGGGGTCGGCGCTGTAACATCAATATCCTTCACCACGCGTCCTAAATAGCGGGGACAGGCTTGCGGCGCCTCGACCTGAATATCAATCCGATCGGTAATGACTGGCGCCACAGACGCAATGGCGGGTTCCGCCAACGGTAAACGATTAACCGCCGCGACATCGCGGGCAATACCGATCAAACTCAGGCAGTCAGGCCGGTTTGCCGTAACGCTGAGATCAATGATTTTATCATCAAGCTGCAGGTATTCACGGATGTCGACGCCGATGGGCGCATCGGCCGGCAGTTCGATAATGCCGCTGTGATCTTCCGACATGGCCAGTTCCCTGAACGAACACAGCATCCCCTGAGAGGGCTCGCCGCGCAGTTTGGCCGCTTTGATTTTAACATCGCCAGGCAGGATTGCGCCGACGGTCGCCACCGCCACGGTAAGACCTTCGCGACAATTAGGCGCGCCGCAAACGATATCCAGCACCGTCCCGCCGCCCACGTCCACCTGTGTGACCCGCAGTTTATCGGCATTGGGATGCTGTTTGCAGGAGATGACCCGCCCTACCACCACCCCTGAAAACGCACCCGCCACCGCGTCGATGCCATCCACTTCCAGCCCGGACATGGTGATTTGTTCCGCCAGCGCGTCACTGCCAATGGCGGGATTCACCCATTCACGCAGCCAAAGTTCACTGAATTTCATGTGTTCATCCCGCCTTTATTTGAATTGTTTGAGAAAACGCAGATCATTTTCGAAAAATGCCCGTAAATCCGTGACACCGTAACGCAACATGGTTAACCGCTCCATCCCCATGCCAAAAGCGAAACCGGAATAGATTTCAGGATCAATACCAACATTGTTTAGTACGTTGGGATGGACCATACCGCAGCCCAGCACTTCCAACCATTTACCATTCTTACCCATCACATCCACTTCAGCCGAGGGTTCGGTAAACGGGAAATAGGAGGGTCGAAAACGCACCTGCAAATCTTCTTCGAAAAAATTGCGCAAAAAATCATGCAGCGTGCCTTTAAGATTGGTAAAGCTGATATTGGTATCAATAATCAGCCCTTCCATTTGATGAAACATTGGCGTGTGAGTCTGATCGTAATCATTACGGTACACTCTGCCAGGAGCAATGATCCGGATAGGCGGCTGCTGGTTTTTCATGGTACGGATCTGCACGCCGGAAGTCTGCGTACGCAACAGGCGGGTGGCATCGAACCAGAAAGTATCATGGTCGGCGCGAGCCGGATGATAAGCGGGAATATTCAGCGCATCGAAATTGTGATAATCATCTTCAATTTCCGGACCGAACGCCACCGAAAAGCCCAACTCGCCAAAAAAGGTTTCAATGCGGGCGATGGTGCGGGTTACCGGATGAAGACCGCCATTTTCCATGCGTCGTCCCGGCAACGAGACATCCAGCGTTTCTTCCGCCAATCGGGCATTCAACGCCAATAAGTCCAGGCGTTCTTTACGTTCATTCAGCGCCTGCTGCACCTCCAGCTTCGCCTGGTTGATCACTGCTCCCGCCGCGGGACGTTCCTCTGCCGGTAAATCGCGAAGGGTTGCCATTTGTTGGGTAAAATGACCTTTCTTGCCAAGATATTCAACGCGCACGTTATCCAGTGTGCTTATATCTTGAGCTTGTGCTACGGCTGCTTTGGCTTGCACAACCAAATCTGCGAGATGTGGCATTGCGTTCCTCTTTTTCCGGCCTCTAATGGCTTAATCGTTAATAACATAGATAAACATAAAGAACGATTTTGCTCCCTGAGCTAGCTGCGAGCAAAAAAAAGCCTCCACATCGGGAGGCTTTAGCGCTATTTTTCGTTTCTTCTCTTACGCGCAAACCTCCGAAATTCAGGCGCTAAAGTAAAAAAAGAAACGGAAAATAGCAGCATTCATGCTTGCATTACCTTGTTAGTTACGAAATCCAAATTAAATACAGTGACAGGTAGTGTAAAGACAAACCCTGGACAATAAAAGAGGGAGCCAGGCTCCCTCTGCAAATAGTTTATGCCAGCGCACCTTTCGCTTTATCAGCCAAAGCGGCAAAAGCCACCTTGTCGAATACAGCGATGTCAGCCAGGATCTTACGGTCAATTTCAATGGAAGCTTTTTTCAGCCCATTGATGAAACGGCTGTAAGAAATACCATTCTGCCGAGCCGCCGCATTGATACGAGCGATCCACAGTTGACGGAACTGGCGTTTCTTCTGACGGCGATCGCGGTAAGCATACTGGCCTGCCTTGATAACCGCCTGGAAGGCGACACGATAAACACGCGAACGGGCACCATAGTAACCTTTCGCTTTATTCAGAATCTTTTTGTGACGTGCGCGAGCTGTCACACCACGTTTTACGCGAGCCATATGCTCTCCTAAGTCTTATTCGAAAACCAATAAATGTGACGCCTATGCGTACGGCAAGCACCTGATAACCAAACCCAAATCTCCCTTGGAGACAGAGGCTTTAGGGCGCAGATGACGTTTACGCTTAGTGGCTTTTTTGGTCAGAATATGACGCAGGTTAGCATGCTTGCGCTTAAAGCCGCCGGAAGCGGTTTTCTTGAAGCGCTTGGCAGCACCGCGTACTGTCTTGATTTTTGGCATAAATATATTCTCTACTACGCATTGTGGATAATATGAATCAACAAGGCGAAGACAACGGCAACCTTATGCCCTCTATACTTCAAGCCGCAGGTGTGTCGACTACGTTCGTTCATCCGAATCGCCTGTTTGAATAAGCTCGTCGGAATGCTTGCGTTTGTCGCCAGCCCGTTACTTAAAATCTATCGGGTAATACAGCAACCCGTTGTCCTACTTGTTTGGCCTTATTGTTTCTTCTTGGGTGCGAGCACCATGATCATTTGGCGTCCTTCGATTTTACTCGGAAAGGACTCAACAACCGCCAATTCAACCAAATCGTCACGAACGCGGTTAAGCACTTCGATACCGATTTGTTGGTGCGCCATTTCACGTCCACGGAACCGCAGGGTGATTTTGGCTTTATCGCCGTCTTCCAGAAAACGAACCAGGTTGCGTAGTTTTACCTGATAGTCGCCTTCATCGGTACCAGGCCGGAATTTGATTTCCTTAACCTGGATAACTTTTTGTTTCTTTTTCTGCTCTTTGGTGGACTTGCTCTTCTCATAGAGGAACTTGCCGTAATCCATAATTCGGCAAACCGGCGGCTCGGCGTTGGGACTGATTTCGACTAAATCTACGCCCGCTTCCTCGGCTTTTTCAAGCGCTTCATTGAGGCTGACTATACCAATCTGCTCGCCATCAATACCCGTCAGACGAACCTCTGCGGCGCGGATTTCTCGGTTAATTCGATTGGGTCGCGCAGGTTGAACTCGTTTTCCGCCTTTAATACTTTATTCCTCCAGTTGATGAAGATTTCGACTGCGTATTTCTAACTGCAGTTTCTCGATAATCTCGGTAACGTCGATGCTGCCAAGGTCTTTACCGCGGCGTGTCCGCACGGCAACTTTGCCCGCTTCAACTTCTTTATCGCCGCAGACCAGCATGTAAGGCACCCGACGCAATGTATGCTCGCGGATTTTAAAGCCTATTTTTTCATTTCTCAAGTCTGCTTTAACACGAATCCCCGCTGCCGATAATTTTTCTGTCACTTTTGCGACATACTCTGACTGATTATCGGTGATATTCATTACCACGACTTGAGTCGGAGCCAGCCATGTCGGGTAAAAACCCGCATATTCTTCGGTCAGAATACCGATGAACCGTTCCATCGAGCCCAATATAGCGCGATGAATCATGACAGGAACCAAACGCTCGTTGTTTTCGCCAATATATGAAGCATTTAAGCGACCCGGCAACGAGAAGTCCAGCTGTACAGTACCACATTGCCAAGCGCGATCCAGACAATCAAGCAAGGTAAATTCGATCTTGGGGCCATAAAAGGCACCCTCGCCCGGCTGGTACTCAAAGGCAAGTTCGTTTTCGGTCAGGGCTGATGCCAGATCCCTCTCCGCCCGATCCCAGACTTCATCGCTGCCGATGCGTTTTTCTGGCCGAGTGGACAATTTGACCAAAATATTAGTAAAACCAAATGTGCTGTAAATATCATACACCATTTTGATGCAATTGTTTACTTCATCCCGCACTTGATCTTCGGTACAAAATATATGGGCGTCATCCTGGGTAAAACCGCGTACGCGCATCAACCCGTGCAGCGACCCGGACGGTTCATTACGGTGACAACTGCCGAACTCAGCCATACGCAACGGCAGGTCGCGGTAGGATTTTAATCCCTGATTGAAAATTTGCACATGACCGGGACAATTCATCGGCTTGATGCAATATTCGCGATTTTCCGAAGAAGTGGTAAACATGTGCTCGGCATAGTTTTCCCAGTGGCCGGTTTTTTCCCACAGCACACGGTCCATCATGAAAGGACCTTTCACTTCCTGGTATTGGTATGACTTCAGTTTCATACGCACAAAGGCTTCGAGCTCACGGAAGATAATCCAGCCGTCGTTATGCCAGAAAACCATGCCCGGCGCCTCTTCCTGCATATGATAGAGGTCCAGCTGTTTGCCGATTTTACGGTGATCGCGCTTGGCAGCTTCTTCCAGATGCTGCAAATAAGTGTTCAGCTGTTTTTTATCACCCCAGGCGGTGCCATAGATTCGCTGCAGCATCTTGTTTTTGCTGTCGCCGCGCCAGTAGGCGCCAGAGGTCTTTTGCAATTTGAAGTGGTGGCAGAAACGCATATTCGGCACATGCGGACCGCGGCACATATCCACATATTCCTGATGATGATACAGCCCTGGATGATCATCATGACTGATATTTTCGTCAAGGATAGCCACTTTATACTGCTCGCCGCGGGAAACGAAGGTGTCCCGAGCCTGTTGCCAGCTCACTTTTTCTTTGACGACATCGTAATCCTGCTCGGCCAGCTCATGCATCCGTTTTTCCAGCAGGTCGAGATCTTCCTGGGTCAGCGTGCGGTCCAGATCGACGTCATAATAAAAACCTTTATCGATCACCGGGCCAATGGCCATTTTGGTGTCAGGCCACAACTGTTTGATGGCGTGTCCCAATAAATGCGCGCATGAATGGCGGATAATTTCCAGCCCGGCCTCATCCTTTGCAGTGATGATGGCGAGTTGCGCATCTTCGGTAATCAAATCGACGGCATCGATAAGTTCGCCGTTCACCCGCCCGGCGATGCAGGCTTTGGCCAGACCGGGACCGATATCTCGGGCGACATCCAGAGGGGAAACGGGATTTTCGAACTGACGCTGACTTCCGTCGGGAAGGGTAATCACTGGCATGGGTAATTTCCTTAAGTTGCAGTGGTGATCCATACGCAAGATCACATACAAAACCGGTTCAGTATGATAAACACCTAGTGTTGGTTATGTTATTTCACTTCACACTGTGAAATACGAACTTCAAGGAGCGGGACTCTCTCACTCCGCCTTGATGCGACATAAACAACGGACGCGTGATTCTATCACCCGGGGGGGAAATCACTCCAGTATTATTCAGTTAGAGAAGCAAATCGTGGTCGCCGGCCTGTCTTACCCAACTCCCCCATCGCCCAAACCGTCAAAGCGGTTTATGCCCGATGCTGAAGTATGCGATTATGTGGCCATGGCACAAGTGTCAAGCATTAGAATTTTTTCTCAAGAAATAGCCCAGCAGATTATTTTATCAACTTCCTCAGTTTATTAATGCGAGATAACTCAGATCAATAAGACAAAAAAGAGATATTCGTAACTTTCAATAATAAAGTCTTAAGTTCCCTTTCATTGGATGGCGATTACCCGCTTTTGATATTTTAACGATAGAACTGATACAATAACGCCAAGCAGTATACTTGGCCTATGCCTTCAAATTAATGTGTTTTAAATGATTATAGTAGAGTAGAAAAATGTTTTTTTGTCAGGAATTATCGAAAACCCCAACGGTACAACAACAACAACCCACGTTTCCTTCAGCTAAGCCCTCGCAATATCCAGGATCAGCCGTGGTCGCCACCTACAACATAGGCGACTATTTCAAAGACAAAGTGCCGCATGTCATCGAGGCCATTGCAGCCAATCTTAAAGCCGCTGATTATTCGAATTTTATTGCCGCGCTTACGCTTACGAAGCTCCGTCCGTTAAATGAAATCTATCGTCAGTTTTCTTTGAATAATTTTGAATCAACAAGCTTGAAGGCTCATGAAAAACAATTATATTTATCCTTATTATTGATGGATCATAACACATACAATGAATTAAATAAGATTATTACTACTGATACTGTTTTCAATACGCGGCAGCCCCTGCGGCCCTGCCCGCTAGGCACGCTTGCTGTGGGATGCATAATTACTCAACACGACTATTGCTTTGACGGCGCCCACTATGTGAATTACGCCGAAGATGACATTCCAGAACATTTACTCTCCGACAGTAAAGTGGCTAACGTTTTATTGCAATGGAAAAGACGTGTGATAGAAAAAGACGGTTCCCTGCATAAACTATTTGTCAGGGAAAATAGTTTCAAATTGAATGACTCTAGGCGTCATTATTTCTTTTGCGGTTTGCACCTGCATAAAACCGAACTTACCGGTGAAAATTTAATAACATTGCTCACCATGGCTAATCAGCAATACAGGCTATCCGCCGCGCCTGAACGATATGGCGTGGCCCTAGCGGCGGTACGGTTAATCGACACCGTCAAAAAGAATAAGTTAGCCGGTCTCAATGATACGCAAATTGACGAAGCGATGCGGCTTTATCCCAAAATGCTTGCCGATGGGATGGAAGTCAACGCCCTTCTGCCCGGCGGCAAATATTTCGCCATGGACATTAACGCCTCGTCAAGCAGAAGCTGACGACGTCATTCAACACAGATAAAACAATGTGAATGATTAAAACAATGATGCAGCGAATTGAAAAAAGCATTAACAACTCTTCAATATGGCCCCAACAGGACATTATCATTTTGTGAGGAGTGTCAAGTAAAAAAATTCGCTTTGCACCAAAAAGCAGCAAACCCGCCTAAGCGGGTTTGCGTGAATCGGTGTGTCATTATGGGTTTTTTCAAACCAGAGCAGTGACAACAGCGACCCAAAAAGCCATACATAACAATACGATACTGGGCAGCGTCAAACGATAGAAATAATCCATAACAACCTCACATTGATCGAACATCTTTTAAGAAAAATCTTACGCTGCTTTATGCATGAAAACCACGAGCTGGATCATTCTTTACGTTTTTTTGTATGAAAAATATCCGCATCAGATCACATGTCCGACGGGTTTCCCGCAACGTTCGATGCTCGAAAATGGCCGCGCCGCGCCGATTTAATATTCAACTGTTGGCGTTTATGAGTAAGCCGGATAATCCTACTAGAATGATTAATAAAATAAGACTGATCCACTTCCAGTACCGTTCTGATTTCGTGCTCATCTTTCCCTCCGGCTCGTCGTTGAAAATGATATCGGTAGGAAAAGAATAATCTTGAAAAATTTTACAAAAAATGAATAGGCCATCACTTTACGCTAACAAGACGGTGACCAAAGAATGTTATGCTAAAGTCCATTTTGGTTGTAAGGAGAGAATAATGATACCGATAACAACCCTGACATTGGCGCCCTCGCTGGATAGCGCCACAACCACTGATCGGCTTTATGCAGAAGGGAAACTACGCTGTAGCACTCCGGTATTTGAACCTGGCGGCGGCGGCATCAATGTCGCGCGCGCCATTGTTCATTTGGGCGGCGAGGCGAAAGCGCTGTTTCCCATTGGCGGCCCGACCGGTCGTCATTTAACAGAACTGCTCATCGCGGAAGGAATCCACACCGATCCCATTGAAACCAAGGACTGGACCCGACAAAACCTTCACGTCCACGTGGAAAGTACCGGCGAGCAGTATCGGTTTGTCATGCCAGGCGCACATCTGACTGATGAGGAATTCGCCCTTTTCGAACAGCGTCTGCCAAGCCTGCCGAAAGGTTCGCTATTTGTGGTGAGCGGTAGTTTGCCGCCTGGCATTAGTATCGATAATTTACAACATTTATTGCTCACGGCGCAGCAATGTGGTTTGCGCTGTATTGTGGACAGTTCAGGCCCCGCGCTGAAAGCCTGTCTGGATATTGGCAATCTGGCGCTGATTAAACCCAATCAAAAAGAGCTGGCCGAACTGGTCAAACGTAATCTTGATGATCCCAATGCGGTAAAACAGGCGGCAATGGAAATTATCGCCGCGGGCAAAACCGAACGCATAGTGGTTTCACTTGGCCCGCAAGGCGCTTTGGCGGCGGATAAGGATGCGGTCTTTCAAGTAGTGCCGCCACCGGCAAAAAAAATGAGCACGGTTGGCGCCGGCGACAGTATGGTGGGTGCGATGACATTGAAACTCGCCGAAGGGGCGGGTTTACTGGATATGGCTCGCTATGGCGTAGCGGCGGGCAGCGCGGCCACATTATATAAAGGCACGCGCTTATGCACATTGGAAGATACGCTGCGTATATACCAGTATCTGTGCCAGGCGGCTGTCGTCTAACACCGCGTCCGATATCATCGGGCGGGTTAATGCTTGCAGTGTCGTAATAATTTATTGACATTGCTTAAGTTTGCAACAACACTCACTCAAAGCGACGCCGATGAGTACTTTATAACCAATAAAAAGTCTCTCGTTGGCGCCTCCTTCTTAGTTGCACCCGGTTTGGGCTAGGTTAATGGCCGCGCTGTGACCGGATCACGCCATCGACCGCCGTCGCCACTTCATAAGCGGGCGTGCCGATATGTTCGTTGTCAGCAGAGTCATTCAGACCTTTATCCGCGAAGCATAAGCATAGTAGGGGGAAACGACGATGTGGCACGCTATAGGCAACTTACTGGCCGAGAAATTCAACAAAGACACGATGGTTGAACGACGTGAATTGCCTGGCGGGGAATTGCACCAGGCATGGTATATTCGCTATGGCGAACACGATGTCTTTGTAAAAAGCGATAGCCGTGAACTGTTGCAAAAATTCACCAGCGAAGCCGATCAATTGCAATTGCTGGCGCGCAGTAGAACCGTGCGCGTACCCATGGTATATGGCGTAGGCAGCGAGCGGGACAGCAGTTTTCTGTTAATGGAGTATTTGCCGCAAAAGCCTTTTGATGCGCATGGCGCCTATCGTCTCGGGCAATGCTTGGCGAAATTGCATCAATGGAGCGAACAGCCTCAGTTCGGCCTCGATTTTGATAACGATCTCTCTACCGTGACGCAGCCCAATTCCTGGCAGCGCCGCTGGTCGGTTTTTTTTGCCGAGCAGCGTATCGGCTGGCAGTTGCAACTGGCCGCCGAAAAGGGCCTGAGTTTTGGCGATGTCGACGCAACTATTGCCAGCATAGAAGCATTGCTTCATGAGCATCAGCCGCAACCATCGCTTTTGCATGGCGATTTGTGGCCGGATAATTGCGCTAACAGCGTCAACGGCGGTTACTTGTACGATCCCGCTTGCTATTGGGGTGATCGGGAATGCGATTTAGCCATGTTGCCGCTTTATACACAATTGCTGCCGCAAATTTATGATGGTTATCAGAGTGTCTGGCCGCTGGATACCGATTTCATTCAGCGCCAGCCCATTTACCAGCTTTATTATCTGCTGAACCGGGCCAATTTATTCGGCGGCCAACATATCGCCATCGCCGCCCAAGCATTGGATCGGGTATTGAGCATCCGAGATTAACCCAGGGAAGCCCGTTATGCTTCCCCGGTTATATCCGCAAGCAAACGTTGCAGGCAAACTAGAGTAAACCAAGCAATTTCAGCACAAAGTACCCGATTATCGCGATAATTACCGGCAGGATGTACAGTGGGAAAATTTGCAGAAAAATAGTATGATGCGGCATCACTATTTTTTCTTCCAATTGATTCCGGCTCACCCCCTCTGCTCCCTTGGCTTGCTCAAGCACCATCTGATCCTCGACACTTTCCCTGATTCGCTTGGCCTGGCGAGACATGCGGGCGCCGGATGCCTGAAACGCCAAACCGACGAATATCAACAGATAGATTAGCCAGAAACCGATATTCCCCATAAAAAAGCTGATATCAAAGGACGGTTGCGGCGAATTCAACCAGAACACATTCAAAAAAGGTGTATTAAATTTCAGCATATCGATAATAACGTGAAAAAAATCAGCCATTACCGCATTGATGCCCTTGTTTTGCTCACTGTGGTGATAAACAAATTTGAATATGGAAATCAAGGTAGAGAGTAAAGCCGGTATGAATATTATCCATCCCGCAAGCCGTTTGATAACGGCCACGCGGCCAGCTTGTTGATACGTCATGTATTCCCCTTGTTAATCGACGCCAACTAGACACTTAAGTTTATCTATAATTTACTTTTTTTGCTGCTTTGTTTTTTGTGAATCTATTACAACGCCCCGCCATCCCTTTCCTGCGGGAAGAATGATAATCTATGCGACTCACGATTTGCCGTACAGGAGCATGTTGCATGCCGACATTTTTACCGCAGGAAGCCCTTATATTTGATATGGATGGGTTGATCATCGACTCGGAGCCGCTTTGGCACCAAGCCGAGCTGGATGTGTTTGCCGCCATGGGCATAGACACCACTCAAAGCGACCAATTACCGGACACTCTCGGATTACGGATCGATCTGGTGGTGAAATTATGGTATCAAATCAGCCCTTGGCAAGGCGTCTCGCAAGAGACCGTCACCCTGCGGATTATCGAGCGTACCCTCGCGCTTATAGATGAACGCCGCCCGCTGCTGCCCGGTGTAAAACAGGCGCTTGAAATCGCCAACGGCTGCGGGCTAAAGATTGGCATGGCTTCGGCATCGCCTTTATTCATGCTCGAAAGGGTGTTGGAGATTTTCCAATTACGCCACTATTTCACGCATCTTGCGTCGGCGCAATTTCTGCCCCACAGTAAACCGCATCCAGAGGTGTATTTACAAGCGGCCGCCATGCTGGATATCGCTCCGGAGCGTTGTACGACCCTGGAAGATTCCTTTAACGGCGTGATCGCCACCAAAGCGGCGCGCATGCGTTCCATCGTGGTTCCCGATGCCGCTTATCGCGCCGACCCGCGCTGGGTTATAGCCGATGCCAAACTCGACTCGCTGCTGGATTTAACCCCTGACCATATTCGGTAAGCCATCGTTCATACCGTTAGTCCATACTTGCCTGCCCACGCTTTCAGGGCGGGCATCATAAAGGCCCCAATCTGTTACGTTTCAGCCCCCATTGCAGGGTTTAATAAGCGATCATGAGCAACAAGTCTTAACGGTTCTATAACCCAAAATGGAATTCAGTTTTCGCAATAAAAAAAATAAAACATTATTTCATTTTTATTGAATTCATATCTCGCTCGCCCTATGATTGCTGCATTCCTCATAGCAACACATTTTGTACACGTTTTCTAAAGAGAGGCAAAAGCACAATGGAAGTCCGCCAAAGCATTCATAGCGATCATGCTAAGCAGTTGGATACCGATGGGCTGCGTCGGCAATTTTTGATCGAAAAAATCTTCGACGCCGATCATTACACCATGACTTATAGCCACATCGACCGCATCATTGTCGGTGGCATCATGCCAGTGACCCAAACGGTCCGTATCGGCAGTGAGGTGGGTAAACAATTAGGGGTGAATTATTTTCTCGAACGCCGGGAATTAGGCGTAATCAACATCGGCGGGCCCGGTGTGATCCTGGTGGATGGCATGGCCTATGAAATGGGTTTTCAAGAAGCGCTGTATGTCGGCAAAGGCGCCCACGATATCCTGTTTTCCAGTGTCGACGCGGCGGCGCCCGCCAAGTTTTATTACAACAGCGCCCCGGCACATACCACCTACCCCAGTCGCAAAATCACTTTGGCCGACGCGGCCTCACAGACCATCGGCACCCAGACCGCCAGTAATCTGCGGACCATTAACAAATTCATTGTGCCCGATGTTTTGCCCACCTGTCAGTTGACCATGGGCCTGACCAAACTGGCGGAAGGTAATCTTTGGAATACCATGCCCTGCCACACGCATGAACGTCGAATGGAGGTCTATTTCTATTTCGATATGGATGAAGAAACCGCTGTATTCCATATGATGGGGCAGCCGCAAGAAACCCGGCATGTGCTGATACATAACGAGCAAGCGATCATTTCACCCAGTTGGTCCATCCACGCAGGCGTAGGGACCAAAAGCTATACTTTTATCTGGGGCATGGTAGGCGAAAATCAAGTGTTTGACGATATGGATCATGTCAAGGTCAGCGAATTGCGTTAGTGCTGTTTTTGATTGTTATAGCTATTACGGCTGCTCGGCAAAAAAATGTATAGCACCGCACCGCCGACATCAATGAGGTGAGATTATGAGTCTGAATATGTTCGATTTGGCAGGTAAAGTGGCACTGGTAACCGGTTGCGACACCGGATTGGGGCAAGGCATGGCCATTGGTTTAGCTGAAGCCGGCTGTGATATCGTCGGCGTCAATATTGTTGATCCTGAAGATACCATCAAAAAAATAACCGCTTTGGGACGCCGTTTTTTAAGCCTGACCGCTGATTTGTTAAAAACCAACGTTATTCCCGGCATCATTGAACAAGCGGTAGCGCAATACGGTCATATCGATATTCTTGTCAATAACGCGGGTATTATCCGTCGCCAGGATGCGCTCGAATTCAGTGAAAAAGACTGGGACGATGTCATGGACCTGAACATCAAAACCGTATTTTTCATGTCCCAGGCCGTGGCCCGTCAATTTATCAAACAAGGCAATGGCGGTAAAATCATCAATATCGCGTCCATGCTTTCGTTCCAGGGCGGGATACGAGTGCCCTCTTACACCGCATCGAAAAGCGCGGTCATGGGCGTGACCCGCTTGCTTGCCAATGAATGGGCGAAACATCATATTAATGTCAATGCGTTGGCGCCCGGTTATATGGCCACCAACAATACGCAACAATTACGCGCAGACGAAAACCGTAACAACGAAATCCTGGAACGGATCCCGGCCGGTCGCTGGGGAATACCCGCTGACCTGAAAGGACCCGCGGTATTTTTGGCTTCCCAGGCTTCCGATTATGTCAATGGTTATACCCTGGCGGTCGATGGCGGATGGCTGGCGCGTTGAGTTTACGGATAACGGCATTAGCGTCCACTTTTTATGCGGACAGCGCCGCCAGTCAGCCATTTGGCGGCTTTATCAACTGAAAAGACAAAAAGTTACAAGGTAACCCATTTCAGAATGGCTGGCATTCCTTTATACTGGACAGATGACCAGCCTTCATAAAATAACAAGCCGATGACCGCCGAAGGGCATCTCATCTTCGCCCTGGCAAGCACCATTTTAGCCAAAAAAATGGAGCTTTCACCTGCGCTCGCCCATGGCGACTGGTGGCATATTATCGCTGGCGGGTTATTGACCTGCTTATTGCCCGATATTGATCACCCACGCTCATTTCTGGGGCAACGGTTAAAATGGCTGTCCCTCCCTATCGCCCGCGTGTTCGGCCATCGTGGATTTACACATAGCCTATTGGCGATAGCGGCTGGTATTTTGCTGTTCACCTTTAAATTCGCCTCGGATATGCTCATTCCCCTGGATGCTTTTCATGGCATGATCATCGGGTATCTCAGTCATATCGTTGCCGACATGCTCACTCCCGCGGGCGTACCATTATTATGGCCTTGCCGATGGCGGTTCCGTATACCGATCATCGCTTCGCAAAAAGGGAATCAACTGGAACGGATAGTGGGTGTGGCAATATTGATTTTCGCGCTGCAACATCCTCAGGGCGAGCCCTTGTGCGACAATCTTTCCGTACCGGATTCAGTGCAGTTCATCTGGCACAAGGTCCGTGGCAGCTTATTTCCAGGCCAGCGTATTTAATCATGACATTTGTTTATACGGATGATTTTATTTTGAAAATAATTATCCTGATTACTTAATGATATTCATTAATTAATAAATAATTAACCACACAAATCTAACAATACAGAATATTCCGAATAAACCAATACGCGTATAAAGCAATTCCCTAGCGTCGAACGCTGCCGTCAACAAAACTGTTCTATAGTTGATCTACCGCCTTGATAAATATAAGCCGCGGACGGCTGCTGTTTTCCATTTCAACTCGCTTAGAGGAGCAATGCTTATGTCAAAACCTTCCGGTCACCCCAAATCCCTGAAATTACCGTCTCATCCGGCCCCTGTCCCCGACGCTCGTTCTGCCCAGCCTGGGCTGGGCCATTTGGCCCCCGACGACAATAGCCATCTGGCGCAACCACAACCTTCCGCGCCAGGCAAACACCCCATGGCTTCGGGTTCGGTGAAAAGCCCGCAAAACGCCAATGCGAAACTTGACGCGCTGGAACCACAGCGTAAATCCGGCAAAGACCAACCGCTCACCACTAATCAAGGCCTTAAAATCGCTGATGATCAAAACTCCCTGCGCGGCGCAAAACGCGGACCGACTTTATTGGAAGACTTCATCCTGCGGGAAAAAATCACCCATTTCGATCATGAACGCATTCCCGAGCGAATTGTTCATGCCCGCGGCTCCGCCGCTCATGGCGTATTTGAGGTTTATCGTTCGCTGAGCGACATCACCAAAGCCGGCTTCTTACAAGATCCATCGGTGAAAACGCCGGTGTATGTCCGTTTCTCCACGGTCCAGGGTTCCAGAGGGTCAGCTGACACCGTGCGCGATATCCGCGGTTTTGCCACTAAATTTTATACGCAGGAAGGCAATTTTGATCTGGTAGGCAACAATACACCGGTATTTTTCATACAGGATGCGGTGAAATTCCCAGATTTTGTCCATGCTGTAAAACCCGAGCCAAACAATGAAATGCCCCAGGGCGGTTCCGCCCACGACACTTTTTGGGATTATGTATCGCTACAGCCCGAAACGTTGCATAACGTCTTTTGGGCCATGTCGGATCGGGGTATTCCGCGCAGTTACCGCACAATGGAAGGTTTTGGCATTCATACCTTCCGGCTGATTAATGCCGAGGGAAAATCGACCTTTGTGCGTTTTCATTGGAAACCGCTGGCGGGCAAAGCCTCGCTGGTTTGGGATGAGGCGCAGAAGCTAGCCGGTAAAGATGCGGATTTTCATCGGCGCGATCTGTGGGAAGCTATCGAAGCCGGCGATTACCCTGAATATGAATTCGGCTTGCAACTCATACCGGAAGAAGATGAACATAAGTTTGATTTTGACCTGCTGGACCCAACCAAGCTGATACCAGAAGCCTTGGTGCCGGTGGAAATCGTCGGGAAAATGACCCTCAATCGTAATCCGGACAATTTTTTTGCCGAAACCGAACAAGTGGCCTTTCATCCCGGTCATATCGTTCCCGGCATCGATTTTTCCAACGACCCGTTATTACAGGGACGGCTTTTTTCCTACACCGATACGCAAATCAGCCGTCTTGGCGGCCCGAATTTTCATGAAATTCCCATCAACCGCCCGGTTTGTCCCTATCACAACTTCCAGCGCGACGGGATGCATCGGCAAGATATCGACACCAATCCGGCAGCCCATGGCCCTAATTCTCTTAATGACAACTGGCCGCGTGAAACAGCCGCGGCACCCGTCAATGGCGGCTTTGAAACCTATCCTGAGCGGGTGGACGGCCATAAAATCAGGGAACGCAGCGACTCTTTTCTGGAATTTTATTCACAACCAAGCCTATTCTGGCACAGCCAGACGCCGGCCGAACAGCAGCACATCGTCGATGCATTCAGCTTTGAGCTGGGTAAAGTCAGCCGTGTGTATATACGCGAACGGGTTGTTGATTTATTGACCCGAGTGGACGTGTCATTAGCGGAACGCGTGGCCGAAAAACTGGGGTATACCCTCAGCGCGGATGCCCGTAAAACTGTCGCGCCAAAACCGATTAACGGCATCAGTCAAGATCCCACGCTTAGCCTCTATGCCACCGGCAGCGGCAATCTCAAAGGCCGTCAGGTAGCGCTGCTGCTCAGCAATGGCGTCAATGCGTCCGATGTGCTGGAGATAATGCAAGCGCTGAAAATCGCCGGCGTGCATGCCAAACTGTTGGCCCGTCATGGCGGTAATGTCGTGGCTAATGACGGCTCGACACTCCCCGTGGACGCGACCTTCGAAGCCGCGCCTTCGGTAAGCGTCGATGGCGTGATTGTGCCGGATGGCAATCTGGACGCGCTATTGCTGGATGGCACTGCGCGCCATTATATCCTTGAAGCCTATAAGCATCTTAAAGTCATCGGTCTGAGTGGCGAAGCTAAGCGCTTTAAACAGCCATTGGGCCTGTTGGATAAACGGGAAGAAGGGATTTGCGAGGGCAGCGCCGCACAAGGCGGCCTGATGCAGGACTTTCTCGATCAATTAAAACTACATCGCGTTTGGTCGCGAATCACTAAAATTGATGCCGTTCCCGCCTGATGACAATCATGGGCGATAAATGAGAAATGTTATTTATCGCCCATCACGAACTGATTAAGGGGTTTGCAGCAAGGGTTACTGCGGATTGGTATCATATTGCTGGCAACTCTGGAAGCCTTTATTCAAGACATGGCCGGACTCGTCGTAACTGACAAAATAATTAATGGGTTTGCCATCACGAGTGCCCAATATATAGCTGTCACAGGTGCCGCGAGCATTGATCATGGTAGAGGACGTTAAAGGTACTCCGCCGATTGCGCGCGCTTGCTGTTTGGTCATCCCTTTTTTGACGTCGCTGACGACAGGCTTTTTCATATAGCTATCTGCACGGTCGTAGACGGTACAGCCGGCAAGGAGGGTCAAAGCGGTTGCAGCGGTAAAAGCCAAAACAATTTTCTTATTCATATTGTCACCTCGTTTGTTATACATAACGTTAAGTGTAGATGGCAAAAGGCTTTTTCACAAATTCAAGCGCGACGGTAATTCGCTTTTTCTGTGATTTTTTTTAAAAAAAACTCAAGTGGCCCTACGCCAGACCATCGTTCGCATTATGAGCAAACATTAAAAAATCGAGACAAGTCAGCAGACATCGAGGCTTAAAAATTGAGGGTCATTAATGAAAAGAAATCGCAGCCTAAGCTGCGATTTTTCCAGGAAAATAAACAAGCTGTCTCAGCGGATTATTTTGCTTCGTGCTGGGCCATTTTTTCCGACATTTTCTGAAAATGCGCGTTAAATTCCTTTTTCTGCGCCGGGGTCAAAACATTGTACATTTTGTTTTGCATTTCCAGCCGGGCTAACATTCTCTGATTCTGTTCTTGCGCGGAGGCAGTGATAAACGCCTGTGCTTTGGCTGAGTCAAAGCTGTCCGCCGTGATCAAATCATGCATTTGCTGACGTTCGGCCGCGGAAGGCATCTTGATCTCTTTCCGGCTTTCCTTGAAGATATCGCGCATCTGCTGGCGTTGCTGATCAGTCAGATTCAATCCCTTAAACATCATATCCATCATCGGGCCATGATGGCCATGATGATGCATCATCGTATCACCGTGCATCGGCATATCCGAGGTGGAACCAGTCGGCGCGGTGGCGGCGGTATCAGCAGCGGACGCCAATTGAACCGAACCTAACACCAGGGTAGTGGCCATTACTAAAGCGGTTAATTTACGCATAACTTCCTCTTAATTTGATTATATGCTGTCGAAATTCTTTGCGACGACAGAGTACGTTACAGAATCAAGTTTACTCTAAATATATTAAAGTACTTAGAGTATGCGTAAATAACTTAAAGCGTAAGATTCATTTTTAGCACAATCGTGGAGAAAAAAAGGAGATTATGTCGGTAAAACGTCATAAAAAATATCGTCATATTATTTACTTTATTGCTCTACAAATAAAGTCAATAAGATTAATGCTTGATTTTATTATCCTTGAACTGACCTCAATAATATCCAGCTTAACCGCTGCAGGCAATTGCCTTTTGGGAAATTATGTTTATTGGCTCACGCGTTCAATTGACAAAATAATGACAACTTCGCGATCCTGATGGATTAATCGGTGCGATGTAAAAATTTCACTCTGAATTATCGCCAAGCAAAAGTCGTCTTCCAAGATACTCAGAGAGCGAGCGGCGGACAGTCAAAAGGTTTGCCGACGCCGTTTTTTTCAGCCTGTAGCTGAAGAAGCTGGCGAACCCGGTGAACCAATTCGCTCATGCATTCATCATGCATACCGTAGTTTTTCAGCTCGTGTTCCAGCGCAAAAAGATATTGGGCATTGGTGCCCAAAGGACCGCTGGCGCAAGCAATAAGCGGCGCGATAACCTGTGTTCGGGTATCTGCTTCATAAAAGGGATGATGAGGATCCATGACGAAAGCCAGCGCAGTCACTTTTTGATCGCCGTCCAGGGTCAGTTCGCTCCAGGTAGGGATGTAGCAGCCAGTCAGCATTTCTCTTTTCCATAGCAATTCGAGCTCTTCGTGCAAACTCGTCTCCGACAGCCGAAATGCCAAGCCGGTGGTTCGTCCGCCGGCTTTCAGGGCCAACATTCTGCCGGGCTGCGCCACGGTTCCCCGACCGGCAATCAACCGGAGGCAAAAGGCCCGGTGCCAACCAGGCAGGCTTGCCGGACGCAATTCTTCCGCTTCAAACACCGGGTTCCACATGAGGGAACCATAACCGAATATCCACACCGGGCTATTGTCTGGCCGTTTCGCAAGGGTCATTTGCAACGAGGCGTGACGCTGCTCAGGCGTCAACAACAATGCCTCTTCGATGATGCCGAAGGCAGTTTTACAATCAGCTTTTTGCAAAAAATCGCGCGTTAACAAGGATGATGTCTCCTGACCACTTCTGCCGTCCTTTCGGACTGGCGTTCTGCAAGTACTTAAAATAATCATTATAAATTTGCTTATTATTACAGCAAATATCAAATGGCCCTATAAGTTTCTGCACTATTGATCAAGTTTGATCGACATAACATCATGCAAATAAAGTGCCATGAATGCTTATCATCATCATTTAATACGGTTTTTTTACCAGCATTCAACGCGCAGCCGAGCCAGTCAAGGACATGGGGCACAGCTAGTCATTAATGGGATGCCAATGATCGTCATCGCCTTTGCGATAGCGATGTTTGACCGCTGCCCAGGCCACTTTATGCGCGGTTTCCTCACGGGATTCATTACCCCGGCGTTCAGACTTGTCTTTATATTGATCCCATGCGTGGTTGAACGCCTCGCGGTAGATATCTTGTGCGTGTTTCGGCAATACGTTAGCGACACTGTCAGGCAACGCATTATTGTCTTTATAAGGCATGGCACTCTCCTCCGTTAACTCACACTTAAGTGTAGAGAGCGCCCGGCAGTATGCCAAATGGACAAAATAACTTGACGGGGGAAATAATTAAAAAACGAGTGTTTTGAGTTATTAAAACATTTTAATAGCTAAATAATATTTATCTCTCGTCAAACTACAGATTAATAAGAAACAATTAACGCATATTAATGTATCTGATAGTCATTTTTAGCGGTAAAAATCGCATGTAAATTGCCATTTTTACTCATATTGCTATTTTTTATTTATGTAATGGCTATTTTATACATAAATTGACATAATCAGCCTGGTTTTCTGGTACATTAAAACTAAACCATGACTTGCTGACCCCCGTTCTCCCAACGTCCGGTAACCAGCCTTTTCCAAGCGAGGAGATTACCTGTAATGAAATCGTCCATTCAAGGAATTAAAACCCGCCACAAAGAATACACCTTGCTATTCCCCATTACCGCGCTGGTTATATTAATCGTCTGGGGCGCCACTACATCATTGCCATTGACCATCGCCATCAACTTGCTGGCGCTGGCCGCCATTCTGGTCAGCGCATTCAATGTCGTACGGCATGCCGATGTATTGGCTCACCGCCTGGGCGAACCTTTCGGCTCTCTGATCCTGAGTCTGTCGGTGGTTATACTAGAAGTCAGCTTGATTTCAGCGCTCATGGCCACCGGCCGGGCCTCGCCAGGCCTCATGCGCGATACGCTGTTTTCAGTCATCATGATCGTCACCACCGGCCTGGTGGGCTTCGCCCTGCTGCTGGGCGGCCGCAAATTCGCTACGCAATTCGTCAATCTTGCGGGCATTAAACAATATCTGATGGCTGTGGTGCCGCTCGCGGTGATTGTGCTGGTGTTGCCGTCCGCCTTGCCTGAAGGAAACTTCAGCGTTGCTCAGGCCCTGTTCGCCGGTATGATTTCCGCGGCTATGTATGGCGTGTTTCTCTTGATTCAGACCAAAACGCATCAGAAATGGTTTGTATACGAGCATGAGGACGGCGACGATGGAGAACCTCATGGCAAACCTTCCGCCCATAGCTCCAAATGGCATGCTGTCTGGTTGATAATTCACTTGCTGGCAGTGGTTACCGTGACCAAATTCAACGCGGGCCCGCTTGAGCAATTACTCAGGGATTTAAACGCGCCGCCGCAATTTACCGGCTTTCTGGTCGCCTTGCTCATCCTTTCGCCGGAAGGGCTGGGCGCTATCAAAGCGGTACTGAATAACCAGGTGCAAAGGGCGATGAATCTCTTTTTTGGGTCGGTATTGGCCACGATTTCATTGACAGTGCCCACAGTCACCGTGATCGCCATCCTGACGGATCATCCGCTAAAATTCGGACTGGATTTATCACAAATCGTGGTGCTGCTTACCGCCTTGTTTTTATGCCAGATCTCGTTCTCTACCGGGCGCACCAATGTCTTGAATGGTACCGCGCATCTGGCGTTGTTTGGCGCTTATCTGATGACGATTATGCTGTAGTGAACTTACCGGGACGGGAACCATAATAACAGGCTTCCTGTTCCCCGGGATTTCCATAATATGACTGACGGCAGAGCGAATTCGTGGGATTACATTTGAGCCTCTAATAAATTTGTACTGGTATAACCACTATAAAACCTGTTATTTTACTGCCTTCCCGGGACGGACCACAGGCCCGCCTCTTTTCTGTTTCGGTTCGTTGTTTTAATGAAAAGTCATTTGTTTGCCGGAATTCGTCCTTTCAGCGCGTTCGCTGATGCCTGCTTGAAAGAGCCCTATAATTGCCAACGTTTTATTAAAGATTTGATCGCCGGCATCACTGTCGGAATTATTGCCATTCCCTTGTCAATGGCACTGGCGATTGGGAGCGGAGTCGCACCGCAGCATGGTCTGTACACTTCCGCCATAGCAGGTATTGTCGTGGCGTTGTGCGGCGGCTCTCGCTTTAGCGTAACCGGCCCCACCGCGGCTTTTGTGGTCATTCTTTACCCGGTATCGCAACAATTCGGGCTGGCCGGGTTATTGATTGCAACTCTGCTGTCCGGCCTGATCCTGCTGTTTATGGGTTTTGCCCGGCTGGGAAAACTTATCGAGTTCATTCCTTTGCCGGTGACGCTGGGTTTTACTTCGGGTATCGGCATCACCATCGGCACCATGCAGGTGAAGGATTTTTTTGGCCTGCATATGGCCACCGTACCGGAACACTATCTAGGCAAAGTGGCCGCTTTGGCTGAGGCTTTACCGACGCTGAATATGGGTGACACCCTGGTTGGCGTGTCCACCATGGTGGTATTGATTTACTGGCGGCGCCTGGGCATCCGCTTCCCGGCCCATCTGCCCGCCTTGCTGATAGGTTCCGCCGTGATGGTGTTGCTATGGCTGTTCCATATGCCGGTGGCTACGATCGGCACACGCTTCGGTTATGTTCTGGCAAACGGCATCCACGGCCAAGGTATTCCCCCTATCCTGCCGCAATGGATCTTACCCTGGAATTTACCCGACGCGCATGGTCAGCCAATGGCCCTCGACTGGCATACCATTTCGGCTTTATTGCCAGCCGCTTTTTCCATGGCAATGCTGGGGGCTATCGAATCGTTATTATGCGCTGTGGTGCTCGACGGTATGACCGGCATAAAACATCATTCCAATAACGAGTTGATCGGTCAGGGATTAGGAAACATTATTGCACCATTTTTCGGCGGAATTACCGCCACTGCCGCTATAGCCCGTTCGGCGGCCAATGTCCGCGCCGGCGCCACCTCGCCGGTATCTTCACTCGTTCATGCGGCTCTGGTGTTGCTGGCCCTGCTGATACTGGCGCCAGCGTTATCCTATTTGCCGTTGTCAGCCATGGCGGCATTATTGCTGTTGGTCGCCTGGAATATGAGCGAGGCGCGCAAGGTCATCAATCTGCTGCGCCGTGCGCCTAAAGACGATATCGCGGTCATGTTGCTGTGCATGTCCTTAACGGTATTATTCGATATGGTTATTGCCATTACAGTGGGTATCGTTCTGGCCTCGCTACTGTTTATGCGCAGGATAGCGGCGATGACTCGAATCAACGAATTACCGCACGGCAAAATGAACTGCCGGGTTTTGCGGGTTAATGGTCCGTTGTTTTTCGCCGCTGCCGAGCGGATTTTTGATGAAATAAACGAGTTAACCAGCGAAGATTCATTGATCGTCCTGCAATGGGATGCGGTGCCAATTCTGGATGCCGGCGGTTTACAGGCATTTTTACATTTCAGCGAACAATTACCGGCCGGCAAACGCCTGGTTGTGACCGATATTGCGTTCCAACCCTTGAAAACCCTGGCGCGAGCCAACGTCCACCCCATTGATGGACGTTTGGCGTTTTATTCCACACTGGCTGAAGCTTTACTGGCTGAGAGCGCATTGTTGGAACATCCTACGGCGGCGGGCTGACGCAACCTACCTGAGAGCCTGCGATGTAAGACGACAGCTACGGAATATTTTGGTAGACCGCAGCTATCGCGGCACTCAGTGACTGGTATCCAAAGCGGGAAAACTTTTCACCAATTGATCAATTGCTTTCATTTGCACCAGGAAAGGTTCTAGTTTATCCAGCGGCAAAGCGGAAGGACCGTCGCATTTGGCATGCGCCGGATCCGGGTGGGCTTCGATAAACAGACCAGCTATACCCACCGCCATCCCGGCGCGAGCCAGTTCGCCCACTTGGCCGCGGCGGCCGCCTGACGCAGCGCCAAACGGATCGCGCGTTTGCAAAGAATGCGTCACATCAAATATTACCGGGCATCCGCCGGAAACCTGATTCATCACATTGAAACCGAGAATGTCCACAACCAGGTTGTCATAACCAAAATTACTGCCGCGATCGCACAAAATAATCTGATCATTGCCTGCTTCATGGAACTTATCAACGATATTGCCTACCTGGGACGGGCTGATAAATTGCGGTTTTTTCACGTTTATCACCGCACCGGTGCGTGCCATGGCTTCCACCAGGTCAGTTTGACGCGCCAAAAAAGCCGGCAACTGAATCACATCCACCACTTCCGCCACGGTTTGCGCCTGTGCGGCTTCGTGCACATCGGTAATGATTTTAACGCCGAATTGCGCTTTCAGTTCCTGGAAGATTTTCATGCCTTCTTCCAGACCCGGACCACGATAGGAATGAATCGAAGAACGATTGGCCTTATCGAAAGAGGCCTTGAAAACATAAGGAATGCCGAGTTTTTGCGTGACAGTGACATAATGTTCACAGATGCGCATCGCCAATTCACGGGATTCCAATACGTTCATGCCGCCAAACAGGACAAAGGGGCGATCATTCGCTACTGGAATATCGCCAATGTTGACTATTTTTTGTTTCATACAAGTGCCTTTTTTATCTCGGAACGAACTGCCAGCCATTAAAGAATAAACGCAAAATTTAATGCAACGTCACCGATTTTTGTTCGATGGAATGGATCTGCACCTTTATCATTTCACTGATGGGATCTTCGGGACATTGTTCGACGAAGTAACTCAAATCGGATAAGGCGACATGATCGCAATCCAATTGCGCGTAAATCAGGCCGCGATCACGTATTTCGTAAGGATCATCGGGATCAAATTCCAACATGGTTTCACTGGCGTTTAGCGCCAATTCCATCTGTTTTTCATCCATCAGCGCGGATTTAAGCGTATCAAGCAGCTTTCGCACGACAGTGTTATTATCCGCTTCTTCCAAATCCTCATCCGCTAACTCGATACCGCCGCCGATATTGCCGCGCAACCAGATAGCCAGAGTATGTTCATCCAGCGTATCGCCGTTAATGGGATTGATCAGCCACATTTCGCCATCCAGCCAACCGGCGCGCAAAATCATCTGGGTCGGAAAAATTACCGGCAACAATGGAATACCGAGGCTCTGCGCAATATGCAAAAGGATCATTCCCAACGATGTAGGCAACCCTTGGCGAAGCTCCAGCACACGGTCCAGCCACAATGCATCAGATAGTCGATACACGCCGCCCACGCCGCCAAAGCCCCAGATGCGATAAAATAAATTCAATAAGAGATCGAGCTGCTGTTCCGGCTGTAAATCCGCCGGGATCTGCGCCCTGGCATCTTCAGCCAATTGGCTCAGTTGTTGACGGACGCTTTCAGCGGGGAAATCCTGGCGGATAGCGAGCGAAATACGTATGACACCCTCACTAAGCGGTGCGAGGTTGTATTCAAAATCCGCAATGTTACTCATATAAATCCTGTCAGCAAGGACTGCTTGCTGGTAGCCAGACGGTTAAATGTGTTGTATAGACAGGCCCACCCGCATACGAATGTCAGCCAGCATAAAACGGGCGAGTCTTCCCGACAGCCGTTAAATGTAAGTACTCGATCAATATGTAAGCACCCATCATTATTCCATCACTACCCTTATGGTCGATGTCTCATATCGCCCATAGTCCAATTGAAACACGTTCATTGCCGCCATAGTCTTTCCGGGTTTCAACCCGGCCAAAACCAGCCTGCGAAAATAGCGCGCGCACAGATTCTCCCTGCCGCCATCCATGCTCCACCGCCAGCCAGCCGCCGGGATGCAAATGTTCGCCGGCGCCGCCGATAATGATTGCCAGGCAAGCCAATCCCGATGACTCGGCCACGAGAGCGCTACGCGGTTCATACCGTACGTCTCCTTGACTAAGATGAGGGTCGCAGGCATCAATATAAGGAGGATTACTCACAATAAGGGTATAGCGCTTTCCCTGCAATGAATTAAACCAACTTCCCGGTTCGAAAACCACATTGGTTAATCCGAGGCGAAGGGCGTTCTCTTGCGCCAACTGTACCGCGCCAGGCTGCAAATCAACCCCGGTGACTCTCCAGCCGGGCCGTTCGCTGGCCAACGCCAGTGCAATGGCGCCGGTGCCGGTGCCTAAATCAAGGACATCCGCGTCGCTGGCGTCAATCAGCGCCAGCCCCTGCTCCACCAGGCATTCGGTATCCGGCCGCGGGATCAAGGTCTCCGGCGACACTTTAAGATTCAACGACCAGAATTCGCGTTCGCCCACCAGATAGGCGATAGGTTCACCAGCCTCGCGCCGCGCCAGCAAAACCGACAACCGGTCAAGCTGATCCGGCGTCAGCAAGCTATCGTCATAAGCCACCAACCAGCTCCGCGTCCGGCCGGTAACAAAGCCAAGCAAAATTTCGGCATCGCGTTTGGGGCTTTCGCCGCCCGCAAGCTGCCGGATGGCGGCTTTAAGCCACACACGGATTTCCATCAGGACTGATCTGCCAAGGCAGCCAGTTGATCGGCCTGATACTCCTGCAGGATAGGCTGAACCAGCATATCGAGCTTGCCTTCAATCACCTCATCCAACCGGTACAATGTCAGGCCAATACGATGATCGGTCACGCGACCTTGGGGGAAATTATAGGTACGAATCCGATCCGATCGATCACCGCTCCCCAACAGATTGCGCCGCGTCGAGGCTTCCTCAAGCTGCCGTCGGCGGATTTCCGCCGCGCGCAGCCGCGCGCCCAATACCGCCATCGCTTTGGCTTTGTTTTTATGCTGCGAGCGTTCATCCTGGCATTCCACTACCAATCCGGTTGGCAAGTGGGTAATACGAATAGCGGAATCAGTGGTATTAACGTGCTGTCCGCCGGCCCCGGAAGAACGGAAGGTATCGATACGCAAATCGCCAGGATTGATTTCCGGTAATTCCTCTTCGGGAATAGCGGGCATCACCGCCACCGTACAAGCGGAAGTATGGATTCTGCCCTGGGATTCCGTTTCCGGTACCCGTTGCACGCGATGACCGCCGGACTCGAATTTAAGCAAGCCGTAAGCGCCCTCGTTGTCGATTTTGGCTATCACTTCTTTGTAGCCGCCATGCTCGCCATCGCTGGCGCTGACAATGTCCAGCCGCCAACGGCGCGCTTCGGCGAAACGGCTGTACATGCGAAACAGATCACCGGCGAAAATGGCGGCTTCATCACCCCCCGTGCCCGCCCTGATTTCCAGGAAACAGCCGCGTTCATCATCAGGATCTTTGGGTAATAACAACAGTTGCAACTGCCGTTCCAGCTCGTCTTGTATCGCTTTGGACTGTTTTATTTCTTCTTGCGCCATATCGTGCATTTCCGGATCATCAAGCAGTGTTTCCGCCGCATCGATGTCATTTTGCACTTGCCGCCAACGCTGAAAGGACGCGGTAACGTCGTTCAGTTGCGCATATTCTCTGGAAAGCGTGCGAAAACGCTCCTGATCGGTAATTACGCTTGGGTCGCCGAGCATAATCTCGACTTCTTCCTGGCGCTCTTGTAATAGTTCCAGTTTGGCAACAATAGAAGGCTTCATGAATGGTGGTTTTACCTTATTAGTATAGAGAGCTAGTCCAGTCCAAGGCTGTCCTGCAGGATTTGCAGCCGATCGACGTCACCGTCGCGAGCAGCTTGTTGCAGCGATTTGGTTGGAGCGTGGATTAATCGGTTGGTCAGCCGGTGGGACATCTCGCGGATCACGACTTGAGGATCGGCGCCCAGTTTGAGCGCAGCCAGAGCATGCATTTCCAATTCGGCACGCAATGTTTCGGCCTGGCTGCGGTAATCACGGATGGTTTCCACCGCGCTTTGCGCCCGCAGCCAGCCCATGAAATCCAGGCATTCCTGTTCGACGATAGTTTCCGCTTTTACCGCAGCCGACTGCCGTTGCGCCAGATTTTTCTCAATAATGGTCTGCAGGTCATCAACCGTATAAAGATAAGCATTGGCAATTTGACCCACGCCCTCTTCTATATCCCGGGGAACGGCAATATCCACCAGCAACATGGGTTGATTGCGGCGCTGTTTCATCGCCTGCTCGACCATGGTCTTGCTGATGATGGGCAACGTACTGGCGGTTGAACTGATGATGATATCGGCTTTCGCGAGCGTGGCGTCGATTTCGCTCAGACCGATGATATCCGCGCCGACCTCGTTGGCCAGTCGTTGCGCGCGTTCCCGGGTACGATTTGCGATGATCAGGGATTTAACCCGGTGCTCGCGCAGATGACGCGCCACCAGTTCAATGGTTTCGCCGGCGCCGACCAACAGCACCGTCACTTCACCCAGGGATTCGAATATCTGCCGCGCCAGCGTACAGGCGGCGAAAGCCACCGATACCGCGTTGGAACCAATCTCGGTTTCAGTTCGCACCCGTTTGGCCACGGAAAAAGCTTTTTGAAACATCCGTTCCAATTCACCGGACAACGTTTGTCCGCGTTGGGAATCGGCGAAGGCTTTTTTAACCTGGCCGAGAATTTGCGGCTCGCCCAGGACCAACGAATCCAGTCCGCTGGCGACTCGCATCAAATGACTGACAGCCTCATTATCGAGGTACCAGTACAGACTTTGACGCACTTCGTCAGGTTGCAGATGGTGGTAATCGCATAACCAGCGAATCAACGCCTCTTCAAAATTTTCCTGCTGGTCGACACTGAGGTATAATTCGGTGCGATTACACGTGGACAGCACGACGCCGCCTTGCACCAGCGGTTGCTGAAGCAAGCTTTCAAGTGCCTGATCAAGCGATTCGGGTGAAAAAGCCACCCGTTCGCGCAATGCGACCGACGCTGTTGTGTGATTAATGCCTAATGCCAGCAAAGTCATAGGATGCGACTAATGAATAATACAAGTGTTGGTATGGTTATCGTTTCAGTGCATTCTACTTGATGCGCATGATCAAGAAAAGTCGCACCGCATTTTCGCGCCATTTTGCTGTTAAGCTTATAGCCTGTGTGGGAATAAAATACCACCTATCATAAAGATTGACGCTATCATGCGGTTGGTTAGCGTGATGAAAACCATAAATTCGAAAAAAATAAGGAAGCGGTTCCCCATGCCGAAAAGTCATTTAGCCTTTTATCGAGTGTTACCGCTGGCCGCTTTACTGCTGGCGGCTTGTAGCACTCATATTCCCACCGGCCCGGCAAAAGGCCAGACCTCACCGGAATGGCGGCAACACGAACAGGCGATAACGCAGTTAACCCATTACCAGACCCGCGGTTCTTTCGCTTATATTTCTGACCGGCAAAAAGTTTATGCGCGGTTTAACTGGCTGCAAAGCGGCCCCGATACCTACCGCTTGTTATTGACTGATCCGTTAGGCAGCACTGAACTGGATTTAAATGTCCGCCCCGGCGTGGTGCAGGTAACCAACAGTCAGGGTAAAAAATATATCAGCGACAATGCGCAAGTCATGATTCAAAAGCTCACGGGCATGGATATTCCGCTGGAAAATCTGCGCCAGTGGATGTTGGGCCTGCCGGGCGATGGCAGCGATTACGTCCTCGACGACAAAGGCTTGCTAAAGCAGGTGAATTACAACCAGGGCGGCCAGCAATGGACGGTAATCTATCAAAATTATCTTGATGGCACCAAGCCGGTCATGCCGGGCAATCTGGAATTGCACCAGGGCAATCAACGCATAAAGCTGCGAATGGATAACTGGAAACTTCAATGATTCATCATTGGCCGTCCCCCGGAAAACTCAATCTGTTCTTGTATATTACCGGCCGCCGGGCCGATGGTTACCATCTGTTGCAAACCTTGTTCCAGTTCCTGGATTATGGCGATACGTTGACCATAGAGCACAACAATAGCGGGAACATCCGACTGATGACCCCACTGGCGGGCGTGGCCGAGGATGATAACCTGATTATCCGGGCCGCGAAATTATTACGCCATCATATTGATCCGGATGAAAATAGATTTCCCCGGCCGGGCGCCGATATCTGGCTTGAAAAACGTCTGCCCATGGGCGGGGGACTCGGGGGCGGTTCATCCAATGCGGCAACGGTGCTGGTAGCGCTTAATCACCTGTGGAAATGCGGGTTGAATGATGAGGATTTGGCCCGTTTGGGCGTTGTTCTCGGCGCCGATGTTCCGGTGTTTGTGCGAGGCAGGGCGGCGTTTGCCGAAGGCGTGGGCGAACAATTGACCCCGGTTGCCCCGCCGGAAAAATGGTATCTGGTGGCAGTCCCTCCGGTGAGCATTTCCACGCCGCTGATTTTTGCCGATCCGGACTTGAAAAGGGACTCGCCAGTTCGCTCGTTGGCAACTTTATTAGAGAGCCCATATCGTAATGATTGTGAGCCAATCGCAAGAAAACAGTTCTATGAGGTTGAACAGGTTCTTTCATGGCTGTTAGAATACGCGCCGTCGCGACTGACTGGCACCGGTGCTTGTGTATTTGCTGAATTCGATACCGAAACCGCTGCTCGTCGGGTGCTTGAGCAAGCCCCGACATGGGTGCATGGTTTTGTAGCGCAAGGCGCCAATGTTTCTGCGCTGCACAGCACCCTGGCCGGAGCAAAATGAGATTGCCCCCTTCTCATGCCGTCCCGATCGCCGGTGAAGAAGAGTTTATCTCGAAAAAAAGTTATACCCGTGTGGCATTGCCTGTATGGCGCTCCAGTCCCGAGTGTTATCCTGTGCAATACCTTCTCTGGACGCAAGACTGAGGTTCTTCTCGTGCCTGATATGAAGCTTTTTGCTGGTAACGCCACCCCGGAACTAGCACAACGTATTGCCAACCGTTTATACACCAGCCTTGGGGACGCCGCTGTAGGTCGCTTCAGCGATGGCGAAGTCAGTGTGCAAATCAACGAAAACGTGCGTGGGGGGGATATTTTCATTATTCAGTCCACCTGCGCGCCTACCAATGACAATCTGATGGAACTGGTTGTTATGGTCGATGCTTTGCGCCGTGCCTCCGCCGGACGTATCACCGCCGTTATTCCTTACTTTGGTTATGCCCGACAGGATCGTCGCGTACGTTCCGCCCGGGTACCCATCACCGCCAAAGTTGTGGCTGATTTCTTATCCAGCGTTGGCGTCGACCGCGTTTTAACCGTCGACCTCCACGCGGAACAGATTCAGGGATTTTTTGATGTCCCGGTGGATAACGTGTTCGGTAGCCCGATTCTGCTGGAAGATATGTTGCAGCAGGAACTGGAAAATCCCATCGTTGTTTCACCCGATATCGGCGGCGTGGTACGTGCCCGCGCTATCGCGAAACTGCTCAACGATACCGATATGGCAATCATTGATAAACGCCGTCCTCGCGCCAACGTTTCTCAAGTGATGCATATTATCGGCGACGTAGCGAATCGCGATTGTGTTCTGGTGGATGATATGATTGATACCGGCGGCACGTTGTGTAAAGCGGCTGAGGCGTTGAAAGATCGTGGCGCTAAACGTGTTTTCGCTTACGCGACCCACCCTATTTTTTCCGGTAACGCTTTCGAAAATATCAAAACTTCGGTTATCGATGAAGTCATTGTTTGCGATACTATTCCCTTGGCGCCGGCTATCAAAGCGCTGCCGAATGTGCGCACACTGACATTATCGGGCATGCTGGCCGAAGCTATACGCCGTATTAGCAATGAAGAATCAATTTCCGCCATGTTCGAACATTAATAGTTGTTTTAGCGACACAGCCGTAAATGCGGCTGTCGGGTATAATTCCCGCAGATACCGAATGCAGACGTATAGGATTGGGTAATGGTCGTCGACTATCGGATACGGGCTGTTGCGGCCCGCCCGTTATAAAAAATCCCGAAGTGTTTGATAACATCCGGGATCAAGGGAGGGTGTAAGTTTTTCGCACATAAACTATCATTCGTGCGCCTTACTTAGTGTCGAAAATATCTTCTTTAACATTCTGCGTTGTTGCCCATCCAATTTCATAATGCTTTTAATATGCTGCAGTTCAGCGGCTGACTATCTTATAAGCCACGTTTATCAATGATGTTCTGTCCGACGGCAGCGGTCGTCAAAGCGCCGTACCCACCAATACCGATCAGAGACACGTTCATGACCCCCGAGGCGGGCACCGGTTAACCATAGCAATGCACCGATAAAGATACCCATAATAGCGGCATGGGCTACGAGCGTGGTAAAATGTAATTGTGGTAATTGATTGAGTACTGAGCAGGCAAGTCCGGCGATCATCATGACCATACCGAACCCCATTAGGCTATTGCCTAGCATCAATGATGTTTTACGTTTCATCGTTCACCTCCGGGTTCATCAATGAAATCGGCTGTCTCTCTCTTTCACTGGTGTTTACATCTTTAGTATAGACATCGGAATGAGAATGACTTCGTGCCTATGATCACAAAGTAAACAATTAATCACACAATTAAATATGCTTTTGCACAATCTTTCTATTTTTCGGCCATTAAGCGACGATAAGGACCGGCGACAGGTCGTGATATGACCTTACAACAGGTTGGGGAAGAGGACAGCGACAAATCCTGCGGCAATCAATAGATGTTTCAAAATATAATGGTTGATAACAAATTTAATCGATAATGGGTAGCCTGTCACGTAATAACCTGTGAGAAAAAACATGAGCAAGCGAAGTTGGCTCTCGCTTAATTGAACAAGCCCCAGCGTTTGACCGGGGCTTATAAGATTCCCCTCTCCGGCGCTTATCTCCGGCACTCACTTTGCGTGGTGTTAGCTCTGCCGAGGGGTTAATGCATTATACACAATCGGAAGTGTCTGAGTTTGCATTTCTTGCTATCGTCTCCAGTGGGAATAGTGGATTTAATTGTCATTATTTACCCATAAGCCGACCAGACAAAATCTGCTAACATATGCGCCGGTTTTTCCTGTTTTGTGTAAACGATGGACCCAGGCCTGGAAAAATGGCCTGAATCCCGAGACTGGGTTTCTAAGTCAACAATACTGAGAATGTAAATGTCATGTCGATCAAATTGATTGTGGGTCTGGCCAATCCCGGCGCAGAATACGCCGCCACCAGACACAACGCTGGCGCTTGGTTTGTCGATGCTCTTACCCAAGAGTACCGTCACGATCTTAGAGAAGAGAGCAAATTTTTTGGTTACACCGCGCGTCTCGATATCGCCGGCCAGGATATCAGACTGTTGGTTCCAACCACCTTTATGAACATGAGCGGTAAAGCGGTTGCGGCGATAGCGACTTTTTACCGTTTTTCACCGGATGAAATTCTGGTAGCCCATGACGAACTGGATCTGCCGCCGGGTCATGCCAGATTGAAACTGGGTGGCGGGGCCGGCGGACATAATGGCTTGAAAGATATCATCAGTTGTCTGGGCAATGATCAACAATTTCACCGGCTGCGTATCGGCATTGGCCATCCCGGCGATAAAAGTAAAGTGGTCGGTTATGTGCTGGGTAAACCGCCATTGTCCGAACAAGACCTGATTGATCAAGCCATCGGTGAAGCTGTTAAATGTACGCCGATATTGATTCAGGATGGTGCGGTCAAAGCCATGAACCGACTGCACACTTTTACAGCGGCCTGAGGTAACGCCCATCCGCCAGACGCGCAAGAATCCCGCGGGTGATTCCCCTCACCCGCCCGAGGGCGCTGCGCGCCCGGCGGCTAATCGAGTTGTGTTCGATTTATGTGTATAATGGCGCATTACGTTGTCGATTAACCCGTCAGCTACTTTTAACAATTTGATATTAAAGCAATTTAAGGTGATATAACCATGGGTTTCAAATGCGGGATTGTGGGTCTGCCGAACGTAGGTAAATCTACGCTGTTTAATGCGCTGACCAAAGCGGGGATTGAAGCGGCGAATTTCCCATTCTGTACCATTGAGCCAAATACCGGCGTGGTACCGATGCCTGATGCACGGCTTGATCAGTTGTCCGCTATTGTCAAACCGCAGCGTATTGTCGCAACCACTATGGAATTCGTGGATATCGCCGGTTTGGTGAAAGGCGCGTCGAAAGGTGAAGGATTGGGCAATCAGTTTTTGACCAACATCCGTGAAACCGACGCCATCGGTCATGTCGTGCGCTGTTTCGAGAACGACAACATCATTCATGTCGCCGGCAAAGTTGACCCGGTGGACGATATCGATGTTATCAATACCGAGTTGGCGCTCTCTGATCTAGAGGCCTGTGAACGGGCAATGCATCGGGTGCAAAAACGGGCCAAAGGCGGCGATAAAGACGCCAAGATTGAGCTGGCCGCATTGGAAAAATGCCTGCCTCATCTCAGCGAAGCCGGTATGCTGCGTACGCTAAAGCTGACGGACGAAGAAAAAGCGGCGATACGTTATCTGAGCTTTTTGACCCTCAAGCCGACCATGTATATCGCCAATGTCAATGAAGATGGTTATACAAACAATCCCTTCCTGGATAAAGTGCGAGCCATTGCCGAGGCTGAAGGTTCGGTTGTAGTGCCGGTTTGCGCCGCGGTTGAGTCTGATATCGCCGAACTGGAAGAAGAGGAACGCGCTGAATTCATGGCCGAACTGGGATTGGAAGAACCCGGTCTGAACCGCGTAATTCGCGCCGGTTATCAACTGCTAAATCTGCAAACCTATTTCACCGCCGGAGTGAAGGAAGTACGGGCATGGACCATCCCGGTCGGCGCCACCGCGCCGCAGGCGGCGGGTAAAATTCACACCGATTTCGAAAAAGGTTTTATCCGGGCGCAGACCATCGCCTTTGAGGATTTCATTAATTACAAAGGTGAGCAAGGCGCCAAGGAAGCAGGAAAGATGCGTTCCGAAGGCAAGGAATATATCGTCAAAGATGGCGACGTGATGAATTTCCTGTTTAATGTCTGATTTGATAAGCATGCAATATTCCAGGTTAACTTCCCTGACCTGACCCACTGATATAACCTCTGCAAAAATCCATGCAATTGCGTGGATTTTTATTTTTCAGAGCCTTTTTTATTTACTTTTAATAAGCGTATATCGCGCTAGCAATTGTTGAAAATGCAAATCGATTGGGTTATGCATGGTTGTATTAGCTTCGTCGAGCGTTGAAAGCTGACGTAATTGCTCTTCAAGCGGTACAGATTCATTCATGGCCTGATTTATGGCGAACACCATGGTTTTTAATTCAGAGCCGGTGATATAACGCCCCTTTTGTCTGTCCATATTATTGAGCCGTTCCGTTAAGCGCTCCAATTCGAGTTTGGCTTTATACCAGCCTTCAAGCTTTTCCGACGGCAGTGCTTGAGAAGTCAGAAAGCGATGCCAGTGCTCTTTGAGTGTTTGCTTTTGCGGGTTATCAGACCACAATGCTTCCGTCTGATTGACAAGTTGTGTTCCATAAACAAGGCTCCAATCCGGCTTTAGCTGCATTAGCGTTTTTAACTGCGCACTGGTCAGCTCTATCAACTCAGAACCAGGCGGGATATTATTTGGCCCATATCGCAATCGGGCTAACGCCTCACCAGTGAGGGCTTTCGGCAAACCAGATAGGGTTGCTCTGATCTGTGTTTCGCTTTCATCATTGAAATAATGGTCTTTTGCTACCGGCGCAACGAAGGCAACCATCGCCATGGCGGCCAAGCCGGCGATAAACCCTTTCCATTCCAGCCTTTTCGCGGACGTTCTGGCAATGACGACCTTTGGTTCGCTTTCCTGATAAACCTTATATGCCCATGGGTCATAGCGTAAAGTAGTATTTTGGTTGAAACCTGGCTGGCCTAAACCCGCAGTCTCGAGCACAACCCCATGAGTAGCCGTTAATTGAGGTTGATTTATTGCATATTCATCAGTGTTTTCCAGACGTAGCATTGTGCTATGTATCCAGTTTTGCAGTGACTGCCACGGGCTTAACCTGGCAAGTTCCATTTTATGCAAAATTTCACCTATACGACTGAAATAGTGTTTCGTCTCATAGAGCAACTTCAGTTCAAGCGGCGAGATGACCATGGCTCGCAAAAGAACTTGCAGCCGCAGGCTCAATCCGGTAAATATTTCGGCGCGAGCATGTGCCGGCTGGGGCCAGAATGTGGCCCATTGCCATGTCACCAGCGCTTCAATAATGGCAAGCCCTTCATTTAACCCAGCCAATCCGGCTAACCGGGTACGCGCCAGGGTATACCAAGCAGCGGTCTGCAACTCCACGCCATTTTGCCTGAAGAGATTAAGGCAAAGCTTTTCAGCCAAAGGCCAGTCAACATCAGGTCGCGCAGGATGTTGTAATTTATTCAGTTCATCAAGAAGGGACTGAAAATCGGTGAATACACAGGGATTGCCGCCTGTTTTTAGGCGTTTTCCCGATAGAATCTGCATGATATGAAACGTCCTGTAAAATGATAAATAGGTTTACGGATAGCGGTATATGTGAATCGAGATTCAATCCATGCGGATATTCTGAAGATACTCTTGCTGCTTGAGATGCCTGATCAACACTTTCCCTTCCGGCATAAATTCAGTTCCATATCGCACCAACCCCACCCCATGCAGTTCAACAACCAAGGTATAAGCCAATTGTCCAATGTCATGGGCTGTATTCAACCGAACCTGCAAATTTTGCAATCGTGGTTCATATTTCAACAAGACTTCCGACAAGATAGCAATGAGCTCATGCGCGGTTCCAGGCATGCCATGCAAAATTTTACTCATATCAGGTAATCCATAGTCCGGCAAATGAGTAAGCGCGCCGGCCCTACTGTTCAATATCCGCTGAATATTATCGAGCACAGACATAATGACCTGATTTTCTTCATCGATGCTATGGCGTTCCAACTCGCCGGAAAAATTTCCGGTTAAGATTTCATATAATGACGGGGATTGGCTATGCACAATAACTAAACCTTTAAAAGGGCGAAAATTTAACGCTTCCATATTAATCATAATTTACAGATCATCCTATGATGGCGACTTGCTGTTTGCTCCCCGATTAACATAAATATTGCCTTGGTCGGTCCCTATCAACCACTCTTCATCTTCTTTATTTTTCTAACGGCAATAGATTCATCCAACCATCGCCCAATTCCAACTTACGGGGTTTATCGGGATCTAATTCGTCCCGGCTTAACACCACGCGCCATTTTTCGTTGCGCACATCGGGCTGATAAAACAATGCGACAACCGCAACAAACTGTGTTTTACGCTCTATTGGCATATCCATACTCACATTGCCGCCCGGCATCACCAGCACCTCTTTTGTCGCCAGCAGGTCGTCTTTCAACACAACGTCGGCATTATTCAAGAGCGTTTGATAATTCGCCGCATCAATCGTTTTTCGTTCTTTCAGTTGATACACCCGCACCATAGTGGCATGCGGCGTTTGGTCGCTATCGGTATTGAGGGCCGAACGAGGTTCAAAATCGAGACGCAGTATTTTCACTTGTCGGTAAAACAGGGTCCGGGTCACATCCACAGCGCCGTCTTTTACGGTCTGGGTCAGTCCGCATCCCGCCATCAGGAAAGCCAGCGCACTGGCAATAGCGATACGTCCCGCTTTCCGGCAGATTCTCTTTGCCACGGGGTGTCCTTCTTGGTTCGTTTCAATTTGATGAGATGGATTAACGAAAACGATATTCACCGGTTTGGGACTCAGGCAGGGTTATTTCCTGTAATCCCGCATAACCACCGAGAGTAACGGTGACATACTCTGGCACTCTCCCCGGTTTACCTCTGCGAATTCCAAGCAGCCCGGTTCGTCCCAACCGGACCCCGGATTTGCCGCCCAGGCGAGGCTCGGGCAATAGCCGAGCCGGTACCGTCAGCGTTAAACGCGCATCGGCCCGGTACCCCAGATACACGCGCATCAGCGCCAACAAGTCGGCATAAAGCTGACCATCCGGGCGCCATCCTGCGGCTTCATCAGGATCGTCGGTTGACAGCGCCACGCGAACACGGCTGTTGACATCCCGACCATGGGTGCCGAGCACCGCGCGTTGTGACAGCGTCACCCGACGGTCTTTCTCCAGTCCGCTTCGACGGCTAAGCGGAACCGTAGCCGGGTCGTATGCCGTCACTACGGTTCGGGTTTGGGGGGCCAACAGATTAACCAACGAGCGAAGGCCTTCCGCGTTTCGTGTTGGCAAACGCATGGTCCCCAACAACGCCAAAAATCGGGATATTGGCGTGGTAATCTGTTCGGCGGTACCGGGAATACCCAACCCTATCAGTCCCAAAAGACATTGCGAAGTGGCATCGACCCCGCCCGGCTGGTAGGTCGCCGGGTAGGCATATTTCCGCCAGATTCTGTAATATTGCGTAGTGACTCGATGACTGAAAATGTCCAGGAACGACGATACCGCTTCATAACCTTCCCGCCGCTGCGCGATATCATCCAAATAAGCCGTAGGCAGCGGGGAATCCACCCCGTACATTCCAAGAAAGGTCACCCGTACAGTAGGCGGGGCCGTTGCATCTTGTTCATCCGGCTCAATATCCCGAAGTTCACTGGAGGGAAACCCCATGCCCTGATGAGGGCGAAAGCGTACCGGGTCATGCACAGGGTGGCTGGTGGCGCCCAACAAGGCCGCACTTTCATCACTTTGTTCCAATAATTGGCAAAACCGATAAAAATTAACTTTATAAACCTCGGGCCGCAGCGCCTCGATCAGCCGGGTACGCGTTGACTGTGATTTTCGCTCCATCGCAGACGTGTTCCTGTGGGTTGTAATAGCAGTGTCAATTGATTGAAAAGATGGATATCCGCATAAAGCGCAAAAAAGCGATGCAGCACTTCTCCGAACAGGTTGATATCCCCGTCGCCGGCAAAATTATCGGCGTTCAAAGTGATCTCGATATCCACGCCGCGCAGCATAAAACCTTGTTCAAATCGTCTGATTAAACGATGTTTGACAGCGACGATGGCTTCAAGTCGTCGGCGATTCATCTCATCGTCCGTCCAGTCGTACAGCGCCAATGTGCCGCGCAGCACTTCCGGGTTGTCCATCATGCTGAGAAAATTGGACCCGAGATGGCTCATGACCCGCCAGTGAAAACGGTCGCCGGCCGGTGGGTAAACAGGCATCGTGGGCACGGTCAGATTACGCACTTGAACCGGCGTTTTTCCGTCCTTCGCCACATGATTCAGCGAGGTGCTTTCCAGCGCTTTGCGAGGCAATTGCCCGTTGGTGCCGGTGATACGTATCGACAAGGATTCGCGCTGACCGGAAAGCCGCTCCAGCTCAAATGAGCTGCCGCCGAGGATAAGCCAGGTATCATGCAGCCCGGACGCCCCCAATTTGACCCGTGTATGATAATAGCGCTCCGGCGCATCGTGCCGCATCATGCCGCCCCGGTGGCGAAAGCTGGTGAAAGGCGCATAGATGTGCTTGCCGTTTTTCACCGTTCCCTGAATCTGATCCACGCTGTAAATCTCCGTATGACCATCCTGAAGGCGCAGCGGGCGCAATAGATATTCGTTTTCAAAGGGACTTAATTGCAGGGGATCGGCCTCCAGAGAAAAGAGATTGATGACCGGCACACAATGCAGCCGAAAATTATCTGACTCAAAAGGCAGGTCATGCGGCCAAGTTTCGCTAAGCACAATATCCAGCTCAAACCCATGCCCCCCGGCCGCAAGGTTCAGATTTTCCAATCCCCTGAGTTCCACAAACATGAATTTAGGACGAAAAGTAAAATACTCCAGCAACAGTTGATAACCGCTGAAAGCGGACTCGCCTTTCGGCCAAAGCGAGTCATTTTCGTCAAACCCCATCGGTTTAAACCAGCATTGAAATGGCTGTCGGTCCGGGTTATCGGATCGGCGCACGTAACAGGCATGGACTTTGCGGGTGAGCGCCAAATGCAGAGCGTTGCTCACCGGACGATCGGCGTTCAGGTAGATGGCAATACGGCTCAAATCCGTTTTGCGCCAATCCGCAAGCGGGCTGCATTCAAAACGTAACCGGATGGCCGAACGACCGTTGCTCTCGGTATGTAACCGGGCGCTGGCGAGGTGAATCGGCAACAGCGGCATATCACGCGTCATTTGATATTGGCAGCGGGTCTTTTTCGGCCCGATCGGTTGAGACATCACCGCAAAACCCCGCGCCAGGGTCTCAGCCTGTTTGAGCTGCCGCCAATCCGGCGCCAGTTCGACTATCGCCATTGACGGGATGGTCCGCATATAATGAGGCCACAGCAAGCTGACCAACCCCTCGGTAAGCTCCGGCAAATCATCGTCAAGTTTTTCCCGCAAACGTCCCATAAGGAAGGCAAAACCCTCGAACAGACGTTCCACATAAGGATCACGGGCGCCGGGTTTATCCAGGTTGAGCATTGCGGCCCGGTCTGGGTGCGCCTGAGCGAATTCGCGCCCCGCCTCGCGCAAATAGCGCATTTCGGCCTCGTAATACCGCAGGGTTAAATCATCCATGCATGGATTTTCCTTGATGAAGTTCAGATTGGATAAATCGAGAAGTTTGGAGGCTGATACTAGCCGCAGAGCACCGCGGCACGGGCCGGATCAATAGCGATAAGTCCCGATAGGAGCGCATCCATTTTAGCGCCGAGCAGGGTTTTATCGGTTTCACTGCGTTGAGCTTTCATGCGCAATAATTTCAGTGTGCGGGCTTTGGCTTCAAAAATCAGCTCTGGCTCCCAGCGGGACAGCGTAATTTCTTTTGATTGTTCCAGCAGTTCATTGAGCAGATGCATGGCCATTTCATTTTTGCCATACTGTTCGGCCACGCGCGCCATCACCAGTCGCAGCAGCCAGCGATTTCGGGCGCTGGAAATACCGGGCCGGGATTGCAGCCAGCTTAATGCCGCCTCAACGCCTTCGCTGTCTGCCTGCGCCAACGCTTCGGGTTCAAGTTGTAAAACAGCGTTTTCCGCCTCGCTGACCTTTATCGTTGTGGCATCACGGTCCCATTCGTTTAAACTCTGTTTTACCTGCGCAGTAATCCAGTTCTGCGTCACCTCATCGGCAAAGGCGCTACCGTCGTTATAGACCAGGGTTTCAAGACCAGGCATACGCTGTAGCAACAGGTATAAATCTTGCGAAATAATATCAGCCCAACCATCAAACGGCGGGCCGCTGCGACCTAATGCCTGATGCAGATACCACTGCAAATCCAGCCAAAAATGGTTCACGCCTTCGCCAAACATGCTCCCGGCCTGTTCCAGCAGTTCCCGCCAGTTTTGTTGCAAATAAAGCCGTTTGAGCTGAGCGCGGGACTCGCCGCGGGGAGCGGCCAGACGGGTTCGCCCGCTTGCATCAAGCGGCGGCAGTTGATGCACGGTATCCCAACGAACGCTCTTCATCAGGTGATGGCCGGACAACCATCCCTGGGGTTGTTCATGAAGATAGCGCGACAGAACGCGGGCTTGTTCCAGCAGTTCCCGGCCAGACTGAACCGCTGCTGTTACCGAGGCTGCTCCGGCTGCAGTTGCGCCACCGGCGGCATGCTCAGTGGCACAGCGGCTATTTTGCGGCACCATGGCATCCATTCCGCCAGACTGAGCCAGCCGAACCTCAAGAGAGGAATACAACAGGCGCAACGCGGGACGTTCTTCCTCTTGCCATTGAGCAAGCCCTTTCTCCAGCAAGGCCAACGCTGCAACAATGCGTTCGAAATCAGGACGATTCATTTCAGGATGAAGCGCGAGGCTGTCCAATACGCGGTCGCCAGCCAGCCATTCCAATGCCATTTTTCGGCTATTTCTTCTGGCGGGCAGGAGCGCATTACCAAAACGGTTCACCAGCGCAGCCAACAGCAACAGGCCATCGGCCAAGCCCGCTTCGCCGTCACGATGCAGTCGGGCCCAGACATACCACGTAGCGACCCGCACATCTTTGCACTGAAAACAAAGCAATTTTTTCGCTGATTCGCATATGGCATCGGTATCAATACCCGAAAGCTTATTGATTTCTGAACGCATTTGTTGAAAAGCGTCGTCATAACCCGGATCCGTTCCAACCGGATTTTTTCCGGCGATAGGCATGAGCCACTTGTCCCAAAGGGAAACGTCTGTTTCCGCGCGTCTCAGGATAGCCTGCCGTCCATGGTCATCGGTGTTACAGGCAAGCAATAAGGCTGATAGTGATGCCATGTTTTTTTCCTTTGCATAATGCTGGCTCTTGTCGCTGATTCAACATTTCAAATACCGCAGCAATTCGAACTCATCATAAAAAAATGTGTTCCGGCAGTCTGAAATTTCGTAAACGCAGTAAGGCCAACGGCCCCTCGCTCAGCTCACTGCGTAAAACATATTGCAGCGCGCCGCCATCTACGGTTTGCCAAATCAACTGGTAACGACTGCTGTCCAACTGCGTGACTTGAGCGCTGTCAAGCAAGCGGATAAAGCCCCAATTACCCCGATAATCGGCAAACAATCGCATGCCGGTTGCCACGCCGCGCCAACTCAGTTGAGCGCCCGGAAAATAAGTATTCCCCGGCCATTTGAAGCTTTGCCAGCTTTCCATCTGATTGAAATAATCGTTTTCTTGCCCATCAAGCGTCAACAGGGTACGTGCGACATCCCTGGACGGCCGTGCCAGCAGTTCAAACCGGAGCCCTGCGTCCCCTTGGGCAAAGATAATATCAGCCAATTCCGCCAACTGATTTATTGTGTCCAGAAAAGCAGGATTCACTTTCAGCCCTTGGGTGGTAAGAGGATCAATGACCCACCGGTTTCCCTCTTGATGCACTATGCCGCCAAGACGAGTTTTGAGGAACAGGGCAATAAGTCCTGAATCGTTGCGCAGATAACTCGCCAACAGGGGAAGCGACGCATCGCCTCCGGTTGCCGAGAAGGGATAGCGTCCCGCAAAAGAAGTGTTCCACTGATTGACGATGGCCGTTTGCCATTGCGCATTAAGACCGCCTGCCGCCGGTTGCAAAACTTGCCGCCAAGCCAGTTCCAGCGGTTGCACAAACAATGCCTGCCCGAAGCTGCTCCATTCTTGTCCCAGGCTGGCTGCGATCAGGCTGCCATAATCGCGGGTGTCGGCCAAATCGGTCGTCTTGCCCTGGAATACCGTCTGGGCCAGCATCTGCGTTACAGCTTGCGGATCAGGCGCGCTGGTAATCTGCTGGAGCTTAAGACGCACTTGAGTAACCCGGGTAAGGTAAGACTGGAAATTAAGATGACCATCGCCCCCCGCGCCGTCTTTGCCTGACATCAGGCTCAACAGCGGACCAAATGATACGTCCAGCGGACCTTTCGGCCCTTTGGACTGATGAATCGCAGCTCGCCATGTGTTGCCTTGAATCAGGTTCTTCGCCGAATCGACCAGATTGTCGGCGAACGCGTCACCCTTTTGTCCGGTTTGACCCTGCCAGGCCAAGGTGTTCATCAAGGCCACCAGGGGAGATTGCCGTGCGTCAGCCATTATACTCAACTGGGCGATGGATTCAGACAGCGACCGGGCTTGGCGCCAACGCAAACTATTGACCATATTGAGCCAGGCATTGCCGAAATCGGTGAAATAGCGTGTTGCCAGCCGTTCTTTCAAGACTTCCGGCGAGATATCCGCCGAGACCGGTTGTGATTTACTGGTCAGCACCCAATCGAGTTCATCCCGCCTGGCCATAACCACCTGATTGATAGCCTCTTTAACCTGTTCATCCCAGGCCTGGCGGGTGAACATTCCCGGTACTCGCTCTTCGCTGTCAAACAGCGTCGATGGATCGGTCTCGCCAACCATTTGAGCCAGCGCCATATCAGGATAGTGATTGGCCACGCGTTTGAGCATGTCCTGATACAACGATGCTTCAGCATTACGCTGTCCGATTTGTTTCAGCAGTATTTGACGAACAGCGGTGATCAATTGCCGGTCAGGGGTTATTTTCCATTGGGGATGGGCAGGCAGATTCCCGGCCCAAAAGGTCAACAGCGTGGGACCGATGTCGCGCCATTGGCCCGCGGGCGAACCCTCTCGCTGCGGCCAGTTTGTCATTAGATTTTTGCTGAAAAAAACGGCTTCGGCCTTCTCAGGACGAGCAAGCATCAGATAAACCTTGAGCTGGTCATAGGCAGCCTGGGTGAGCGCGCCACGCTGTTGACTACCTGGCGGTAATTGTACAAATGCGGTCAACAATTGATGCAGACGGGCACCGGCGTCATCGCGAATCAGCGTTTCGCTATTATGTTGATACAATGGCCAGAGCATGGCCATTTGCGCGGCATTTTGATTTAACCCAAAGCGGGAATACCAAGGCGATCCAACCTGTTGTCGGTACAGTAATCTTTCAATGTGCTGTTGAAGCGCCAGTAAATAACGCAGTCGTTCCGCCAGCGGCTGCTTGATATCCGCCGCCGCCAATGACAGTTTTTGCGAAGCGATGGCCTGTGAGTAGTTGACATAAAGCGACAATACCGTTCCGCTACCCCAGCATACCGTCAGCCCCAACAGGGCCGCCTGCATTTTTCGAAACCATGGCCGGCAAATCCTTCTGCCACTCATCAGGCGGCAATCTTCAGCGATCGCTTTCCATTCCGGGACGGCTAGCCAGGTATTGACGACCGTACTCTGAACTAAGACCGGCTGGCTGAATATGATAGCGCTCAACCCTATCGCTGACGGCCCCTGTAACAGGGAGGTCAGCACCGTCTGAAAATTTTTGCCCCACTCGCCAGCCAGCGATTCCGATAGGCGCAGTAGATAATCATGTTGATTATTGAGCAGTAATTGCGCCACTCCGTGTTCACGAAGCGGACTGATCAGGTCTTGCAAGGTCGAGAATGCGCCAGCGGCATTGACTCCCTCAGGTAAAAAAGCACCCACTGACTGGGTTTCACGCCCTGACTGTCCATAACCGGGCGCCGTATCAAGCAGCCAAAGATAAACCGGGACTTGCCAGCCCAAAACAATTTCCGCTTTGTGTCGCTGCCGTAAGATTTCATCCAGCGCGGCCGCGCCTGGTAGATTCGCCGCCGGAATAATGTGTATGATGGCATCCAGCGGTCGGCGCGGATGTAACTGACGAAGCGCCGATAATAACCGCGGGTCCATAGGCGAATCGGCTGCGCCCCCACAGAGTAAAACTATGCCCTCGCCTTCCTGCCAGCGCTGCGTGATCAGACCAGGTGCAATCTTTTCAATGTGTTCTTCATCACCGGTCAATAGTAAAAAACGAACCTTTTTCCGCCACCGGCGGCCGTAACGAAAACACAGGAGCGCTGACAATTCTTCAGTCCGACATCCCAAATATCCGGTCAGTCCTGTTTCAACTCGCTCGAGCGCAACATTCCGTGAAGAGTTTCTGGACCACTCAACATGTACCCTGTCCTTGCCCGCACGCTCAAAAATTTTTTCCACCAGCCAGCCAATCATCATGATAACCGTAATCACTGCCGCACACAGCGTACCCAAGCGTGCACGGTCAAACGGTCCGATACCCGTCAGTACGGCGGTTCGCTCCGGCCAGAGGGTAAACACGAAGGCCACAACCAGGGAAAAAGTGATCAGCAACGCCACTGTCGTAGCGAGTAGAGTTCTGATTTTCACAATAAAGCATCCTGACTTTTATCGACATTGTCCCCCGGTGTGGCACCGGCGACCCATTCGCCAGCGTCATTGATGTTCCATGCCGCCGCCCAGACCTGATCACATTGGTAACTGAACCGCCGCAGGCTGAAGCACAGTCCCCAAATTGCCTTGGGAAACCCCAGCGCCGTAGACCAGAAGATAAAACCGAAGCGTTCGGATTCCCAGCGCCACAGGGTACTGGCTGACTCCGCAAGCAAGATGGCCCCCAAAAATGTCAGCCAGCGTTTGGTTTGCGGTCGCCTGATTAATGGCGCCAAGGGCGGGATAGCATTTAAATCAACGGGCATATTTCACCTTTCTTGGCGTCGAATGCCAGCATGACGCCCTGCTCATCATCCCATCCCATGGATAGATGCGCCGGTTTGCATCGTTGCGCCATAATGCGCAACAATTGCTGGCTGAGCACCGGCAAAATTTGCTGGTTCAGCAGGCTCTCGATATTACGGGCACCGGTATCGGGCAATAAGCAGGCTCGGGTCAGAGCATCAGAAAGATTGTCGTCGATAGTCGTCATCAAACCATAGTGCCTGGCCAGGCGCTGTTTCACCTGATCCAGTTTCATTTTCACAATGGTTCGCAGCGCCGCGCCGGATAGTGGATGATAAATCACCGTTTGGAAACGGGCGAGCAAGGCGGGCTGGAAGTGATCACGCAACGTCGGACGCAGCAATTCATGCAAACGGCTGTCGGACGCCGCCGGCTGTTCGCCCAATAATTGCATGATAAGGTCGCTTCCCAGATTGGACGTCATCACAATCACGGTGTTGCGAAAGTCGATTTCACGACCTTCGCCATCACGCATCACCCCCCGGTCGAATACCTGATAAAACAGGTTCAGTACGTCGCGGTGCGCTTTTTCCACTTCATCAAGCAACACTATGCTATAGGGTCGCTTGCGTACCGCTTCGGTCAGCATGCCGCCCTGCCCGTAGCCGATATAACCTGGAGGTGAACCCTTAAGCTGGGAAACCGTATGCGGTTCCTGATATTCGGACAGGTTGATGGTAATGAGCGACTTTTCGCCGCCAAACAGTAAATCGGCCAGCGCCATGGCGGTTTCGGTTTTACCCGTGCCGCTCGGCCCTACCAGCAGAAACACGCCCAGCGGCCCATTCCCCGACGTCAGTCCGGTTTTCGCCGCCCGTAGGCGTTGCGCCACTGCAGTGAGAGCGGCGTCCTGGCCGACCACGCGTTTCGCAAGCTGACTTTCCAAGGCCGACAGTTCTGTTTGCTCGTCCTTGAGCAAGCTGGAAAGCGGTATACCGGTCCAGTCCGCCGTCACGGTCGCCACCGTGCGAACATCCACATCCACGCCCAGCAACGGATTGCCATGCTGAATGCGGCAAAGTTGCCGTTGTAATGCTCTGATATCTTCCCGGCGGCTTTCTTCCCGACCCACAATATCGATACGGCATGTCAACAATTGCTGAGTGAGGTCTTTTTCTTGGCGGTACTGGTTTTCCAATTGTTGCAAATCTTCAGCCAGTTCGGCACTACGCTGTTCAATCTGAGTCAGCCGTTCGCCATGAGAGATATCGCTTAACGCCATGTCATCCAGCAATGCCTGCTTTTCCATCGCCAGCGCAGTGATCTCAGCTTGCAGTCGAGTCAAGCTTTCCGGCAGTGTATCGAGGCTCATGCGTATCCGGGCGCAGGCGGTGTCAAGCAGATCCACCGCTTTATCCGGTAGTTGGCGGCCTGTGAGGTAACGGCGTGAGAGCGTTACCGCCGCCGTTATCGCTTCGTCGGCAATATGCACCCCATGGTAATGAGCGTAACGGGATTTCAGCCCCCGGAGCATCAGGCAGGCGGTTTCATCATCCGGCTCATCCACTTTCACTATTTGAAAGCGGCGCTCCAGCGCAGCGTCACGCTCAAAGTACTGCGTGTATTCGCTCCAGGTGGTTGCCGCGATGGTACGCAGTTCGCCACGGGCCAACGCCGGTTTCAGCAGGTTGGCCGCATCCGCTCCGCCGGCCTGGTTTCCGGCGCCGATAAGAGTATGGGCTTCATCGATAAACAGCAGCACCGGTTCAGGTGACTGTTGTACGGCTTCAATGACGTTTTTCAAGCGCTGTTCAAATTCGCCTTTAACTCCGGCGCCGGCCTGCAACAAACCGAGGTCCAGGGTACGCACACTGACCGACTTCAAACGATCCGGTACATTGCCCTCGGCGATACGCAACGCTAGTCCTTCCACCAGCGCCGTTTTACCGACGCCCGGGTCACCCACCAAAATGGGGTTGTTCTTGCGACGCCTTGAGAGAATATCCACCATTTGCCGGATTTCATTATCACGCCCGAACACCGGATCAAGCTGTTGCGCCCGGGCGCTAACCGTTATATCGATTGTGAATTTATCCAGTATATTTTGTAGGGCCGGGGGCAACCCACCCAATTTATCGTCCGGGCTTTGATCTTCCGTCTCGCCGTGAATATCCGCCGCTGTCGGGACAACGTATCGGCTCATTTCATTTTGCGTTTCCGTTCGCTCATCGGATTGCCTGTCGAGTAATGGACGCAGGCGATTCAACTGGGTACGGGTCAAACTGAGCAACGGCCACAATCCCTCGCAATCCAATCGTGACGGTTTATCCATCAATACGGCCAGTACATGATGACTGCGAATTTGCGCCGCATCTTCTTCCAACGAAGCAAGCAGCCAGGCCTGTTTGATCAGTTCCAGAAGTGAATCGGCAAGTTGTGGACACGTCCGCGCAGCGCGAGGCAAGCGATCCAGCCAGCCCAACAATGCCTGCCAGATATCATCCATATTCCACTCATACCGGCGCGCCAATACGGTGAGATCCCCCTCGCCCTGTTCCAGCTGTTTAAGCAACCAATGTTCGATGCGAATTTCACGATGGCCGCGCGTCAGACACAGGGAAGCGGCGGCTTCAAGCGCCTTTGCGCAGTACAAATTTAAACGGCGTAATAAAACAGTTGATTGATTTTCCATATCTACACTCCCTGTGTCATGCCCGGCGTTTCGGTAGGCTACCGCCCATAACCGTCACCGAGGCCCATAAGGTCAAAAACATTTGAATGAATAATTACTTTTGTTTAATGCCCAGCGGGCATTAAACAAAAACAACAAAAAAGCAGACGGAAACCCGTCTGCCGATATTTTTAATCATGCTGAATTGCGTTCATTCCAGGAATCGGAATGAATGATGTTGCCGAACTTATAGGTCCATATGATTTTTTCGTAGCGCAGCTCAATCTGTTCCAAATGATTGTGCTTCTCTTTAGAAAGCTCTTTGATGTCGTGCATTTTCGGCGCGACTTTTACCAATTTCACTTTTTCCATTTTGATGTTGAAGTATTCGACTTCGTGGCCCGCGTCGTTGATGCAATAAAATTGCAAGACAGCCTCCGACAGCGTCTGACCGGTGGTCACCGCTTTGTACAGATATGGGCTGGAGGAATCGATTTCCTTGGTGAACAGAAACGGCGTATGAATCCGGGTGCCCGTTAATTTGCCGGTGTTATTATCCGTCGGGATATAAATGTTATGATCAAGGGCCAACACTTCAATGCTGCCCTCGCGATCATTGACAGTAACGGAACCTTTGATGTCCGCGCCGCCGTCATCTTTTAACCAGAGATAGACTGGAATTGCCATGATTCACTACTCCTTGTTTGTGTTAATCCATCACCATTGATAAGTGACGTTGCTTCCGCGCCTTTTGCCTGACAAGCCTCCGCTTGAGGCATAAGGCTGATTTCGACACGGCGATTGGCCGCACGGCCAATTGCCGTATCATTGGTGGCGATAGGCCGGCTGGCGCCGTAACCCCGCACCGCAAAACAGGTGGGCGGAACGTCGCTGGTCGCCAGCATCCAATTGCGTACCGCTTCAGCTCGCCGATGAGACAGCCCCTGGTTGGTTTTTATGTCGCCGGTGCTATCGGTATGCCCTGTCACGACAATCAACCAGCCGGGTCTGGCCTTGATGTGCATAAGCGCATCAACCAAAACCTTCGCGGAATCGGGTTTGAGCGCGAACTTGCCTGTATCGAACAGCGCGAGGCTGTCCAGCCGCACGGTTTGCGGCGTATCGGACGGCGGTGGGATCGACCGAGTCGCCGGGGAAACGGATGCCGACGTCGGCAGTGGCGGAATATAGCGTTCAATCTCCGCTTGCAGCACCAGTCGCAGTGATTCGCCGCCATACAGTCCCAAACCCAGGCGCAGCGGCTCGCCTTGTCGATGCCAACACTCCAGCAATACGGCGTTCTGTTTCAGGACCGCCATGGCGTCAGCTTTGGGTTCGATGCTTGCCATTGGAATAGCGTGGTAGTGCTTGAGGTCCATGCCCACCCGCGTGATAAGTTTCTGGTTGTTGAAAATCGACAAGGTCACCGCACCCAGGGCAAAACCCAGCAAGAGCAGCGTGCTCAGCGCGGGGATCAGCCATGTGTTGCATCGTCTGGTCAAGCCGGCAACCAGCGGCAACAATCCGTCAGGAAATGGTAGTGATGACGCAGGACCACCCAGCGGCGGGGACAGGCTATCCAGGGTAGTGCGATCCGCCAACGCCTTTCCCCAGAGATTGCCGGTAACGGCGGGTTGCGGCAGGAAACGAATACCCACGGCCACCGGTTGCAGCGCGGCATTGAGCGCATCCGGCCTGCGCAACTCCGCCAATACTGCGCGCGCAAGCCATGCCAGCGCGGCATCAAGCGCTGGCGTTAGCGCAGCCCGGGTGTGTTGTTCTTCGATGCGCTGCGCCGTAAGCCAGTCATTGAGCGATACAGCGCCAATATCATCTTCCTGAACCACGACGACTCCGGAGGAATCGCACACAAACCAGGGAGAATCAGGACCATGCAACCAACAGCTCACAAGTAGCGGGACAGTGCGTCCTAGCCGCTTTTGCAGGCGAGTGATCTGCTGACGCCAGCATGTCATTGCGGCGCGAAAGGCGGCTTTGTCCTGAAGAAGTTCGGGACGAACAGCATATAAACACGCCAGTTGTCGTCGCCATTGCGGCCGGTGGGAAACAAGGGCTTCAGCAAAAATTGACAGCGGCAACAGGGGATCAGTTTTCACATAACAACCTTGGGGGGAAACCCGCGCGACGGACTCGCCAAACATCGCGTCCATTCCATTGCCGTACACCAGTATCACCGGCTGAAAAAAATCAGCTTGGGGCAGCGCGTCCAATTGAATGGAAGAATCCACCTTGACCGCCAGTCGTCTCCGCCTCATCGCCAGAGCGCCGGCCAAACTCAACAAAAACGCGGTCATACTGAGCTTTATCAGCACAGTCAGTGGGCTGAAGCCCCAGCATAAAAACAACATGAGGCAGACAGCCAGCGTCTTTAGCCAGTCAAAACCAGGTTCTGAACGATGACGCATATCAGTTCAGCCCCGGCAATTGTTGAGCAAGCAAGGTTCGCAGCCAGAGATGACCGCCCCACCAGACAGCGCCGGTCATTACCGCCGCAACGCCAATCCAGAGCCATAACGAACGCAGCAGCGATAGACGGCGCCGGTGCCCTCTGTTTGCCAGTATTCCGGCCGGCAACCCAGTTTTGGTGGCCGGGATCTGAAGCGATAATGCGGCAATAGCCTGTTCCCGTTGCTGTTTATCCACCGTCTGTGCGCTATATTGTCCCTGGAATCCCAGCAGCAGCACTCGATGAAAACACATCAATACCGCTTGATCTGGCGAAGGTTGGCGCAGTACGGCGGCGATTTTTTCATACAGCGCTTCACCCGCATGCAGGGAACCAAAAAACCTGGCTTGCAGCGGCGCACGCTGCCACGCCAGATGACCGCTGTCGGGTTCTCCTGCCGGGATTATTCGCCCCAATGCGGTTTCATCAAGCAAGGCGCACTGCGCGTAACTGATATGTTCAATACTCTGCTTATCAACATGGGCGCGTTCGAGCGCTTCCTTTACACGCTCCACCTGTTTTCTGCACCGGTCGTACAGCTTGTCCCCTTCGTCCACCGAGACGCCATAGCGCAATTGGACGACTGTCAGCCAGGTATCAGCCATTAAAGTGTCAATATCGATATCTTTTTTCATGAGCGCAGCACCGCAAACAATTCCAGCGCAATCTCACCCAGCAATTGGGGCACATAAAACATACAGATGCCGGACTCCAGCATGGTTCCGGCCGCCGCGTGGTTCATATCAAGGGCGAAATAGTGGTTGTCCAGACGCGCTGGGATGGCCGCCGGCACCCGGCTCATGGCAATCAAAGGGATACCGGTCAACGCCGCATTGACGATATTATTGACATCATCGGGCGCGCCGATTTTGCATAGCGCCGGCAACCGGTTCTGTAACTGATGCGCCGGGAGGGTTGAGCGGACCGATAAATAGAAATCGGCCTCTTCGCGCAAACGCATATCGTGCAGTGAAGCTTTCCACATCTGGCCGTTGATTCGTTGCATCTCCACGGCAATCACTCGCGAAGGAAGACTGGCTTCCAGCAACTGCGCTATCAGACCAAACAGAGCAGGAAACACTTTTTCCGGATGTTCATGGTCATAACGGGGGATATCATCGGTATCGTGTTCCAGCGAGAACGTCAGCAGGCTGCCAGCCAGTCTGGCGAGTTCAAACCACACCTGTTCGGGATGCCGGGCGGTATTTTTCATAAGCTCGGCCAGCACGCCGACATGGGAGTTCAGCGCGTTCAGCAACCAGAACAACGAGACATCGGCGACGGCGAAATCCGCCATGCGTTGATGGCTTTCGCGACGCAGGCCCATCAGCCGGCGACGCTTGGCCTGCAAACGGGTGAGCAAGTATTCAAGCTGCAATACCAATTCCGGACTGGCCGAAAAAGCCAGCATCGGCGGAATAAACGCATTATCCCGCCGCCAGCCGCCCTGTCCGTCACGCAGAATACGCGCCACCGGGCAAACCAGATATTCATGGCTCTCTTCAAAATCAAACCGCAGGGAAATATTATGCAGAACCACCGCCATAGACTCGTCTTCCTGCCCGAAAGCATCCTGCACCTTGATCCATTCCTGCTGAAAACGCCGCGGCCGGTCAACGCGTTCATCCCGTGACAATACATTCGAATTTTCATACTGGAATAACGGCAATGCCAGGTTGACCGTGACACTGTCACGGCAAATTGGAACGTCAACGGCAAGATCGCGGGCTGTTGGCAGTCGATCGCTCTGGCGGGAATCGATCAATGTTCCTTCTTGCAATCGAACCCGTAATAGGGTCGCTTGAATACGCTGCAATTTGAGCAGGTCGTCATCAAACTCCGCCAACTCGACTCCCCACGGATACGCTTGAGCAATTTGAGCAACACTCTGGTTGGCGAATGCCTCCCATAAGGCCTGCTGCTGGAACTGCTGCGGCGAAAGCAGCGCACCCTCATTCCATAACGGACGATAAATTTTCATCCCAAGTCCGCCTATGCCGTACCCTTTGCTTTCGGCATCTGCGACACCAGCGACAAGCTGACGTCCATGCCTTCTACCTGGAAGTGCGGCACCGCGTAGAGTTTCACACGGAAAAAGCCGGGATTGTCTTCAATGTCTTCCACCACCACTTTCGCATCGCGCAATGGATGAGATGCCTGTAAATCATCACCCGGGTCGGTCATTTCCGTCACCAGGCCGCGAACCCAGTTATTGAGTTCAAGCTCCAGCAGGCGCCGGTCTTTGGTGGTGCCGATATTTTCTCGCTGAATAAGTTTCAGATAATGCGCGATGCGCGACAGCAGAAAGATGTACGGCAAGCGGGAATTGATACGGCTATTCGCGGTGGCGTCCGCTGTGTCGTACAGCGCCGCTTTCTGGGTGGAATTTGCCGAGAAAAAGCACGAGTAGTCACGGTTTTTGTAATATGACAGCGGAATAAAGCCCAGATTGGCGAATTCGAATTCGCGGGTTTCCGGAATCATCACTTCAGAGGGGATTTTCACTTGATTGCCGGTACCGAGGTCATAAAGATGGATCGGCAGGTCCGTAACCGCACCGCCAGCCTGCGGACCGCGAATTTGCACGCACCAGCCATTCTTGATGAAACTTCTCACCATATTGGCCGCGAAAGAGAACGAGGCGTTGGTCCAGAGGTATTTCTCGTGATCCTGACCTTTCACTTCTTCCACATAGTTGAAGCTGCGTACCGGCACGGTGTCCGGGCCATAGGGCAGCCGAGCCAGGACGCGCGGCATGGTCAGACCGATATAACGGGCATCATCGGAATCCCGGAAAGCTTTCCATTTAATGTATTCCGCCCGGTCAAAGTAGTTGCCGATATCTTTGATCGCGGCAACGTCTTGCATCGACTCTTTCAGAAAAAATTTCGCCCCCGCGGATCCGATAAACGGCATATGGGCGGCGGCCGAGACTTTGGCGATATTGCGCAACAGGGTGATATCCTGGGCGCTGGCGTCGAATTCGTAATTGGAAATCACGGCGCCGATGGGTTCGCCTCCCGGCGTGTCGTATTCCTGGATATAGGTGTGATGATACAAACCGCTTTGGATGATTTCCGGCGCGTCTTCGAAATCTTGCCGGAGATCGTCTTTTGCAATATCCAGAACTTCCACTCTGACGTTTTGGTTGAAATCGGTGCGGTCTATCAGGAACTTCAGCCCACGCCAGGCTGATTCGACCTTCTGGAATTCAGGATGGTGCATGACGACATCCAGTTGGCGGCTAATCTGGCAATCCAAATCGGCAATATGCTGATCGATCAATGCCCTATCTAGCCGTTCAACCTTCTGGCCCGAGTGATTCAGGCACTCCATGAAAACCTGCACCGCGGCGGTGACGCGTTCATCCGCGGAAACATCCGCCAGCGCCGCGCTATCCTGAAAGTCGTTGATGTCGCAAAGGTGAGCTACCGGCGTCAGGTTGATTTTTTCGAACAAGGAAGCGTAAACACCGCTCGCTTCAGCGTGTTCCAACACAGTAGTGGCGCTGGCGGAAGAGGGATTTTCACTATTGAAAGCCATGGGCATTATCTCACGTTAGTCCGTTTAATCGGGAGGGTTACGCTTGTTTAGGGTTAAGCGAGTTCAATTCACTGCGCAATTCTTCACTTAAGGATGGATTCTTAAGAATCATCTCCAGCTCTTTGCGAAAGGTGACGTTATCCAACAGGTTCGATTTGAGGTCACGCAATAAATTACGCATTGCCAGCATGACCCGAAGCTGGGGGATTTGACGCGCCACATATTCGGGTTCAAAATCCTTCATCTCCTGAAATATAAGATGAATATTTTCATTGCTATTTTCAATTGAGAAATTGACGACCGGACCGATATCAGCCAGAACGCTATTAAAATTATGTTTGTTGATATTAATTTTATCACGTTCAGAAAGTGTTGGCTGTTCCTTGCCGTTACTATAATCTCCCACCACCAGTAATTTAAGCGGCAGCTCGACTTTCTTACGCGCTCCGCCAGTATGCAGATCAAGCTTAATATTAACGCGTGCCTTAGGCACCTCATTTTGAAACGAGTCCGACATGAAAACTCCTTTTTACGACGACAGTAGCGCCTGGATGACGTTCAAGTTCAGCTTAGAATAATCCGGCATTGGCATCACTATAAATAAAGTCGTCATCAGAAATCAAGCCATTAGATCATTAAAGAGATCTACGTTATTTTTTTGTTCATTTTCCTAGACTAAAGTTGAGCTAGTAATAAATTAATTTTCATGGAACGCATTTGGATAACGGATAAAATTTGTTTTTATAGGTGAACAGCCAATATTAAAGTTGAGATCAATCATTATTTTGCTATTAGAATTATGATTTCTAATACCACGTCTTTATTTTTCATTCCATATAGAAATAGTATTTAAAGACAAAATTAAGATTAAACCATAAGTATAATTTCATGGCTAAATATTTTTAGAGAACATAAGATCAAAAAACGAAATAACACTGAAATAGACTCATTTATCATAAGATATGTCATTAAAAAAATGTTGGGGGCGAGGCCCATGGCGGAGCCGAGTATTGCCAACGCACCTGCGACGTGAAGTACGACGGATATATTGGTTCAATTGAGTCAATAACCGATTGGAGCACGCTTGGCGCCGAAGCCGAAACTTCGGCGCCGCTGTCTAACTATTGCCCGTCGGTTATCTGCTGTTTTCTAACCGAACCCTGGCGTTCTAGCATCCAGCCGGGATACTCGGCCGGCAAGGCGCTTACCTTGTCGATGCTGGCCAGTTCCTCGCCGCTGAGCGTCAACTCGGTGGCGGACAGATTATCCGTCAGTTGTTCGACTTTCTTGGCGCCGATGATCACACTGGTCACCACAGGCTGGTGCAACAGCCAGGCCAGCGCAACCTGCGCCACCGACACCCCGTGGTGGTCGGCGATAAGCTGCATGGCATCGATACAATCGTAGGCCCGATCGCGATTAACCGGCGGGAAATCGAATGATACCCGGCGGCTGCCCTCTTCCGCCTGGGTATTGCGCCCGTATTTACCGCTCAAGAGCCCGCCGGCCAAGGGACTCCAAACCATTAATCCAACATTTTCACTTTGCAACAACGGAGCAATTTCGCGTTCAAGATCACGGCCGGCCACGGTATAATAGGCTTGCAGCGATTGGAAACGGGCCAGGCCAAGTCGTTCTGAGATGCCCAGCGCCTTCATGATTTGCCAGGCAGCCCAATTGGAAACGCCCACATATCGAACGTACCCTTCCCTTACCAGATCGTCCAGCGCCCGCAGGGTCTCTTCAATGGGGGTAGCCGGGTCGAAGCCATGCAACTGATACAAATCAATATGATCCATCTGTAACCGGCCTAGGCTGGCTTTCACCGCATCCATAATATGAAAACGGGAAGAACCGCGGGAATTAATGCCGCCGATGCCGGTTTCGCCAAAGACTTTTGTGGCCAACACCACTTTTTCCCGAGGGATCTTGAGATTTTTCAATGCCTGACCGGTCATGATTTCCGATCGCCCTTCGGAATAGACATTGGCGGTATCGATAAAATTGATGCCCGCATCCAATGCCTGCCCGATCAAGGTATCCACCTCTCCTTGTTGCAGGTTACCGATTTTGCCCCACATCCCGCCTTCGCCGCCGAAGGTCATGGTTCCAAGGCATAGTTTTGAAACAAACAGACCGGTGTTACCCAATTTTTTGTACAACATAGAAAAGTCCTCATGTGATATGCGAAGCGCAAAAGGCTCCAACCAAAAATGGCGCTGCCGTCGATGAAGTGACTTGATAAATTATGCAGCAGACCGAAGGATTTTGGCGGTGGGATCCTCTTGGATTCATGCCTGATTCTCCGAAAACGCTATTAAGGCAAACGCAGTGAACGGTGCTGCGCGATATCGGTATACTCGCTGACGTCGCGCCAGCGTTCGGCGCTGTTTTGTCTTGCCGATTCCGCTTCGCCGCAATAATGCACCGCGTCGCTGCCCAACAGCAGATGAACCGGCGGTTCCGGGTGCGTGGCCAATTGCAGCAGCACTTCGGCGACTTTGGCCGGGTCGCTGTTTTCATGGCCGACATACTGTTGCAGGAAACCCATCATGACCCCCACGGTATCCTGATAATCCGCCAACAGTTCAGGCGGGTTCTCTCCGGCCCGTTCAGCCCAGCCAGTGTGCATGCCGCCTGGTTCGAGACAGCATACCCGGATACCCAGCGGACCCACTTCCTGGGCCAGCACTTCACTAAATCCGCCCACCGCCCATTTCGCGGACTGATAAGCGCCCAGTCCCGGATTTCCTATGCGGCCGCCCACCGAGGAAATCTGAAAGATATACCCGGCGCGGCGCGCCCTCATTGCGGGTAAAACCGCACGGGTCATATTCACCACGCCAAAAAAGTTGGTTTCCACTTCTGTGCGGAATGCCTGCTCTTGCGTTTGTTCGAAGGGCGACATATGCCCATAACCCGCATTATTCACCAACACGTCAATGACGCCGAATGCCTTGATGCCTGCCGCCACCGCGCGTTGTCCCGCCGCCGCATCGGTAACGTCCAGTTCAACCGTCAGAATGCGTTCGCCATACGTAGCCACCAAATCACTGAGTCTTTGCGGCGATCGAGCGGCGGCGATAACCCTGTTGCCCGCCGCCAAAGCGGCTTCGGTGATGGATCGCCCTAATCCGGCTGCACTGCCGGTGATTAACCATACTTGATTCATCATATGCTCCCATGAAGGGTGAACGGTTAATGAGTATGTAAGCACTCATTAATAGACTAAAAAAAATCAATCGTTACTAATGGCTTTCCAGAATACCGCAAAGCCAAGCTTGGTATAAAATTCCGCTTTATCAGGTTCGCGCTGGATAAAATCCATCGTGGTTTCCGCCAGCGCGCCCATGATCGCCGCGGCGAAATCCGGTACGGGACCACATAAGAGGCCACCATCGACGCTTTTGACTATAACCCCGTTGATGTCCGCAAAAGCCGCCATCGCCTGTGACCGGGTATCTTGATTGACCCGGTCGGACAAAGCCAACAACGCCATGGCCTTACGTTTATCAGGCTGCGCCACGCCCCAGCCAGTGTACCGTTGCCAAATATGAAAAGCCTTGCTTCGAAGGTCCTGGCTATCAGGATACCCCGGAAGCATGACGTCGCTTAATTCCGCCTTCAAGGCCAAATACAATTCGTTGAGCAACTGGTCCTTGTTTGGAAAATAATTGAAGAGCGTGCCTTCGGAAACCCCGGCTTGCCGAGCGATTTTTGCGGTTGCCGCGCCTAGCCCCTGCGCGGCGAATATCCCTATGGCGGCGGCAATAATCGCCTGCCGCTTATCTTCACTTTTAGGTCGGGCCATGGGTTTAGCGATTTGATTCAGTTAAATGAGTATTCACTCAAGCATACCCGCCGACGGCCAAAACCTCAAGCATCCGCGCTTAAAAGCCTTCCAAAACCACTTTTCCGCGCGCCTGGCCGCTTTCAATCAATGCATGCGCCCGCCGCAGGTTTTCTGCGTTGATCACGCCAAAATGCTGTCCCAGGGTGGTCTTCAATACGCCCTGGTCGATCAGGGATGACACGCGTTCCAATATGATATGCTGATTGATCATATCCGCCGTTTCAAACATTGAGCGGGTAAACATGAATTCCCAATGTAAAGAAAGACACTTGGTTTTTAACGGCTTAGCATCCAACGTATCGGGATCATCAATCAGGGCCAGACGGCCTTGCGGCGCCAGCGCCTCGATCAGTTGCGAATAATAACTGTCGGTGTGAGTCAGGCTGGCCACGTGCGTCACCTGATTGATAGCCAGCGATTTCAGTTGCTGAGGAAGATTCTGGCGGTGGTCGATCACATGATGAGCGCCAAGATCGGTGACCCATTGCCGGGTTTCAGGACGCGAAGCGGTGCCGATGACCTTCAGCCGGGTCAAACGCCGGGCCAGTTGCGTCAATATGGAGCCTACTCCGCCGCCGGCGCCGACAATCAACAAACTTTGATTTTCGCCGCCATTTTCCACTATACCCAGACGATCAAACAAGAGTTCCCAGGCAGTAACGGATGTCAGGGGCAATGCGGCGGCCTCGGCAAAACCAAGGCTGGTCGGCTTATGCCCGGCAATACGTTCGTCCACCAGATGAAACTCGCTGTAACATCCTGGCCGGGTAATGGTGCCGGCATAAAAAACCTCATCGCCCGGTTTGAATAAAGTCACTTCCGGTCCAACCGAGGTAACGACGCCGGCGACATCCCAACCCAACACTTTAGGCTCGGTTTCGGCATCTTTGCCCCTGGCCCTGACTTTGGTGTCCACCGGATTTACCGAAATCGCTTTCACCGCCACCAGCAAGTCGCGCGCTCCCGGAGTCGGCGTCGGCAGATCGCTATCGAATAAAGAGTGAGGATCATTGATAGGCAGGCCGGGATGGGTATAAACAATGGCTTTCATCGGTAATAACTCCCCATAAAAAATACAATAAGACGCCTGGATAGTCAGGCAAGAATCTTTGCGGCGTAGATGTCATTGCGCTAACTGGCTGGTCTGTGCTCACGCCACGGCGGATTTATGCAGGAATCCTAAGCCCTTTTACGCGAAATGAACATGGCGCTAAAAGAGTAGCAGTTGCTCTCGATTGTTGAAAATAAGCAAGTTAATACATCGATAATCATGGTATTTAATGGCGTGACTTAATCGCTGGCTGGCATTTGACGCATCATGTTGTATATTCGATGCACTGTTTTGTCTTGCCGTGATGACGGCGCCGATGATGGGTGAGCAGGTGAGCTATCAACCAGGTCCTATCGAGCATTTCTATTTGGGTTCCAGCGTTTACGCCGCTTTGCGCCAGGCATTGATAACCGGTCAACTTAAACCCGATGCCCGTTTGCGTATTCGGGAATTGGCGGCTCAGATGGGTACCAGCGTAACGCCGGTGCGAGATGCTATTTTACAATTGGCGAAAGAGCAAGCGCTGGAAATGCGCACGCCCAAAGATATCCGGGTTCCGGTGCTGAATCAGGAACAATACCTGGAGATACGAACCTTGCGGCTGGAACTGGAGGGTTTGTGCGCGCAACGCGCGGCCAAACATATTACGCCGTCGATATTGCAAGAACTGACCGTCAATATTCGCGGCAACATCCGCGCCATTACGGAGGACGATCTCACTAATGCCTTACGGCTTAATAGCGAATTCCATTTGATGATGGCGCGTAGCGCGCAAATGCCATTGCTAAGCAGTTTCGTCGACCGGCTATGGATGCGCGTCGGACCGCTCATTGCCCAAGCTTACCGCCAACTCCCCCAGCAAAAGACGATAGGGCATCACCAGGAACTGCTGGCAGCTTTGCGGCGCCGGGACAGCGACGCTGCCGAGACCGCCATCCGGGCGGATATCGAGGATTGCCATCAGACATTGCTGTCCTTTATCAGCGGAAAACCCCCTCATTCCTAGCGCGGGTCGGATATCCCGCGAATCCGCGCGCCGCGCCGCCGCAAGAGTTCCATAACCAGCAATAAAACCAACGCGGCGCCCACCATTAACGACGCGGCGGCGGCGATGGTCGGGTCCAGGTTTTCCCGTATGCCGGCGAACATCTGAATCGGTAAGGTTCGCTGCGCCGGGCTGGCCAGAAACAATGTCACTACCACTTCATCAAATGAGGCGGCAAAAGCGAACAAGGCGCCGGAAAATACCCCCGGGGCGATAAGCGGCAAAGTGACTTTGATGAAAGCCTGCCAGGGCGGCGCGCCAAGGCTGGCCGCTGCCCGAGTCAAATTACGGTCGTAATTTTTCAAGACCGCCGTCACGGTAATCACCACAAAGGGTACCCCCAGCATGGCATGGGCCAGCACCAAACCGAGGTAGCTGTTAAGCAATGAAATGCGTGCAAAAAAGAAAAACAGTCCCACCGCCACGATAACCACTGGCGCAATCATCGGTGAAATAATAATCGCCATTACCAGCGTTTTGCCGCGAAATTCGCCGCGCACCAGGCCGATGGAAGCCAATACCCCCAGTACAGTGGCCAACAAGGTTGCCAACGGGGCAATCAACAGACTATTTCCCAACGCTTCCAACCATTCCCGTGAATGGAAAAAAGCCTGGTACCAGCGCAGCGAAAAACCATTTAGCGGGTAACTCAGAAACGAACCGGCGTTAAATGAAAGCGGCACGATGATCAGCACCGGGATCACCAGAAAAAGCAGAACCGCCGCGCCATATAAATTAAATAATCCGTTCCAAAAACGCATTGGTAAAGTACCTTGTTGTGTCTTCATAAGCGTCTCCTGAGTTAATGGACGGCCAGTTCCGCCTGTGTCCGGGTGACCCTGACATAGACGATATACAACAAAATCACGATAACCAGCAGTTGGCTGCCCAATGCCGCCGCCATTCCCCAGTTCATGGTGCTGTTGGTGAAAAATGCGACAAAATAACTCAGCATCTGATCCCCCGGGCCGCCGAGCAAGGCGGGAGTGATGTAATAACCCATCGCCATAATGAACACCAATAACCCCCCCGCCGCCACGCCGGCGTACGTTTGCGGTACATAAACCCGCCAAAAGGCAATGAAGGGATGTGCGCCAAGGGAAATAGCCGCGCGCAGATAATTTGGCGAAATGCCTTTCATCACGGCGTAAAGCGGCAAGACGATAAAGGGCAGCAGGATATGGGTCATGGCGATGTAAACGCCAATGCGGTTAAATACCATGACCAACGGTTTTTCGATAAGTCCGATATGCAATAAAGCGTCATTGATAAGACCGCCGGATTGCAATAACACTATCCAACTGGCGGTGCGGACAATCAACGAGGTCCAAAACGGTAATAACACCATAATCATCAAAAGATTGGCTCGCCCGACCGGTTGCTTGGACAACCAGTAAGCCAATGGATAACCCAGCGCCAGGCAACATACCGTCACGACCGCCGCCATCAGCAGTGTGCGCAGCAGCACATCCACGAACAGCGCCTGCTCGGCGGGCAGTTTAACCACCTGTCCGCTTTGCGGGTCCACTTTCAGGTCGAATGCCGCCAGCAGATAATAACTGGTATAGGGTTTGGCCGCCCGTTGGAAGGACCGCCAGGTGGCGACGTCGCCCCAGAGCGGCAAGTCCTTGACCAACCCGGCGCGAAGGCCGCCCCGGGCGCCGTCAAGTTCCGACGCGGCGCGCAGGGTATGCATCATCAAGCCCCGGTATGCGGGATCTTCATAACTCATGCGTTTGACCACCGAGGCCATACGGCCCTCGGCCCGGTCCTTGCGCAAATCGGCAACCACCGCCTGGAACGCGGCTTCATCCGGCAAGTCGAGGCCTCGCCAGGATTTCAGCGCCGCCGCCGTCAGCGGCATGCCTTCGCTAATTTCGGGATTCGCCACGCTTTTCACCAGAATAGCGGCAATCGGCGCCGCAAAGCAGATGATGATAAACGCCAGCAAAGGCGCCACCAATAGCCAGGTACGCCGCTTATAGACACGCTGCGACCGCTGCAGTTGCTGTTTAAGCGTCGTGACGCCGCCGGCGTCCGGCATCGATTGATCCGCCGCCACAAGGTCAGTTGTTGTCATGGCTTTTTCTCCGGTTTGCATGGCGAATCATCTTATTTCGCCGCCCAGGCGTTGAATCGTTGTTCCAATTCTTCACCGTGATCGATCCAGAACTGGGTATCCACCGGCAAGGCATTGATCAAATTATCCGGCGCGGTGGGTAAATTGGCCGCGATAGCGGGTTCAATCATGGCAGTGGCTTTTTTATTGGTCGGGCCGTAAGGAATATTTTCAGCGAATATCTTCTGGTTTTCCGGCTGGTTGGCGAAAGCGATAAATTGCTCCGCCAGCGCTTTATGCGGCGTGCCTTTGACAATGGCCCAGCTATCGAGATCATACAGGCTATTATCCCACACCATCTTGAAATCGTGACCTTCGCTTACGGCGGAAGCAACCCGCCCATTATACGCCGACGTCATGACCACATCGCCGGATACCAGCCATTGCAGCGGCTGCGCGCCGGATTCCCACCATTGGATTTGTGATTTGATTTGGTCGAGTTTTTTGAAAGCGCGATCCACGCCCACCGGCGTCGCCAATTGAGCATAGACATCCTCGCGTCTCACCCCGTCAGCCAATAAGGCGATTTCCAGCGTGAATTTAGCGCTTTTGCGTAATGCGCGCTTACCGGGGAAGTCTTTCAGGTTCCAGAAGTCAGCCCAACTGGTTGGGGCTTTTTTTAGTTTTTGCGCATCATACGTCAACACGGTGGACCAAAGGAAAATCCCGGCGCCGCACTCGCTGACCGCGCCTGGATTGAAATCATTTTTGTCGCCGAGTTTCGACCAATCCAAAGGTTCGAATAGTCCTTCGTCGCAACCACGGCGCAATTCCGGCCCCTCCACTTCCACCACATCCCAACTAACCTGGCCGGTTTGCACCATGGAGCGAATTTTGGCCATTTCGCCATTATATTCGCCCGCCTGAATGGTACCCTTGCCCGCCGCGGCAAACGGCTGGTAAAACGCCTTGTCCTGAGCGACTTTGTTTTGACCGCCAAAAGAAATCACCGTCAAAGATTCAGCTTGCGCCTGACAAGCCAGCCCAATGAGCAGAGCGGAAACCGCTAATTTTCGTAACATAAATAACCCCTTTTATTTTGCCAACAACGTGAACGGATAGGTTTATATCTCTAATGTTTTGTCATCACTGGCAGCCAATAATTATGCGTTAAATGATGCATCATACATCAAGCATCTTTCGTGCCACTTTGTTAAAAATCGGAGTTGGACGACTGTAGCGGTAAAGCGAGGCGTAAAGCGGGACAGCGGGCGTTTGACTGCGTTAAATCTGTGCAATTCATGATCGTTTTGCACCTTGGGGAGGCAACCCCCGATCGGACGGCAAGCGCATTCAATCGCGCTCGCCGTCCGGGTTTCACCGGCCCGAGGTCAAATCCAGGCAGAGATATTTCATTTCCAGGTACTCATCGATGCCAAAGCGGGATCCCTCCCGTCCCAGGCCGGATTGTTTCACGCCGCCAAAAGGCGCCACCTCATTGGATATCAGGCCGGTATTGATACCCACCATGCCGTATTCCAACGCTTCGGATACCCGCCACTGACGGCTGGCATCATGGGTAAACACATAAGCCGCCAAACCGTATTCGGTGTCGTTGGCCATGGCGATCACTTCATCCTCATCGCTAAATGGAAACAGCGGCGCGACCGGACCGAATGTTTCCTCTCGAGCGAAACGCATCGCCGAAGTCACATCGCCAATGACGGTCGGCTGAAAAAAAGTCCCGCCCAAAGCATGCGGATGACCGCCGGCGAGCACGGTTGCTCCCTGAGCCACGGCGTCATCGATATGCGCTTGCACTTTTTCCAGAGCGGCCCCATCGATCAGCGGTCCCTGAGTCACGCCCGGCGTCATGCCTTCACCCGCAACAAGCGCGTTGACCTTGATCAGAAGATGAGCGACCAGCGCGGCGTAAATACCGCGCTGAACATAAATCCGATTGGCGCAGACACAGGTTTGCCCGCTGTTGCGGAATTTTGACGCCATTATGCCGGCCACGGCGCTATCAAGGTCGGCATCGTCAAAAACGATGACCGGCGCATTGCCGCCCAGCTCCAAAGAAAGTTTTTTGATGGTCGGCGCACATTGCGCCATCAGTAAACGACCGACTTCAGTCGAACCGGTAAAACTGAGCTTGCGTACCACCGGGCTGTCGCAGAACACTTTGCCCAGTATCGCCGCCGGTCCGGTGATGACCTGCAAGACGCCGCGGGGAATGCCGGCACGTTGCGCCAATTCCGCCAATGCCAGTGCGGTGAGCGGCGTCTGTTCGGCCGGTTTGACTATCATGGTGCAGCCGGCAGCCAGCGCCGGCGCGACCTTGCGGGTGATCATCGCCGCCGGAAAATTCCACGGCGTAATAGCCGCGGTAACGCCGATAGGCTGTTTGAGAACCAGCAAGCGCTGATTCGCCTGCGGCGCTGACAATATCGATCCCTCCACCCGTTTGGCTTCCTCGGCAAACCAGCGAATGAAACTGTTGGCGTAAGCGATTTCTCCCCGCGCCTCAGCCAGGGGTTTGCCTTGCTCCGATGTGAGGATGATCGCCAAATCCTCATGATGACGCTCGATAAGTCCGGCCCATGCATCAAGTAATAACGCGCGTTGTTGACCGGTGAGCGCGCGCCACGGGATTAATGCCCGGGCGGCGGCGGTAATAGCCGTGGCAGCCTGGGCGGCGGTGACCTGCGCCACCTCGGCCAACCGTTCGCCGTTCGCCGGATTGAACACCGCTTCGCGCTCGCCGTTTTCGCCGTGATGCCATTGCCCATCAATCAACGACTGAGTACGGAGCAATTGCGGATCATTGAGTTGCATAATTTTGATCTTCCTTGGACAGGTCAGGCTTTCAACAACCGGCTGAGCAGATCGAGCGCGGCGCTGAACTGATCTTCGGGGATGGTGAGCGGATACAAAAAACGGATGACATTGCCGTAAACGCCGCAAGTGAGCAAGAGCAAGCCCTGTTGCAACGCTTGTTGCTGGATTTTTTTGGTGAACACCGCATCTGGCTTACCGCTGGCGGGATCGGCAAACTCCACCGCCACCATTGAACCCCGGCCGCGTACCGCGCTGATAGACGGACAAACTTGCCGGGCTTGCTGCAAGACCTCCATCAAATGCGCGCCCAGACGTTGTGCTCGAGCGCAAAGCTGTTCTTCTTCAATCACCTCCAGCACCGCCAGCGCCGACGCTACCGCCAACGGATTGCCGGCATAAGTGCCTCCCAGTCCGCCGGGCGCCGGTGCATCCATCACCTCGGCGCGTCCAGCTACCGCGGAAATGGGCACGCCGCCGCCCAGACTTTTGGCCATAGTGATCAAATCGACTTTGACTTGTGGAAAGTAATCCATGGCGAACATCTTGCCGGTACGGGCAAAACCGCTTTGCACTTCATCGGCGATCAACAAAATACCGTGCCGGTCGCACAGTTGGCGCAAAGCAACGACAAATTCTTCAGGCGCCACATTAAAACCGCCTTCGCCCTGGATGGGTTCAAACAAAATGGCGGCGACGTTATCCGGGCTGATATCGCTGTGAAACAGATCATCGATGCTCGCCATCGCTTGTTCCACCGATACGCCATGCAACGCATTGGGATAACGGGCATGATAAATCTGGCCTGGCAACGGCCCAAAACCCAGCTTATAGGGCGCAACTTTGCCGGTCAGCGCCAGCGTGAGCAAAGATCGCCCGTGAAACGCGCCGCCGAAAGTGATGATGGCCGGTCTTTTGGTATAAGCGCGGGCGATTTTAACCGCATTTTCCACGGCTTCGGCGCCGGTGCTGAACAAAGTGCTTTTTACCGGTCCGGTTACCGGCGCCAAGGCGTTGAGCTTTTCGGCCAGTGTAATGTAATGGGCGTAAGGCACAATCTGGTAAGCGGTATGCGTAAATTGATCGAGCTGTTGCTTGATGGCGGCAACGATTTTCGGATGGCGATGACCGGTATTCAGTACCGCAATCCCGGCGGCAAAATCGGTAAATTGACGATCTTCAATGTCCCATAAGGTGGCATTTTCCGCCCGGGCGGCATAAAAATCACACATAACGCCAACACCGCGCGGCGTGGCTGAAAGACGGCGTTGGTTCATCTCACTGTTGTTCATAAAGCGACTTCTCCCGATATGGTGCGGCATTTCATGCTGTGATGCTCACCCGGACTTAACTCCCCATTGCTATTTATCCGCCTTGTGGACCTATAATCCAGTGCCAGTTCTGAAATAATGAGGGTGCCAATTGCGATCGCTGATTACTGATATGCTGCTGCAAAGATTATCGGACCATGTCCATGGCCCGCTGCATCGCCGTTTATACGATTGTATCCGTCTGGCGATATTGGAGGGCGTCATCGGCTCGGGCAGCCGTTTACCGCCAACCCGCGATTTGGCGCAAGCGTTGACGTTGTCGCGCAATACCGTGAGCGCCGCTTACGAACAGTTATTGGCGGAAGGATATTTATTTACGCGCGCCGGCAGCGGCACCTTTGTGACCGACCATATGCCCGACGGGGCGATGATAACGGTTAACGAGCAGTTACCCGCCACTGAACGGCTGGCGGCGACGGAGCTCTCTCGCCGCGGTGCCAGGCTACTGGCGCAAACCGGCGCATCGCCGCATCAATGGGGTGCTTTTATGCCGGGAGTGCCGGATGTGTCCAATTTTCCCCACAGCCTTTGGCGAAGGATTCATTCACGCCTGATCAGGCGAATCAAACCGGATTATTTGACCTATTCCCGTATGGGCGGCTGCCCTGAATTGCAGCAGGCGTTGGTGGACTATTTACGGGTTGCCCGCTCTGTGAACTGCGAAGCGGGACAGATTATTATTACCGAAGGGACGCATCAGGCTATCGACCTGTTGGCCAAAATGCTTTGCAATCCCGGCGATCGCGCCTGGATCGAAGAACCCAGTTACTGGGGCATGCGTAATGTACTGGCAATCAACAACGTGGAAATACTGCCGATAGCCGTGGATAATCATGGCATTAATCCGCCTGATGGCGCCGATGCCCAACATGCGCCGCGTCTGATATGTGTGACACCGTCACACCAATACCCCACCGGAGCGGTGATGAGTCTCCAGCGCCGCCAGCGTTTGCTCGCGCTGGCCCAGGAATTTGGCGCCTGGGTGATCGAAGACGATTACGACAGTGAGTTCCGTTATTCCGGTAATCCCATCCCGGCCTTGCAAAGCTTGACGCCTCAGGCGCCGGTCATTTATATCGGCACGTTTAGCAAGACGCTTTATCCCGGCTTGCGCATTAGCTATATGGTATTGCCGAACATGCTGGCGGAGCAAATGCGGCTGGCGCATGCCGAACTGTATCGCGGCGGACATTGGATCACCCAGTTGGTGTTGGCGCAGTTCATCGCCGAAGGCCACTATGCATCCCATATCCGGCGTATGCGGCTACTTTATGGCAAGCGCCGCAATCAGCTGTGCCAACTGATTTTGCGACAGGTAGGCCCCGATGCGCTGCGTGATGACAGTAATGCCGGGTTGCATCTGGTGATGTCATTACCGCCTGAAATTGATGATGTCCGCCTGGCGCAAGAGGCTGGCGCGCTGGGAATTTATGTCCGTCCGCTCTCCACCTATTATCTGAATTCACCTCGTAAAAAAGGACTGCTGCTAGGGTATGCCTGCGTCAGCGATGCCGACATCGAACCGGCATTCAAGGTGCTGATGACCTGCCTGGCGCAGCAAACTCGCATTGAGATATAACCGGTTGTACGGCGTGATAATCCGTTACCCAGACTTCGATGGTCCTCAAACGCATTATGCCGCTGTCGGGCCGGCGCAATGGCTAAGGCCCGCAACCGGGCGATTGAGCCGCAAGGTTGAACCCACATCGGCTGAAGCCGCCTGGTTTTGGTGCGTCAATGGGATGGCGTGTTGAGGCGAAGTTGATTTATCTGCGAACCGAGGCCATGCTTCCGGCACCGAGGCGAGTTGGATTTTCTTAAAAAACATTTTAAAAAAAGCACAGTTTTTCAATGAGTTGATTTATCACTGTCAACCCGAAAATTTTTTGATGTGGCCTTCAATATCGCTTGTCGTCATCGCAATCGGATGGTAAAGATAGAGGCCAGCGGACGGAATAACCGTCGCCACCATGGGTTAAGCATAACCCATGCCATAACCTCGTCGGCAAAATGATCGCCCTGCTTAACTCCCATTAACAGGTTGTCGTTTCCGTAACGGTTTTATGTCGCTGACGGGAGCACCGGCCATTTGCCGGTCGCCTGTCGGGATGCCGCTAAGAGGTAATTTGTTTCATGAAAAACTATGTCAGTTTTAAAAATATCCAGAAAACATACGACGGCGACAAGCTGGTGGTGAAAAACCTAAATCTGGATATCGCCGAAGGCGAATTCCTTACGTTGCTGGGACCGTCCGGCTCAGGAAAAACCACCAGCCTGATGATGCTGGCCGGATTTGAAAATCCGACCCAGGGCGAAATTTTCCTGCGCGATGAACCCTTGCACCATTTGCCGCCGCATCAGCGGGATATTGGCATGGTTTTTCAAAATTATGCCTTGTTCCCCCATATGACCGTGGCGGAAAATCTGGCGTTCCCCTTGTCCATCCGGCATATGAACCGTTGCGATATCAAGGAAAAGGTCGATCGGGTGCTGGATCGGGTCAAGCTCACCGATTTAGCCAATCGTTATCCGGCGCAAATGTCCGGCGGCCAGCAACAGCGCGTGGCATTGGCGCGGGCGCTGGTATTCGAACCCAAATTGGTCTTGATGGATGAACCGTTGGGCGCTTTGGATAAACAATTGCGCGAGCATATGCAGATGGAAATCAAGGCGCTGCATCAGTCGCTGGAATTGACCATTGTCTATGTGACTCACGATCAAAGCGAAGCCATGACGCTATCGGATCGTGTGGCGGTCTTTAACGACGGCATCATTCAACAAATCAACAAACCCAGCACGTTATATGAAGAGCCGCAAAATCTCTTTGTTGCGCAGTTTATTGGTGAAAATAACTGTTTGTTGGCCACTCAGACCGGCAGTGAAGGGGATTATTATCGCGCCGTGCTGGATGACGGTACTTCGCTTAGGGCGTTAAAAGTACGTCCCAGCTCGCCTGGCCGCAAAATCATGTTGTGTATCCGACCTGAGCGAATCAGGGTCAATATGCCGGCAGAACTGCTCCCCGAGGATAGCCAGCAAATCAGCGCCCGGGTCCAGCAATTCATTTATCTTGGCGATCATGTACGCATGATTACCGAAGTGGCGGGCCAACCTGATTTTATGGTGAAACTCAGCGCCGCCGAGGCCAATCAGAATTGGAAAGCGGGTGATGGCGTGGTGCTGTCCTGGCAGGCGAAACATTTGCGAGCCCTGGACAGCGTTTTAGTGCATTAGGTTAATGGTGCATTAGGAAAAATGGTGCATCAGTAAGCCATAATCCATTGACTGGAATGAATTATCCCGCGGCCAGTGTGTGTTCCGTCGATGACATGGCCGCGGATGACGGAGATGATAAAACAACAGATTCAGTCGCGAACCAGGCGGTAAATCAACAATACGACTATCGCGCCAACAACGGCAACAGCAAAACTGCCAAGGTTAAAACCATCTACCCGGCCATAGCCAAAGTAGGTACTGATATAACCGCCGACCACCGCCCCCACAATGCCCAATATCACCGTTAAAATTATTCCGCCGCCATCCCTGCCCGGCATAATGAATTTCGCGATAACGCCGGCGATCAGGCCAAAAATAATCCAGGATAAAATACCCATACTCTGTCTCCCTTGCCATTGGTGGATAGGAGCATCCTCAATAATCTTAACTCGAGGCGCCCACTCAACTTTATCCGAATCATCAGACAAAACAATAAACTATATATATTATAGACTAAGAAGACAATCACGCGGTTCAACTGTCGCAGACAGTGAGTTGATGAAAGTTTTTCCGAGTGTTGGCGCGCTTAGATAGGCAGATTGCTCAGTTCCACCAAGGTCAGTGTACCGCCAAAGACGGCGCCGGTATCAATATAGAATTGATTATAATAATGGCGGACCCGATCAAGCGGCGTATGGCCGAAAAAGAAGTGTGTCGCACCGGCTATCGTAGCGCCCCGGCCTTTCTGATTGCGCTCAATCCGCCGCCGGCTCCAGACCAGTTGTGTGGCGTCGACCGCTTGATCAAAAAAGTAGTGATCCTGCGGATAATCCGCGTGGGCGACGACGAAATGCTGTTTGCCAAGCTCGATATCGATTACCAGTGGCAACAATGCGCATTCGGTAATCAGTGTTTTTGCTTGTTGCTGCTGGCGGTCGTTAAGACGAAAAAACCAGCCGCCGCCATTGATTAGCCAAAGGTCATAATCGTTGCCGGCCACAGCCTCCATGGCCATCTGTTCATGATTGCCGCGTACGGCGCAAAACCATTTTTGTCCCAATAACCCAAGGCATTCCAGATTTTGTTTGCCGCGATCAATCAAATCCCCGACCGAAATCAGCAAGTCACGGTCCGTGTCAAAAGCGAATTTTTCCAATTTATCCAGCAATTGGTCATAACAGCCATGCAAATCGCCGACAAGAAATATCCTGCGCCAATCATCAGGATCTATTTTTCGATACATGCAACCTGGAATGTATTTGTCCATCGCCGCTCCCCATCAGGTGATAAGGATAGATGCCGTCCGGTAATTGCCGGGCATTAACGGGCCTTCAGTTAAAGCATAGCAGCCAATGGAATGAACAGCGTCATTGCGGACTCACGGCAATTCACGCAAGCGCGAATTGCCGTCGTTTGCGCTATTGCGGCTGAATGAGCATGCCCAGCGGCATAAGCGGTCCAATCGGCATAAGCTCAAAATTTATGATTTTGGCGGAAGCGAGCGGCATCGCATCGATCAATGATTTCGCTTCGTTTACAGATTCAACATCCATAAGGAAAATGACGCCAGGATTATCTTTATCCAGACGGAACCAATACTGCTCTATCTTACCGTCAAGATACAACTTGAGCGTGGCGGGGACTTCATTCGGCATATATTTTTGTTTCAACTCCAGCGTAAAGGGTATGGCCGGGTTGCCTGATCCGATTGCCAAGACTTTCATGCACTATCTCCTTCATCAAACGTTAATGGACGTATCAATGAGGATTAATTTAACGGTTTGGATAGTTTTCCGGTATAGTCGTATATGACATCTTTAGTACCATTTACGCCAAAAGGTCATTTTTATTATGCGGATTTCGCTCCTTGCCCTGGAAGGGTTGTTCGACACCGGTCTCATGGTGATGCTTGATGCGTTCGCACTGGCCAACAAATTCTCGGTACGGATGATGGGGGGAACGACCTGTTTCGATGTATCGGTGGTAGCGGTGCGTAAGAAAGTCAGATCTTCACAAGGCCTTCTACTGCCGGTAAAAACCATAACGCCGACGCTGCAGCCGGACTGGGTGATAGTTCCGGCGCTCACGACCGGAACGCCCGAGGAGTTGCTGCCCGCCCTCGCGCGCAAGGACATCGGCGAAGCCACGGTACAATTGCGGAAATGGCATGCTGAAGGCGTTCACATTGCAGCTTCCTGTAATGGCGCATTTATCCTGGCGCAAGCCGGGCTGCTTGACCATTGCGATGCTACGACAACATGGTGGCTCGCCCCATTGTTCCGCCAACGCTACCCGAACGTATCACTGGATGAATCCCGCATGTTGGTGTCATCGGGTCAGGTGGTGACGGCGGGCGCAGCCATGGGGCATCTTGATCTCGCCCTCTGGCTGATACGCCAGGCCAGCCCGGAATTGGCGGTCTTTGTCTCCCGCTACCTGCTCGCCGATATACGTTCCTCGCAGGCCCAATATATTATCCCTAATCATTTGGCGCAGTCCGATCCCCTGATACAGCGCTTCGAACGCTGGGCGCGGGAGCACCTTAAAGAAGGGTTCTCGTTGCAACTATCCGCCAAAGCGCTGGCAACCAGTCCCCGAACTCTACAACGCCGTTGCGCGGCAGTCCTTGGCAAGTCGCCCCTTTCCTACTTCCAAGACCTTCGTATCGAACGAGCGAGATCCCTTCTCCATGGCAGCGGCCTGGATCTTGAGGCCATCGCGGCCGAAGTCGGTTACGTCGATGGCGCGACGCTGCGTACCCTGTTGCGCGAACGACTGGGACGGGGCGTACGCGAGCTTCGCGCCGATTTGCGCTGACCAAACTGGGCAACCAACCATCGGCCGCCATACTGACGGGCGTGAAGGTTGTTAAGCCCGGCTCACCAAGCTGTACTCCATTGATTGGGAAAAAATCATCGACCACGGCGGGATAGGGTTAAAAACGCCCTAAATTCATAAATAACTGTCAAAACTGGTTTTTGACAGGCAGCATAAGCGTTAACTTTGACCTTTCTCCGCCAGCGGATGCCGCGTGTCATGGCAAAAGCGCCACCGCATCAATGCCGCTCCATAAACGCCACTTGGCCGCGCCGGATGACGCGGGCGGGGAGAAATACCTGGACTCGCTCGCCCGATGGCTAAACGTTACGCTATTGTCGCCTTGAATATTTCCGCGTTTTTCTTCGGGTTATCGGGGATTCTCGGTAAAGCGATTCATAGCTCGCCGACCACTATTGTCTTCGGGCGCGCGTTGTTTGCCTGGTTGATCCTGTCGGTATCCATGTTATGCATCAAAAAATTCCGCTGGCGTCATATCAGCCGTCATGGACTGTTGCTGCTTTTGGTCTCGGCCATGGTGCTGGCCGCCCATTGGCTGACCTTTTTTATCGCCATAAAAGCCGCAGGAGTGGCGGTCGCCACCCTGGGCTTCGCCAGTTTCCCTGCCTTCACCACGCTATTTGAAAGTCTGATATTCAGAGAACGCATCACCTGGCGCGAGACGCTGCTGATAGCCGTCATCTGTCTCGGCCTGACGCTGGTTTGCCCGCTGTTTAGTTTCAGCAGCCAGAGCACGATTGGTTTTTTATGGGGCATACTGTCCGGCGCCTTGCTGGCATTGCTGATTCTGTGCAATCGCGTCACCGCCGTCACCGTCCAGCCGGTACAGGCCGCCTGGTGTCAGAATGCCTTTATCAGCCTGTTAATGCTGCCCTTCGTTGTTCGGACAATGCCCCACGTGTCCGTGACCGATTGGCTTTACTTAGCTTTATTAGGCATCTTTTGCACCGGCGTGGCGCACAGTTTGATGGTCACCAGCCTGCGTTTTGTCAAAGCGCGCGCCGCGTCGGTTTTTTTCGCGCTGGAGCCGGTCTATGCCATCTTGTTCGCCTGGTGGCTATTTAACGAACGCCCGCTATTCAAAATGTTTGTCGGCGCGGCATTGATTATATTGTCGGTGTTGCTTTTCACCAGGCAAAAACAACCAAAACCGGACCAAGCGTGACGCGGCCACCGGCTTTAACCGCGATAAACACGTCGCGGAACACTGCATTATCGCCCTATCAGGCTAGGCTAGCCGATCATCGGCAGCTTAAGACCATATTTTTCAGCGCAAGCCACGGCTTCCGGATAACCGGCATCGGCATGGCGCATCACGCCGGAAGCCGGATCGTTCCACAGCACCCGCGCCAGACGCTGATCAGCCTGTTCAGTGCCGTCACAAACGATAACCATACCCGCGTGTTGCGAGAAACCCATGCCGACGCCGCCGCCATGATGCAAGCTGACCCAGGTAGCGCCGCTGGCGGTGCTGAGCATGGCGTTCAGCAACGGCCAATCGGATACCGCGTCAGAGCCGTCAAGCATGGACTCGGTTTCCCGGTTGGGCGAAGCCACCGACCCGCAGTCGAGATGATCGCGGCCAATCACGATGGGCGCGCTCAACTCGCCGGTACGCACCATCTCGTTGAATGCCAAGCCGGCCAGATGGCGTTCGCCCAGTCCCAACCAGCAGATGCGCGCCGGCAAGCCTTGAAAGGCGATACGCTCTTGCGCCATATCCAACCAGTTAAGCAATGAGAGGTTATCGGGAAACAGCTCCTTGAGTTTCGCATCGGTTTTGTAGATATCTTCTTCATTACCGGATAACGCCACCCAACGGAACGGCCCTTTACCCTGACAAAACAGCGGACGGATATAGGCCGGCACAAAGCCCGGAAAATCAAAGGCATTTTTCACGCCTTCTTCCAGCGCCATCTGACGAATATTATTACCGTAATCCACTGTCGGAATACCGAGCTCATGAAATGCCAGCATGGCTTGCACATGGACCGCCATAGACTCACGCGCCGCCCGGATAACGCTTTGCGGATCGGCTGTTTTGGCCTCATTCCAGCGTTCCACGCTCCAGCCGGCCGGCAGATAGCCATTAAGCGGATCATGCGCCGAGGTCTGATCAGTCACGATATGCGGACGATAGCCGCCGGCGGCGGCGCGTTTGGCCAGCTCCGGCATGATTTCCGCCGCATTGCCCAGCAAGCCCACCGATATCGCCTCGCCCTTGCCGCAGGCGGTCTCGATCATGGCCAGCGCCGAATCGATATCATAGGCTTTATGATCCAGATAACGCGTGCGCAAACGAAAATCGATGTGGGATTCCTGGCATTCAATGGCCAGCACACAGGCGCCGGCCAGTACGCCGGCCAACGGCTGCGCGCCGCCCATGCCGCCCAAACCGGCGGTCAGTATCCATTTGCCGCGCAAATCGCTGCCATAATGTTGGCGGCCGGCTTCGGCAAAAGTTTCATAAGTACCTTGAATGATGCCTTGAGCGCCGATGTAAATCCATGAGCCGGCGGTCATTTGTCCGTACATCATCAGTCCGGCCCGATCCAATTCATGGAAATGATCCCAAGTTGCCCAATGCGGCACCAGATTGGAGTTGGCAATCATCACCCGCGGCGCATCCACATGCGTACGAAATACGCCTACCGGTTTGCCCGATTGCACCAGCAGCGTCTCATCTTCGTTCAGATCCCGCAGGGCGGCCAGAATGGCTTCGAAACAGGGCCAGTTGCGCGCCGCCTTGCCAATGCCGCCATACACCACCAGATCGTCCGGACGTTCGGCGACATCGGGATCCAGATTGTTTTGAATCATGCGGTACGGCGCTTCAATCAGCCAGTTCTTACAGGTCAACTTGGTGCCGCGGGGTGCGCTGACCGGGCGGGCGACGGCATGACTAAAATCTTCTTTCATAACGGATTCCTTTTGTTTCATAGCGGAGTCGGGTAACTGGGCAATAATGATTGGACATCCTGCGGCAGACTGGACTCGGCGACCCACAAACGCATCGCTTCGATATCCGGCGCCAGCAATCTGTCGCGTTCCAGAAAAGCCACGCGCTGACGAATGGCGTGCCATTGCTGTTCCAGGATCGCCGAACTTTGCAACGGGCGGTTAAACTCAATGCCCTGCGCAGCGGCCATCGCTTCGATTCCCACCACCACCGAGGTGTTGAAACACATATCCATGAGCCGACGGGCGCCAAAGGTGGCCATGGAAACATGATCCTCCTGATTAGCCGACGTCGGCAGGCTATCAACGCTGGCCGGATGCGCCAGGGATTTATTCTCGGACGCCAGCGCGGCCGCGGTAACCTGGGCAATCATAAAACCGGAGTTCACGCCGCCTTCCTGGATCAAAAACGGCGGCAAGCCTGATAAGCCGGTATCGAGCAATAACGACAGTCGACGCTCGGAAATAGCGCCGATTTCCGCCACCGCCAAGGCGATGATATCGGCGGCGAACGCCACTGGTTCCGCGTGGAAATTACCACCGGATATCACCTCGCCGCTATCAGTAAACACCAGCGGATTATCAGAAGCGGCATTCGCTTCGATACATAAGGTACGCGCCGCATAATTGAGATTATCAAGGCAGGCGCCCATTACCTGTGGTACGCAGCGAATTGAGTAAGGGTCCTGCACCCGGCCGCAATGAACATGGGACTCAAGGATCCGGCTGCCGGCCAACATCGCCGCCACCGATTGCGCCACGGCAATCTGGCCGATTTGACCGCGCGCATGATGAATGCGCGGGTCATAAGGTTTCGCCGAACCTTTGATGGCCTCCAGCGATAGCGCGCCGGCCACCAGCCCGGCGCCAAAACAACGCTCGGCGCCAAACAATCCCGCCAGCGCCAGCGCGGTGGAAACCTGGGTGCCGTTCAGCAAGGCCAGACCCTCTTTCGGCTCCAGTTCAAACGGCGTCAACCCAACCAGCGCCAATCCTTCGACGGCGCTCATCAACCGACCTTTTACCCGCACCTGCCCTTCGCCAATCAACATAAGCGACATATGCGCCAGCGGCGCCAGGTCGCCTGAGGCGCCTACCGAGCCTTTAGCCGGAATACAAGGCATGATGCCTGCGTTATATAAATCCAGCATCGCCCGCACCACCGCCAAACGGATGCCGGAATGGCCGCGCGCCAGACTAATCACTTTACAGGCCATCACCAACCGCACCACATTGTCTTCCAGCAGAGTGCCGGTGCCGACGCTGTGGGAAAGCACGAGGTTACGTTGTAACTCCGCCAGGCGTTTAACCGGAATGCGGGTATTCGCCAGTTTACCGAAACCGGTATTGATGCCATACACCACTTCGCCGGTGGCCAGAATATCCGCTATAGTGCGTTGCGCGCGTTCGATAACTTCACACGCGGCGGCATCCAGGGATAACGCAAGCTCACCCTGGTAGATGGCCCTTAATGTCGCCAGATCCACTTCACCCGGCGCCAGCGTATAAGGGCGTAAAGATGTTAATGAAGATTGCATAATCTATTCCTGTCTATACAAGTAAAAACCCCAGCAAACCTGTCCGCTATTCCCAACAGTCCAACCCGATTATGACAAATTCCAGCAGCGTTTCTTTAGCGCTCCGTCGCTTTATCAGACATGCCCTGAAGTAATTCGCCGCGTATTTCCTCGGTCACCCGCGCCTTAAGCGTCATGAACTCCGGCGTCGTCTTTAACGTGTAATCCCGGGGATGAGGAAAGCCGACCGCCAGCTCGGTTTTGATTCTGCCCGGACGGGCGCTGAAAATAGCCACTCTGTTAGCCATAAAAATGGCTTCATCAATATCATGGGTGACAAATAAGACTGTCTTGCGCGATGATTCCCATATTCCCAGCAATAATTCCTGCATCAGCACCCTGGTTTGGTTATCCAACGCGCCAAAAGGCTCATCCATCAGCAATACTTTAGGGTCATTGGCCAAGGCGCGAGCTATAGCGGTACGTTGCTGCATACCGCCTGAAAGCTGCCGGGGGTAATGCTGTTCAAAGCCGCGCAGGCCGACCCGGGCGATGAAATAGTCACATCGTTCCTGCTGAATACGCTGATCAAGCCCCCGCTCCTGTAAGCCGAAACAGATATTCTGCTCAACCGTCAGCCAGGGGAACAACGTATAGCTCTGGAAAACCATCCCCCGATCGGCCCCCGGGCCGTCAATCAGATTGCCGTCCAGCCAGACTTCGCCGCCGCTGGGCTGATCCAGCCCGGCGATAATTCGCAGTAAGGTGGATTTACCGCAACCGGAAGGACCGAGTATGGTAATAAAGTCATTCTCCGCCACCTGATAATCAATGGGCAACAACGCTTGGGTCTGTTGCCCCTTCGGCCCGGTAAAGGTGCGGGAAACCTGACGAATGGCCAGTTTGCTGTATTTCATGGCGCCACGCTCCAGGCGAACAGCCGCCGGTTTACCGCTTTAAACAGCAAATCCGAGCATAAGCCGATACAGCCAATCACAATAATGCCGAAAATGATTTGCCCGGTATTGAGCAACGCCTGACTATCGATGATCATATGGCCGATACCGCTGGACGAGCCGATCAATTCGGCGACGATGACATAGGTCCAGGCCCAGCCCAGCACCAGCCGCAGCAATTCGGCGATTTCCGGCGCAGCCCCGGGTATCAGAACCCGCCGCACAATACTGCGGCTCGACGCCCCCAGGGTATATGCCGCTTCCACCAGGTCGCGCCGCGCCGCGCCGACCGTCACCGCGACCATCAATACGATTTGGAAAAAAGAACCTATGAAGATCACCAATATTTTTTGCATTTCGCCAATACCGGCCCATAAGATCAATAAGGGAATAAACGCCGAAGCGGGCAGATAACGGCAAAATGACACAAAAGGTTCGACAAAAGCCTCCACCACTTTATACGACCCCATCATGATACCCAGAGGGACGGCCAGCACCGCCGCCAGAATAAAACCGCCGAGAACTCGCATTACGGTCATGCCGATATCCAGGGAGAAATCATATTGGGTAAACAGCAAATATCCCTCGTGCACCATGGTGACCGGGTCGGCCAGAAATGTCGGCGAAACCCAGTCGCCAAAGGTGGCCAGCGCCCAAAAGGCAAAAAACAGCACAAAAAAACCGATGCCCAGCAGCCAGCGCTGACCGGCGGAAACCGGCCGCAACGGCGCCAGCAGGGGATTATGCCGCACCGTTCCGGCCGCCGGCAATGGCGCGGGCTCTTTTGACGCAAGCACGGAAACAGCCTTAATATCCGACATGGCGCGCCCCTTTATTGGTTAACATAACGGCCGTCATAGAGGGTGTCGATATCCGGTATTTTGCGGATAACTTTCATCTCAAGCAGCAACCGCGCCGCCTCATTGCTGAAGCTCTTAATTTTGCCGTTAAAGAATGTGCGGTTTTGATCGCGATCCTGCCAACGCAGGTAACTCGCCGATTCGGCGAACTCCTTACCGGACGATTTCACCGCCGCGCCCATGATCGCATTGGATTTATCCGGCTGCTGTTTGATCATGTCCAACGCGGCGAAATAGCTGTCCACCAACGCTTTGGCGGCCTGCGGATTCTTCTTGAGAAATGCCGGAGTGCAGCCCAGCGTATCCATGACCATCGGGTAATCGAGGGTGGTGGCGAGGATCTTGCCCTTGGCCGGGTTCTGGCGTACGGAAGAAAGATAAGGCTCGTAGGTCATCGCCGCATCGTTGCTGCCTGAAATAAAGGACTGGGCCGCCTCTTGCGGCGACAAGGTGGTTAATTTGACATCTTTCAGGCTCATGCCATTTTTGTCCAGCATCCAGGCCAGGGCGAAATAAGACGAGGTGCCAGGAGCGTCGACGCTGATGGTTTTTCCTTTCAGGTCATTGATGCTATTGATATTATTGCGCGCTACCAGACCATCGGCGCCATAAGACTTATCAAGTTGCACAATCTGGATGATAGGTACGCCATTGGCATTCCAGGAGATGTAGGTTTCCACTGTCGTGCCGGCGCATTGAATAGCGCCGGAAGCGATGGCCAGATGGCGATCTTTCTGCGGGATCATTTTTATCGAAACATCAAGGCCATGTTGTTTGAAAATTCCCGCCTGCTCCGCCAAAGTCAGCGGCGCGAACCCGGTCCAGCCGGATATGCCGATGGCTACCGGAGTATTAGCTGCCATGACCGGAGCGCTCAACAAGAGGCCAACAGCCAGGGTAAGCGGACAAACGACACTGACAAATTTTTTTCTGGCACCAACATTGCGCATATGCCACTCCTGAGTTAAACGACGGCCATGATGACCGGCGAAAAGAAACGCGTGCGTTCTGTATAAGCTTGTCTATACAACAACGAATGCACTACTCAAGCAAAGCTTGTGCCAATTTATGATTATCATGCGGGCCTTGCCGGCCTTGCCCCAGCGGTGATCACTGTTTTACACCGATGCTCCCCAGCGCAGGCGAAGCCGCTTTTACCCGACGATTGACCCATCATGGCGCGTATTGCACTAAAATCATGCTTAGCGCCGTCCGCGTTAGCCGTTAGCGGGCAACAATATCGGCCCATAAGGCCAGGCAGTCTGTACCCTGCGGCGCCAAACGCCGTGACGACGATAAATCATGCCACCACACCCCTTCGCATTCTGTCAGCAACGGGCAATTATCGTCGTTCATCAGCCAATGGCCGGCCATAACATAGACCACGCCGCTGTGTCCGGCCGGCAAATGGAATTCGGATTGCTGCGAAGCAGCCGTGGCGCGCCAATCCCGGCGACGGGTCATGATATTGAAATCACGGCTGACGCCGCCAGCCAACCGGGCGGTTATCGGCTGCTCGCCGGCGAAGGCAAAAGGCGCGCCTGGGCAGGTCAGCGGGTGATTTATGGCCGGCGGACCTTGCAGCGTCACGCCATCTCCTTCCAGCAGGGTAATAATGCGATCGATACCGGGGAAAGCGGAAAAATCGCCGTCGCGATCAATGGACGCAATGCTGGCGCGCCAGGCAAAATCATCAGTGGCGGTTGACCGTGCGCCTGCCGATACCGGCCCGGGATCAGACAAAGGCCAACTGATGATTTGCCGGGTTTCACCGCCGCCGTTGCGCCAACGGCTGACCGTAAGCGTCGCCAAAGAAAACCGGACCGGCTGGTTCATAACGCCCCCTGCCCCAAATCGCGCAATACGCTGGCAAAAGCCTGGGCGCTCTGTTGCTCCAAGGGATGATGCCCTTCGTTGATCAGCAACTGACCGGCGACATATACCGCCCGAATCTGGTGCGGTCCGCCGGCGAACAACCACCGATTGAGCAGCGTAGCGTCCGCCGCGGTCTGGATATAAGGGTCGCGTTCGTCCAACACCAGCCAGTCGGCGCGATAGCCCGGCGCAAGCTGGCCGAGCGGCACGCCGCAGGCCTGTGCGCCGCCTTGTAAAGCGTCGAGATAAAGTTTGTCTCCCACAGCGGTGCGCGCCGCATCAGTGATACGGTTGCGGCGGCGATCGCGCAGCCGTTGCCCATACTCAAGCCAGCGCAACTCTTCAACCACGTTCAGCGAAACATGGCTGTCCGAACCAATGCCCCAGCGCCCGTTATGCGAGAGATAGTCCGTGGCCGCGAAAATTCCATCGCCAAGATTCGCTTCGGTGGTGGGACATAACCCGGCTACCGCGCCGCTACTCGCCAGGCTGGCAATCTCAGCCCCATCGAGATGGGTGGCGTGAATCAGACACCAGCGCCGGTCCACCGCGAAATGATCGAGCAACCATTGCACAGGGCGCAGCCCCGACCAGTGCACGCAGTCCGCGACTTCCTTTTCCTGCTCCGCCACATGGATATGCACCGGTAACCAGGCCGCCGACGCTTGCAAAACCTCGGCGATTTGCTGCTGATCAACTGCCCGCAGCGAATGAAAACACAGGCCGAGATTTTGCCGTTCAACCCCGGCCATATGCTTGAGCAGCAGTTGCTGCTGAACAAGATAGCCATCGGTCTGCTGGATAAAACGGCGCTGACCGTCCTGAGCAGGTAAGGCGCCAAAGCCGCTGTAGCTATAGAGCGTCGGCAACAGGGTCAGGCCGATACCGCTCTCCTGCGCGGCAAGACTTATCTGCAACGCCATTTCGGCCGGATGATCATAAGGCCGGCCGGCGGGATCATGGTGCAGATAATGGAACTCGGCCACCTGGGTATACCCGCCCTTTAGCATTTCGATATACAGTTGGCGGGCGATAATCCTCACCTGATCCGGCGTCAGCCGCCGCACCATGCGATACATGACCTCGCGCCAGGTCCAGAAACTATCCGACGAACCGCTGACCACTTCGGTCAAACCGGCCATGGCCCGCTGAAAAGCATGCGAATGCAGATTGGGCATCGACGGCAGCGCCGGACCGGCCAGTTGGACGGCGCCAGCGGGCGAAGCCTCGGTTTCGACTTGGGTAATGATGCCTTGCTGGTCGACAACCAACCGGACATTATGGCTCCAGCCTTGCGCCAACAGCGCTCGGGCGGCAAAAAAAACAGGCATGGCGGTTCCCGGTTCAGATTGAAGAGCGATTTATCAAAGACCGCAACCATCAAAGAATGATGTTCTTGATAGTGTTAGCCAGAGGAAATGCTTATCCACTTGTATATACATATACATACGCTGAATTCAACAGTAAACTATTTTATCAAGATCCCTGCTTGCCGAGGTTAAAAAGTGGCTGAAATGCAGACCGCAGCGCAATTGTCCGCCATCATGAGCGATACGCCCGCGCCGATTTATCAGCGGGTCAAGCAAGCGATCATCCAGCAAATACGCTCCGGCGTCTGGACGGTCCATCAGCGTATCCCGTCGGAGAGCGAACTGGTGGCCGAATTGAGCGTCAGCCGAATGACGATTAACCGGGCGCTTCGGGAATTGACCGCCGAGGGTTATCTGGTGCGGATGCAAGGCGTCGGCACCTTTGTCGCCGAGCCCAAACCGCAAACCGCCCTGTTGGAAGTGCGTAATATCGCCGATGAGATCGCCGCGCGCGGCCATCGCCACAGCAGCCGTTTACTGACGCTGGAAGCGCGCAATGGCACCACCGAGGAGGCGCTGAGTCTGAGTATCGCGCCTGGCCAGCAATTATTTCATTCCATGATTGTCCATTACGAAAACGATATTGCCGTGCAACTGGAAGATCGGTGCGTCAATCCCCTTACCGCGCCGGATTATCTACAACAGGATTTCACCCGCGTCACGCCCTATTATTACTTGACGCAAGCCGCGCCGCTCACGGCCGGCGAGCATCGGGTGGAAGCCGTGTGCGCCAGCGGCCGTGAACGGGAGCTGCTGCAACTGGCGGAAAATGAGCCTTGCCTGCTCATTCACCGGCGTACCTGGTTTGGCAAACTGGTGGTCACTTCAGCCCGACTGCTTTATCCCGGGTCGCGTTATCAACTTTTTGGCCGTTTTATTGCTTAATACGTTAACCGTCATCTGGAGAACCGGTTATGCCTGCGACAACATCCTTTGACAGTATCTGGCTCGGCGCCAAGCTGGCGACCTTACGCGAGGGCCATTACAGCATCATTGAAGATGGCGCCATTGCCGTCAGCCAGGGACGGATAGCCTGGGTCGGTACGCGCGAGGATCTACCGGCGGCGCCCGGCGCGCTAAGGCATGAGTTCGCCGGGGGTTTGATCACCCCGGGCTTAATCGATTGTCATACCCATCTGATTTTCGGCGGCAATCGCGGTCAGGAATTTGAACAGCGGCTTAACGGCATGAGTTATGCCGAGATCGCCGCGGCCGGCGGCGGTATTCTGTCCACTGTCATGGCGACGCGCGACGCCGACGAGGAAAGCTTGCTGGCCACGGCGGAAAGTCGTCTGGCGACGCTGATGGCCGAGGGCGTCACGTGTATCGAAATCAAGTCCGGTTACGGCCTGACGCTGGCAAGCGAATTGAAAATGTTGCGGGTGGCGCGACGACTGGCGCAAAAACACCCTATTGAAGTGAAAACCACTCTGCTGGCCGCCCATGCGCTGCCGCCGGAGTACCGGGACCGGTCCGATGAATATATCGATTTGATTTGCCTGCACTGGATCCCCGCGGTGGCGAATGAGGGTCTGGCGGATGCGGTAGATGGTTTTTGCGAGCATCTGGCGTTTTCCCCGCCACAGATTGAACGGATTTTTGCCGCCGCGAAACAGGCGGGTTTACCCGTGAAACTGCATGCGGAACAGTTGTCGAGCCTGGGCGGCAGTTCGCTGGCGGCGCGCTGGCGAGCCTTGTCGGCCGATCATCTGGAATACGCCACCGACGCCGACGCCCGCGCCATGGGACAATCGGGCACGGTGGCGGTATTACTGCCCGGGGCCTGTTATACCTTGCGTCAAACACAACTGCCGCCGGTGGCGCTTTTTCGCCGCCACGGCGTGCCGATGGCGCTGGCCAGCGATCTCAATCCGGGCACTTCGCCCGTTTGTTCGTTGCGTTTGATGATGAATATGGCCTGTACCCTGTTTCGCCTGACGCCGGAAGAGGCGCTGGCCGGCGTCACGCTCAATGCCGCCCGCGCGCTCGGTCTGTCGGCGACGCAGGGTTCGCTGGAAACGGGCAAAATGGCCGACTTCGTGCACTGGCCGGTGGAACATCCGGCCGAACTGGCTTATTGGCTGGGCGGACAACTGTCCGGCACCGTGGTCTATCGCGGTGAGCGACGCGGATAGCCGCAATGGATGTTGAATTGATGACAAGGTCTTATCAGGAGGACTTAGGCATGAAAATTCTCGAACCTTTTAGTTATGAATCCGGGACAATACCGCTACTCGTCAGTATCCCGCATGCCGGCACCCGGCTGACGCCCGCGGTGGAACTCGGTCTTAGCGAGGCGGCCCGTCCCTTGCCGGACACCGACTGGCATATTCCCCTGTTGTACGATTTCGCCCGTGCCATAGGCGCGCATCGGTTGATCGGCAATTATTCACGGATGGTAATCGACCTGAACCGGCCGGCGGATGATCAACCGCTGTATGACACCGCCACCACCGGCCTCTATCCCGAAACGCTATTTAACGGCACGCCCGCTTTCACCAACGGGAAAATGCCGTCCCCGGCGGAACGGCAACATTACCTGGAGGAAATCTGGCACCCTTATCACCGCAAAATTCAGGCTTGCCTAAGCGAAATCAAAGCGCGCCATGGTTATGCGCTGCTGTTTGACGCGCATTCCATCGCCTCGGTAATTCCCCGGTTGTTTGACGGGACTCTGCCGGATCTGAATTTCGGCACGAATCAGGGTCTCAGTTGCGCGCCCTCGCTGGAAGAACGTCTAGCGGATTTCTGCCGGCGGCAACCGTATCGTTATGTGATTAACGGCCGGTTTAAAGGGGGCTATATCACGCGGGCTTACGGTCAGCCGCATGCGCGGCAACATGCGATTCAGTTGGAACTGGCGCAATGCAATTATATGCAGGAGCATTTGCCCTTCGATTATCTGCCTGAACGGGCCGCCGCATTGCAGCAGGTGCTTGAACCGTTACTAAAGACCTTACTGGATTGGGGCAAACAACAAGCCTGACCTAATATGACGGATTTGGTGCTGGTCATCCACGGTCCCACCAGCCTGATATGGGTTTATGGATAGCTGTCTGCTTCGAAACTCACACGTTGAAACCGACAGCAATTTGTTCAAATCTCAGCGATATTATCGTGTAACCGATCGGCCAACCGGTTCTTTTCCTCGCTGCGGAGTTGCCATGAGTGCCGCTAGCGTCAATCCTCCGGCGCGAAACAACTCTCTTGCTCATGGCAGTCCTGGCAACTGGGCGAACGGCAAATAATATCGCCGACGTCGGCCAGACATAACTGACGATAAAAGAATTTTTTCCAGCGCATATTGTGCTGGTTCATGCGTACCAGTTCCGGGAAACAGTCCTGCATCAATTCCCGCAGTTCCTCCCGTGACGACAAACCCAAATCCTGCCATAAATGCCCATAGCCCAGGGCGGCGATGGCAATCAACTGATGCAACGGCGTTCCACGCGGCACCAGATATTGCCGCAACCATTCGCTTAGGCCTTGTTGCTCCTTCTGACGCGATTGGTGCAGCAAACCGATTAACTCATCCTGACGTTGCAGCTGCTCGGGCCTGGCAGCGGGTTCCAGCAATACTCTGCGCAACAACTGGCGGTATGCGCCGCCGGACAATCCCATGTCCGCCGGGAAATGCGCCCGGCCTTTGAGATGATTAATCATGAGACGCCGCAACCAAATTTCCGCCGGCGCATTCAAGAGATCACTAGTCGGTCGTTGCACCATCAGGCGGCCCCCTGCCGGGTTTCCCCGGCCTTTGGCGCCAGGCGACGCTGTTGCCACCATTGCTCAACCACTTCGCTCACGGATTGCCAGGCTCCCGACACGCAAGGCTCGATCCCCGCCTGTTCCAGCCGTTTCCATGGCCCCATGCCTATGCGAGCGCAGAATACCGCCGCCGTATCGGCCAACAGCGCGACCACCGCATCGAGGCGCAGCTCATGCTGCCGCGCCTCATCGTCACACTCCGTTTTTTCAACACAAAAGCGCGGAGTAAAACGTTCACCCACAAGCGTAACGCCGGCTGCCGACACGCTGTAAATCTTGAATCGTTCCACATGACCAAAATGCTGGTCAATCAATACGCCTTCTTTAGTGGCGACCGCCACCAAAGATGCCTCGTCGGACTCCGATTCACCCTGCGTGGCGATACCGGCCTGAATCTGGGTTCGTTGATACATCACAGGCAAATAGGGCGCGGCGATTTCCGGGATGGCCGACAGTGGAAAGCTTTGGCTGCGGTCTTCGCCCAGCATACCGATGGCATCCGCCCGGCATTGCTGACAATGGGCCATTTGCGGCATTGACTTGCCGCAGCCACGACGCACTTCGGCGATTTCCTTTAACGTCGGTTCCCGTTGTCCCCGCAGACCGAAAACGGTGCCATGCTCGGGCCGGGAAATAAGGGGCATCACATTATGCAACATTGCACCCCATTCCCGCGCTTTTTCACTCACTGCCGCCAGATGGTGGTCATTGATGCCCGGAATCAGCACCGAATTGATTTTCACCATGATGCCGCGGGCGGTAAGTTGACGGATTCCCGCCTGCTGGCGCTCCAGCAACAGCATGGCCGCTTCCCGTCCCTCCAGACGTTCGCCGTCAAACCACAGCCAGGGATAAATTTGCGTAGCAATATCAATATCCAGGGCGTTAACGGTCACCGTGACATGATCGACACCCACGTCCACCAACCGGTCCACCACTTCCGGCAACGCCAGGCCATTGGTGGAAAGGCAGAGCTTAATATCCGGCAATGCCTCACGCAGTCCCTCGAGGGTATTGAAAGTCCGGGCGATATTGGCCAACGGATCGCCCGGGCCGGCAATACCGATGACCGACAGTTGCGGTATGGCTGCCGCCACATGACGCGCTTTGGCAATGGCTTCAGCCGGGGACAGGACTTCGGAAACCACGCCGGGGCGTGATTCATTGCTGCAATCGAATTTACGATTGCAATAATGGCATTGCAGGTTACAGGCAGGAGCGACTGCCAGGTGCATCCGCGCATATTGATGATGCCCCGAACGCGAATAGCAAGGATGCTGCGCCACTTTATCCGACTGTAGCGGCGTTAATTCCGCGCCAGCGCCAGTACCGCAGCCCTGATTTGAAGAAGAATGACAGGAAGCCATGTAAACCGCCTTAAGCATAACGACCGATGGCGAAAGTATTGCAAGCCGCATGCCTGGGACCGGTGGTTTAAGACTCCTTATTTTTCATAATGTTAAATCAACAACCCCGCATCAGGCTGTGTGCCCTTTGGCATGCTGGCATAACATTGTCTTAAACCCGACAATGCCAAACACTAGCGGCGTTCGGCAATTCGCCTATACAGAATAAAGCCATTGTCGTCGGCCGGGCGGTTCCCCCGCCAAATTTCACGCCAGCCGGCGGGCGGATATTTTTGCGGGTCCCGCCGGTCATCCTGCACCAAAAACAGATCACAGCCGACCGAAGCCGGATTGATGGTGCGGCCATCGCCTTCACCGGACCAGCCGGCATAAATCCGATGACCGGCGCGGCCGGTCACATAATGCAGCAAACCGAGTTCCGATTCGCCAAGGCCGTCGGTGGCCAGGCAATTGCCCTGCTGAACCAGCGGCGCCAAACCCGCAAAGGTGCTTTGATAACTGCGTGCCGCGTCAAACCAGGGCATCAGCAATAAAAACGCGCTACACCACACCGTCGCCAAACCACAGGACCAGGTTAGCAATACGCCGCCCGCCCCCCGAATCCGGACAGCTCGCCACCACAACACAAGCAACACCATCGTGATGAGCAGTCTGCCGCCGGAAGCGGGCAAGTCGAACGGCACCGGAAAATAGCTGGCCGCCCGCGGCCAGATCCACTGTAAAACCACGGGTTCGCCAACATGGCACAACGTCGCCCACGTCATGAGCACCAACAGCAACAGCACGGCAAAAAAACTATTCAGCACCCGCCGGCCAAAACTTCCCAGCCGGTCGAACAAGGCGGTGGCCGGCAATGCCGCAAGAACCATGGCGGGATAAAGCGGCAGCAAATAGATATCGCGCATGGCGGCGGAGGACACCAGCGCCAATAAGCCCACCAGCAAGAAAATCAGCACTGCCGCATAACCCGGATAACGGCGCGGCAGCACGGACCAGTACCGCCATTGCGGCCGCCATTTCAACCGTAGCAAACTCGCCAGCAACAACCATGACATTGGCGCGCCGCCCGTTATTACCGCCAACAAACGATCGCCAAGGGGATTATCATGGCCACCCAATGTGGTGGAACCGGCAAACCGGCCAATATTATTGACCCAGAACCACTGGTCAAACAGGCCCGGCGCATGGAAATACAACGCGAGCGGCCAAGGCAGGAGAAACGGCAAGGCGGCCAGCAGCGCGGCCAGGGAAAAGGTCAGCCCGGCTTCGCGCCGGAACGCGGTTAACATCATCAGGCAGAGGAGCCAGGTCAAGCCCGCTATACCGACCACCAGCAAGCCCTTGGATAAAAAAGCCATCCCTGTGCCCACGCCAAACAGCAGACCGGTCATCAGAGGACTTGTCTTACCCGGCGCAAACCGCTCATAAAGTAACGGACGCGCGTCGCGCAAAGCCGGTTCGCTCTGGCGCGCGGCGGCCACCGCCAGAGCGGACATGGCCAGCGAAGCGCCGGCAAGCTGGCCCAGATCGGCGGTGAATTTGTGCACATGTTCGGCCAAGCCCACCGTACCCACCAGCAGCGCCAGGGCGCTAAGCCGCCAGTTTGGCAATGAAGGGCCATCACTCGTCGAACCGCGGCGGCGGTGAAAACGTTCGCCATACAACCCATCCGCCGCCCATAACAGCGAACTTGCCGTTATGGCGATACACAGCACCACCGCCAGCCTGGATGACTCATAAGGGACCATGTCCGGCAGCGCTTTGGCGAACAGCGCGCCCAGCCAAAACATCAATGGCGGTTTTTCCAGAAAAGGATCGCCGCCCACATAGGGCACCAGCCATTGCCCCCGGCTTAACATGTTCCATACGATGCCAAAGGAATAAGGCTCGTCCGCTTTCCAGGGGAAACGGCCGAAGACGCCAATCAGAAAATAGGCTGCGAATAACAGATAAGCGGCCACACGTGCAAAAACATATCTCAATTCATTGTTACTCGGCAAAATTATCGGGTTGATTCTCCTTCGCTGTTATGATGCGTCACGATAAGTAAACCCAAAGTCATCGGATCTGAAATATCCTGCGGGCACTGATTTACCTGGCGATACGCCGAAGAATGCTTTAGCACAATACTGTGTGGGGAGGGAGTGCGATGATGGTTTACGCCAACCGCTCGGCTTATCTAAAGGCGCCCCGAAGCCGGGGCGCGATGTGATGGGTTACAACCGATGCATATTGATATTAAGTATTTGAATACGATACGCCACCTGACGCGGCGTCATGCCCAGCAGACGCGCGGCTTTGGCCTGCACCCAACCGGTTTTTTCCAATGCGGCAATCAAGCGTTGCCGATCATCGGTATCATTATCGCCCGACGTTTCCGGGTATTGCTGCTGCGTTAGCGCGCGCGGCATGGCCGGGGCCATCAGCGCTGTGGACTCGTTGTGGTTGAACAAGATGATATCGCGATCGATAACCCCTTCTTCCGACATGACCGACGCCCGTTCCAGGCAATTTTCCAATTCACGCACATTGCCCGGCCAGCTGTAACTGACCAACAGACGCAGCGCTCCGTCGCTGATGCGCAATTCCCGCCCCTGTTTCGCCGACAATTTGGCGATCAGAAACTGCGCCAGTTCGACGATATCCTCTTGCCGTTCACGTAAGGGCGGCAAATTGATTGGCATCACATTCAGGCGATAGTAGAGATCTTCGCGGAAATTTCCCGCCCGGACTTCTTCTTCCAGATTACGGTTGGTGGCGGCGATGATGCGGACATCCACCTTGATTGTGGTATCGCCGCCGACGCGTTCCATCTCGCCCTCTTGCAGAATACGCAATAATTTCGCCTGGAACGAGGCGCTGCTTTCACCTATCTCATCAAGAAACAGGGTGCCGCCGTCCGCCAGTTCAAAGCGGCCTTTACGTTGGCGCACCGCGCCGGTAAAAGCACCCTTCTCATGACCGAACAATTCGCTTTCCAGTAGCGTGTCCGGCAACGCGGCGCAATTGAATTTGACAAAAGGCTCCAGCGTGCGCGGCGAATTATAATGTATGGCGTTGGCGATAAGTTCTTTACCGGTGCCGCTTTCCCCACGCACCAGCACGGTGGTGTCCCATTTGGCGACCTGGCGGATAACATCGAAAATTTGCCGCATCGACTGGCTTTTCCCAACCATATTGTCAAAGCCGTATTGATGTTTGACCTTGCGGCGCAAGGTATCGCGTTCCTGGCGCAGCGCTTCGGTCTCCACGCTCATGTGTCCCACCAGACGCACCGTCTGACAGATCAGATTGGCGACCATTTCCAGAAAACGGGTACTGGCCGGCAGACGATCCTCATGCAATTCCATGGGTTGGGCCGCCAGCACGCCCAGGGGCATACCGTCCGGGCCGGGAATCGGCACACAGATAAAGGGCAAGTTGTAATCATAAATATTCAATCGATCGAGAAAACGCGGATCGTCTGAAACCCGAGGCAATACCAGTGACCGCTGTTGGCTCATCACCGTACCCAGTATGCCTTCGCCCAGGCGATAGCGGACATTTTTGAATCCTTTCACCACTTCGGTATCGGCGCCGTACAGCGCTTCGATAAACAGGGCGCTGCGGGTTTTGTCAAACAGACAGACCATGCCGTATTGCATATAGGCGTGTTCATACAACGCTTGAATCATGGACTCCAGCGTTTGTCCCATGTCCAGGGACCGGCTGAGCGCCACACTGATTTTATGCAGTGCGGTGAACTGCTGGGACAGGTCAAAACGCCGTGAAACGTGATCGGAGGTGGGGAGATGATTCATTATGATTCTCCTGTAATGACCGGATGCCTGAACAAATCGGCAGGCAAAGGCAGACGCAATACGACGCGAGTTCCCCCCTCAGCCTGGGTATGGATATCTATCATGCCCTGATGATGGCCAATCAGGGTCTGTATCAAACGCAACTCCATGCCGTGCCCCGGCGTGGTGAAAGTGAGCGGCTGAGCCGTGTCGTGCACCGGGTGCAGCGACAGGTTATCTTGCAAGGCGAAATAAAAAGCCTTGTCCCGGGCATAAGCGCTGATGGCGATAATCAAAGGCGTGGATGGCCGTTCGCCGGCCAGAGTCAGACAACGATCAAGCCACAGGCTTAACGAAGCCAGGATCTGATGGCGCTGCCCCCAGCCCAACAGCACCTCGGGCTGACATTGCCAATGCAGTTCGCCGATAACCCTGATTCGCGGCAAATAGAGTTCGGCCAAATCCCGCAGCATATCGCCCACCGACCAGAATTCGCTCTCTTCCTGCGTAAGCGTAGGCCGGCATGCCTGCAAACGCGCCAATGCCTGCTGACCTTCCTGCCAGGCGGCGTCCAACCCAGGATGGCTGTCATCCTGCGGGTTAAGCCGGCGGGCGGCGGCCAGCATATTGAGTGGACCGCTTAGCTGAACCATGGCCGCATCCAGGGATTCGCGGATCGCGGCCAGTAATTTGCCGGTGGCCAGCTTGTGTTTAAGTTGCTCCAGCCGATGCTGCGCACGCTGTCGCTGTCGTTCGCTGTCGTCTATCAGGGTAATCAATGTGCGAGGCGGCGCGGCTTCGGTAAAAAAACGGCCGACCTCTTCATTGACTTCCGACAGCGGCCAAATATTGAGGCCGAAGGTTCGGGTCGCGCCATTGCTCGTCAACGTCACCCGCGCCCCGGCGGTCAATTGGTTTTTATTGGCCGGATAACCGAGCTTGGCCAACAACTCGCCACCGCCGCAGTCGGCGCACAAGGTTTTATAGGCCAGATTATCCATCACGATCCGGTCGTGCTCATCCAATACGATAACCGGGGCGGGTACATTATTAAGTACCGCGGCGATCAGCGACATTTGGTTACGTAGGCGTTGCATCAGGGCGTAACTGTCGCTGATATCTTTGTGCATGCCGAGATAATGCTCGATCTGTCCATCCGCGCCGAAGATCGGCGAAATACTGACCTCCGCCAAATAAAGGGAGCCGTCTTTGCGTCGGTTGATTATCTGTCCGACCCAGGCCAGTCCCTGGGTGATGGCATTCCACATTTCACGGTAGTGTTTATCTGGCGTCTGGCGGCTGGCCAGAATATTGTGTTTTACCCCGGCCAGCTCTTGTTCGCTGTAACCGGTTAGCTGGCGAAAAGCCCGGTTGGTGTAAACAATCATGGCCTTGGGGTCGGTAATGGAAATAGCCACCGATGACTGCTCGACCGCGGTATAAAACAGACCCGGGCGCAGTGTCGACGAGGTCGGCGTATACGCGACATCTTCCACCAGTGACGTGCCATCAAATAAAGGTAGACGCATAACAGCTCCTGCGAAATCGGGTAAGAACCTGCTGTGCGATTCACGACAATTTGTCGGTTATGCCGACAGGCAGTCATGAAACGCCATTGACCCTAAAAATTGTGCAAGTTTGAGACCTATCGTCAAATTACCGTCATAAACTTTGATCTGAAGGGGGGTTTTTGACCGATTTATCGTCTTATTACCGGTATCCGACCTTTCCCTCAGCATAAAAATCCTTCCCGCGCGCCATCATGAAGCACATTTTTGCACAATGAATGAACATTTATCGTGCAATGAGATGTGGCACAGCTTTCGCAATATCCTCATCAATAAGTAAGCATCTGGCTGTCGGGGAAAGGAATGAAAGAGATATTGCTGATTGTGCTGGCCAATGGGCTGGTAAATAACATCGTGCTATCGCGCTTTCTTGGCTTGTGCTCATTTATGGGCGTCACCAATAAAGTGGATTCGGCACTGGGGATGTCGATGGCGACCACCTTTGTCATCACGCTTTCCGCCGGTCTGGGATGGATGATTTATCACTGGATCCTGGTGCCGTTGGGTATGGAGTACCTGCGATTATTGTCGCTGATTTTAGTGATTGCGTCGTTGGTGCAATTGCTGGAACTTTTTTTGGCCAAACAAAGTCCGGCCCTTTATCGCACCCTGGGTATTTTCCTGCCGCTTATCACCACCAACTGTGCGGTGCTGGGCGTGGCGTTGCTGGTGCTGGACGACAAACTGAATTTTCTTGAAAGCGTGGTGTTCGGCTTTAGCTCATCGCTGGGCTATTCCCTGGTGATGGTGATTTTTTCCGGCTTGCGGGAACGTCAGGCCAACGCCGCTTCACCGCTGTTGTTTCGCGGCGCGCCAATCAATTTCATTACTGCGGGTATTCTGGCGCTGGCCTTCACGGGCTTCGCCGGGCTGGCGGGATAAGGGAGACGACAATGAATGCCATTCTACCGGTACTGGCGGTGCCCGCCATCGGCATGATCATCGGCTATTTGCTGGGCTATGCCGCCATTTATTTCAAAGTGGAAAAAGATCCGCGTATCGAAGCCGT
>Ga0224527_1000008_pt1 | contig 165540 bp, 149 predicted proteins | sample CBST0metaG_FD_179882 | JGI IMG/M metagenome (GOLD analysis project Ga0224527, IMG submission 179882) | Peat soil microbial communities from Stordalen Mire, Sweden - C.B.S.T0 | ecosystem: Environmental > Terrestrial > Soil > Wetlands > Peat | place: Sweden: Norrbotten County, Stordalen Mire...
GATTAGGTGTAAAGGGGATCCAGAAGTTATCGTTGATCATCTCTTGCTGAGGCGTTGTCATACTTTTCGTTATCCAAAAGAGAGTTTATCTTGTCGCCCGCGACGGGGTAATGAATCTTGAGCGGCGCAACAGCGTTGGCCGTCGTTTCATCTTAAGCCGGCGGGCCGTAGCGTGGCCCGCAGCGTCGGCGGGCCAATGACGTTGCCCGGTCGATGTCCTCTGCCGTCAGACGGGCTTCGCCAAGGGGATAATCCCGTCCCAACAGCCGGTATTTGTCGCTGCCTAGCCGGTGATAAGGCAGAATTTCATACGTGACGTCCAGCGGCAGGATGAAATCGAGAATCGAATCGATTTCGCTTTGGTTATGGTTAAAACCGGGAATCAAGGGGGTGCGAACATGAATGGGCAAGCGGGGGAATGCCTGGCGTAAACGGCGCAGATTGTCCAGAATCCTGCGATTGGAACGGCGGGTAAACTGACGGTGTTTGACATCGTCCAGGCTTTTGACATCGAAGTAGAGTCCGTCGCAATAACCGGCCAGCGCCGCCAATACCGGCCATGCGCCGTGGCCGCAGGTTTCCACCAGGGTATTGATATGCCGTTTTTTAGCTTCTTTCAGCAGCGACAACGCGAACCTCCCCTGCATCAGCGGTTCGCCGCCGCTGAGCGTCACGCCCCCTTGCGAACGCGCATAAAACAGGCTATCCGACTCGACAATATCCATAACCTGATCAGTGGTCATTCGGTTGCCGAAAGCGTGCAGGGCATGGGTAGGACAAGCGGCCGCGCACCGTTGGCATGGTTCGTTGACCCGCGGCGGATGATTGCCGCCGCCATAGGCCGGGCACCCTTTGTCCGCCAGTTGTACGCGGCCATCGGGGCCGAAATCCAGACTGTGGTCTGGACATGAATCGCTGCAAAAACCACAAGCCGCCCGGCCGAGGCATTTTTTACCGTCAAAGGCGATGTCAGGCGTTAATCTTTGCGATTCAGGATTGCTGCACCAATCGCAGCGTAACGGGCAGCCTTTCAGAAATACCAGCGTACGGATACCCGCGCCGTCATGCAGCGAGTAACGTTGAATGTTGAAGACCCAGCCGGCGTTCTCCTCGTTTATCGGCCAGGACGATGTACGGTCCAGACTAATGGTCGGGATATGCGGGCCAGGCGGCGGCCCGATGGCCGGCAGCGAATCGCCCGTTACCCTCGAAGGTATGTCGCCGGTCACCCTTGGCAGCGAATCGCCGTTCATAATCGGCTGTGTTCGGTTCTGGCGATTAAATCATCCTGCAGGTCCGGTGAAAGATCAGTGAAATAAGCGCTATAACCGGCAATTCTGACGATTAATCCGCGAAAACGTTCAGGATCGGCCTTGGCTGCCAGTAATGTTTCCCGATTGATCACATTAAACTGGATATGCCACAATTTCAGATCGCACCATACTTTGATTAAATCGCACAGCTTGCGGGTGCCGGATTCGCCAGCCAGCACCGATGGAGTGAATTTGACATTGAGCAGTCGGGCGGCGCGTTCTCGGAACTGATAGTTCTTGGTTTGGTAATTCGACATCAGTACGGCGGTGGGTCCCTGGGTATCGCAACCCTGGGATGCGGAAGATCCGTCCGATAACGGCGTGTAGGCTTTACGGCCATTGGGGGTGGCATGCACGACTTTGCCAAATGGCACGTGGGACGTGAAAGGCACCAGACGCAGATCCATATGGACCCCCAGGTCGCGAGAATATTGCCGGGTGAATTCCAGGCAGATTTTATCCAGCGTTTTACCGATATCATCGGCGTAGGGATCGTTATTGCCGTACTTCGGCGCATCGAGCAACAAGGCGCGGATGGCGGGGTGATGGTCAAAATCGGTGGCTAACGCTTCCAGCAACTGCCCCATGGAAATCCGTTTTTCTTCATAAACCCATTTTTTTATCGCCGCCAGCGAATCGATTACCGTGCCGTAACCCATGAATTCGAAATAGCCAAGATCAATGCCGCCTTCGATCACCGGCTGATGGATATCCTTGCAGGCGTTCATGGCCAGATCGTGCAAGGCCGATCCTAGTGGCCAGGCAAAATGCCGGGCGCGCGCATCGATAATGATTTTTTGCTGAATAAAAGCATGTTTCAGGAAGTTGAGATGCTGTTTGACATAAGCTTGCCAAAAGCTGTCCCAATCGGCGAAGGTATTTGCATCGCCGGTGGCCAGGCCGATCAGCTCATCGCCGTAACGCTTCATTCTGCCGTTATACAACGTCATTTCCACCGCCGCGGCAAAATTGATATAGGCGCACGGGCTGGTGTAAGTGTCTCGATTGGGCATACGGCATTCGGCACAGCCGGAGACCGCGTAATCATAAGCTTCGTTGAACCCGGCGCCTTTCGCCAACAGCAGCGGCACCACTTCTTCGTCGTTGATAAGTTTGGGAAAACCGGTGCCGTCTTTGATGGTTTCCGCTATGTCAAAGAGAAATCGCGCCGGCGTCCGGCTATGAATCCGAGCCGCCAGATCAGGATAGTGCAACGGAAATTCGCGCTTTGAACGCAGGAACAAATACGACAAGGCATTGGTGGCGTCCAGGCCCTCCGGCGTTTGGCCGCCGATGGTAACCGCTTCCCAGTGGGCGTAACCTTCATTGAACGCGCCGCCGGTGGGTGAGATATACAGATCGATAAATTGCGCCATCGATACCCACATACAGGCCAGCCACTCCAGCGCCTGCTCTTCGGTCAACACGCCGCTTTCCAGATCCCGCTGGTAATAGGGAAACAAGTATTGGTCCATGCGGCCATTGGAAATAATAGTGCCGGTTTTCTGCTCCATACGGGAAAACAGCTGGGTAAACCACTGCGCCTGCAGCGCATCGCGAAAGTCGCGGGCCGGGTGCTCGGGCACCCAGGCGCAGCGCTCGGCGATGGCCAGCAGTTCGGCGCGCCGGGTCGGATCGTGTTCCCTTGCCGCCAGAACTCGCGCCAGATCGGCGTGACGTCGGGCCCAGAGTATTACCGCATCCGCAGTGAGAATTATCGCCTCAAGAAATGGCGCTTTTTCCACATTGTCCACCGGATTGAACGGGTCCAGCGCCGCCAATCTGCGTTGGGCGTCTTCCTTGATGCCTTTGAAACCCAGCCGCAGGACCTTGTCATAATCATGCACCCACTGAATCGACGAACGAAACGATGAGGTTTCATTAACGATAAAGCGCGAGGTCATGGCATCGGCGGGATCATAAGTCAGGCGCAGGGTTTCCTCGGGCAGGGCGCGGGCAAAATCCTCATGGTAGGTTTTGCCTTGCCAGTAGGGAGAAATCACCTGTTTAATCACGGCGATGTCGTCCGCCTCGACGGTAAACGGCGATTCCATCCGTTCCGGCAACTGGCGCAGGGCCTGTTCTAGAAAGTCGCCGTCCAGTTCAGGATAAAGGATACCGTAGCGGCCGGGTTTGCCGGCGCGGCCGACCAGCAGCTGATCGGCGTCGATATACACCGTAATGTGTTGCGCGATATGGTACATGGCCTTGGCCCAGCGCAGGATCAGCAGTTCTCCTTCCGTTTCGCGCATGGATTCGGTGAAATAGCGGGCGCGTTCAACATCAATGCCCGGTTTTTGCCGCTGGATGCCGGCCAGAATACGATGGGTGCGATCCGCCGGTTGAGCGGCGTGTGCCTGGGGATGAAACAGCCGCGCTTCTTGCGGCGAGAGCACCAGTGCTTCCTGATTCACGTTATTGCCTGCCTTAAAGAGTTCAGTTAACGCCGGAACGCCGCGCGTCGTCAGACTGCGTCCCTTGAGTTTCACTGGAAAAAATGCGTTCCAATATCTGGCTTTCCAGCGACGCCAGCCGCGCCTGGCCCTGCTGACGCGGCCGTGGCAAGTCAATGGCGATATCCAGGCCGATGTGTCCCTGTTCCAGCAAGATGACCCGGTCGGCCAGGGTGACCGCTTCATGCACATCATGGGTCACCAGCAATAGGGTAAAACCCTGTTCTTGCCAGAGGGTTTCGATCAACCGCTGCATTTCGATGCGGGTGAGCGCATCCAGCGCGCCGAGCGGTTCATCCAGCAATAGCAGCCGCGGACGATGGATTAAGGCTCTGGCCAGCGCGACCCGTTGCTTCTGGCCGCCGGACAACGCCGCCGGCCATTCATCTGCCCGCCCGGCCAGTCCTACTGTTTCCAGCGCCGCCAGCGCCCGCTCGCGCCAACCTTTGCCCAACCCGAGACCGACATTGTTCAGCACTTTTTTCCAGGGCAATAACCTGGCGTCCTGAAACATCAGGCGCATCTCGCTCTGCCGGGTAGTCAACGGACTGTTGCCGGCGTTCAATTCGCCGCTATCGGCGCGTTCCAGACCGGCCAGCAAACGCAGCAGCGTGCTTTTGCCGCACCCGCTGCGCCCGACGATGGCCACGCACTGGCCTGCGGGGATGTTCAGGTCGATGTTATGGAGCACCTGACGGCCATGAAACGCCTTATCAAGCTGACGCACCGTCAGGGCAATGCCGCGATTCACCGGGTAAACATTGACGCTCATGCGCGTACTCCTGTTTTCTGGTAGGCCGGATGCCAGCGTAGCCAGACGCGTTCCAGGGTTCTGGCGGCGGTATCCGCCACTTTGCCGAGGATGGCGTATAAAATAATCGCCACCACCACCACATCGGTTTGCAAAAATTCACGGGCGTTCATCGCCAGATAACCGATACCGGAATTGGCGGAAATGGTTTCCGCCACGATCAGCGTCAGCCACATAAAACCCAGGGCAAAGCGCACGCCCACCAGGATTGACGGCAGCGCGCCGGGCAGAATCACCTGATAGAACAGCGAAAATCCCGACAAGCCGTAGTTGCGCGCCATTTCCACCAGACCATCGTCGACATTGCGCACGCCATGGTAGGTATTAAGATAGATAGGAAATAAGGTGCCGAGCGCCACCAGAAAAATCTTGGCCGATTCATCGATGCCGAACCACAAGATCACCAGCGGAATCAGCGCCAGATGAGGAATGTTGCGGATCATTTGCACGGTGCTGTCCAGCAATAACGCGCCCCAGCGCGACAGGCCGGTGATAAAGCCCAGCAACAAACCGATCGAACCGCCGATGGCGAACCCCACCGCGGCGCGCCAACTGCTGATCGCCAGGTGCTGCCATAATTCGCCGCTGTAGGCCAAGCGCCAGAACGCGATCAGAACAGCGCTTGGCGCCGGCAATATCCGGCTTGAAAGCCAACCGACGCTGACCGCCAACTGCCAGGACGCCATCAATAACACCGGTAATAACCAGGGCGCCAAACGTTCGGCCAACCCTGCAGTGATGTGTTTCATCCCATACTCCCCCTCGGCCGCGCTGTTAGCCGCTATAATGCGGGCGGCGTCCAGACGGCTTGTTTGACATTCAAGCGTTGCGGTATCAATTTCAGCGACGCAAAGGTATCGGCAATCTGTTGCTGGTTGGCGATAACCTCAGGCGCAATAAACGCCGCTTGATAATTTTGCCGTTCCACCGCGATACGCGTGATATCCTCCGGCAGGCCGAGCAACGGGGCGACCAGTTGGGTTACCGCTTGAGGGTCGTCGGTGGCTTTTTTATCCACCAGACGTATCTGGCCGATAAGCGTCGTGATCACCTGCGGATGACGCTTGGCGAAATCGCTGGTGGCCAGGTAGAACTCGTAGTTGGCGACAATACCCTTGCCGTCGCGCAATGTGCGTGCCTGTAACTGTTGTTGGGCGGCGGCGTCGAAGGGGTCCCAAATCACCCAGGCGTCTACATTGCCGCTGACGAAAGCCGCCCGCGCGTCGGCCGGCGAAAGATAAACCGGGATAATGTCGCTATAGGCAAGGCCCGCTTCCTGTAAGGCCTGCACCAATAAATAATGCACATTTGAACCTTTATTTAGCGCAACCTTTTTGCCTTTTAAAGCCGCCACCGTCCGCAAGGGCGAATCTTTCGGCACCAATATGGCTTCGGCGGTCGGCGAGGCCGGCTCATTGGCTACATACACCAGCTTGGCGCCTGCGGCCTGGGCGAATACCGGCGGTGTTTCGCCGGTGTAGCCGAAATCGATTGCGCCGACATTTAAGCCTTCCAGCAATTGCGGCCCGCCGGGAAATTCGGTCCATTTTACGTTGACCCCTTGTGCAGCCAGACTTTTTTCCAGTGATCCTTCGCCTTTAAGTAAAACCAGCGTGGTAGCGGATTTCTGATAACCGATACGCAGCGTATCGGCACCGTAAGCGCCAACCGAAATAGCCAGCGAAAACGCCATAGAGAGCATTAAGGCAACACCACCGCGATGAGTCATTATTTATCCCGTGAATTCCCTGACTGAAGCTAAGGAATAAATCCTAACAGCCATCCAATTTGTTCAATAAATGTTATTTTTAACTTTAGATAGATGATTATTGGATTTATGAAAATGCGGAGAGCGTATTTATCATAAATGTTAATCGTGGTCTTTAAAGTGGTTTAAATAGAAGTGTGTTTTTTTTGTTTGCTAAAAAATGACTATCTATAGCGAATTTTGTACTTTGACAGAGTAGGTCAAGTCTTGGAGCTTATTAACATCTCTCATGATCGGATGATGTTATGTTTCGCTTGAATTTTAATGCCCGCCGTCTTGTTTTAACCGTCGTCACGTTATTTGTTTTGTTATGCCAAATAAGCGTTCGGGCTGAAACAGAGCTGCGGATCGGCTATCAGAAATCTTCTACTTTATTCACTTTGTTAAAATTACAGGGAATATTGGAGAAAAACCTTGCTCCGCAAGGAATAAAAATCAGCTGGTATGAATTCTCCAGCGGATTGCCATTATTGGAAGCGTTGAATACCGGCAATGTCGATATCTCCGCGGACGTGGCTGACACCGTGCCGGTGTTCGCCCAGGCCGCTGGCGCGGATCTGACCTATTTTGCCCGGGAAGAGCCCTCGCCGAATGCCCAGGCGATCCTGGTGCCGCAAAATTCACCGTTAAAAACCCTCAGCGATTTGAAGGGCAAACGTATTGCGGTGACCAAGGCGGCGGGCAGTCATTATTTGCTGATTGTGGCGTTGGCGAAAGCCCATCTGACTTTTAAAGACATCACGCCGGCTTATCTGACGCCGGCGGACGGCTTGGCGGCGTTCGAAACCGGGCAGGTGGATGCCTGGGTGACCTGGGAACCCTTTGTCGCCAGCGCGCAACGCCAACAACATGCCCGCGTACTGGTTGAAGGACAAGGGTTGGCCAATTATCAACGCTATTACCTCGCGTCGAGCGCCTATACCAAACAACACCCGGAAATCCTTAATTTGATCTACCGGCAACTGGAGCAGACCGGTGTCTGGATCAAGGCTCATCCCGCCGAGGCGGCGAAATTGTTGGGGCCGTTATGGGGCAATATGGATGTCGCCACCGTAGAACAGGCCAACGGACATCGCACCTATGCGGTTAAGCCGGTGACCCGTGACAGCCTCGGCGAGCAACAGCGTATCGCCGATGCCTTCTTTGCCGCCGGGTTGTTGCCCAAGGCAATCGATGCCCGCGCGGTGGCGGTTTGGCAGCCGGCGGCCAGCAAATGAGCGCCGGATTAACCTTATCAAACGCTGAAACTTCTTTTAGCGAACCGAATGCAACTGGATTGGTTCCGGCGCTATTGGCGCGGGCGCGGATCGCGCAGCGCCAGATCGACAACTACAGCCAACAGCAAATCGATTTACTGGTCAGCGCCCTGGGGTGGGCGGTGATCAATCCGGACAATAACCGCGCGCTGGCGGAACTGGCGATACGGGACACCGGTCTGGGCAACGCGGAAGATAAGGTTATCAAAAATCACCGCAAAACATTGGGATTGCTGCGGGATCTCCAGGGGAAAAAGACCGTCGGCGTGATCGATGAGTTTCCCGATCGCGGCATTATCGAGATTGCGCGCCCGGTGGGGGTGGTGGCCGCTATCACTCCCTCCACTAACCCGGTAGCCACCGTCATCAATAACATCATCAATGCGGTAAAATGCCGCAATGCGGTTATCGTGGCGCCGTCGCCCAAAGGCGCCGGCAGCTGCGCCCGTTTGCTGGACTACATTTATCGCGAACTGGATGTCTTGCATGTATCCCACGATTTGGTGCAGATGTTGCCCGCTCCGGTCGATCGCGCGCAAACGGCCTTGCTGATGCATATGGCGGATCTGGTGATCGTCACCGGCTCGCAGGCCAATGTGCGAGCCGCGGCGCAAAGCGGTACGCCGACATTCGGCGTCGGCGTCGGCAATGTCGCATCGATTATCAGTGAGTCGGCCGATGTGGAACTGGCGGCGCAAAAAATAGCCCATTCAAAAACCTTCGACAATGCCACCAGTTGTTCCTCCGAAAACAGCCTGATTATCCTGGATAGCCGTTATCAGTCTATGCTGGCGGCATTAGCCGGCCAGGGCGGGGTCGTGTTGACCGTGCAGGAAAAATCCCGGTTGCAACAGGCGCTCTGGCCGGACGGCGATAAGCTGTCGCGTAATTTGGTGGCGCGTTCCGCCGGGCATATCGCCGCCGCGGCTGGCCTGGATCGGCCAGCGTGCCGAACTGCCCGTTTTTTCCTGGTGGAAGAGCAGGGGGTCGGGGAACAATTCCCCTTTTCCGGCGAAAAGCTTGCGCCGGTATTGACGTTATACCGGGCGGGAAATTTCCAGGCGGCGTGCGATCGGGTCAGCGAGTTGTACGGCTGGCAAGGCGCTGGCCATTCGGTCGGGCTGCACAGTACTGATGCCGGCGAAGCGTTGCAAGCCGGGCTGACATTACCGGTCAGCCGCGTGATCGTCAATCAAGCCCATTGTTTCGCCGCCGGCGGCAATTTTGATAACGGATTGCCGTTTACCCTGACGCTGGGGTGCGGCACCTGGGGCAAAAATCATTTTTCCGATAACCTCGATTATCGCTATTTCTTCAATAAAGTGCGGATTTCCCGGCCGATAACCGAAAACATCCCCTCGCTGGATAGCCTGTTCGGCGAATACCTGCGCCGGAGGAACGCATGACTCACTTAAGCGTCGCCGTATCGGGATGCCGGTTTGACGATGATTTTCGTCGGAGGCGCGTATGACATTGTCACCGGCGGTTGCGCTGGACGGCGTGTTGAGCCGCCACGTGCGGGAGCGCCCTGATGCGGTTTTTTTGCTGTGTCCGCAGACGGACCGAACCCTCACTTTTCACCAATTGGCGCTGGCCGCCCGGCGGATAATCGTCGCGCCGCGCATGGCGGATAACCGGCCGGGCGACAAAATAGCGCTGCTGCTGCCGGGCGGGTTCGATACTGTAACGCTCAGCCTGTCGCTGATGCTGACCGGATATGTCCCGGTGCCGCTCAACCTGCTGGCCGCCGACGAGGCGCTGGGCTGGATTATCGCGCACAGCGGGGTCGGTAAAATTATCACTTGCGCCGATTACAGTGAACGATTGCAACGGGTACTGTCGGTCATGCCAGTGGCGAAACGGCCGGTTATTCTGGTCCGTGAAACCGACTTGCCTCCGGTGGGCGGCGCGGAAATGACGCCGGTAGCCGATAATGCAACCGTGTCCGCCGCCGGGTCTCCGGCCTGGCAGCCCGAGGCGGGAGTAGCGCTGCCCGGCGGGTCCCCGCGATTGACGTCCGAGACGCCGGCATTGCTTATCTATACCTCCGGCACGACCGGTAAACCAAAAGGCGTGTTATTAACTCACGGCAATCTGCTGGCGGCGGCGGGCGAAATTATTCGTTGGCATCGCCTTACCCCGCAAGATCGCTTGTTATGCGCATTACCGCTTTATCATATTAATGGCCAGGTGATCGGCACACTGGCGTCTTTTATCGCCGGCGGCAGTCTGGTCGCGCCGCCACGTTTTTCCGTATCCGAGTGGTGGAGCACGGTGGCGCGTTACCGGTGCACCTGGCTTAATCTGGTGCCCACCATGATCGCTTTTCTACTTAACGGCGCCGCCCCGATTCGTTGCCCAGGGGTCAAGTTCGCCCGTTCGGCCTCAGCGCCGCTGTCGGTGGCGCAGCACCGGCAATTCGAACAACAATTCGGCATACCGGTTATTGAGGGCATGGGCATGACGGAATCTGGCTCGCTCGCTTTTTGTAATCCGCATGACAACCAGGTGCATGGCAGCATCGGTTTGCCGTGCGGCGTGGAAGCGGCGGTGATTGATGCCGACGGACGACAGTTGGCGGATGACCAGGACGGCGAAATCATTTTGCGCGGTCCGAACATCATGTCGGGCTATTACCGTAACCAGGACCAGACCGCGGCGGTGATAGACGGGCAGGGATGGCTGCATTCCGGCGATCGCGGCCATCGCGACGCGCGGGGTTTTTATTTTATCACCGGCCGGATGAAGGAAATCATCATCAAGGGCGGAGAGAATATCGCGCCGAAAGAGATCGACGAAGCGCTGGCCGAGTATCCCGCCATCCGGGAAGCCGCGGCGTTTGCCATACCCGATGCGGATTATGGCCAGAATATTGCCGCGGCGTTGGTACTGAATAACGGCGATTTGTTGGATGAGGCAGGCCTGCGGGTCTGGTGTCGGCAACGGCTGGGCACTTATAAAGTACCGGTGCGTTTTATCGTCGTCGAAGCGCTGCCTCGCGGCGGCTCGGGCAAAGTCCAGCGTTTGGCGCTGTGCGCACAGTTCGGCCGGTGATTCGCGTTTTTGACCCGTTGTAACCGTCATTACCCATTGGACTTAGTTGAAGATGACTGATTCGTTGCACTTCCCCTACCGGGATTATCATAGTATCCGCCAGGCATTGCTGGACCGGCGGGAAACAGCGTTGGTGGATGTGCGCGAAGAAGCGCTGTTCGCCGAGGGTCATCCGCTGTTTGCGGTCAATATTCCCCTGTCCAGGCTGGAAATCGAGGTTCTGGCGCGGATCCCGCGTCTTGGCGTTCCGGTCACCCTGTATGATCATGGCGGCGAACTGGCGCATATCGCTGCGTGCCGGCTACATGCGTTGGGCTATCGTGATGTGGCGTTATTGGCCGGCGGCCTGGAGGGTTGGATTGCGGCGGGCGGCGAGTTATTCAGGGACGTCAATTCACCCAGCAAAGCTTTTGGCGAACTGGTGGATCATCTGCGGCATACGCCGTCGCTGGCGGCGCCGGAAGTGCAACGCCTGCTGGCTGAACAGGCGGATATGGTGGTATTGGATGTGCGGCGGTTCGATGAATATCACACCATGAACATTCCCGGCAGCATCAGTGTCCCGGGCGCGGAACTGGTATTGCGGGCGCGTGATCTGGCGCCTTCGCCGACCACCCGGGTCATTGTCAACTGCGCCGGTCGCACCCGCGGTATTATCGGCGCCCAGTCGTTAATCAATGCCGGTATCGCCAATCCGGTCGCCGCACTGCGCAACGGAACTATCGGTTGGACCCTGGCTGGACAATCGCTGCAACATCAACAAACGCGCAGCTATGGACCGGTAAGCGACTTTGCCCGTTATGTCGCCCGCGACGACGCGCGCCGGGTGGCCGAACGGGCTGGCGTACGCCTTGTTTCCGTCGATGAATTGCGGCAGTGGCTTGCCCGGGATGAACACACGACCTACGTGTTTGATGTCAGGTCGGCGGAAGAATACATGGCGGGGCATTTCCCGGCGGTCCGTTCGGTTCCCGGCGGTCAATTGGTGCAGGAGACTGATCATTACGCCGCCGTGCGCGGGGCGCGTATCGTGTTGGCGGATGAACAGGATCACGTGCGGGCCAATATGACCGGGTCGTGGCTGGCGCAAATGGGGTGGCGTGTCTGGGTGCTGGATGGCGCGCCCGATACGGTTTATACCGATGCGGGGCCCTGGTATCCCGAGCAGCCTCCGCTGAATCCACCGCCGGCAGTCGATGCCCCGACATTGTCGGAGTGGTTGCGGCAAGGCGACGCCCAGGTGCTGGATGTGTCCGGCAGCGCCGCTTATATCGGCGGCCATATTCCTTCGGCCTGCTGGTTGTTGCGATCCGATATCCCGGCCGTCATCCGGCAGGGGAAATTACCGCTTGCCGAACGTTATGTGGTGACCGGCGACGGCGATCCACTAGCCAAGTTTGCCGCCGGCGAACTGGCCGGGTTGCTGACTCGACCGGTTTTTGTCTTGAGTGGCGGGACTCCGGCCTGGCAATCGGCGGAACTGGCGCTTGAAACGGGCGAAACGCGACTGCTTTCACCGCGAATCGATCGCTACCGTCGGCCTTACGAGGGGGTGGATAATTCAGTGCAAGCCATGCAGGCCTACCTGGACTGGGAATTCGGATTGGTGGCGCAACTGGATCGAGACGGGACGCATGGGTTTTTTGTTCTTTAAAGCGCCGTGACATTTTCGCCACGGCGAGTATTGTCACCCAAAATGCAGGCGGTTAATGCCGTTTCACCAGGCAATGGCTTTCCATCCGCCACAACCGGGGCAATACATAACGTTCACCGACGGCCATAATCCGTCCCCGTGCGCGTATATCTTCGCTGGACGCGCCGATTTGCACCTCGAATTCTCCCGGTTCCACTACCCGCTGATTATGGCGATCAGTGAAATTGAGCATATCGGTAGGGATATGGAAGGTCAGCGTGGCGGTTTCTCCCGGCTCTAAATGAAGGCGCTGGAACGCTTTCAGTTCGTGTACCGGCCGCACCAATGAAGCCACTATATCGCGTATATAGACTTGCACCACTTCATAACCCGGCATCGAGCCGCTGTTGGTCACGTCGATTTGCGCTACGACTTCGCCATTTTCCACCGCGACCGGCGCGTCGACGATGTGAAAACGCTTATAGGTAAACCGGGTCCAACTTTGGCCATAACCGAACGGATAGCGCGCGCCGAAGGAGAAAGCAATGGGCGTGCCGCCGCTTTTCAGCTTATGGTTGTAATAGATGGGCGCGGCCCCGGCGCTTTTTGGCGCCGATATCACTAAACGGCCCGAGGGATCCTGGCGACCGCCAAGAATATCGGCAATGGCGCGTCCTCCTTCCTGACCCGGCGCAAAGGCCATCAGAAATCCGGCCAACTGATCTTCCAGCCCGTTCAGGCAGTAAGGCCGCCCGCCCGTCATGATAACCACGGTGGGCGTACCGGTTGCCAGCACGCGTTCCAGCAATTGTTGTTGCACGCCGGGAAGTTGCAGGCTGTCGGTATCAGAACCTTCGCCCACCGTGCCGCTTTGGAACAGTCCGGCCAGATCGCCGACAAAGACCAGCGCCACATCGCTTTTTCGCGCCAGCGCCACTGCGGCGGGGATCAGGCTGACATCCTGCGATACGGGCGAATCCTGCAAGGTTTTACCGCTGTCGCCGGGGAACACCGGCGCTCCCGACTGGCGTTTCTCCAGAATATGACAGCCTTTGGCATACCCGACATTTTCCGCGCCGAAGGCGGCGCGCAACCCCTGTAGCGGAGTGATGACCTGATTGGCTTGAGCATTGATATCGCTGATTATCAGATGTACCGGAAAACTATAGCCGCTCAATAATGCCAGTGGATCATTGGCGGTCGGGCCGATGACCGCCAGTTTTTGTTGGGCGGCCGGCGATAAGGGCAGCAGGCCGTTATTCTCCAGGACCGTAATGGACTGCACTGCGACCTGATGCGCCAATCGGCGCGCCTGTTCTTGTTGCAATGCGATGCCTTCTTCGTTGGCATAGGGATGTTCAAATAATCCCAGGCGGAATTTTTCACGCAGGATACGCCCCACAATGGCATCAATGGTCTCCATGCCAATCAAACCGCGATCGACGGCCTCCGCCAGGTGTTGAGCGCAGTCGCCCTTGGGCAATTCGATATCCAGCCCGGCATTGAACGCCAACGCGGCGGATTCGGCGGCGTCGGCGCTGACGCCATGATGCTGGTGCAACAAACTGACGCCGCCATAGTCCGCCACCACCAGACCGTCAAAGCCCCACTGACGGCGCAACACTTCCGTGATCAGAAAGTCATCGCTATGACAGGGTTGATTATCGATATCATGGTAAGCCGGCATGACCGAACCGGCATGCGCCAGCTTGACCGCCATTTCGAACGGCAGTAGGAAGGTATCATTCAGTTCATGAAAACCAAGATGGACCGGTGCGTGATTACGGCCGCCTTCGCTAAAGGAATGCCCGGCGAAGTGTTTCAGCGTCGCCAGCAAATCCCGATTGGGGCCTTGCAACCCACGCACATAGGCGCACGCCATCAGACCGACCAGATAGGGGTCCTCGCCAAAGGTTTCCTCGGTTCGGCCCCAGCGCACATCGCGCGAGACGTCCAACACCGGCGCCAGACCCTGCTGGCAGCCGATACTTTTGGCTTCCACTCTGATGGCCGCGGCGACCTGTTCGATCAAGGCCGGATCCCAGGTTGAACCGTAATTGAGCGCGGAAGGAAACAGGGTGGCGTCCTGACAGAGCAAGCCGACCAGGCATTCCTCATGAAACATGGCGGGGATACCGAGCCGGGTCTCTTCCACCAGGGTTTTCTGCAAACGATTCAAGGCACGTACCCCTTCCAATGGCGCCACCGCATGCGAGCCCAGTGGACGGGTAATTTGCCCGATTCCCAACTTGATATGCGCCGCCAGTGCCTGTGATGCCGTGGCGCCGCTGAAATCATCGCTCATATCGGTACGTTCCCGATGGTTGCCGTCGCTGGCGAGCAGTAACCATAAGGCGTGCATTTGCGCGAATTTTTCTTCGTTAGTCATTCGCGCCAAGAGATCCGCCGCACGGGTGTTTGCCGATTGCGAGGCGTCTTGATACAGGTCAGTCATAACATTCTCCATTTCAGACGTGGGCGATGTCGCCCGCCGGTTCTTCCTGCGATGAGGTTTGCTCATGTTTTGCCACCAATTTACCCGCTATCTCACCTGCATAACGGCTATTAAGCTTGTAGATAAACAGCAGAAGACCCATCAATACAAATAGTAAAGAAGGGATCAAGGTGAAGAGCGCCGTAATGGTCGTGATGACCGACGCTGATTGTCCGGACTGGTTGGGCAGGTAATTGACGAAGCCCAATATCCAGCCGACTACCGCGCCGCCCAGCGCCAGACCGAATTTGATGGCGAATAATGCGGTGGAAAATACCAGTCCGTCGAGACGGCGCCCGCTGCGGTGCTCTTCATAATCCACCACATCGGAAAACATGGTCCATTGCAGCGGAGTGGTGAGGTTTTGTATGAAACCAAAAACAATATTGAGTGCAAATATCAGCCATACTGCCCGCGGCGGAATAAAAAAGATAACTGAACCACAAATAACAAAGCTGAGGATCATCCATTGATAAGATTTTACCCGGTCGAATTTCCCCAATAAAGTTTCAGAGAGTAGAGCGCCAAACAATGCGGCAATCATACCGCTGACAATAAAAGGGAATATCAATTTAGGTTGGAGTAAGACATATTTCACATAATAGATAGTCGCTGAGCCACGGGTGACTACCGCGACTAATAACAAAATATTAAAAATAAAAACGATACGCCATTGGGAATTGTGCCACAGGGATTTCAGATCGCTAAGTATCGAACCGGAGCTTTCCCGTTTGGGTTTATAGCGTTCTTTGGTCATGGCGAAACAACAGAAAAAGAGAATGATGCCCAATAATCCCATCAGGCTCATGGCGTAGAAATAACCGTGCTGGGCGTTGCCATGTCCAAGCCAGTCCACCAAGGGCAAGGCGATGACCGTCACCACCAGACCGCCAATAAAAGAGAGGGCGAACCGCCAGGATTGAATGGAATGACGTTCGCGCGGGTCTTGGGATAAGGCCCCCGGCATGGCGCAGTAAGGCACGTTAATGGCGGAATAGACAATACACAGTAAGCTGTAAGTTATGCTGGCGTAAACGATTTTTCCGCCCAGCGGCAAATTGGGAACATAAAATGTCAATAAGCAGGTAATGCCGAAGGGGACGGCAAACCACAGCAGCCAGGGACGAAATTTGCCATGGCGGGTTTCCGTCCGATCAACCACGGCTCCAATACAGGGATCGACAAATGCATCTATCACGCGGACCGCCAGAAATAATGTGCCCATCACCACGGCGGGCAAACCAAACACATCGGTATAGAAATAGGCCAGAAACAACGTGGCGGTTTGCCAGACCAGCGCGCTGGCCATATCCCCCAGCCCGTAACCTATTTTGTCTTTTATTGTGAGTACAGGAAAATTATTCATTATCGACTTCCATTTTGAGTTTCAGGAAGCGAATGGCCGGTTGGCCATTGCATTATTTTAGTTTGATAACTTCTTTCCTTCGCTATCAATTAACAAGAGATAGCGGGCAATAATTGTGATCCGTTCACATTTACCGCATCGAGGGAGTATAAGGAGCCAAAGTTGAACGAAACAATTGAGGTTTTTAATTATAAAATTACGTTTTTTTATTTTTTCCAACAACTGTGATGGGCGGCATCTTTAGCTTTTTTTGCTTATTACCGTAAATGTGACGTGAGGCTTATTTCAGTTCCCTACTCAATAAAATAACAATATCAAACCGGCCCGCTTCAAATTATTTTTTTAATTAAGCAGTCGTATTCGACGAAAAAACCACGTTTATACCCGTCATACCTTTCCGAGCTCGCCTTTAGGCGTTTTATCCTCGTCAACCAGCCGCTCGGTCGCTTGAGATGTCTCAGGCCGTCGCAATGTTGCCGGCCAATTTGATAACCCTAATTCAATGAATCATAATCAATCGGAGATAATCGAAAGATTACATCATGGTCGCCTGGAATAGTCGTCACAAATTGTACGCAATAAAAATCTGTAATTTCAACAAATTTTACATAAAACCCCTTTTTTTCTTTTCTAACAGCCAGATTTAACTGAAAAAGCAGCATTAATCCGTTAATCGTAAGTTTGACAGCAACTGATAACGCGCAAGAAGCTCTGCAAAAGCAAAGTTACTTATGCCGTCAACGGTGATTTTAAAGGCTGCCAGTATGGCTGTAGCATGAGTAATGGTTAAAATTAATAATAAAATCAATGATAAATACGGCTATTATCAACGAGGCACCTCGTGTTAATCCCTAGCCATGAATAATTAAATCCAGACGCATTATGATAAAGATCACATATCAAAAAGAAAGGATTTGCTCATCAAACGAAAAATAATGATCATAATAAAGAAGTAAACGGAGGGGTATATGAAAGAATTAGTTAAAAGAAAGCATTATGGCACCGACAAAGGTTTCCAGCGGGCGGCCTGTTATGACCGCGTCCCGAACCCAAAAACGGGAGCCGGACATGCCTGATTATCGTTTGTTTGTGAATACCGATATTCATTTTGATGATGCCCGGCAGGCACTGGAACATATAGGCCGGCGAATGCTGGCGGAAGGCGTGGTGAAAGAAACCTATCCGGCGGCATTGCTGTTGCGTGAACAGGCCTTTCCCACCGGTATCACCCTTGAACATCATGCGGTGGCGATTCCGCATTGCGAGGCTTGCCACGCCTTGCAACCGTCGATGTATCTGATCCGGCCTGACAGCCCCGTGCCGTTTGCCGAAGCCGATGGCGACGGCGAGGTGCCGGCGACGTTAATCATTGCGTTGATTGTCACCCAGCCTCAACAGCAGTTGGTGTTTTTACGTACGTTGTTCGGGGCGCTGCAACATCCAGAGTTCATCGAACAACTGTTGAACGCCCCAAACCAGGAACTCGGTGAAATTTTCAATCGCCAGATTTTATCGCCGTCTGCCCTTATCAGAGCTAACGCTTAACGAAAGAGAGAACATCTCGGAGCCCCACAATGAAGAAGAAAATAATCGTCGCTTGCGGCGGAGCGGTTGCCACCTCCACGCTGGCGGCTGCGGAAATCACCGAACTTTGCGAAGAAAACCAGATACCGCTTGAGCTGGTCCAATGCCGCGTGACGGAAATCGAAACCTATATGGATGGCGCGGACCTGATCTGCACCACGGCGCGGGTTGATCGAACATTTGGCGATATACCTTTGGTCCATGGCATGCCTTTTGTCTCTGGCGTGGGTATAGAAGAACTCCGGCAGAAAATTTTAGCCCTATTGCAGAGGTAAGCTCATGTTTACTGAATTCATGCGTTACGTTCTCGATCTTGGGCCAACGGTTATGTTGCCGGTGGTCATCATCATTTTCTCGACCATCTTGGGTATGAAACCGGGCGATTCGCTTAAATCCGGTCTCCATATCGGTATAGGGTTCGTCGGCATCGGCCTGGTCATTGGTTTAATGATGGAATCCATCGGGCCGGCGGCGAAGGCCATGGCTGAACATTTCAAAATAGGATTGCAAGTTATCGATATCGGTTGGCCGGGTTCATCGCCCATGACCTGGGCGTCGCAAATTGCCTTGGTCGCTATTCCGGTCGCCATCGCCGTTAATATTTTCATGCTGGTGACCCGTATGACCCGGGTGGTCAATGTGGATATCTGGAACATTTGGCACATGACCTTTACCGGCGCCATGATTCACATTGCCACCGGATCGTACTGGCTGGGCATTATGGGCGTGGTGGTCCATGCGGCGTTTGCCTACAAACTGGGGGATTGGTTTGCCACCGATACCCGGGATTATTTCGGTTTGGAAGGTATTGCCATTCCGCATGGCACGTCGGCGACGTTTGGGCCGGTTGCCGTACTGGTGGATATGATTATTGATAAAATACCCGGTCTGAGAAATATCAGCTTCAGCGCTGACGACGTACAAAAAAGGTTTGGTCCGTTCGGCGAACCGGTGACCGTGGGTTTTGTCATGGGGTTGATCATCGGCGCACTGGCGGGTTATGACATCAAGAGCATTTTGCAACTGGCGGTGAAAACCGCGGCCGTCATGTTACTGATGCCCCGCGTGATCAAGCCGATCATGGATGGCTTAACCCCCATAGCACGGCATGCCCGCAAACGTTTGCAAGCCAAATTCGGCGGCCAGGAATTCCTTATCGGTCTTGACCCGGCATTGTTGCTCGGACATACCTCGGTGGTTTCCGCCAGCCTGATCTTTATTCCATTGACTATCCTGATTGCGGTCCTGGTGCCCGGCAATCAGGTGCTGCCTTTCGGCGATCTGGCGACTATCGGCTTTTTCGTCGCTATCGCCGTGGCGGTGCATCATGGCAATCTGTTTCGTACGCTGATCTCCGGCGTCATTATCATGGGCGTAACGCTGTGGATCGCCACACAGACCATCGGCCTGCACACCCAACTGGCTGCGAATGCCGGCGCGTTGAAAAATGCCGGAAGCATGGTGGCTTCGTTGGACCAGGGCGGTTCCCCCATTACTTATCTGTTAATACAGTTGCTGACCTGGAAAAATGTTGCCGGTTTTGTTGGCATCGGTATCTTTTACGTGGTGGCGGTTTATCTCACCTGGCGGCGCGCCTGTGCATTTCGACGCGCGGAAAAAGTGTTGCAGCCTGATCAGTCGGCCGACCATTTAATTGCAAAATAAACAAATGGGGGAGTTTGTTCTCCCCCGACTTAATTTGTTCAGGAGTATAAATAGTACTTATTCTTTGTTCTGACCATACTTGATGTAAATCAATTTACGGCGTTATTTATGATTACAAATCGCCTCGCAATTTCATGTCAAATTAATAGCAAAGACTGATCGCATATGCCGTATTTATACCTTGACGTTAATTAAAAAAATAATCAGGATAAAAGCCTAAGTTTTGGGTGCCTAGTTTCGCAATCGCGAAACGGGTGAAACGGAAAGCCGGTGCGGATATCTCCATTGATATCTATTATTCCGGCGCAGCCCCCGCTACTGTAAGCCTGACGAATTTACCTTCAGCCACTGTGTTTTATAACATGGGAAGGCGGTAAACAAGAATGACGGCAAGCCAGGAGACCGGCCCATTGCTTACTGGAAGCACCAATCCCCGGGGTGATGGGAATGGTTCAGTGATGTCCAGGCAATGCTATTGGTTATCATTATATTGCCTCTGAACTTATCTCCCTTCCTTCACTATCGCCTGGTGTGTTTCCAACATGGAGTATTTGGGATTCACGAGGTCAAAACATGCATATTGAAGATGGAATTCTACCGCTGGCGGCATGCGCCGCCTATTTCGTTGTTACGGCCGCTTTTGTCATACCCGGCATCTATGAGATAAAAAGAAAAGTCAAAACCAATCTCTCCTACAAACCTTTTCTCGCCATGGTGGGGGTGGCCGTTTTTGTTATTTCGGCGATGCATTTGCCCGTGCCGGTGACCGGTTCCAGTTCCCATCCTTGCGGCACGCCATTGGCGGCGATAATTATCGGGCCCTTCGCCACGGTGGTTATTTCGGTTATTGTTCTGTTTTTTCAAGCTGTATTCCTCGGGCATGGCGGCATCACCACCATTGGCGCCAATACCCTTTCCATGGGGATTGCCGGGGGCCTATTAGGCTATGCGGTATGGAAGGGATTGCGGGCAGGCAAAGCGCCGTTATGGCTGGCTGCGGGCATGGCGGGACTGGTTGGCGATTTGGTGACCTATATGGTCAGCGCATTTGAACTCGCGTTGAGCTTGCACGGCAATGTCCCGCTATTTAAACAATGGCTGATTTTTTTCATGGGCTACGGCCCGACGCAATTCCCACTGGCCATCGCTGAAGCGGTATTTACGGCGGCGGTGCTGCAAGCCATGGTGAATCGGCGTCCTGACTTGTTGCCCGGTATCTTAGCCAAAGAGGGAGCGTGATATGTCAGAGATAAATGCGGCTAATCATGAGGTTAACAGCCCCAAATTTCTTGATGGTTTCACCAAAACCATGTTGACGGTGATGTGCGTCATTTTGTTTTTTATCTTTATTTCAGGCAATTATATGAGCCAGCATAGTATGTCTGGCTTAGGCACGGACGACCATGTTAATGATCTGGCTACCAGCGTGGTTCATAAGCAGCACCATCCGTTTGTCGAATTACCGGGCGATGCGGAAGTGGGCGCGTTTTCCATCGCCAATTTTTTTGCCGGTATTATCGTGGGGTATCATTGGCTGAAGATTTTTGGCACTAAACCGGGCGCTACGCCAAAAGATCCCGCCGTTAAAGATAAAAAAGAAGAATAGCGATGAATTTGGCGCGTTTCACAACGGAGTCCGACTGTCTGCTATTCCGGCTGGATAGCCGGGTAAAAACCGTCACATTGTTATTGGCTGTCGTGGTGGCGTCGATGCTTACCCAATGGTATTTGGCCTTGGGCTTGTGGCTAGTCGCCTTAAGCCTGTTTTGTTGGATGCCTGTTGATCGTAAGGCGTTGCTGAAACGATTGGTGATGCCATTTGGCATTGCCTGGCTGGTGTTTATTTCGGTCTTGTTCACCCATGGCGGCCATTCCTTATTCGTGGTTTCGTTGCATTATTTTTCCCTTACCGCTTATCAGGAAGGACTGCTGTTCGGCCTATTGCTGTTTCTTCGTATTATGGCGGCGGTAACCCTGGTTGCCGCGCTGTCGTTCAGTACGCCGATGATCGATATTCTGGAAACACTGCGTCTTTGCAAAGTGCCGCCAATCATTATTGATATTGCGGACATGATGTACCGCTACGTATTTATTATCCAGGATACCGCGCATACCCTACGGCAAGCGCAAATCAGCCGATTGAGCGAAAATGCGTCGTGGCTGCATCGGGTCAGGGATGTCGGCAAGGTTGCGGGCAGCATTTTGATCAAGTCATTGGATAAAAGCACCCGGATTTACCAGGCCATGCTTTCCCGCGGTTACAACGAAGATAACAACGACCTGCTGTTTTTCACTTCCGCCATTCCGGCGAGAGATAAGGTTATTGGCATTGTCACAGGCGCAATGCTGGCTGTGATCGTGGTAGTAAATCTGTTATGCCGGTAAAAGGGATCATTATGTCAATCATTGAACTGTCCGACGTGAGTTATTCTTATGATGGCGCGCATGATGCCCTTAGCCATGTGAATCTGTCCATCGCACCGGGTGAGCGTGTTGCCATTCTGGGGCCCAATGGGGCGGGCAAGTCAACGTTGTTTCAATTGCTCAATGGGCTGTTATTACCCCATGCGGGCCGGGTTGTGGTTGATAACCTACCGGTGGTCAGGGAAAATTTCATCGAATTGCGGCGCCGGGTGGGAATGGTTTTCCAGGATTCCGATGATCAACTGTTCAATGCCACCGTATACCGTGAAATCGCTTATGGTTTGGTGAATATGAAGATTTCCGGCGAGGAATTGGATAGCACCATTAAGTGGGCATTGAATATCGTGGGCATGGATTCATACATCGATCGTAATCCATTCAACTTAAGCGGCGGTGAGAAAAAACGCATCGCGCTGGCAAGCGTCATTGCTATGAAACCTAAAATTCTGGTGCTGGATGAGCCGTTTAACGCGCTTGATCCTAAAGCAGCCAGTCATTTGGTGGAAATGTTGAATGATATTAATAAAAAACTGGGGATTACGTTGGTGTTCACGTTGCATGATATGGATATCGTGCCGCTATTGTCCGATAAAGTCTATTTGATGAATAAAGGCGAAATAGTAATGGGCGGCGACTTGGCCGAATTTTTTAATCAAAAGGACATTTTGCGGCGTTTTGATCTGCGGTTGCCGCGTGTCGCGCATCTGGCCGAACTGTTGATGCGAGATGGCAAAATCGATAAAAACGCGTTGCCTTTGACTATCGGCCAGGCCAAAGAGCTGCTCAATGCGGCCATGGATACCAAATAAGCTTGCTCGTGGCGGCCTGGCGCCGACGCGTTGCTGCCGACCTTGGCGGGGAGATCTCAATATTACCATCCCCGCCGGTTATTGCGGGTTTATACCCGTTATGCTTCACGTTGACAGCTGTGTCGCTGCGTCGCCGCCTTCCTGCAACTCGAATGATTCAGTATATCTGTTCATTGCCATGACGCTGCCTGGCGGGTGTTATGATTCGGTCTGGGTTTGCCAATGTTCTTTCGCCCAATACGCCTGCTTTGCGGCATCTTGAAATGTCCAGGCGATCAAGCGGCTGCTTTTCTGCCCCTGCGACATGTCGATAGTGCGCACGTCATAGGCATCCGCCACTTCCAAAGCCTTGTAGAGCGGCGGCAGGATGGCGCTTTTGGAAATCAGGGAGGTGAACCACAAACAGTTATTCGCCTTGGCGACGCTTTGTTCAATCATTTTGCCCACGAAGGCCAATTCGCCGCCTTCACAGTACAATTCCTGGCTTTTACCGCCAAAGTTGCGGCGCGGTATTTTAGCGTCGTCTCCGCCCTTGCCCAGTTTTTGCAGCTTCAATCTGGTGCTGGCAATGGCTTCCTCGGGCGATGCATGAAACGGCGGATTGCATAAAGTGGCGTCGTAACGTTCGGCGATACCGATGATATTGTCAAAAATGGCATCATTCTGTTTTTGCAAACGTAGTCGCACGCTATTACGCAAGGTCGGATTCATTTCCACAATCATTTTTGCCGAATTCAGCGCAACCTTATCGGTTTCCGAACCGGTAAACCGCCACCCATACTCATGCTGGCCGATGATGGGATAGATACAATTGGCGCCCACGCCCACATCCAGAATGGCAATATGTTTTCCTCGGGGAATGACGCCCGAATTGGTCTCGGCCAACACGTCGGCAAGATAATGCACATAATCGGCGCGGCCGGGAATGGGCGGGCAAAGATAGTCGGCGGGAATATCCCAATGCTCGATGCCGTAATCAAGCATCAGTAATGCGCGATTAAGCATTTTGACCGCGGCGGGGTCGGCAAAATCAACCGAAATATCACCCCAGGCATTAGGTTTGACAAAAGGCGCCAGCGCCGGACATTTTGCGGTAAGCGCCGCAAAATCATAACGCGAGCGATGACGGTTGCGCGGGTGCAATGTTTCTTTTTGCTGGGATACGTTTTTCTTTTTTTCCATGATAGCGATTCTCTAACAAGTCATTCCGGCGGCTAAGATAACACAATGGCGGGTCATGGATGGAAATGAACATTTGATATAGAATATGATGACTTGTCCGCAAATGGATATGCTGCAAAACACCATGATGACACTATTGCAGAAATGGGTCGCGGTATTGTTCTTCGGTTGGCTGATGGTCACCGCTGCAACCGCAGCTGAAAATTGCGCCCCCAGGCAGCAAATCATCAATGACAATAATACATTGATCATGCTGGATGGCACCGGCCGGGGAAATATCAAGCTGATGGTTTCCGGTATGGTGGGTAAAGATGTGGACGAACAGGCCAGCGGCAATGTCCATTTCGATCGCTGCGGCGTCATGACCGATGCGTTATTCGACTACCATAAATCCGAAAATCACGTCACGCTCAAAATGATCAATCATACCGCCAAGGTCGCGGGCGGTTGGGACTCGGACTATGAAATCATTGTGGTCGGCGATAAAGACGGCGTTCAGACAGTGATGAACCATAAACTGGGCAAAATCAGTTTCATTACCGATAAAAACGGCATGATTACCTCCTCCAGCGATGCTTTCACCTTGAATGACCAGAAGGGTTTCACCACGACTGTTTACTCCTATGATAAACGGCATCGGCTGATTAAGAGCATCGCTCGGGGGTCGGACGCGTTGACCAATGACCAGGTTGTCTATCATTACGACGCTAAGGGTCGGTTGCACACCACGGCGTCGTCAAGGGGCGCAACGACTTACCATTATGACGCGAAGGACCGGGAAATAAATTCGAGCACGGTTTCCACCACCTCGGTGGGTCAGGTGACCAAAGTTGAAACCTGTCAACGATTTGACGATGTCGGCAATTGTTTATTGAGTTATAGCCATGAAACGGAAATCTTTCCCACCTATGTCGTCAATCGGCATATCAGTACCGCCATGCAATATCAATATTGGTGAATACCATCACTGATTTTTCCTTTCGCGGTTGGCCTCACACCGTCGGCGGGACACCAGCAAGACCATCCAGAGAAACCGGCGCCCGACATATGATGCGGGCGAGGAGCATTGCATCGGCCGTCAATAACCGGCATGGTTTTCCGGCATGCCGGTTATCGTATGGCCTGCAAAAGCATGGATATCGGGTCAGATAATACTGTTCACTACGCCGCCATCGACGCGTAATGCGGCGCCTGTGGTGGCCGAAGCTTGCGGAGAACAGGTATAAATCACCAGATTGGCCACTTCTTCCGGCGTCGCCAGGCGTTGCAGGATTGATGTGGCGCGCTGGGTTCGCACAAAATTCTCGCCGGCTTGTTCGATGCTGATGCCCGCTGACTCAGCGCTGTCTTTCAGCATTTCTCTCACGCCGTCGGACAGGGTCGGACCCGGCAATACGGAATTCACCGTCACGCCGCTGCCGGCGGCGAGTTTGGCGAGTCCGCCCGCCACCGCCAATTGCGCTGTTTTGGAAACGCCGTAATGGATCATCTCAACCGGGATATTCAGTGCGGATTCAGATGAAATAAATACAATCCGGCCCCAATCGCGATCCAGCATTCCACGCAGGTAAAAACGCGACAGGCGGATGCCTGACATCACATTGGTTTGGAAGTATCGTTCCCATTCCTCGTCATCGATGTCAAAAAAGGGTTTCGGACCATAAATTCCGGCATTGTTCACCAGAATATCCACCTCCGGCACTTTCGCCTGGATGCGCTTTGCGCCCGCGGCATCGGATAAATCGGCAGCGATCCCTTGCAGACTGGCGCCTGGGACTTCGGCGCCGATAGCCGCCAGGGCTTTATCCACTGTTGATTGGCTGCGGCCGTTTATGATCACCGCGGCGCCGGCGCGTGCCAGACCGATGGCGATGGCGAGACCGATGCCGCCGGTGGAGGCAGTCACCAGGGCGGTTTTACCCGACAAATCGATATGCATAATGATCTCCAGCGTTGTTGGAAAAAGGGCCGCGGGCGATGGGAGTGTTTGAATTTCCTTAGAAGGTGAAGCTATCGCTCCGCTACCAATATCTTGTATTACCAGAGTGATAGCATAGGCCATTGTTCATTGATAGACCATGGCAGCGCGTATTTTACGCGCGGGCGATGCGCGGCGACCCAGGCCGGGTCCCTTTAGATTAAAGCGGTCAGTCAAGACGTTGAGAAATAGCGACAGAGCGCCGTTAGTCAGGGTGCGGGACCAGCGCAATTATTCATTCTGGCCGTTTTCATCCGGGTCGACGGCAAGCTCCGTCAATGCGTTTTGTAACTGCATTAGCGCGGCTATCTCCGATTTGAGTTTTGCTAGCTGGGCTTTTTGATTTCGCCGGATCGGACTGATATCCGTACCAGGTATCAATTCATCCAGATCTTTAAGCAATGCCGGTAATTTTTTGGTTTGCCGCTGCTCGGCAAACTGACATAACGCGGTAAATGTCAGAACAATGTGCGCCGATTCATCACGCACCACCACCAGCGGGTGCCGCTGATACAATTTGAGCAGTGCCGTCTTGGCGTCGGCGACGATTTCATTTTCCCAAATGAATAATTCCTTGGGCGAGGGCTGCGCCTTTTCCGGGAGATGACCGTGTTCATCGGATGCCAGCGGGGCGGTCATGTCCCGTCGAAGAGTCCGTCCTTGTTTAAATGGCGCCAGGATGGCCAAAGCCCAGTCCCGAATCGGCAACTTCAACCACCACATGAGAAAACTTAATCCAAACATAGTTAGCGTTGTCTATAGTCAGCAATGCGTGTGCGCAATGATTCCCCTAAACGCTGCAAATCGCGTTGCCACAGAGTAAAACATTGATTAAGTTCGTTTTCTCCTGCTGCTAATTGCTTTTTACGGCGTTTGATCGCCTTGGCGACAAAAAAATCCAGTGAATCCATGAGCGCTCTTATACTGGCTGCGCGCATATCAGGCAGTCCTCCCTTATAATTATCGATCAATTGATAAATCGCTTGATGCAATGCCTGGAGAGGCGCGATGGCCGGCGCTACCACTCGCTCATCGCCTTCAGCCGACGTCAGACAGTACTTCATGGCAAGCATGGCGGGCGGCGAGGTCAGTTGTGTCGCCAAATTGCGGCGGATGGCCGCGCTCAACTGATCCAACGGCTGATCCGCAATGTCGTCCGCATGATCAAGCAAAACAATCAATCGTTGATGAAGGTCGGGAAAGCGGCCTCTCAGCGAGTGCAACAAACACCTCTCGGCGTCGTTAAGCTCGGTGGCTGGCAAATCATGGATCACTATGATGGCATCGACGCTAATCAGCGTTTGTTGAATGCCGATATCTTGCAGGAAACTTTCGTCAGTAAGCGGGATGGCGAGATAAACCGGCGAGACGACGGTTGATCCCGTCAGTACCTGGGTGAAAGAACCCCGGCCTATCTTTATCAATCCATCGATCACTGCGCTGGTATGCACTGTAGGGCTACCGCATACCGCGATGCGGTATTCCGCGGCGGGACGAGAATAGATTTGCTGAAATTCTTGAAAGTAAAGGGAGAATTCCGGCGTTTCATTGCACAATAGTTGCAAGCAATCTTGATTAGACATAATCATCCCCTAACGATATCGCATGCCGCCTATGAATCAGCCCGGAACCCACTTATGGTCTCGTCTGTGTTATCGGCAGATCTTGCTCCGGGTTTAGCGATGCATTGGCGACAGCGCCGTTTGGGCGACGTTTGCCGGCAGAGCATAACTGTGGAAAAAGGGGGGATGTCCCGGTATTGGCGTAATCGTGACAACAGAATGTGACAATAGAAATGACGCGCGTCATCGCTGGCGTACCGATGTAACAGAGTAAGGGGATGCGAGGCGGATAGACAAACAACTGATAAACCGCAGGGGGAGAGAGGATGCCCCGAACCGAAGTCCGAGGCGTAAAGTCTAGCTCATTGCTACATGAAACCGACGCGAAGTATGAACCTAAATTTCGACCTCGTAAACATGATATCGACGTTTTTTTAAAAGGCCGCGTTAACCGGCTTTTTTTCCATCGCCTGAGATTAGGTGAATGAAATTCCACGCTTAATTAAAATGAATTAACGACAGAGCAACGCGGCCTTTCATGGCTATTCGATGCGAAAGGGAAAACCCACGAGCTGTTCGCTCAATCGCCACAGGCGTTCGGCGGCTACCGGATCCACAGCATAAGGCATCACGCCATTCAGGCCGAGCCGAGTCGCGTCGCCGATGTGCCATCCGATAGCGCCATCGGCGGGGCGCAGCGCGGCAATGTCGGTATTTTCGCAATAGACGCCGCCCAAGCCATTCAGCCGGGGGTTGGTGGCGCACCAGACAAGGGTGGAAGCGCCTTGTTCTACGGTTTTCAGGTTCTTGGCCGGGTCGAGTATGGGCTTGCCCTGTTCATCGATTACCCCTGCCGCCTTGAGTTCCTCGTTGGTCACATATTTGCCAAGACCGGTAGCGAGGATCCCGCCGGGATGAAGCGAGAAAGCCCGTACGCCATGGGCTTTGCCAAAACCGTCCAGCGCCAGCGCAAACAAGATGTTGGCGGTTTTCGATTGACCATAAGCAGCCCAGCGGTCGTAGTCGCGCTGGAGAAAGTTAGGGTCGTCAAATACCAGCGGAGAGAAGCGGTGACCCCAGGATGAAACGGAAACTACCCGCGCGCCGCCGGCCTGGCGCAATGCCGGCCAGAGTCGCGCCGCCAGTTGGAAATGACCGAGATGATTGGTGGCAAACTGCAATTCATAACCCCGTTCGTCCCGCGTCAATGGGCAGGCCATAATACCGGCGCAATTAATCAGGATATGCAATGGCCGTCCCGAGGCGATAAACCTGGCGGCGAAAGCGTCAATAGTGGCGGGTCGGCTGAGATCCAGGGTTTCGATTTCGATGCCGTCCAGCCCTTTGAGCGCGTCGAGCGCTTTGCGCGGATCGCGGGCCGGAACGATGACGTGCGCGCCTGCGGCATGCAAGGTTCTGGCCGTCTCCAGACCCAAACCTGAATAGCCGCCGGTAATGATGGCGGTCTTGCCGGAGAGGTCAATACCTTTAATAACTTCGCCGCTGGTGGATGCGGCGCTAAAACCGGATTGAATAGGCGATTGCAATGTCGTCATGGGTTAGGCTCCTGCTGAGAAAAAATGGCGATGAATCTTAATGCATAAAGGAACAGATGCAGTGTAAGCGCCTAGGGTTGAACGATGAATACTTGAAAAAGCCGATTTTTTGCGTGATAGTTCGGAAATGAACAATGATCCCTTTTCCGAGATTCTGCAATTTACCCATGCCCAATCCGTTGTTTCCGGCGGATTCTCGGCGGGGGGCGCCTGGTCGATCCGTTTTCCCGCCCCGGATAAAATCAAGTTTTTCGCTTTAATCAAAGGGCATTGCTGGCTTTATTTCGAAGACGCCGCCAGTGCGATTGATATCGACGAAGGGGATGTCATTTTGCTGGCGGCGCCACGTTCATTTGTACTGGCGGGCGATTTGGCGGCGTTGCCGCTTGATGCGATGAGCATATTTGGCGGCGGTACGCGTTACATGGCTAAAATCGGCGATTCAGAGGAATGTATTCAAATCGGCGGCCATATCCAACTGGATCCGGTGAATGGCGGTTTATTGTCCACTGTCCTGCCGCCATTGATTCACGTGCGGGCCGCGGCGCCCCAGGCCACCGTGTTGCAATGGTTGCTTGAACAATTAGTCCGCGAGCGGGCGGGACAGTTGCCGGGAGCGCAAATCGCCTCGGCGCAGCTTGCCCAGTTAATGTTTGTGCAGATTTTGCGCGTGCATCTCTCCAGCGCCGGCACGGTGAAAGCCGGCTGGCTGCGCGCGTTGGCCGATCCGCGCATCGCGCCGATTTTACGCCTGATACATGATGATCCCGGACATGCATGGCGGCTGGAAGAATTGGCCGCCGCAGCCGCCATGTCGCGCACCACGTTTGCCTTGCATTTCAAAGCAGCGGCAGGGGTCGCTCCGCTGACCTATTTGACCGAATGGCGTATGCGTCTGGCCGAACGGGCTTTGCGGGAAGATGATATGCCCGTGGCGGTTCTCGCCCGATCTTTGGGCTATACATCGGAAAGCGCGTTCAGCAATGCCTTCAAGCGCATAACCGGCAGCGCGCCGAAACGTTACCGCAACGCCGCCCGCGCTATGCGCCCCCTGGCTGAAAACATCGCGCAACCCGAATCAACTGCTAGAATCTGAGGTGTGTGCAGTCGCCTCGGCCCAACCTGAGGCGTTTGGCGAGTCGATATCGCTGTCTGCGGGCCAGCGCAAGCGCTGTTCAAATCTGTTCTAGACAGATTTGTCGTTGCGCCGCCGCCTTCCTGCGACTCGAATTATTTAGGGCATAGTGTGCGATCTCTATTTATTGTCGTGATGGCGGTGGTATTGCTGGCGATGCTGATGGCCGGGATTCAGCGATATTTGCCGCCGGGTTATCAGCCTTTTACGCCATTGTCGGTCAACGACCCGCCAACCTGGATCACCCGTCTGAAAATGCGGGCGTTAAGTCACAATACAGCCGCCTGTTTGTCTATATTGGCCGATGCGCGTAAGGCCGGGCTGATTGCATTCACCCCCGGCGCGTCGACCCACGGCGCTTGTCCGCTGGTTTCGCCGGTCCGGGTGCACGGTTTCGGGCCGGTGGCGCTCAGTTCAAGCTTTCTGGCCAGTTGCCCGCTGGCGTTGAGCAGCGTCCGGTTCGTCGCGCAGGCGGCCGCGCCGCTGGCCAAAACGGAGCTGGGTTCTCCGCTGGTGCGTATCGATCACCTGGGCAGTTATGACTGCCGTAATATTTATCACCGCCCGACCGGTGGGCTTAGCGAACATGCTTCCGCTGAAGCCTTGGATGTGGCGTCTTTCCATTTGGCCGACGGGCGTTCGATCGGTATTGCCCAACAATGGCGGCGGGATAACCCGGAAGGACGGTATCTGCATACGCTCTTCGGCCGTAGTTGCGACTATTTTGGCAATGCGCTGGGGCCTGATTACAACGCGGCTCATGCCGGTCATTTTCATTTCGGTATGCGCGAGTATGGTCTGTGCCGCTGATTTACCCTGGCGGCGTTGATGATTAAACACTAATTTAGCGCTATTCAGGGGATTGCCCCGCTGTTTGTGATCATCTTGTGATAATGGCACGGACGGGCATTGTAGAGCGGTGGTAAAAGGAGCATCCTCAATCTGGCATGGCGTACCGGTAACAAAATTTTTCAGCCGGCCAGCCCGGGAAAACGCCGTAACCTCAAATTATGACATAAGCCTCGTCGCCGTCGGCCGTCGAGGGAATGTTTCACAGTAGGTTTTGTCCAATAGGGCATTTAAGGTCAATGTATGGTCCGTAAAACTCCCATAGAACTCTATCGCAATATCGGTATCAGCGCACATATAGATGCCGGAAAAACGACGACCACAGAGCGTATTCTGTTTTATACCGGGGTCAGCCACAAAATCGGTGAAGTGCATGATGGCGCGGCAACGATGGATTGGATGGAACAGGAGCAGGAACGCGGCATTACCATTACCTCAGCTGCTACGACAACCTTCTGGAAAGGCATGGCCGGCAATTATCCGCAACACCGGATAAATATTATCGATACCCCGGGGCATGTGGATTTTACCATTGAAGTCGAACGTTCCATGCGGGTGTTGGATGGCGCGGTCATGGTTTATGATTCGGTGGGCGGCGTGCAGCCGCAATCGGAAACCGTATGGCGGCAAGCAAACAAATATAAAGTGCCGCGTATCGCTTTCATTAACAAGATGGACCGTACCGGCGCCGATTTTTTCCGTGTACAAAAACAGATAGCCCAGCGTTTGAAAGGCGTGGCGGTGCCCATCCAGATTCCGATCGGCGGGGAAGAACATTTCCAGGGCGTGGTCGATTTGGTCAAAATGAAGTCCGTCATTTGGGATGATGCGGGTCAGGGCGTGAATTTCCGTTATGAAGAAATTCCCGCGGACCTCATGGCCTCGGCGCTGGAATGGCGCAATCTGATGCTGGAAGCGGCGGCCGAAGCCAGCGAAGAACTGCTTAATAAATACCTGAACGGCGAAGCGCTGACTGAAGATGAAATCAAAGGCGCGTTGCGTAAACGCACCATCGACAATGAAATCGTGCCCATGCTGTGCGGCAGCGCCTTTAAAAACAAAGGCGTGCAAACATTGCTGGATGCGGTGATTGATTATTTGCCGTCGCCCATCGACGTTCCCGCCATAACCGGACACGACGATGACGACAAAGAGACGGCGCGCCATCCAAAAGATGATGAACCGTTCTCCGCGCTGGCGTTCAAGATCATGACCGACCCCTTTGTCGGCCAGTTGATATTCTTCCGGGTTTATTCCGGCGTTATCGCCACGGGCGATTCGGTTTACAACCCGGTTAAGGGTAAAAAAGAACGCTTGGGCCGTTTGCTGCAAATGCATGCCAACGAACGTAAGGATATTAAAGAAGTCCGCGCGGGCGATATCGCCGCCACCGTTGGTATGAAAGATGTGACTACCGGGGATACGCTGTGCGATCCTGATCACATCATTATCCTTGAACGAATGATTTTTCCCGATCCGGTAATTTCTCAGGCGATTGAACCTAAAACCAAAATCGATCAGGAAAAAATGGGTATCGCTCTGGGACGATTGGTCCAGGAAGATCCGTCATTCCATGTTAAGACTGATGAAGACTCCGGCCAGACCATTATTTCCGGTATGGGCGAATTGCATCTGGAAATTTTAATGGAGCGCCTGCGTCGTGAATTCGGCGTCGCGGTATCGGTGGGCAAACCTCAGGTGGCTTACCGGGAAACCATTAAGAAAACCGCGGAAGAAGTCGAAGGCAAATTTGTCAAGCAAACCGGTGGCCGCGGTCAATACGGCCATGTGGTCCTCAAACTGGAACCGCAGGCGCCGGGCAAGGGTTATGAATTTGTCGATGCAATCAAGGGCGGGGTTATTCCGCGCGAATTTATCTCATCTATCGATAAAGGCATACAGGATACGCTGAACGCGGGCGTGCTGGGCGGTTACCCGGTGGTTGATGTGAAGGTCACGCTGTTCTTCGGTTCTTACCATGAAGTGGATTCCAACGAAAACGCCTTCCGTATGGCGGCGTCGATGGCGTTCAAGGATGGTTTGCGTCAAGCCCAGTCCATTTTGCTGGAACCCATGATGTCGGTGGAAGTGGAAACGCCGGAAGAATTTATGGGCAATGTCATGGGCGATCTCTCCTCCCGGCGCGGTATGGTGCAGGGTATGGAAGATTTGGCGGGTATCAAGGTGATTCGCGCCGAAGTGCCGCTGGCTGAAATGTTTGGCTACTCCACTACGTTGCGTTCGCTTTCGCAGGGCCGCGCAACCTATACCATGGAATTCAAACATTATACCGAAGCGCCGCGGGCGGTGGCTGAACAGGTCATCAGTAATCGCGGTAACAGATAACTGTTAGTTGTCCAAAAAAACCGCCGGCGCTAAGCAGCCCGGCGGTTTTTTTTCGCGTCTGGTATGGCGCGTAATTCGCTTAAAACGCCCGCAGGTAAGCTACATTAATACAAAGAATTTACTCAAGGAGCGCCAATGATTACCGTTCACCATCTGAATCAGTCACGTTCACACCGGATTTTATGGTTACTTGAAAAATTGGACTTGCCTTACGAGGTTATCTATTACCAGCGTGAAAAAAATATGCTGGCGCCCGAGTCGTTGAAACGGGTTCATCCGCTGGGAAAATCGCCGGTGCCTTGGTTGGCAAGGCTCATCGGAGCGGCGGTAGGCAGAGCAGTATCTGGATCCGCAACTGCTTATACATAGCCGCTATCTTGACAGTCATTTGAGTCAGTATCCCTGGTTTGCCGGCGAGCGATTCAGCGCGGCGGATATTCAAATGAGTTTTCCTCTGGAAGGGTTGGCGGCGCGGGTAGGTATCGAGAAATACCCAACGCTGCAAGCCTATCTGGAAAAACTTAGTCAGCGTCCGGCGTATCAACGGGCTAAAGTGCGCGAACAGCAATATTAGCCGCCACCCGGGGGCGGTATTGTGAATTCTGCTTGAGCAACGCGGGGGATGGCACATAGCCCTCCGGCGTCGCCAGCCGAGGCAAAATTGAAATGGCGGGCAGGATTAGTGCAAAATCGCACTTGCGCATATTGGTCGCTGCAAAAAAACGGCGGGAATCATTGAACCCGCCGCATGTTTGATGTCGGATTCGATTAGATGAAATTATCGTCGTCGTCGTTAAAACCGTCGCTGCCGCCGAAGTCATCATCATTGCCGAAATCGTTATTGCTGAAATCGTTATTGCTGAAATCGTTGTCCTTACTGTCGTCCGCCAGATAATTGTTATTTTGATCAAGGAAATGGCTGTCTGAAACGTCATTGAACGTATCCAGATTACCGCTGTTGAAATCCTGGTTGGCAAATGAATCGACGCCAGGGTTCATCGGTTGATCAATGATGTTCACGATCTCTTGCGGCTGTGAATGATGGAACATGCTGGTCAGCATGTTGCCAAGCACTACGCCGCCTGCAACGCCGGCAGCGGTCTGTAACGCCCCGGCCATAAAGCCGCCGCCCGAAGGCGCCATCGGCGGTTGCTGAGCGGCGTAGCCGTTATAGCCCGGCGGTGGGGTTTGGGCATACCCGTTATAACCTGGAGGAGGCGTTTGCCCATAACCGGGAGGCGGTGTCTGCTGGCCCCCATTGCCCCAAGGGGCCGCCGAGGGTTGTTGCGGCCGGCTGGCCCGCGATGCGCCGCCGCCGAATAAATTGCTGAGAAAACCGCCGCTCTGAGCGGGGGCGGCGTTTTTCAGTTCGGCCACTTCGCTTTCAAGTTGCTGCACCTGTTGATGCAAACGTTTTAGCGCGGCTTCCTGAATCAATATGGATTGCGCCATATAATAAGGCGCTGAAGGTTGTTGCCGGATAAACGCCTGAATTTGCCGATCGGCTTCACTATCACGAGCGCCGGTTTCCTGTTCAGCCTTTTGTAGGCGTTGGAACAGACCTTCGATAAGACGTTGTTCTTCAGATTGCATGGCAATGACCTTTTCAGGTTAGCAGTGAACTGCATTACCTTTAAATTTAGTCTGTTTACGGACAATTTTAAAGATGTCCCACGTAAAGGTTTGCAGGGATATGTTACCAGCTAACATAATTATCACGATATGACGATGAGCCGCAACCCCGGGTAGCCTGACGCAGGTTGTGTCGTGAACTGGGTTGGCAATACTGAACCCCTAACGGGATCGCGACAAATCGCATTAAAATGTATTCCTGGAAATGTGGCCTCTCTCCCCGCAGTCACTCTCTTGGGTACGTTGCGGGAGATCGATGAACTTCTGCCGGTTACCCGCCAGGCCATAGCTCCAATGATGCGCTACTCTGCAAAGCATAATATAAAAATACCTGTAAGGGACTGAAATCTATTTAAGATTGAACTTTGGCCATGCGGAAATACTACTTTTAGTTTTGTTTACGCGGCATTTATTTGACACTGTTAAAATATAGGGTCGGATGATGTTGAATATATAGTTGTAGCCCAGCACCAATGGCAGCATATGCGCTTTATCGTGCCGAAAAAATATTATTGATGATAACCATCAAATACTAAGGTAACTTAATGTACAATATTCCAAATATTAAAGAACCCTTGACTGGGGATAGCAGTGCGACCCACACGATCCCAAACATGTCTGAGAGTAATTCAACTGAAATTTCCAAAAAGATTAAAGATATTTCAAATATCCCTGCTGAGATACATGGCATGATTGCGAAGTATCTTGACGAGAAAGCCCTTACTCAATTCGTCGAAGCATTATCCCAAAATACACGGTTAACTTTTATTAAAGAATACGATAGACAATTAAATAGAATAAAAGAAAGAACAAAAAAAAGAATAAAAGAAGATTGTGAATGCTTTCACAAAGCCGTTTGTGAACAAGATCTGAAAACGATGAACCTGTTTCTCGAGGATGAGAAAAAAAGTTACGTTATCAATAGCAAGAATAAAAAAGGCGAGACTGCACTGATTTTTGCCTCATCACACTTTCATCGTAACGAGCCAGTGGCCGCATTGCTGAACAATCCTCATACTGATGTCAATATTACGGACAGTGATGATCGTAGCGCCCTAATGATTTTGTTAAATAATAACCGCTTCGTTATGGCCTACGACTTGGTGAAGGATCCTCGTACCGATGTCAATCTCAGGAACAAAAAAGGCATGACCGCCTTAATGATTGCGATACAAAACCCTGACTGTATGCATCCAAAGGTAATCGACGCCTTGCTGTGCCATCCTCGTATCGATATCAATATTATGGATAATCAAGGCCGGACCGCCTTGTCGTTGGCTTCAAAAAGAAACGTTAGCAATTTTATCGAAGACATGCTGCGCATATGCCATCCCGATGTCAGTCTTACGCACCTGGATGATTGGGACGACACGAATTACATGGAATTGGAAAGCTATCTGAAACTTCACCCCACTAATAAGCGACCTTTAGCACGACGAAGAGATTATAGATGATCAGGGCATGACCGCCCTGGCGTTGGCGTTAGAAAAAGGCCATCAAGATATAGCCGATATATTACGGCCATTTACCTGCATCGACGTCAGTGAGATGGAGATTGATCATAGCTAATGCAGGATAGGCGGATAAGGGCTGTAATACGATGTCAGGCTGCAAGGCAAAATATAACAGACTACCTGGAAATGCCTAAACCTATCTAAAAATCAATACCCTGCATTCTGATAGAGGAAAGAACGTTATAATTTGGTTTGCAAGATACATTGTCGTCGTTTATTACTTGCACGCCTGACTATATCATTATTAACTAAGTGATGTAGTATAAAGTTATTATAATTAACTTTATTCTTATCAAGAATATGATTGTAATATCAATAAATAAAAACGCAACACTAAAGAGGTCCCTCCCTTTAGTGCCGCTCACCATAATTAACGATATACTCTCTGTGTAAGCGCGCTTTACTATCGTTATTATGGCTGAAAGGGATAATAAGTTATAATTAAGGTTATCCCAAGTAAAAGTATAAGCAACTTATTATTTTGTGGGCTTCATTCCAAAAGCCAATCAGTTATAAATTAGCTAGCTAATGTTATCTTTTCGCTCTGTTTTCAAAGATAAATTGCCGCAAAAGAGATATTGCCCATGACCGAATGTCGCCGTCCATTCCTTGAACTGCCCCATCACGTCACCAAGCTGTTATTGCATTCCTGTTGCGCGCCTTGTTCCGGTGAAGTCATGGAAGCCCTAAGCGCCTCGGGCATTGATTACACGATTTTTTTCTATAATCCCAATATTCACCCGCAGCGTGAATATCAAATCCGCAAAGAGGAGAATATCCGTTTTGCGCAACAACACCGGGTGCCGTTCATCGATGCCGATTATGACAGCGATAACTGGTTCGCCCGGGCCAAGGGTATGGAGCGGGAACCAGAACGCGGCATACGCTGCACCATGTGTTTCGATATGCGTTTTGAACGGACGGCGCTATACGCTTTTGAGCAGGGGTTTAGCGTTATATCCAGTTCGCTGGGTATATCCCGGTGGAAAGACATGCGGCAAATCAATGATTGCGGCAAACGCGCCGCCGAAAAATACCCCGGCATCAGCTACTGGGATTACAACTGGCGCAAACAAGGCGGCGCGACCCGGATGATTGCAATCAGCAAGCGCGAGCGTTTTTATCAGCAGGAATATTGCGGCTGTGTGTATTCCTTGCGCGACACCAATTTACACCGCAAATCCCAAGGCCGGGATCTTATCCGCATTGGCATCCATTATTACGGCAATGAAGACGGAAAAACGTGATAACAAGGGAGATACGGTTTTTGCCATCATCGCCGGTATCAATCCGCCGTTCATACCGGCTTCAATGCATTTCATTCCTCGTAAAGGGTATCTCATTCCCCATTTGAACCGGCGCGTTAACCACTCCTTTATAGTAGGTCCATGAAGCCCGCTGGCGGGTACAAATGACAAAGATGGTTAATGCGAGGCAGAACATGAAAACTCAACACGCCATTCCTATCCGGTGGCTCACCTTATCAGGCACTATCGTCACTCAGTTCGCCCTGGGGTCGGTTTATACCTGGAGCCTGTTCAATAGCCCGCTGGCAAGCAAGCTGCACCAGCCGGTCAGCCAGGTGGCCTTTGTCTTCGGCCTGTTAAGCCTGGCGCTGGCGGTGGCGTCTTCCCTGGCTGGTAAGTTGCAGGAGCGTTTTGGCGTGCGTAAGGTGACCGTCGGCGCCGGGCTCTTGTTATGCCTGGGTTTGTGTTTGACCTCGTATGCCGACAGCCTGCTGGCGCTGTGGTTGTGCGCGGGGATTTTGGTGGGTTTCGCCGACGGTACCGGTTATCTCCTGACATTATCCAATTGCGTAAAATGGTTCCCCGAACGTAAAGGCGTGGTGTCCGCCTGCGCCATTGGCGCTTATGGGCTGGGCAGCCTGGGTTTTAAATATATCAATAGCCAATTGCTGTCGCATTTCAGCCTGACGACCTCATTTCAGCTTTGGGGGTTGATAGTAATGCTGATGGCGGTGGCTGGTGGGCTCATGATGCAGGACGCGCCTAAAGCGGCGACCAAAAAAGTGGCAGCCGGTCACGACTACACCTTGCGGGAATCGGTAAGGTCGCCGCAATACTGGTTGCTGGCGTTGATGTTCGTCAGCGCTTGTATGAGCGGGCTTTATGTTATCGGCATCGCGAAAGACATTGGCGAAAGTCTGGTTCATTTATCACCGCTCGAAGCCGCCAATGCTGTAACGATTATCGCTATCGCCAACCTGGGCGGACGTCTGGTGTTGGGTGTTTTGTCAGATAGAATGACGCGTATCCGGGTGATAACGCTGGCGCAATTGGTATCGTTGTTGGGGATGTCGACACTGTTATTCGCCCATCTTAATCAGCTCTCGTTCTTCCTGTCCCTGGCCTGCGTCGCTTTTAGTTTCGGCGGCACCATTACCGTTTATCCTTCTCTGGTCAGTGATTTCTTCGGCCTGAATAATCTGACCAAAAATTACGGCGTCATTTACCTTGGCTTCGGTATCGGCAGTATTATCGGATCATTGGTCGCTTCGTTATTCGGCGGTTTCATGGTGACGTTCCATTTAATATTGGTGTTATCGCTTATCTCGCTGGTGATTTCGGTAGCGCTGCATCGTCCCGGCGAAAAGGGTCGCCTGGCCTTGCAGCAGGTCACGGGAAAATAATGAGTAAAGCGGGTTCGCCAGTTCCCGCTTGATGTCGGCCCGATGCCATCGGGCCTTTGTCTGTCACCGGGCGCGGTCGGTGAACGCCGATTCGGCTCCGCCTTGCTGCAACGTGAAAGCTATGGGGTATATCTTATATTTCCATAAGCTCCATTAACGTTTTCTCAGAGTGTTGTATCCGCCGTTCCGCTTTCCCCCTACCGATTAACTGCTAGGCTTATCGATAATACTTACCTTAAAAACGTGGTTATTAAAAAATAAGGAGACGATCGTGGCCTATCAAAAAGTGATGTCGTTATCCGCTTTGCCGGAGTTGGAACCCACAAAAGTCAGCGTGAACGAAACCAAGATTCTGCTTATCAGGCAAGGCGATGATGTGATTGCTCTTGAAGCGACTTGTCCCCATTCCGGCGCGCCTTTGGAAAAAGGCGCGCTATGTGAAGGCAAGTTGATCTGCCCCTGGCATAAATCGGTTTTTAGCATTGAAGACGGCGCGCTGTATGAACCGCCCTCCCTGCGTTCGCTTAAACGCTTTCCGATTAAGGTCGAGGAAGATGCCATTTGGGTCGATCCCAAACCAATACCCGCGGGCGCAAAGCTTAAAAAACCCGATGGACAGCAAGCCATGGTGGTGCTGGGCTCGGGCGCCGGCGGCAGCGCCGCCATCAAGGCCTTACGCGAAAAGGGCTATGCCGGCCGGTTGATTGTTATTGAGCGCGAGAAACAGGCGCCCTACGATCGTACGGTGTTGTCGAAATTCGTGCCCCAAGGCGATATGGCCATTGATGAAGTACCTCCGTTGCTGGATGAATCTTTTTATACCGAGCAAAAAATCGAGCGGGTCACCGGCAACGTTGAAGAATTGCTCGTCAAAGAACACCAGGTAAGGTTGGAGGATGGCACTCTGATACCTTATCAACGGCTTTTGCTGGCCACCGGCGGCACGCCTCACCGGCCGGATTTGCCTGGTAAAACCTTATTGGGGGTTGATGTGTTGCGCAGTTGGGAGCAGGCGGCTTGCCTGATGGCCACGGTTGAGAAAAAGCAGCGGTTGGTGATTATCGGCAACAGCTTTATCGGTATGGAAGTGGCGGCGGCTTTTCGCAAACAAGATGTGAATATCACGGTTATCGCCCCGCATCCCTTACCCTTTGAAAAACAATTCGGCGAAGAACTGGCATCGTTCTTCCGTCGGCGTCATGAGCAGCGAGGGGTCAAGTTCGTTGACGGCAAACCGGCGTCGTTTGAAGGTAAGCGTCATGTGTCGGCCGTGGTCATGGAAGATGGCCGGCGCGTGGAAGCCGATGTGGTCTTACTGGCGACCGGCGTAGTGCCGGCCACGGGATTCATCCATGATTTGCCGCTTAATGACGATCAAAGTCTGACGGTGGAGGGATCCATGTCGGTAGGGCAGGATATTTTCGCCATCGGCGATATCGCCACTTTCCCGCTTAATGGTCATCCTACCCGGATAGAGCATTGGCGGGTCGCGCAGCAGCATGGCAGGATAGCCGCCGGCGCCATGCTGGGTGAACCCGCGTCCTACGACGCGGTGCCTTTTTTCTGGACGCAGCATTATGGCGTGCGCTACGAATATCTGGGCCACGCCGGCAAGTGGGATAAGGTTGAGATTATCGGTTCGCCGGAAAAAGATAAGTTTGTCGCTTTATACAGCCTGAAAGATAAGGTGGCGGCGGTGGTGGCCACCGGCCGTATGCGGGCGACCGGAACGTTATTGATTAAGATGGCCGAACCGCTGTCCATGGCCGCCGCCCGGCGTATCGTTGAAGAGGTGGCCGAAGCGGAAAGTTAATGTCCTCCCTCCCGATGCCGCTGATATCAGTGGCGCCCCCGCGCCGTTAAACGCCGCTGGGGCGCCTGCCGTCATGACCGGCAAGCAAGTTTACCTGCATAAATCCAGCCCCAAAATCGCTATTTACCGAAAATTATCCAGCCACTCTGACCGTCGTCATGTTCGGGTATGTTTTTTTCTGGTTGAAGGGGACAACTCCGCAATATTTATGTTATCTAATGTCCCGTGGTTGGTTGCTTCTGGTAAAAAAGGATATGCAGTAAATGACACAATCCATTTTTATGGTGGGTGCGAGGGGATGCGGCAAAACTACGGTTGGCCGGGCGCTGGCGCAGGCATTGGGTTTTAGGTTCAGCGATACTGATTGGGTATTACTGCAATCCACCGGGAAAAGTGTGGCTCAGATTGTGGAAACCGAGGGTTGGGCGGGATTCAGGGCCAAAGAGAGCGACGTACTGCGCCAGGTCGCGAGGGCAGACGGCCACCAGGTTATCGCCACCGGCGGCGGTATCGTCTTATCGGAAGCCAACCGGCAGTTCATGCGAGCCAATGGTACGGTGATTTATCTGCACGCCGGCGCCGCCATCTTGGCGCGTCGCCTGGAGGCTTCTCCACAGGCGGATCAACGGCCCAGTCTCACGGGAAAACCGATAGCCGAGGAAATTGCCGAAATACTGGCGGCGCGGGAAGTTTTGTATCGAGAAGTCGCGCACCATGTTCTGGATGCCAGCGCGGCTCCGCAAACGGTGGTTTCAATCATTGTTCAGCACCTTTATCCTTGCGCCGCCGAATAAGCATTACCGGCAGGGATAACAGAGAATATGTCTGGGAATTGCCCCCGCCGGAGTGTTTTAAAGCAAAAACCAAGGAGTGAGTTATACTTATTTACCCGACCAGGTCATAAATAATGGAGTGATTATGGCGAGTAAACCACCTTATCCACGTAATGCCCGTATTGTTAAGAAAGAAAAAGGAGTGCCCGGGCAAACAAAAGAAATATATGAATTGCGCGCTGATCATCCGCGTCCGGATACGTTGATCAGCGAACATGATACCGAGGCGGAAGCGCTGGATGCGCAACATCGTTATCAGGACGAAGATAAATCCTGATAACGGCCCGGAGATAGACAATGGTATCTACGATTAAATCACTGTTATGTTCTGGCTAAACAGCCAGAACGACCTGCGGTGGCGAGTCGATGATTTCCACTCTATTTTTTGTCACGGCGTCGGGTAAAATTCAGTGGCAAGCCGACATTAAATTGAATAATAGGCATATTTAACCGATGACCGAGTAATACACTGTATTACTCTCGGCGTTCATGTTTAAACATTAATATCCCTCGCGTTATCTGACAATGATCGCGTTATCACTATCCCTCACGCTATCTTTAGCTATGCGTCGGCTGGATGAAAATTATTACCTTGACGGCGAAAGACGGACAATTTAAAGATTATTCATTCACCCTGCTAAAAAAATGATAATCGTTCATGTCAACGCTAGAAAATGCTTCAGCAGTCTTGAGACTGTTTGCTTATGCCAGTGGGGCGACACACAGGCAAGAATTATCTTTTAGTGAGGTTGCCAATCGGTTGGCATTACCTAAAAGCACATTATCGCGATTATTGGTGGCCATGGAAGATCAGGGATTATTAGTGCGCAACCCCGCGAACCGGCTTTATTCCGTGGGTGCATTGCTGTTGGCTGTGGGCCGGCAATTACCGGCGAATCCATTTACGGACATGATTACTCCGGCGATGTCGCATTTAACCCAAGGGCAAGGCTGCGCCGGTTTTGTCTGTCTGCTGGAACAAGACCATATTCGTATTGTCGACATCGCCAATGGTTGTCCTGAGCGGCCCTTATCCTATTCGGTCGGCCACCGGCTGCCAGCGGCGCAAACTGCGGTGGGGCGCGTATTGTTGGCTGGTTATTCCGAACGTGAAGTTATCGAACGCTTGGTCCCCGGCGCTGCGGCGCATGCCGTCTTCCCGCATCATGGCTTAAGCCATCTGCTGCAACTGCTTGCTGTGGTTCGCCGTCAGGGATGGTCATACGGCCGCAATGAAACCCGGCCGGATCAAAGCGCGCTGGCGACCTCGCTTATCCATCCGTCGCAACAGCAAAGCGTCGGACTCTGCCTGACCTTTCCAAGCCTGGATCATAATGATGATTTCCCGCACCAACTATTATTTCAATTGAAATCAATGACTCGCATGCTGGCTGAGAAAATGGGCGATCAAAACCGGTAATTTTGATGCGTTTTCTGCCAGACGGCCAACATTTCTCAGCATTAAGGCGTGACAAATGTTTATTTCACCTTTTATTATGAATGACTTACTTATTTGCTTAACTTATATACCCTAAATAATTCGAGTTGCAGGAAGGCGGCGACGCAACGAATCTCCAGGAGCTTACTTAGGCAAGTGACTGGGGTGAGTGAGGAAAGCCAACGCACCTGCAACTTGAAGTATGACGGGTATAAATACAGGAAAGAATCTATGTTGCATGTTAATGAGTATTTTGCCGGAAAAGTGAAGTCGATTGGTTTTGACTCCGCCAGCATTGGTCGTGCCAGTGTCGGCGTTATGGAAACCGGCGAATACACATTCACCACTGGCCTGCCGGAAGAGATGACCGTAATCAGCGGCGCGTTGAAAGTCTTGATCCCCGGTTCCCACGACTGGCAGATTTTCATGCCGGGCGAGATGTTTTTTGTACCGGCCAAAAGCGAATTTTCCGTGCATGTCGCCGAAGCCAGCGGCTATTTCTGTCGCTATTTAAGCAAGTAAGTCCGGTCGGAGGGCCGCGGTCTAAGCCGCCCTCCATCGACAAGATAGCCCTAGGCTTGGGTTTCGCCCCCCAATGCCTCGGTCAGCTGGCGGATAAGTTCCGACAGCTCGCCGGTCATTAAAATGAAGTCCGCATCAAAACGCGCGGCGACGTCTTCACGATCGATATCATCGTTCTGTTCTTGCAATGTATCGGAATACTTCAGTCTCTTAAGCGTACCGTCGGCAGCCAGAATAAACTGAATCCGTTCTTGCCAATCCAGCGCCAACTGGGTGACAACTTTGCCGGCTTCGATATGCGCGGCGATTTCATCACTGGCGAGATCCTGTTTCTTGCAGCGAATCGTGCCCCCATCCTCCAGCACCGCCTTGAGTTCAGCCTCATCTTGTATCACCAACCCGGACGGGCTTTCGCCGCTGCGCACCCATTTCGTCAGGGTCAGCTCAATGGGATTTTCCAGGGTCAGCGGCACGACTGGCAGTGAACCGAGCGATTTACGCAACAATGCCAATGCGTCCTCGGCTTTTTTGGCGCTGGCGGCATCGACAATCACCAGACCGCGCACGGTATCAAGCCATAAAAAGGTCGAGCTATAGCGGCTGAACGCGCGCGGCATTAACGTGAACAAAACCTCATCTTTCAATTGGTCTTTTTCGGTCTTGCGCAGCTTGCGGCTTTGGTCCGCTTCCAATTTTTCTATCTTGCCCTGTAGTTCATTTTTGACCACTGACGACGGCAGGATTTTTTCTTCTTTGCGGGCGCATAATAGGATTTGCCCGTTGACTTCATGGGTTAAGGCTTCGCTATTGTGGCCCATGGGGGACACCCACCCAAACTTGGCCATGTCCTGGCTGCCGCAAGGCGAAAAGACGGAACCCGGCAATGACGTTTCCAAATCCTGCGCGGTGATCGCAAGTTCGCGGGTCACGCGGTAAATCATTAAATTCTTGAACCAAAACATAATATTACATCCCTGATCTGGCGCGCCAGTCAGCACGCGGGTTGATCGAACGCAGCGCGCATAATAGCGCATTGGGGCGATAAAATCGGTAAAGTTTTTTGAAATTTTTATGGGTATGGCCGAGAAGCAAACAGACGGCGCGCATAACGAATTCGCACTGTAATAACAGTATAAAGGTGCAATGTTATATACAAAATAATAAACTAATCATATTTATTAAATTAAATAGAGAAAAATAGTATTCTTGAATTCGCGCCAACTTAAACTAACTTAATTGCGTAGCCTATTGCTACAGGGGAGAATATTTAGGAGAAATATTATGGAAACGCATGCTATAAACGCAACGCCAAGAGTTACATCATGGGGAGCTATTACAGGCGGTGTTATCACTGTTTTGGCTATTTCTATATTACTGTCAGTGTTGGGCGCGGCATTAGGTTTTACGATGGTCGACCCCTATGCGGATCAACCGGCGGAGGGCGTCGGCACGGCGGTCACCATTTGGTCTTTTATTTCAATACTGATTAGTCTGGCTTTTGGCGGTTTTGTGGCTGGACGACTGGCTGGCGGCGCTGGAATAAGCCATGGCTTTCTGGTTTGGGCTACATCTTTAATAATTGCAATTATTATTAGCAGTCTTGTAATCGGCGGCGCATTACGCATGGCGGGGAATATAGTCGGTTCCATTGCTTCAGCCACCGGCAGTATGGCTTCCGGTGTTGTTTCAACGCTGGCGAATAATAGCGGTAATTTGAAAAATTTGATGAATGGCTCGCTTAACCACCTGATGCTGGATACAGGACTGCCTCCGGACCAGACGCCGCAAAATATCGTCAGAGCATTGCAGAACAGTCAAATTGACGCCCTGCAACCGGATTATTTATCCAAACAGCTCATGGCCGCCAAAGACGATGTACAGTCGGCCATCAGTGCAATCATGAAAAATCCGGATAGTCTCGATAATGAAATGGATCAATTAACCGATAAGCTGAAGCAGCGCAGCGATAGCCTTGCCGCCGGTATTAAACGGGACGATGTTCATCAGGCATTGGCGAGCAACACCGCCATGACGCCGGAACAAGTGGACCAAGCCACCGATAGCGTTATGCGCAATACACAACGCATGACCGCTGAGGTAAATCAACGTCTGGAAGCCCTGGAACAGAACGTCGCGCAGGCCAAAAACGATATGCAGCAATGGAAAGAGCAGGCCAAGGAAAAAGCCGATGCCGCCGCCAAAGCCATTGCCAAATCGACGCTATGGTCGTTCATCGCCTTGTTGATAGGCGCGCTGGTCGGCGCAGCATGCGGTCTATGGGGCGCCAGAACCGCTTACAAATACTCATTCTGAGACTAGGCTCGATACGCTCGGAACCCACTCCGAGCGGTATTACCGCACCGCAAAACGGCTCTCCAGCCGGCTGATACCCATCCCATTGACCTTTTTCACTTTAATTTGCACCGGGATACGTTCTTTCATGGCGTCGACATGACTGATAACCCCAATCATTTTACCGCTGGCATTCAAGGTATCCAGCGCATCCAGGGCAATATCCAGGGTTTCGGCGTCCAACGTACCGAAACCTTCGTCAAGAAATAATGAATCGATGCGGGTTTTGTAGCTGACCAGATCAGACAATGCCAGCGCCAGCGCCAGACTGACCAGAAAACTTTCGCCGCCGGACAAGGTTCGGGTATCGCGCACTGCTTCCGCCTGCCAGGTATCCACCACTTCCAGCTCAAGCTCGGCTGCGGTTTTGCGCTGTAATTGATAACGGTCGTGGAGCCGCGCTAATTGGCGGTTAGCCAGATGGATAAGATTATCCAGGGTGAGCCCTTGGGCGAATTTACGGAATTTATCGCCCTCGCGGGAGCCGATCAGTTCATTGAGATAGCTCCAGTCCGCATAATTTTTTTCGCTTGCGGCAATGGTTTGCAATAATGCCTGCTGTTCGTTGCGGCGTCGTTGATGGCTGGATAATTGTTGCTGAATTTCGCCTTGATGCCGTACTTTTTCCGCCAACAGGGCTTTGCTATTGGCCAATTGCTGCTCAATCACGAGCGGATCGGCCTGCGCCGCCAAAGTGGATGGCCGCAGGCTTAGATTTTGTCGCCAGGCTTGCTCCGCCTGCTCATGCAATGCCGCACAGCGTTGCTGTTGTTCAATGAGCTTATCCCGTTGTTGCCGTAATCGATCGCGTTCATCCGCCGGCAATAAGGCTGACAGTAATTCCGGTAGACTGCTGAAAGGACTGGCTTGCAGCGCGCTTTGCAGCGCCGCATCGGCCTGATGCGCCAGCACAGTGAACTCGGTTAACTGACGTTGTTGCGCATCGATACGTCCGGTCAAGGCTTGCAACTGCTCCTTTGCCTGCATTAATTGCCGTTCAGCCAATTGCCGCGCCTGCTCCAGGACCTCGCCCTGTCGATGCAGCTCGGCATTCAGTTGCGATACGCCGAGGTCTCCCGCGCATTGCCGCCGCTCTTCGCGCGCTTGCAGCAATTCGCTCTGAGTAAGTTGTATTTGCCCGGCAAGCACCCGCCACTGGCCGGCTAGTTCATTCAATGCGGCCTGGTGGTTCTGAATTTCGCTGCGCTGAGCGGCCATCGCGACATTGAGTTGCTGTTCTTGTTGCTGGTGATGCAGTATTAGTTGCCACTCTTGCTGACGGGACGCCAGCCACTGTTCCACTTCAATCTCTTGCGGCACGGACAGCGCCAGCGGGGCGAGAGCGTCGGTAATCTCGGCCGCCAACCGTGCTATTAATCGTTGCTGTTCGTCCAGGTTATCGCGGGCTTCCTGATGTATTTGTTTCACGCTTTGCCGGCGTTGGACATTCAGTTCCAGTTGGGATGCGGCCGTTTGCAACGCGCTATTGGCCGCCTGCAAGGCATCTCGGGCTTTCTGCCATTGGCTATCGGCCTGGCGGCGGTCTTCCAATTGCTGATTTAACGCCAATTCCCGGGTTTCGTGTTGGGCCAGCCAATCCACGACCTGGTCATCGCCGGCATCGGGGGCCAGTTGCAAATCGGTTAGCGCCTGCCGCCAGTGTTCGTTCATGGCCTGCAATTCCGCCTGCAATTGCTCCTGTTGCAATGCGATTTGTTTTTGCTGTTTTAACAATATATCAAGGCGAGTGGCCGTTGCGACATGGTCGGCGTTAATCGCCGCCGTTTCTTGTTCCATTTTCCGTTTTCGCTGTTCGGTTTGCGCGGGAATGGGGAGTTGGTACTCACCAACAAAAGGATGGGTCGTTGCGCCGCATAGCGGACAGGGCTGCCCGGCCTGCAATAATGCCCGTTGCCCCTCCAACTCGACAATACGCTGCTCCAACAGATAGCGAGCATTAACTTCCGTTAGTAAAAGCGCATGCGAGGCCAACTGTTGTTGCAGCCTGTTTCGCCGATCACCGAGCTCGCCGCATTCGCTGCGCAAGGCCGTTTGCCGGTCGGCGGCGGTATTGAGGTCCCGCGATACACGCTGGATTTGTGGTGCTAAGGACCGCAAGACCAACCGTGACTCGCGTTGTTGTTGGCTCAATTGCCATTCGGCCTGTAAGGCGGCATGGGATTGTTCGGTTTCGCGCTGTTCACGCTGTTGTTGCAATCGTTCGAAATGGGCTTCCAGGTTAACGACGTGCTGACGACACTGTTCGGCGGCCACTTCGGCAGTTTGGTATTCGTTTTGCAATGACTGTTGCTGCCGTTCCAGCGTAAGAATATGTTGACCAAGCCGTTCCGCCAGTTGCCGTTCGCGCTGTTGTCGCGCGAATAATTCGCGCCATGCCGGCAGAAGCTCGCCCCATTGCCGGTGAGTTGAATGTTGGGCCAGATAATCGGTAGTGATGGTGAGTCGTTGCTCGTTTTGGCTTAGCGAAGTTTGCTGGCCCGCCAGCGCCGACTGCCGTTTTTGCTGCTGGGCAACCAGGGTTTGATGGTTCTGTTCCTGCTGCCCGGCGCTTTGTTCAAGTCCGGCAATATATTGATCCAACGGAATGATGCGATCGTCGATCACTTGCTGCTGCTGTCGTCGGTACCGTTCATGGCCCCGCCAGGCTGCCTGGGCGTGATCGAGGCTGTCTTGCAAGGGCGTCAGAGCCTGTTGCGCGCGTTGCTGCTCGACGCATTGTTCAGTGATGGCTTCGGCCAGTCGTTGCTGATTTGCCGTGCTGCGTCGTTGATCATCAAGCAAATGACGCAGCGCTTCCGCCGGTTCGCTGCGCGCCAGGCGGGTCAAAAGCGGTTCCGCTTCAGCATAGGCCTGCGCTGAAGCCTGCTGCCGATCCCTCGCCAGGGACAATGCGTCGGTTAATTGCCTTTCTCTCAGCAACCACTCCCTTTGCCGCCCCAACAACTGTTGTTCGCCCTCGATGCGGCGTTCTTCTTCTTGCAGTTGTTTCAGTTGGTCGTTGAGTTCCCGTACTTGCGGTTCGCTAAGCAGCTCTATGGCGGCGGCGCCGGCCTGCAACCGATCCAAGTCCGCTTTTACCGTTTTATGCCGTTCGAAAATCTCGGCGGAAATGCGGCCGTAAATTTCGGTGCCGGTCAATTCTTCCAACAATTCGGCGCGCAATTTGGCGTCGGCATTGAGAAATGCGGCGAAATCGCCCTGCGCAAGCAACATGGATTTGGTGAAGCGGCCAAAATCAAGACCGGTTATTTCGGCGACCAGCCGCTTTTTGTCGGCGATTTTGTCGGCAAGAATACTGCCATCGTCGATACGCGCCAATTCCGCCCGCACCGATTGCAGCTTGCCCTGTGGGCTACCGTTGGCCCGACGCTGACTCCAAAAGGCCCGATAGCCGACACCCTTTACTTCAAACTCCACTTCCGCCAGGGCTTCCGCAGTATGGCGGGTCATCAGTTCCTGGCCGGGATTGTTGGTCAGTCTGGGCGTTTCGTGATAGAGCGCCAGGCAAATGGCGTCAAGCAGGGTGGTTTTACCCGCGCCGGTGGGCCCGGTGATGGCAAACAGGCTGGCCTGGTCGAAGGGCGCGGCGGTGAAATCTATCTTCCATTCCCCTTGAAGGGCATTGATATTTTTCAGCCGCAAAGTGAGAATTTTCATGGCATACGTTCCTCGGGCGCTGAGCCTCGCTCAATATCCTGCGCCACTTGCCGGTATAATTGGCGGATGCGGTCAAGTTCTGTTTTATCCCGTGGCTGCGCTTGCGCCAGTCGCCGATCGAATACCTCATCGACACTCAATTCGGCCAGCGTTTCACTTGGCTGGTTCGCCAGCGCCTGTAGCCGCTGTTCGCGGTTGCGGCGCAGCAAGAGAATCTCCACCGGTAAATCGGCCGCCAATTGTTGCAGATGTTGTTGAATGTCATTGAGCCAGGCATCGGTCAGCACTTCAATATCCAGCCATACCGGAGTGCCGGCCGGCTGCTGACGGTATGCCAGCAATTGTGCTTCAATCTCCGGCAAGGTTCCCCGCAACAGGCGCAGCGGCTGAACTTCGGGAATGAGCAATGGTGTGACTTCAGCCCTCAGATCTGCCTGAAAATCCACAAGATTGACCTGCTTCGGTTGACCGGTTTCGTCAAAACTGAGGGCGATGGGCGCGCCGCAATAATGGATCGGCAAACCGTGACCGATGGATTGCGGCCGGTGAATGTGGCCGAGGGCGAGATAATCGACGGGGGGAAACAACTGGGCAGGGAAGGCGTCCAGGCTGCCGATGTAAATATCCCGCACCGATTCGGAGGTGGCGGCGCCAACGGTGACGAGATGGCCGGTGGCGATTATCGGCACCGGTGCCGGCAATGCGGCGCGCATCGTTAACGCTTGCTGATACATCTGCTGATAGTGGCCGGCGATGGCGTTGGTAAGCGCGCGTTGTTTATCCTCGCCCGAGTCGCCGGCGCGGCTGGTCAGTATATCCCGCGGCCGTAAAAACGGGATAGCGCACACTATCGCGCCGGGTTTTCCGTTACGCTCTCTAAGGACAAAAACCTGTTGATCGGCGCCGGCAATGACGCGGGTATTCAGGCAGGCGAGCAGGTCGCGTGATTCATTAAGCGTTGCCACCGCATCATGATTACCGGCGAGTATGATCAATTCACAACCGGCGGGTTGCAGTTCCACGACAAAACGGTTGAATAATTCGCGGGCGTAACTGGGCGGCGTGCCGGTATCGAAGATATCGCCGGCCACCAGCACCGCGTCCACATCATATTCGGTGACTTTGGCTACCAGCCAGTGCAAAAATGCCTGATGTTCATTAGCGCGGTTTTTGGTGAAAAACGACTGACCCAAATGCCAGTCGGAGGTATGAATGATTCGCATGACGCTCCGGCGAAGAACGCTAAGTTAAGGCGAGAGTATAACCCTTCCAAACAGACGATACCGTTGTTCAGGCCGTTTTACATTATCGTCGGCCGAAAAAATCGTCATCTTCTATCCTTGAAGCTGGGTGGAACGAAGTTAATAAATCTGTCATAAAAGTGACGCATAATGCCCGGGCACGATAACCGCAGAGAATAATGGCAGGAAAATAATGGCAAAACGCATATTAGTCGTGGAAGATGAAGCGCCGATACGTGAAATGGTGTGCTTTGTTCTCGAACAAAATGGCTTCCAGTCCATCGAGGCGGAAGATTACGGCAGTGCGGTGAGTCTTATGGCTGAGCCATATCCTGATCTGGTGCTGCTTGACTGGATGTTGCCAGGCGGTTCGGGGATACAATTCATCAAGCTGATGAAACGGGAAGTGCTGACGCGTGATATTCCGGTCATGATGCTTACCGCGCGCGGCGAAGAGGAGGATCGGGTGCGGGGACTTGAGGTGGGCGCGGATGACTATATTACCAAACCCTTCTCACCCAAAGAATTACTGGCGCGTATCAAAGCGGTTATGCGGCGGATCTCGCCGATGGCGGTGGAAGATAAAATTGAAGTTCAGGGCTTGAGCCTGGACCCATCGTCGCATCGGGTGACCTCCAATGAATTGGCGCTTGATATGGGGCCGACCGAATTCAAACTGCTGCATTTTTTCATGACCCATCCCGAACGGGTTTATAGTCGCGAGCAGTTACTGAACCACGTATGGGGTACCAATGTTTATGTGGAAGATCGTACAGTGGATGTGCATATTCGCCGTTTACGCAAGGCCCTGGAAACCGGCGGCCATGATCGAATGGTGCAAACGGTACGGGGCACGGGTTATCGTTTCTCGGCGCGTTATTAGGCTAGCCGCTGTCGAACGGACGGCGACCAACCGATTATTAAGGGAGAGCGATCGGTGCTAGAACGTTTATCCTGGAAAAAGCTTTTATTCGAATTAGGGCTATTTTGTCTGCCGGCCCTGGCCTTGTCGGCTATTTTCGGTCAACTGCCCTGGTTGCTGGCGGCGGCATTGTTGGCTGCGCTGCTGCGCAATTACTATTATCAACTACGGTTATCCTGGTGGCTGTGGGAGGGGTTGAGCCGCACGCCGCCGATTGGGCGGGGCAGTTGGGAACCGTTGTTTTACGGTTTACACCAGATGCAACTGCGCCATCGACGCCGACGCCGCGAGCTGGCGGCGTTGTTCAAACGTTTTCGCAGCGGTGCCGAATCTCTGCCGGATGCCTTGGTAATGCTGACCGGCGATGGCCATATTTTCTGGTGCAACGGTCTGGCTCAGCAGTTGCTGGGTTTCCGCTGGCCGGAGGATAACGGTCAACATATCCTCAATTTACTGCGCTATCCTGAATTCAATGAATATCTTCAGGCCATGTCTTTCGAATCGCCGCTGACCTTGCTGATGAATAATCAACGGTATGTCGAATTTCGGGTCATGCCCTACACCGACGATCAGTTTTTGATGGTGGTGCGCGATATCACCCAGATGCGGCAATTGGAAGGGGCGCGGCGCAATTTTTTCGCTAACGCCAGCCATGAACTGCGAACGCCATTGACGGTTTTGCAAGGTTATCTGGAGATGATGAGCGATCAGAAGATGGAAAAAGCGTTCCGCATCAAAGCTATACATACCATGCAGGATCAAACGCAGCGAATGGAACGCTTGGTCAAGCAATTGTTGGTGCTTTCCCGAATCGAGGCCGCTCCGCAGGGGGAGACCAAGGAAAATGTCGATGTTCCTTCAGTGCTTAAGCGCTTACAGCAAAGCGCCGAGGGGTTGAGCCAGGAACGTCACGACATCGTTTTTCGCATCAACGAGCAATTACATGTGCGAGGCAATGAAGAGCAGTTGCGCAGCGCCATGTCCAACGTGATTTACAATGCCATTATCCACACGCCGCCTGGTACCCGTATCGAAGTGTCCTGGCAGCGGACCTTCGAAGGCGCGCAATTCCAGGTCAGCGATAACGGGCCGGGCATAGCTCAGGAACATATTCCACGGCTGACTGAACGCTTCTACCGGGTGGATAAAGCACGTTCCCGGCAGACTGGCGGCAGCGGACTCGGGCTGGCTATTGTTAAGCACGCACTGAGCAACCATGACGCAAGGCTGGAAATTTCCAGCGAGGTGGGCCAGGGCGCCCGTTTCTATTTTACTTTGCCTAACCGGTTGGTCCTGCCCGTGGACATGATAGTCACTAATAACGTCAAATCGTTGCCGTCGGTAGAGCCTTAATCGCCATTTTCGGTAACCCAGGCTCCACCTGTCTTGCCGTCATATCCCGCAACGTCCGGTTCGCCCATTGGGAATGCTTGTTGGCCCATAAGCGCACTGGACGTTTTTGTTTCCATTTCACGCTTCTGCGGCGAATAATGTCAAGATAACTGTCCAATACAACTTATCATGTGGTTTTTTTAAGCTGCTTATCAGTGCGTAAGAGGGCAATGAGCCTTCAGATCAATGATTAAATCGTCATTTTCCTTTTTACCTGAAAGTATCCACTGAATAAAAACTGTTTATTCAGAGAATAACTCTGCATTGATCCGACGGCCTTGTTTTGCATGCCTTTATCAGTTTAAAGTGCGCCAGTTAAAAATCACTCCCTGCCTGAAGACGCGCCATACCCGGAAAGATGTGAATTGCAGGGTATATATACCCTAAATAATTCGAGTTGCAGGAAGGCGGCGACGCAACGAATCTCCAGGAGCTTACTCAGGTAAGTGACTGGGGTGAGTGAGGAAAGCCAACGCACCTGCAACTTGAAGTATGACGGGTATAAAGCCAATCAATAGCCCGATATGTCATGACGTCAGGCGATAGATCCCTTGAGCTTGTACCGGCGTGACGGCTATGGCGGCTTTATCGTCATAGGTTTTACTTATAGTTGTTTTAAAGACAGGCAAGATATTTCTAATGAGTCAGCAATTAACTACAAGAGACATTCTGGCACTGGGTTTTATGACCTTTGCGTTATTTGTCGGTGCCGGCAATATCATTTTCCCTCCCATGGTGGGGTTGCAATCCGGTTCGCATGTCTGGACGGCCGCCATCGGCTTTCTGATGACCGCAGTCGGCCTTCCGGTATTGACCGTTATCGCATTGGCCCGAGTGGGCGGGGGCATCGACGCGCTCAGCTCCCCCATCGGCCATAAAGCCGGCCTGGTGCTGGCGATAGTCTGTTATCTGGCGGTGGGGCCGTTATTCGCCACCCCCCGTACCGCCACAGTATCTTTCGCCGTGGGGATTGCGCCTTTTACCGGCCAAGGGGATCTGCCCTTATTCTGTTATAGCCTGGTCTATTTTGTACTGGTGGTGGGGATTTCCTTATATCCCGGCCGCCTGCTGGATACTGTCGGCCACATACTGGCGCCGCTCAAAATGATTGCGCTGGCGGTGCTGGGCGTTGCGGCGATGCTGTGGCCGGCAGGCAGTCCGTTGCCCGCCAATGATGTTTATGAGTTGATGCCTTTTTCCACCGGGTTTGTGAATGGTTACTTAACCATGGATACCCTGGGAGCGATGGTATTCGGCATCGTTATCGTCAATGCCGCCCGTTCGCGCGGCGTGGATAATCCCAAATTATTGACCCGCTATGCCATTTATGCGGGGTTGATTGCCGGTATCGGTTTGACCGCAGTCTACATCAGCCTGTTTAAACTGGGTTCCGGCAGCGGCGTGTTGGTGCCGACGGCGCAAAACGGCGCTGAAATATTGCATGCCTATGTCCAATACCGTTTCGGGTACGGCGGCATCGGTTTTCTGGCCATTCTCATCTTCATCGCCTGTATGGTGACCGCTGTGGGACTGACATGCGCCTGCGCGGAATTTTTCAGCGCTCACTTGCACATGTCATACCGCAAACTGGTCATTTTGCTGGGCCTGTTTTCCATGGCTGTTTCCAATCTGGGCCTCAGCCATCTGATTCAATTCTCCATTCCGGTGCTCACGGCCATTTATCCACCCTGTATCGTGCTCATTGTCCTGAGTTTTACCTTGCGCTGGTGGCATAGCAGTACGTTGATAATCGCGCCGGCGATGTTGGTCAGCCTGTTGTTCGGTTGCGTCGATGCCGTGAAGCTTTCATCGTTTCAGCCTTTTTTGCCCGGATGGATCGCGCATTTACCGCTCTCGACTCAGGGGCTCGCCTGGCTGCCGCCGACACTGGCCGTCAGCATTATCGTGGCGCTATATGATAAATACGGCGCCCGGCGAGAATTCGTCGCTCATTAATAAAACATCCAATTTATTGTTAACCACGGAGGCGGCTTCGTGGTTTTTTCTTTTGTGAAAATCAGGGTTATAGGGTGATGGAACAAAAAAATGCGACGTTAAAACGGGGTCTGACTACCCGGCATATCCGCTTTATGGCGCTAGGATCCGCCATTGGCACCGGACTGTTTTACGGTTCCGCCGATGCGATACAGATGGCCGGTCCCAGCGTCTTGCTGGCGTATCTTATCGGCGGCGTAGTGGCATACATCATTATGCGCGCGCTGGGGGAAATGTCGGTGCAAAACCCCAATGCCGGATCGTTTTCCCGCTATGCCAAGGATAATCTGGGTCCTTTGGCGGGCTATATCACCGGCTGGACCTATTGTTTCGAGATCCTGATTGTCGCCATCGCCGATGTCACCGCGTTCGGTATTTATATGAGCGTATGGTTTCCCGCAGTGCCGCATTGGATCTGGGTTCTGAGCGTAGTGCTGATCATCGGCGCCATTAACCTGGTCAATGTCAAGGCGTTCGGCGAACTGGAGTTCTGGTTCTCGTTCTTTAAGGTCGCCACCATTGTCATCATGATTGTGGCCGGCCTGGGAATCATTATCTGGGGGATCGGCAATGGCGGTCAGCCAACCGGGATACACAATCTGTGGAGTCATGGCGGCTTTTTCAGCCACGGATTTTCCGGCATGATTTTGTCATTGCAGATGGTGATGTTCGCTTACGGCGGTATTGAAATTATCGGGGTGACCGCCGGCGAAGCCAGTGAGCCGGAAAAATCCATTCCTAAAGCCATCAATTCCGTCCCTTGGCGTATTTTGTTGTTTTATGTCGGCACGTTATTGGTGATTATGTCGATCTATCCCTGGGATCAAGTGGGTACCGCAGGCAGCCCGTTTGTGCTGACCTTTCAGAAATTGGGTATCCATACCGCAGCCGGCATCTTGAATTTCGTGGTTATTACGGCTTCGTTGTCGGCGATTAACAGTGATGTTTTCGGGGTAGGGCGCATGTTGCACGGTATGGCCGGCCAGGGCGACGCGCCGAAGATCTTCGCCCGGGTATCACCGCAAGGTACGCCGTGGGTGACGGTGTTGGTAATGATGGCTGCCTTGTTGATGGCGGTTTATCTTAATTACCTGATGCCGGAAAATATTTTTCTGGTCATCGCTTCACTGGCCACCTTTGCCACCGTGTGGGTGTGGATTATGATTCTCTGCTCGCAGATTGCTTTTCGGCGCAAGTTGAAAACTCAGCAGACAAAAGCCTTGTTATTTCCTATGCCGGGCGGCGTGCTGACCTCTGCTGCGGGCGTGGCGTTCCTGTTGTTTATTATCGGACTGATCGGTTATTCGCCTGATACGCGCGTGTCGTTGTATGCCGGGACGATTTGGGTGGCGGCGCTGTTGCTAGGGTACCGTGTGCGGCAACATCGGGTGGGGGAACTGGTCAACGCGCGTGAATAAACCGTGGCGGGCTGGTTAAACAGCGGGTCTGCAACGAAGCGTAAATTAACGGTCATCCTGCTTTGCGGTGGTATTAAACCGGAGTAAAAAAACACGCCTGGGCGCTTTCTCAACCATAGGCAATGGCGATCAGCGTCCAGGCATCGACAGCGGGAGAATTACAGTTTGCTGTAGTTTTCAGAAAGGTATTTGGCAACGCCCTGCGGGGATGCGCCCATGCCTTCATTGCCTTTTTCCCATTGGGCCGGACAAACTTCGCCGTGCTCTTCATGGAACTGCAAAGCGTCAACCATACGGATCATTTCATCGATATTACGACCCAACGGCAGATCGTTGACGACCTGGTGGCGGACGATACCTTCTTTGTCGACCAGGAATGAACCGCGTAATGCGACGCCGGCGTCAGGATGTTCAATGCCGTAAGCCTTTATGATTTCATGTTTGACATCGGCAACCAGCGGATATCTCACCAGCCCGATACCGCCTTTTTCAACCGGTGTATTGCGCCAGGCGTTATGAACAAACTGGGAGTCAAAGGACACGCCGACAATTTGTACGCCGCGTTTTTGGAATTCGTCGAAACGTTTGTCAAAAGCGATGAGTTCGGATGGGCATACAAAGGTGAAATCCATCGGCCAGAAAAAGATGACCGCCGGTTTACCTTTGATGAAGCTTTTCAAATTGAAATTTTCAACAATTTCACCACCATTTAGTACTGCTGCGGCGGTAAAATCAGGTGCTTGACGAGTAACCAGGACCATGTGAACTCCTGTAAAATGCGGTTAAGTAAGTTGTTAGGGAGGCTGTAAAACGTGAGTCAGTATAAGGTTTAAGGTGCAGTCGAGAAAGGCATTATCGCCAATCGATAAGATAGCTTTTACCAATCAATCCGATTGATATTTTATTTTATACTACAAAATAAGCTCTTTAAATAAAAGGGCAAGTGCATAATTAACCCGCATCGCCGTCTTCCGCCTACCGACGCCGCATTACTCACCACGCTTGTGTGCCGCCTTGCACCACTTGTATTAAATCCGGATATAGTTGCCAAAATAATAGTTCAAGTGCGTGATAGTTTCGCACTATTTCAGGATAGGTCAGATCCAATGCCGACAGTTTGGGGCGACGGCTGGCCATACCGCTTAATACCCGTGCCAAAAAAATACGATCCGCATAGCGTTCAAGCCAGCGTTCGCGCCAAAGATAGTCATTGAGTGAATGAAACGCCGGCGGCGTACCCGGTAGCGCGGGGACGATGACTTGTTCGGCCTGATCCACAAACTGTCTTAAGGGCAATGCCGGTTCAACGCGGTTCCAATGCCGGGCCAGGAAATGATCCCACGCCACATCCAGCGCAATCGGCGCCACGCGCCGGCAATCGGCGCTGAAGAGTTTTTTGGCGGATTGCACCGCCGGGTGGCTATCGGTCATGACATCAATCCGCCGGTGCAGGCGAATGCCGGCCACCACGTCGGGCGAATAAAGCCCGTCAGGATTTCCACGGATAAAATCCGCCATCAGATTGCCCAGCAATGAACTGTGAGCCAGGCTGGCAAGATGAAGATGGGCGAGAAAATTCATGCAAACAGTATAAGGTAAAACGACGGTTATACCTTGCTTATTTCTTGCAGGTCGGCCCGCATAGCCCTAGACTAGGCCGCCTGTTTTTTGTGTAAAGTGAACTGGAATGCGTGTTGCCGATTTTTCATTTGAACTGCCTGAAACGCTGATCGCCCGATATCCACAGCCGGAACGCAGCGCCTGTCGCTTGCTCTCGCTGGATGGGCCGTCCGGCGCGATGACGCATGGCGTATTTACCGATCTGCTGGACAAACTGGTGCCCGGCGACTTATTGGTTTTTAACGATACCCGTGTGATTCCGGCGCGTTTGTTCGGCCGCAAAGTCAGCGGCGGGAAAATTGAAGTTCTGGTGGAGCGGGTTCTGGATGATCACCGGGTGATGGCACATGTGCGCGCCTCGAAAGCGCCCAAGCCCGGCGCGCAATTGCTCTTGGGCGATGATGAAAGCATCGCCGCCACCATGACGGCGCGCCACGACACGCTGTTTGAACTGCATTTCGATGATGAGCGCGATGTCTTGACGCTGCTGAACGCCGCCGGCCATATTCCGCTGCCGCCCTATATCGATCGCCCCGACGAGGCGGCCGACCGCGAGCTGTATCAAACCGTCTATAGCAAGCGTCCCGGCGCGGTGGCCGCTCCCACCGCGGGATTGCATTTCGATGAGCCCCTGCTGGCGGCATTGGCGGCTAAAGGCATTGAAATGGCGTTTGTCACCTTGCATGTGGGCGCGGGAACGTTCCAGCCAGTGCGGGTCAAGACTATCGAAGAGCATGTGATGCATTCGGAGTACGCCGAAGTGCCGCAACACGTGGTTGACGCGGTGCTGGCCTGTAAACAGCGCGGCAACCGGGTCATCGCGGTGGGCACCACCTCGGTGCGCTCGCTGGAAAGCGCCGCGCAGGCGGCCGGCGATAAACTTATCGCGCCGTTCTTCGGCGATACCAGTATTTTTGTTTTCCCTGGTTATCATTTTCGTATTATCGACGTCCTGATTACCAATTTCCATTTACCTGAATCTACCCTGATTATGCTGGTATCGGCGTTCGCCGGTTATCAGCACACTTTACGGGCCTACCATGAGGCAGTGGCGCTGAAGTATCGCTTTTTCAGCTATGGCGATGCCATGTTCATCACCCGTAACGATCTGGCTTGCCGGGAAGTGATCGGCCAAGCATGACCCATTAACACGCCGGGGGCGTAACGTCGCCCGGCCCTGTTGCCGCTGTGCAGACGGCTGGCGAAAATTGCATCGGACTGTTTGTACCCAGTAGATTCCGAGTTGCAGGAAGGCGACAAGCGAGAGCACCCCGATGAGCTTACATGAGTAAGTGATTCTGGTGAGCGAGCGCGGGCAACGCATCTGCAACTCGAAAGATGACGGGTACATCTGATGGTTTCGGAGGATGAGTGGAGTACGAATTAATCAAAACCGATGGCCTGGCTCGTCGCGGGCGTTTAACATTTGATCGCGGCGTGGTGGAAACCCCGGCGTTTATGCCCGTGGGCACTTACGGCACGGTAAAAGGCATGACGCCGGAGGAAGTGGCCGAAACCGGCGCGCAAATCATTCTGGGCAATACGTTTCACCTCTGGTTGCGTCCAGGGCAGGAAATCATGAAATTGCACGGAGATCTGCACGATTTTATGCAATGGCATGGCCCTATTCTTACCGACTCCGGCGGATTTCAGGTGTTCAGTCTGGGGGATATCCGCAAAATCACGGAAGAAGGTGTGCATTTTCGTAATCCGATCAATGGCGACGCCATTTTTCTCAGTCCGGAAAAGTCGATGGAAATCCAGTATGACCTGGGTTCCGATATCGTCATGATCTTCGATGAATGCACGCCTTTTCCCGCGGAACATGATTTGGCCAAGCAATCCATGGAGATGTCGTTGCGCTGGGCTGAGCGCAGCCGGCGCCGATTTGATGAGCTGCAGAATAAAAATGCGTTGTTCGGCATCATCCAAGGCAGTATTTACGAAGATTTACGAGATGTATCGTTAAAAAGACTAGTAGAGATCGGCTTTGATGGTTACGCTGTGGGCGGCTTGGCGGTGGGCGAGCCGAAAGCGGACATGCATCGCGTTTTGGAGCATGTCCTGCCGCAGATTCCGGCTGATAAACCACGCTATCTGATGGGTGTGGGCAAGCCGGAGGATTTGGTGGAGGGGGTGCGCCGCGGTATCGATATGTTCGACTGTGTTATGCCGACCCGTAATGCGCGTAATGGTCATTTGTTCGTCACCGGCGGTGTGGTGAAAATCCGCAACGCCAGTAACAAAAACGACACTTCGCCGCTGGATGAGCATTGTGATTGTTACACTTGTCGCAATTATAGCCGTGCATACTTGCATCATCTTGATCGTTGCAACGAAATACTTGGTGCCCGTCTGAATACCATACATAATCTGCGTTATTATCAACGTCTGATGGCAGGTTTACGCCAGGCTATCGATGACGGTAAATTAGAGCGGTTTGTTGAAGAATTTTATGGCCGGATAGGTAAACCCGTTCCATCTTCTACCCGATAGATTTCGCGGTGCAGGTAGGCGGCAAGCTCGTGAGTTCCCATGAACTTAAATGACCAGGTGACTGGGGGGAGCGAGCGCAGCCAACACAGCTGCAATGTGAAAGATGAAGGGTATAGTCGTTGAGTTAATTACAATGAGGGAATATAAATGAGCTTGTTTATTTCTGACGCAGCCGCCGCAGCTGGCGGACCGTCACAGAGTAGTCCTTACTCTCTGGTATTGATGCTAGTGGTTTTTGGCCTGATTTTTTACTTCATGATTCTTCGTCCGCAACAAAAACGCACCAAAGATCATAAAAAACTGATGGACTCCATTGGTAAAGGCGACGAAGTCCTGACGACCGGCGGCCTGGTAGGGCGCGTGACCAAGGTAACCGACACCGGCTATATCTCGATCGCGTTGAACGATACCAACGAAGTGGTTATCAAACGTGATTTCGTGGCTGCTGTCTTGCCGAAAGGTACGATGAAAGCGCTGTAATTATCGATTTTCCCGAAGGGAACTGCCGTGTTAAACCGTTATCCTTTATGGAAGTACATTATGCTTATCCTGGCGCTACTTGTCGGGTTGCTGTATGCGCTTCCGAACCTTTATGGTGAGGATCCGGCCGTACAAATCACTGGTGCGCGGGGTGCCGCCGCCAGTGAGACGACGCTGGTTCAGATCCAAAACGTCTTAAAAGAACAGAATATCACCAGCAAATCCATCGCATTGGAAAATGGCGCTATCCTGGCTCGATTTTCCAATCCGGACGTGCAGTTGCGCGCGCGCGAGGCTCTTTTGAGCGCCCTTGGCGAGAATTATGTCGTGGCGCTGAATCTGGCGCCGGCCACGCCGTACTGGTTATCCATACTGGGTGCGGAACCCATGAAACTGGGCCTTGATTTGCGAGGCGGCGTTCACTTCCTGATGGAAGTGGATATGGATACCGCCCTGGGCAAGCTCCAGGAACAGACCATGGATACCTTGCGCAGTGACTTGCGGGAAAAGGGTATTCCTTACGCCACAGTGCGTAAAATCGACAATTACGGGACCGAGGTGAGTTTCCGTGATGGCCAATCCCGCGATCAAGCCGTTAGCTACCTGGCGCCGCGTCACCGCGATTTGGTGATCAACAGCACCGGTGACAACGCCCTGCGCGCGGTCATGGCGGACACCCGTTTGCGGGAAGCCCGCGAGTATGCGGTGCAACAAAACATTACCATTCTGCGTAACCGCGTCAACCAACTGGGCGTCGCCGAGCCGCTGGTACAGCGTCAAGGCGCGGATCGGATCGTGGTCGAATTGCCGGGTATTCAGGATACCGCGCGCGCCAAAGAAATTCTCGGCGCTACCGCAACCCTCGAGTTCCGCCTGGTGAACACGGCGGTCGATCGCAGCGCCGCCGCCAGCGGGCGCGTGCCGGGGGATTCCGAAGTAAAATACACCCGTGACGGACAGCCGGTCGTGCTGTACAAACGCGTGATTCTGACCGGCGACCATATTACGGATTCCACGTCCAGCGCCGATGAATACAACCGTCCTCAGGTCAATATCTCCCTGGACAGCACCGGCGGCAACAATATGTCCAATTTCACCAAGGACAATATCGGCAAGCCGATGGCCACCCTGTTTGTGGAATATAAGGACAGCGGCAAGAAAGACGCCAATGGACGGACTATTCTGGTCAAGCAGGAAGAAGTCATTAATGTTGCGACCATTCAGTCCCGTTTGGGCAACAGCTTCCGTATCACCGGCATCGATAATCCCAATGAGGCTCGCCAACTGTCTCTGTTGTTGCGCGCCGGGGCATTGATAGCGCCGATTCAAATTGTCGAGGAAAGAACCATCGGTCCGACCCTGGGCATGCAGAATATCACCCAGGGGCTGCGAGCCTGCTTGTGGGGTCTGGTGGCGTCAATCCTCTTTATGGTGGTGTGGTATCGCAAGTTTGGTCTGATTGCCACCACCGCGCTGGTAGCCAATCTGGTGATGATTGTCGGCATCATGTCCTTATTGCCGGGAGCGACATTAACCATGCCGGGCATCGCCGGTATCGTATTGACGCTGGCGGTGGCGGTGGATGCCAACGTGCTGATCAACGAGCGTATAAAAGAAGAGCTCAAGAACGGACGTACGGTTCAGCAAGCGATTCATGAAGGGTATAAAGGCGCGTTCTCCAGTATCGTCGATGCCAATATCACCACGTTGATAACCGCAATCATCCTTTACGCGGTCGGCACCGGCTCGATTAAGGGTTTTGCCATCACCACCGCTATCGGGGTCGCCACCTCGATGTTTACGTCGATTGTCGGCACGCGCGCCATCGTGAACCTGATATATGGCGGTAAACGTATCAGCAAACTGTCTATTTAGGAGTATGGTGTGGCACAGCTTCATAAGGTTGAAGATTTAAACTACGGACGTAAAGTCTATGACTTTATGCGTTGGGATTATGTGGCCTTCAGTATCTCCATAACATTGCTGATAATCTCCGGCATTCTGATGTTCACCAGGGGTTTTAACTGGGGATTGGATTTTACCGGCGGCACCGTCATAGAACTCAATCTGGAAAAGAATGCTGATCTGGACACCATGCGCGCGGCATTGGAACATGCCGGCTTCAAAGAGCCGCTGGTCCAGAATTTTGGCAGCAGCCGTGATGTGATGGTCCGCATGCCGCCGGTGCAGGATGGCGCCGGGCAGGAATTAGGCAATAAAGTGGTGAGCGTGATCAACCAGACGTTCAGTCAGCAGGCTACGGTTAAGCGGATTGAGTTTGTCGGGCCCAGCGTGGGCAGCGACCTGGCGCAGGCCGGCGGCATGGCGCTGTTGGTGGCGCTGATCAGTATCCTGATTTATGTCGGTTTTCGTTTTGAATGGCGGTTGGCGCTGGGGGCGGTATTGGCCCTGGGGCATGACGTGCTGATAACCATGGGGGTGCTGTCGCTGTTTCATATCGAAATCGATTTGACGATCATCGCCTCGCTCATGTCGGTTATCGGCTACTCCCTTAACGACAGCATTGTGGTTTCCGACCGTATCCGTGAAAATTTCCGAAAAATACGGCGTGGCAATTCCTACGAAATCATCAATGTGTCGCTGACCCAGACGCTGAGCCGTACCTTGATGACCTCGGCCACCACGTTAATGGTGGTGCTCATGCTGTTTATCTTTGGCGGTCCGATCCTGGCGGGATTCTCCCTAACCATGTTAATCGGCGTGACCATTGGTACGGCGTCTTCCATCTACGTTGCTTCGGCATTGGCATTGAAACTGGGCATGAAACGTGAACACATGCTGCAGACGAAAGTCGAGAAAGAAGGCGCGGATCAGCCATCCATATTGCCATAAGCCATAACACCGGCAACAATCAAACCGAACCCCGAATAAGTCGATTATTCGGGGTTTTTCATTTTATTGGACCTGGGGCACGGTGGCATCGGGCGCGGCTGGAGATGTCGGTGTTATCCTATCGATGGCATACAGCCGGATAAAGCCCAATTGATCCGGCGTCAGCCCGCTGAACCTCAGTTCAATGGAGACTGTGGATTTCGGCAGCAAAGAAGCAGACATGGCAATGGGTTGATTGAGCGCGCCGGCGGTCAAAGGCTTGCCTGACGCGGCGTCGACCACGCCCCACTCGACCTGAGCATGAAATGACGGCAATGGCGTATCGTCGCGGGTTCTGATGCGCAACAACGCCCTTGAACCATTGGCTTCCGGTTCGGGTTGACTCAACGATACCTCAAGCTTCCCGATGCCGCTGTCGATCCTCGCGGCGGTTTGAGCGGCGGGATAGATATAAACACCCGCGGTTGAATGCTCATTAACGGCGTTTTGATGCATCAAAGCCGCGATTTGATTGTCGAGGGTGCCTATTTTTTGATTTAGCCGCCTGACCTCGCTTTGTAATCCGGCGGTCTTGGGCGCGGTTTGTTGCACACACCCGGCAAGCGGCAGCAATACGGCAAAAATATAGGCTGGGCGATAACTGATTGTCATAGCAACAGTTTCCTTCATTTGTCGATAGACTACAGCTTAGCCCGGAACGCGTTAAATGTCATGAAATGAGCGCCTTATACCCGTCCAAGTCGCGCCATCAGACCGGTAAGGCACTTTGTTGTCAACCCAGTTCGCGCTAAACTAGCTTACCCCTGTCATCCAATCAGGAAGCATTATGCATTGTCCTTTTTGTTCCGCAGTCGATACAAAGGTTATTGATTCCCGTCTGGTGGGGGATGGCTCCCAAGTCCGGCGTCGCAGGCAATGTCTGGTCTGCAATGAGCGGTTTACCACGTTCGAAGTCGCTGAACTGGTGCTGCCGCGCGTGATCAAAAGCAACGATATTCGTGAACCCTTCAACGAAGACAAACTGCGCGGCGGATTTTTGAAGGCGCTGGAAAAACGGCCGGTGAATTCGGATGATGTCGAAATGGCCATCAGCCATATCAAATCTCAGCTGCGGGCGACCGGTGAGCGAGAAGTGCCGAGCAAAATGATCGGCAATCTGGTGATGGATGCACTGAGAAAATTGGACAAAGTGGCTTATATCCGTTTCGCTTCTGTTTATCGCAGTTTTGAAGATGTCCGCGAATTTGGCGAAGAAATTGCCCGTCTTCAGGACTAAGGTATTGTATGCAACAGGATGAATATTATCTGGCGCGAGCGTTTGAGCTGGCGCGGCGCGGTCGCTTCACCACTACGCCAAACCCCAATGTCGGTTGCGTCATCGTCCGGGACGGGCGGATAGTCGGCGAGGGTTTTCATGTCCGCGCGGGCGAACCTCACGCTGAAGTCCATGCATTGCGCATGGCCGGCGAAGCCGCCCGGGGCGCCACTGTTTATGTGACACTGGAACCCTGCTGCCACCAAGGCCGTACGCCGCCCTGCGCCGATGCGTTAATCGCCGCCGGGGTAGCGCGGGTGGTGGTTGCCATGCAAGATCCCAATCCCCAGGTGGCCGGCCGGGGTATGCATCGTTTGCGGGAGGCTGGTATTGAAGTGCGGCATGGGCTCATGATGGATGAAGCTCAAGCGGTAAACCTGGGTTTTCTCAAGCGTATGCGCACCGGTTTTCCTTATGTACAGCTGAAGCTGGCCGCTTCTCTGGATGGCCGCACCGCCATGGCGTCGGGCGAGAGCCAGTGGATTACCTCAATTCAGGCCCGCGAGGACGTCCAGTTGTTTCGCGCCCAAAGCTCGGCGATTCTGTCCACCAGCGCCACGGTGTTGGCCGATGATCCGGCTTTGACCGTACGCTGGCCCTCCCTGCCGGAACATGTGCAAGGGTGTTACCCACAATCCGCTTTACGTCAGCCGATACGGGTGATTGTCGACAGCCGCAATCGGGTGACGCCCGCGCATCGGCTGATCGCCCAGGAGGGGCAAACCTGGCTGGCCCGCTTGCAAGCGGATCAGCAATCCTGGCCGTCAACGGTTGAACAGTTAATCCTGCCTTCGGCCGACGCCGCTGTACCTCGCATTGATTTAGTGGTGCTGATGATGCAACTGGCCCGGCGTGAGATCAACACTGTCTGGGTTGAAGCAGGAGCTTCGCTGGCCGGCGCGTTGTTATCCGCCGGATTGGTGGACGAGTTGATTGTTTATCTGGCGCCCAAATTGCTGGGCGATCAGGGTAAAGGCTTGTGTATCCTGCCCGGGCTGGAGCGGTTGGCGCAGGCTCCGGCGTTTACCGTGGCCGATATGCGCCAGGTCGGGCCGGATATCCGGTTGCGGCTTCACCCTCGTTATCCGGCATAATTGGCCCGCGCAGCGGGCAAAAGAATATGTTAGAATCCGCCCCCTTGTGGGCAACCATTGCCATTTGCCAATTGAAGGAATGCCATGAACGTTATCGAAGGTGTAATTGCCACTCCGGATGCACGTATAGCCATTGCGATTGCGCGTTTTAACAATTTTATCAACGATAGCCTGCTGGCAGGCGCGATTGACGCCCTTAAGCGTATCGGCCAGGTTAAAGACGCCAATATCACCGTGGTCTGGGTTCCCGGGGCCTATGAGTTGCCGCTGGCGACCCGCGCACTGGTCGACAGCCAAAAATATGATGCCGTGGTGGCCCTTGGCACCGTCATTCGTGGCAGTACCGCGCATTTTGAATATGTCGCCGGCGAATGCAGTTCTGGTTTATCCAGCGTGGCCGTGAATAGCGGCCTGCCGGTGGCTTTTGGGGTGTTAACCACTGAAAGTATCGAGCAGGCTATAGAACGGGCTGGGACCAAGGCCGGCAATAAAGGTGCGGAAGCAGCATTGACCGCACTGGAAATGATTAACGTATTGAAAGCCATCAACGCGTAAGTTAAGTAAAGGGGAAATACGTGAAACCTGCAGCTCGTCGCCGTGCCCGTGAATGTGCCGTTCAGGCGCTTTACGCATGGCAGTTATCTCATAACGATATCGCGGAAATTGAAGCCCAGTTCCTGGCGGAACAGGATGTCACGGATGTGGATATCGCTTATTTTCGCGAGCTGTATTCAGGTACGGCGACGCATGCGGCGGAGATGGATCAGCTAATGGCCCCCTACCTCTCGCGTCAACTTGACGAGTTGGGTCATGTGGAACGGGCCATACTGCGTCTGGCGTTATTTGAACTAAGCAAACGCCAGGATGTCCCTTACAAGGTGGCGATCAACGAGGCGATTGAACTGGCCAAGACTTTTGGTGCGGAAGAAAGCCATAAGTTTGTCAATGGCGTGTTGGATAAAGCCGCTCCGGCCATTCGTCCCAACCGGAAATAAGATTGCAGGGTGGGCTGTCCCCGTCCTGTTCCATGGTGATGTGAAAACAACATTTGGATAGGTTATGGTCAGTGGCGAATTCGATCTTATAACCCGTTATTTTAACCGGGTTGGTAATGTCCGCCGGGATGTGGTGGTAGGCATTGGTGACGACTGCGCCTTGATGTCGGTTGATGAAAAACGACTGATTGCGGTCAGTACCGATACGTTGGTATCCGGCGTTCATTTTTTGCCGACCATCTCGCCCGCCGATCTCGGCTACAAATCTCTGGCGGTGAATCTTAGCGATTTGGCTGCCATGGGGGCCGATCCCGCATGGCTTTCGCTGGCGCTGACCCTGCCGAATATTGATGAGAACTGGCTTGCCGCCTTCAGCGACAGCCTGTTTGAACAGCTTGATTATTACGGCATGCAACTGATTGGCGGCGATACCACCAGTGGTCCGCTGAGCCTGACGCTTACCATTCATGGCTTGATTCCCGCCGGTCGCGCGATTACTCGCTCAGGCGCCCATATCGGCGACTGGATTTTTGTCACCGGAACCCTAGGCGACAGTGCGGCGGGCCTGGCGTTGTTGCAAGACCGTCTAACAGTGCGCACCGCCAGCGACCGGCAGTTTTTGCTGGAACGGCATTTACGTCCGCAACCGCGTATCTTGCAGGGACAGGCCATGCGTGACCTGGCCAGCGCCGCAATTGACTTATCCGATGGCCTTATTTCTGATCTGCGGCATATTCTGGATTGCAGCGATTGCGGCGCGGTTGTTCATATTGAAGATTTGCCCTATTCAGGGGCGTTGCGCCGCCATGTCTCCTCTGAGCAGGCGATGCGCTGGGCCTTGAGCGGCGGCGAAGATTATGAACTGTGTTTTACCGTGCCGGAAATCAACCGCGGCGCGTTGGAAATGGCGCTCACACATACAGGTACCGACTTTACCTGTATCGGTCAAATTGCCCCTCGCAGCGAAGGTTTGAAGTTTGTGCTCAACGACGAACCTGTAAACCTGGACTGGCGGGGTTACGACCATTTCAATCGAGGATAAGCCGGTGAATAGCGAAAGGACTCTGGGCAAGGATAGGATTATGCTTCGTAATCCCTGGCACCTGCTATCAACGGGCTTTGGCAGCGGATTATTCCCCTGGATGCCCGGCACCATAGGATCGTTGGCGGCCATTCCCTTTTGGTGCCTGCTGATTCAATTGCCCTGGCAGCTCTACTCGCTGGTGGTGATGTCGGCCATTTGCCTGGGTATCTACGCTTGCCACCAGACCGCCAAAGATATGCGGGTGCATGATCACGGTTGTATTGTCTGGGATGAATTTGTCGGCATGTGGATCACGTTGATTGCCTTACCGGTCAATAATTGGCGTTGGGTACTGATCGGTTTCCTATTATTCCGGCTGCTGGATATCTGGAAACCCTGGCCAATCCGCTGGTTTGATCGGGAAGTGCCTGGCGGCGTGGGTATCATGATTGACGATATTGCCGCCGGCACTATTGGCGCGCTGTTGATTTATTGGGTTGGCCCTCACTGGCCTATGATCTGATATCAAGTTCCCCGGTTAAGCCGCTAACGTCTTGACCGGAGGATGGCGTTTTTTGGCAAATCTACAGAGCTTAGTTGAAGCCCACCGGGTAATGCGGCGAATAAGCGGTTTCCAGCTCGGTGATTTCACGTTCGTCCAAGGTGACGTCAAGCGCCGCCACCAAATCGGTTAATTGTTCCGGGCGCGATGCGCCAATAATGGGCGCGGTTACTGCTGGTTTGCTCAGTATCCAGGCCAGCGCCACTTGCGCCCTTGATAAACCCCGGATATCGGCGATCACGCCGACGCGTTCGGCGATGCGCGAGTCGGCACCCTCGGTTTGCCCATAAAGTGTCGCGCCAAATTCATCCGACACCGATCGGGCGGTGGTTTCACCCCAAGGACGGGTCAATTTGCCGCGCGCCAGCGGACTCCAGGGCAATACCGCGATCTTTTCCCACTGACACAACGGATGCATTTCCCGCTCTTCTTCACGCTGAATCAGATTGTATTGATCCTGCATGCTGACAAAGCGTGTCCAGCCGTTCATTTCAGCGGTGTACAGCGCGCGGGCGAACTGCCAGGCATACATCGACGATGCGCCGATAAAACGCGCCTTGCCGGATTTGACGACGTCATGCAGCGCCTCAAGGGTTTCTTCAAGCGGCGTATTATAATCCCATCGGTGGATTTGCAGCAGATCCACATAGTCGGTCCCCAAGCGGGTAAGGCTGTCGTCGATGGATTGCATGATATTCTTGCGGGACAATCCCTGGGGTAGATTGCTCATCTGATGGAAGACCTTGGTCGCCAGCACAATTTTATCGCGTTGGGTAAAATCGTTCAGCGCCTGCCGACAATCTCCTCGCTGCTGCCGTCGGAATAGCTGTTGGCGGTATCGAAAAAATTAATGCCCGCATCCAGCGCCTGTTTGATCAGCGGTCTTGCGCTCTCTTCGGGTAGCGTCCAGGAATGTTTGCCGCGATGGGGTTCGCCAAAAGTCATGCAACCCAGGCATAAACGGGATACTCGAAGATCAGTCTGGCCAAGCGTGGTAAACTTCATGTTTATCTCCTGATAGGCGGTACTTTCAAGGTTTATTATAGCGGTGATTGGTCGCAATCGGGTTTGCTGTAAACTTTTGTTTCCAGAAAGCAGAATGATCAATTACTTTAAATATTTTGTTTTTTTGATGTAATGCAGGGAAATAGTTTCTTCATTAAGGATGATCGTGCGACCGAACCTCATCTCCTCATTACTCTATACGCTTCAGGAAACTGAATAGATGGAATTGTATGTCTAAATCTAACAAACTAACCACTTTTATCTTGTTATTCATGGTGCTGGGCATTTTTACCGGCGCCTTGGTGCACCAATTCGCCTCCACGGCCACTGCACATGCTTATGCTGAAAATGTCGCGCTGCTGACAGATATTTTCCTCCGTCTGATCAAGATGGTTATCGCTCCGCTGGTTTTCACCACGTTGACCGTCGGTATTATGAATATGGGCGATACCTCCGCTATCGGGACCTTGGGCGGCAAGGCTTTTCTCTGGTTTATCTCCTCTTCCATCGTTTCCATTCTGCTGGGTCTGACCGTGGTGAGTATTTTGCAGCCCGGCGCCGGCTTGAATCTGCAAATACCGGCGCAAGCGGTCAATACCGGTTTGGCTACCGACGGAATGTCGCTGAAAACCTTTATCAGTCATACATTTCCCACCAGCATCGTCGATGCGATGGGGCATAATGAAATTCTGCAAATCGTGGTATTTGCGCTGTTTTTTGGTATTGCCGGCGCGTCGCTCGGGCAGAAATTCAACAAACCGCTGGCTGACGGTTTGAATGTCGTCTCGCACATCATGCTCAAAGTCACCGGTTACGTGATGTATATGGCGCCGATAGCCATTTTCGCCGCCGTGTCGTCGGTGGTCGCCAATGAAGGACTGGGCATTCTGAAAAGCTATGCCTCGTTTATCGGCGGTTATTATCTGGCGATTGTGCTGTGCTGCATTTTGATGGTGATGTTCAGTTATACCGTACTGAAGGGCTCTACCTTTCGCCTGCTCAGCATGATGCGGGAACCGGTGTTGCTGGCGTTCACCACCAGCAGTTCGGAAGCCGCCTATCCTAAAACCCTCGAGCAATTGCGTCTGTTCGGTTGTCCCAATAACATCGCCTCGTTTGTCTTGCCGCTGGGTTATTCATTCAATCTGGTCGGCTCGATGATTTATTGCTCGTTCGCCTCGATGTTTATTGCCCAGGCATATAATATTCAGCTTTCCGGCATGGAAATCGCCATGCTGATGTTGACGCTGATGATGGCTTCAAAAGGGATCGCCGGCGTTCCTCGCTCAGCGCTGGTAGTGCTGGCGGCAACCGTTCCGAGTTTCAATATTCCGGTAGCCGGGATTTTGCTGTTGATGGGTATTGACCATATTCTTGATATGGGCCGTTCCGGCATCAATGTGCTGGGTAACGGCATCGCCACCGCGATGTTGTCCCGTCCTTCCGCCGAACAGGAAGAGATTGCGGAGCTGCAGGAAGATCATTAATATCCGATTGGCTGCCAACCTGGTGAATTGAAGCCCGCAACCAGTACGGCGGCGGGTAACCGGCAGCTCAATTTGATATGACGCCAGACCGACTCGATAGTCGGTCTGGTTTTTTTTATGTCATAAGCCGCGTCGGGCTAATCTCAATGGGATGAGACGAAACCGGAAACAGGGTGTGATGGCGGTAGGGCAAAATGTACTTTCATGCGTTTCACCTCTTCCTGGGGGCTTTGGCCAAATAAACGTTTGAATTCCCGGCTAAACTGCGAAGCGCTTTCATAACCGACGGCTAGGCAGGCTGCGGCCGCGGTCATCCCGTTACGCGCCATCATCAGGCGTGCCTGATGCAAACGGATGGATTTAAGGTATTGCATCGGCGAAGTCTGGGTTATCGTTTTAAAATGGCTATGGAAAGTAGGGATGCTCATACCTGCTTCGCTCGCTAATTGCTCAATGTTCAACGCCGCATCATACGAGGCGTGAATGCGGCGAATCGCTTTGGCAATTTTGCCGAACTGCCCTTGCATGGCAAGCGCGGAACGCATTGTGCCGCCTTGTTCTCCGGTCAATACATGATAATACAGTTCGCGTATCAGCGCCGGTCCCAGCACTTCTCCTTCCATCGGTCGACTCATTGCTTCCAGAAAACGCAGAACCGACTCGCTGAATCTCCTATCCATAGGCGTTGAGATCATGCTCAGCGGTTTTGCTTGGACAATGTGGTCTCGCGGGTCGATTTGTAATAGCAAATCAGCCGCAATCTTGAAATCGAGTTGTATATAGATGGCTAGCAGAGGCTCTTGTTCGCTGGCATCCGTTTCCATGGTAAAGGGAACCGGGATCGACACGGCAAGATAATGCTGGCGATCGTACAGAAAAACCTGGTCGCCGAAAAAGCCCCGCTTCCTTCCCTGACACACAATAACGATCCCCGGGTCATAGAGGACTGGCGTGCGGCTTAAAGGACGGTTGGCGCGTAAAAATCGGACATTAGGCAACACTGTCAGGTTGTATCCTTCTAGCGGCGCCAAATGGGTCAGCAGTGAAATCATGCGCTGTTCAATGCTCCTGGCATCAGAATTATCGTGGAACACGCTGGTTTCCTCGGGTTACAGGATGTTAAGTGAGGCACATATTGCCTGATAAACATTTAATTCATAGGATTAGGCAATATAAACAGATAATAAGCCATCTGTGTAATTTTTTTTCATAGCTATTATATAGATCCTTTATTTTTGAGGATGTCTTTGTGATGAATATTTCTGAAAATGCCGTTTCCGCTGGAGCGATGCCGCCGCCGGCGGCGAAAACATTATTGATAACGGGTGTCAGTAGCGGATTCGGGCGCGCGCTGGCTTTAGCCGCCATGTCCGATGGTCATCGGGTGGTGGGGACGGTACGTAGCGAATCCGCAAAGCAGGCTTTCGAGGCGTTAAATCCGGCGCAGGCCTTTGGCCGGGTACTTGATGTCACAGATTTTGATCGTATCGATCCGCTCATCGCCGAGATTGAGTCAACAATGGGAACAATAGATGTTCTGGTGAATAACGCCGGTTATGGACATGAGGGCATTCTGGAAGAGTCCCCGATGGCTGAGATGCGGCGACAATTCGACGTGAATGTGTTTGGCGCGGTAGCTATGATCAAAGGCGTTTTACCGGCTATGCGTAAACGGCGCGCCGGTCAGATTATCAATATCACTTCGATGGGCGGCTTTATTACTATGCCCGGTATTGCCTATTATTGTGGCAGTAAATTCGCTCTGGAAGGAATTTCCGAGGTATTGGGCAAGGAATTGCGGCCATTTAATATTACGGTCACCGCCGTTGCGCCAGGTTCATTCCGAACCGATTGGGCCGGGCGGTCAATGGTGCGTTCCGCCAGAAAAATTACCGATTACGATGAAATTTTTGATCCGATAAGACAAGCGCGCGAGGAAAAAAGTGGTCAACAACTTGGGTCCCCGGCCAAAGCGGCAAAGGCTATTCTGTCCTTGATTTCCAGTAAGCAACCGCCATCACATCTTCTTTTGGGCAGTGATGCGTTGAAACTGGTACGGCTGAAATTAACCGATTATGCGGAACAAATCGCCGCCTGGGAGGCGCTTACGTGTTCCACGGATGGTCCCGATTCGATGCAGTAGTAGTACAAGGATAATTGGCGCCTGCCGGATGATTGAGGCAGGCGTCGTTATGGCTGTGGGGCAGGGGAACGGCCTCACGCCAGCCAGTGTTTTATCTGTCGCAGTATGCCCGCGCCGTCAAGGCCGAGGTCGGCGCGAATTTCCTGTTGCGTGCCTTGCGGGATAAACCGATCAGGCAAACCGATATTCAGCACCGGCACCCTAATCCGTTTAAACATCAGCAATTCGTTTACGCCGCTGCCGGCGCCGCCCATCACGGCGTTTTCCTCAATCGTCACCAAGGTTTCATGAGTGGCTGCCAGTTTCGCAATCAGACCCTCGTCCAAAGGTTTAACAAATCGCATATCCACCAGAGTGGCATTCAGTTGCCTGGCGGCGATATCGGCTTCAGGCAGCAAAGTGCCGAAATTCAGAATCGCAATTTTCTCTCCTTGCCGTGTTATGACGCCTTTACCGATAGGCAGCGAGGTCAGTGGCGTACATGCCGCGCCGGTGCCGTTGCCACGGGGATAACGCACCGCCGCGGGGCCGTCCTGATAGTGATAACCGGTATACAACATGAGACGGCACTCGTTTTCATCGCTTGGCGCCATGATCATCATGTTGGGAATACAGCGCAAGTAGCTGAAATCAAATGCGCCCTGATGCGTCGGCCCGTCGGCGCCTACCACGCCGCCGCGATCAATGGCGAATAAGACCGGCAGATGCTGGATGGCCACATCATGTATCAACTGATCATAGGCGCGTTGCAAGAATGTGGAATAAATAGCCACCACCGGTCGTAAACCACCGATAGCCAAACCGGCGGCAAAGGTCACCGCGTGCTGTTCGGCAATGGCCACATCGAAAAAACGCTCCGGGAATTGCCGCGAGAACGGCACCATTCCCGAGCCTTCCCGCATTGCCGGCGTGATAGCGACCAATTTAGGATCAGTTGCCGCCGTTTCACATAACCATTTACCGAAAATGGCGGAATAGGTCGGCAGCACTTCGGGGCTTTTAGGCAAAGTACCGATCTGCGGATCAAACTTCGGCACCGCATGCCAGCCGATGGGATCTTTCTCCGCCGGAGCATATCCTTTGCCTTTTTTGGTCATGATATGCAGGAATTGCGGACCCTTCATGTCACGCATGTTTTTCAGGGTTTGTACCAACCCCAGCACATCATGACCATCCACCGGCCCGATATAATTAAACCCCAGCTCTTCAAACAGCGTGCCGGGCACCACCATGCCTTTAATGTGCTCTTCGGTACGTTTGACCAACTCTTTGATGGGCGGTATGCCGGACAGCACTTTTTTGCCGCCTTCGCGTAGGGTTGAATAAAACTTGCCGGACAGAATTTGCGCCAGATGATTATTCAGCGCCCCGACGTTTTCAGAAATGGACATCTCGTTGTCGTTAAGGATCACCAGGAAATCCGATTTGATATCGCCGGCATGATTCATTGCTTCGAACGCCATCCCGGCGGTAATGGCGCCATCGCCGATAACGCAGACCGTGCGGCGATTTTTGCCTTCATGTTCCGCTGCTACCGCCATGCCAAGTCCGGCGCTGATGGATGTCGATGAATGTCCAACCGATAAAACGTCGTACTCGCTTTCTTCACGCCAGGGAAAAGGATGCAGGCCGTTTTTTTGCCGGATAGTGGCGATTTGTTCGCGCCTTCCGGTGATGATTTTATGGGGATACGCTTGATGGCCGACGTCCCATATCACATGGTCAAATGGCGTGTTATAGACGTAATGCAAGGCGACGGTAAGTTCGACGGTACCCAGTCCCGAGGCGAAGTGGCCGCTGGAGCGGCTGACGCTATCCAGCAGAAATTGCCGGAGTTCGTCACAGAGTTTAATCAGACTTTCTTTTGGCAATAGCCTCAATTCCGCTGGAACGTCCGCTAATGCCAATGTCGGATACTTCATTATATCAAGGCTCATGGATACTCATACCTGAGGGGAAAGAACCGCCGAATTCTATTTATTGCGCTCGATAACGAAATGCGCCAATGCTGCCAGTTTAGAAGTATCATAGCCCAGGGACGCGACATATTCTAAGGACGCCAATGCATCCCGGTGCAAAGCCTGGGCTTTAGCCCTGGCGCCGTCCAGTCCCAGTAGCGCCGGGTAAGTATTTTTGCCCAATTGCAAATCAGCGCCTTGTCGTTTGCCGAGCGTAGCGGTATCGCCCACCACATCCAAAATGTCGTCCTGCACCTGAAAAGCCAGGCCAATGGCGGCGGCATAGCGATCAAGATAAGGCAGCGCCTGTTTACCCGGTTCACCGGCGGCCAAGGCGCCAAGTTTGACCGAGGCTCGAATAAGCGCGCCGGTTTTATGGCGATGGATGTTTTCCAGCGCCGGCAACGTCACCCGGAGTCCCTCGCCCTGCAAATCCAGCGCCTGGCCGAGGCACATGCCTTCCGCGCCGCTGGCTTGCGCCAATGCTGAAACCATCAATAACCGGTCTTGCGGCGTCACCGCGGGCATCGGCCCGTCGGCCAGAATGGAAAAGGCCAGGGTTTGCAGCGCGTCGCCCGCCAGGATAGCGATGGTTTCACCAAATTTAATATGACAAGTCGGCTGGCCGCGCCGCAAATCGTCATCGTCCATGGCCGGTAAATCGTCGTGAATCAGGGAATAGGCATGAATGCATTCCACCGCCGCCGCCGGCGTATCCAGGTTTTCAAGCGACAGGCCGAACAATTGCCCGGTATGGTAAACCAGGAATGGCCTGAGCCGTTTGCCGCCTATCAAGGCTCCGTGCCGCATTGCCTGAATCAAGGGTTCACTCTGATCCAGCGACGCAAAAAAGCGATCCAGTACTCCATTGACACGTTCATGGGTGGCCTGGAGCTGCAAGGCAAAGTCGCTCATGGTTTTTATTCCGTGTCCGGCGTAAAGGGCGCTAAAGGCGCATCCTGATTGTCATTAAGTAAAATCTGCACCCGCTGTTCAGCTTGCTGCAGCGTTTGTTGACCCTGACGCGCCAATTGCACGCCCTTTTCAAACGCATTCAACGCTTCTTCCAGCGGTAATTCGCCTGATTCAAGGCGGGTGACTATCTGTTCCAATTCTTGCAGCGCCGTTTCAAAACTGGCGGGTTGTTCGGCTTTTTTCGGCATAATCTATGTTCAATATAGTGTATGGCTGCATTGATAAAAACAGTCAACGTTAGCCCAGAGTGTGATGATAAGCAAATTTACCCTTCATCTTTCGAGCCGCGGATACGTTGGCCGCATTCGCTCACCCGAATCACTTACTTATGTAAGCTCATCGGGTTCTCTCGTTTGCCGCCTTCCCGCAACTCGAAATCCATCGGGTAATACCCTTCATCTTTCGAGCCGCGGGTACGTTGGCCGCACTCTCCAGTACCTCGAAATATATTGGGGGCAGGATCTAAATCCCGCGCCGGAAAGTGTTATAATCCGCGCCTCGGATGCTATCGGTCATGCCCATGCTTTAGCGGGCGTTGTCGATATATCATTATATGACGTGTCCCGATACGTTACCCTTTTAAGATCTCATAACGATAATCGCCATGAAGTTTATCATCAAACTGTTTCCGGAAATCACAATAAAAAGCCAATCCGTGCGGTTGCGCTTTATTAAAATCCTTACCAGCAATATCCGCAACGTCTTGAAACACTATGACGAGACTTTGGCGGTAGTGCGTCACTGGGATCATATCGAAGTTCGCGCTGGCAATGAATTGCAACGTACGCCCATTGTCGAAGCCTTGACCCGTATTCCCGGCATTCATCATATTCTGGCGGTGGAAGACCACCCTTATACGGATATGCAGGATATCTACCAGCAGGCGCTGGCCTTGAACCATGACCGCCTGGTGGGCAAGACTTTCTGCGTTCGGGTGAAGCGTCGCGGTACCCATGATTTTACTTCGCAGGATGTCGAGCGTTATGTCGGCGGCGGGTTAAATCAGAATGTCGCCGGCACCAAGGTAAAGCTCAATCATCCCGAAGAGACGGTTTTTCTGGAGATAGAGGACGATCGCCTGCTGTTGATCACCGGGCGATACGAAGGTATAGGCGGTTTTCCCATCGGTACGCAGGAAGATGTCTTATCGCTCATCTCCGGCGGCTTCGACTCCGGCGTTTCCAGTTACATGCTAATGCGCCGCGGTTGTCGGGTACATTACTGTTTCTTTAATCTCGGCGGCGCGGCGCACGAAATTGGCGTCCGGCAGGAAGCCTCTTATCTTTGGAATCGGTTTGGCAGTTCACATCGGGTGCGGTTCATCGCCATTGATTTCGCCGCAGTGGTAGGTGAAATCCTGGAAAAGGTCGAGGACGGCCAGATGGGCGTGGTCCTGAAACGCATGATGGTCCGTGCGGCTTCCAAGGTGGCGGAACGTTATGGCATTGAGGCGCTGGTGACCGGTGAGGCGCTGGGGCAAGTCTCCAGCCAGACATTAACCAATTTGCGTCTTATTGATAATGTTTCCGATACCTTGATTCTGCGTCCGCTGATTTCACATGATAAAGAACACATCATTAATATGGCGCGTGAACTCGGGACTGAAGATTTCGCGAAAACCATGCCCGAATATTGCGGCGTTATTTCCAAAAGTCCGACGGTGAAAGCGATAAAAGCCAAGATAGAACATGAAGAGGCAAATTTCGACTTCGCTGTTTTGGATCAGGCAGTAGCTGAAGCACAAAGCATTGACATCAGGGAGATTAACAACCAATCGAATCAGGATATCATTGAGGTTGAAACCGCCACTAATGTGAAAGTCGATGAAATCGTTCTTGATATCCGGCCGGTGGATGAGCAGGAAAGCCAACCATTGCTACTGGACAATATCGTCGTCAAAGCTCTGCCGTTTTATAAGCTCGGCAGTCAGTTCAGTTTGCTTGATCAAAGTAAATCCTACCTGCTGTATTGTGAACGCGGCGTCATGAGCCGACTGCAAGCCTTGTATCTTCGTGAACAGGGTTTTGCCAACGTCAAAATATATCGTCCTTAGTCCGCCCTGGCGGGTAGTCCGTGTCGCTCAGGCTACCCGTTCACCGGCGGTAATCATCAATACCCTCTGGCAGAACCAATTGTGCCGCGACGTCGGCCGCTTTGTCGTGTCCCGCCAGCAGTTCAATGATTTTTAATGCAAAATCCATGCTGGTGCCCGGCCCCTGACTGGTTAACAGGTTAGCCGACTGATCAAAAACGACCCGTTGGTCACGCCAGCCGTCCGGCGGAATGCTCGCTTTTAACGCGGGAAAACAGGTCATGGCGGCGTGCGGGAAGAGATGATGCCGCTGCAATACCAGCGCCGGCGCGGCGCAAATCGCAGCCACAAGTTTACCGGCGGCATGTGTGTGTTTTATCACTTCCGCCAATTGCGGATTCTCACTCAAGCTTGCCGCTCCTTTGGCGCCGCCCGGCAGTACCACGACATCAAACAGGGTGTCGGCCGCCGCCGATAAGGTGGTGTCCGCCAGTATTCCCACGCCGCGGGAGCAATAGACCACCAGTGAACCGTCATTGTTGACCGCGGCCACAGTGACCTTGAAGCCGCCCCTGACCAGTAAATCAATGGTGGTAACGGCTTCCGTTTCCTCACTCCCATTCGCTAGGCAAATCAGCGCTGATACGGTCATAACCCTCCTCCTTCTGCTTAACGAGTTCATACAAACGTTGGTTTTCCGGTACATTGATGCCATGCGCCCTGGCGCGCCTTAACAGATAACCGCTGATATAATCGATCTCGGTATGGCGCTGGGCGCGAATATCCTGCAACATGGATGAAGTATTTTCGGCAGTGCTTCTTATGGTTTGATTGACATACACCAACAAACTTTCATAAGAAGTGTGAAAGCCTTCCCGGTCCATCACCGCCGCCACTTCTCGACATAAACTCTTGATTTCCTCGCCGTACTGTTCTATTTCGCCGTTTTTGCATTGATAAACCGCGGTAAGCGTATTGATCACGCAGTTTGATGCCAGCTTAATCCAGCAGGTGGCGGCGATATTATTATGCCAGGCCACATCGGGCAGCGCTTCGTGCAGCACTTCAGCGATGGAACTGATGCCTTGCGCATTGGCGGTCAACGGTCCGATACGGGTGGTGCCGCTATAAACATGGATAATTTCGCCTGCCTCATTTCGGTAAGCCGCATGCGTGGTAATACCCTGTAAAAGCGGCTGACTCATGGAAGGAAGTTCTTCACGGGTGCCAAGGCCATTATGTAATAGCAATATAGCGCAATCCGGTTTAAGCTGCGGCAAAAGGCTCCTGATCGCTCCGGAGACTTGCCAGGCTTTGAGCGTGACCAGCAATAAATCGCTTTCGGCCAATAAGCCGGCATTATTGGCGGGCAACTGGCAATGAATTGTTTCTCCTTGCGGCGACACCACATTGACGATGCATGAGGGTTGCGGCACCCGTAACCACCCCTGAAGCTGGTGACCTTTACGGGAAAGGCCCGCCAGCCAAAGCTGGCCGATCGCCCCACAACCGAGAACAGTAATATTCATGTTGCTCAACCTTTTGTAAATTTAGCCTTCACCCGGCTGTCAGCGCATCAAGATACTTCCATTATAGGTACTTGCGCTTTCGACCAACCCATTGCCTTTAGTCGAGACGATGGTCATTGGTAATGACAGGCTTTTGTATCTGGCAAACCAAGCAGGTATGATGCCTGCCAAAGTGTGACTGATGGAGAGACATTATGCCCTCATTTGATATCGTTTCAGAAATAGATATGCAAGAAGTTCGTAATGCGGTTGAAAACGCCAATCGAGAGTTATCGACCCGCTGGGACTTCCGCAATGTTCCCGCCAGCTTTGAATTGAATGAAAAAAATCAAACTATCAGCGCCAGCAGCGAATCGGAGTTCCAGGTCCAGCAATTGGTGGAAATCCTGCGCGAAAAACTGGCGAAACGCGGCGTGGAAGGTAGTGCCATTGAACTGCCCGAGCAGATGGATCGCAGTGGCAAAAGCTTCAGCCTCGAAGCCAAACTCAAACAAGGCATTGATACCGTCCAGGCCAAGAAATTGGTCAAATTGATCAAAGACAGCAAACTCAAAGTCCAAGCCCAGATACAAGGTGAACAAGTGCGCGTAACGGGCAAATCCCGTGATGATTTGCAAGGCGCCATGGCCTTGGTCAAGGGCGCTGATTTGGAACAGCCGTTCCAGTTCACCAATTTCCGCGATTAATCTTCTACCCACCCGGCGCGCAAGGCCGGGTGTCGGCTATCCTGCCGGCCGGCTGCTTCAGCCTGTCCTTATGCCGCGTTCACCAAGCGCTCCAGCTCGCTTCTGCTGGTGCGCTTGGTATCTATCTTCACATAGGCGCTTTGTTCTTCCGGCACCACCACCACCTCGGTAACACCGGGTTGTGAACGCAACCGTTGTTCTAAACCGCCATCTTTCACCGCCAGGGCGGACAAAGTAATCCGTAAACTGCTGACATAGGGCGGTTCACGCAAGGTGTAACTCACCGCCCACCAGATAAGTGAAATCGCCGCCCCGACTAAAAATACCATTCCGGCGCCTTGTCGTTGAAACAGCCAGCCGCCCATACTGCCGCCCAGCGCCACGCCGAGAAATTGCCCGGTAGAGTAGACGCCCATGGCGGTCCCTTTATAGCCTGCCGGCGATTCCTTACTGATAAGCGAAGGCAAAATGGCTTCCATGACATTAAAAGCCAGGAAAAATAATTGCACGCCGGCAAAGATGATCCAAAGCTGTTGCCCGGCCGACCACAACACGATTTCGGCCAATAACAATACCGTGATGCAACCCATAAAGACCCGTTTCATCTGCTTTTTAACTTCGGCATAAATGATAAACGGAACTACCGCAGCGAAAGAGACCAGCATGGTGACCAGATAAACTTTCCAATGATCGGCCGGCGCCAATCCCGCTTTCGCCATCATTGGCGGCAGGGCGACAAAGCTGGACATTAACAATGCGTGGAGACAAAAAATGCCAAAATTAAGTTTTAATAGCTGGGGGTTGGCTAAAACCTTGGCGAAACTGCCCATGACGATGCCCGAGTCGCGGTTGAGCACATGAGCATCAGCGGCCGGAACCACCGCGATCGTGATCAGTATTCCCGCCAGCGCCAGTACGGCAATGCCCCAGAACAGCGCGGATAAACCCAAGGCATGCGTGATTATCGGTCCCAGTACCATGGCAATGGCGAAAGTCACCCCAAAGCTGATGCCGATAAAAGCCATGGCTTTGGTGCGGTTTTGTTCACGGGTCAGGTCCGACAGCAAGGCCATGACAGCGGCGGCAATGGCGCCCGAACCCTGCAGCGCGCGTCCCAATATAACCCCCCAAATAGAGTGGGTTAGGGCGGCGATAACACTGCCAAAGGCAAAAACCAGCAAACCGCCAATAATAAGCGGTTTTCGTCCGACCCGATCGGAAATCAGGCCAAAAGGTAATTGAAATACCGCCTGCGCCAGACCATAAATGCCAATCGCCAGGCCTATCAAGGTTTCACTGGCGCCTTGCAATGCCATGCCGTAAGTGGTGAGCACCGGCAGGACCATAAACATTCCCAGCATTCGCAATGAAAAAACCGTTCCTAAACCCCAGGTCGCGCGTAGCTCGGTCCCGGTCATCTTATTGTCGTTCATTCTTACCTCTGTAAGTCCAACCGGGATAGTTTAATTCCATCAGTAAGAGTGGGTAAATGAAATGTACTTTAGCAGATGTAACAAGCTAAAGGTTATCTACTGGGTGCATTGATTCAAACAGGCGGGAAAAGAGAAAGCTGGCGAAGCAAAGCCTCGCCAGCGAATCTACGGAAAGCGGATTTACGGAAGAAACTACCAGACTGCGGACAATAACAAACTGTTGCTGGTGGGACCCATAAAATCCACCGACATCATCACGCTGAGCGAAGTAATGGCCACGATGGAAAAAATAAATAATTTCCGCGCCCATACTTTATCATCATTAGCGGATTTATAGCCTTGCAGCGCCATGCCCAACCACCAAACACTGACCGATGCGGCGACGAACAAGTATTTATAACCGGCATACCCGCCCAGCGTCAGCATTAGGGTGGCCAACATAAAACCGATAATATACAGTATGATATGATGCTTGGTGACCGAAATGCCTCGTTTTACCGGCAGGACGGGTATTGATGCCGCCTGGTAATCTTTAAAGCGGAAAATAGCGATGGCATAGGAATGAGGCATCTGCCATAAGCTGAAAATCAGCAGCAGAATCAACGCGCCCATATCGAATCGACCGGTAACGGCGCAATAGCCGATAACCGGCGGGGCCGCGCCTGAAAGACTACCAATCAACGTGCCATAAACCGATTTTCGTTTCATGTACAGGCTGTAAACGCCGACATACACGATAAAGCCCGCTACCGCCAGCCACATAGCCAGCGGGTTAGCCGCCGTATACAGCATGACAAAGCCGATCAGACCCAGCGCGGTAGCATAAACCAGGGTGACTTGCGGTGAGATAAGTCCTTTCACCAGGACCCGGTTTTTGGTCCTTTCCATTTTCTTATCGATATCACGATCGATATAGTTGTTAAAGACGCAACCCGATGCGACCACCAACGAAACGCCGATCAGGGTGGCGATCAGTAATTCATGATCAATCCGGCCCTTGGAGGCCAGAAGAAAACCACCAATAACCGAAATCAAATTACCAAAAATGATTCCCGGCTTGGCGACTTGCAGGTAAGGCTTAAGCTTAATCATCACTGGCGCGCCCTTTTAATGGCCCATCAAGTTGTAGTTCAGGTACCACATAATCCATAGGGAGCCCACAACAAGAATGGCGATAATTAATACGGCAAAGGCAAAGGCCACCAGATTCCACCGCTGCTCGGAGGAGGCGTCCAAATGCAGGAAATAAATCAGATGAACCAGTATTTGTACTACCGCGCAGATTACCAGAACCGCAATCAGGGTCTGTTTGGCTGCTGAACCGTTCATCACCATGACGAAGGGAATGACGGTCAAAATGATAGACAATACAAATCCGGTCAGATAAGACTTCAGGCTGCCGTGGCTGGCGCCGCCGTGCCCAGTAGTAGTTTGACTCATCACATGGCCCCCAACAAATACACCACGGTGAATACGCATATCCACACCACATCAAGGAAATGCCAGAACAGACTCAGACACATCAATCGGGTCTGGTTGGTGGGGGTCAATCCCCGCCGGGCGACATGCGTCATCATGACCAGAATCCAGATAAGCCCCGAGGTAACGTGAAGCCCGTGCGTCGCCACCAGGGTGAAAAAGCCCGACAAGAATCCGCTGCGATCCGGCCCATAACCTTCACTGATCAGATGGTGGAATTCATACAGCTCCATGCCGATAAAACAGAGGCCGAACAAAAAGGTCAGGCCCAGCCAGGCGTTAACCTGGCTTTTATTGTTTTTATGCATGGCCAAAATCGCCATGCCATAGGTAATGCTGCTGAATAACAGGAAAAAGGTTTCCACCAGAACAAACGGCAGTTCAAAGATATCTTTGCCCGATGGGCCGCCGGCCACGCTGTTCACCAAAACCGAATAGGTGGCGAATAAGGTAGCGAATAAAATGCAGTCGCTCATCAGGTAGATCCAGAAGCCAAAAACCTTTATGGCTCCCGCATCGTGATGCCCATGCGCAGCATGGGCCGTATCATGTTTTGACAGGGTCTCAGTTGACATTGTTTACGCCCGCTTCACTAATCTGTTCAAAATGCCGGTTTTCGATGCGTTCCACTTCCGATACGGGCACGTAATAATCCACGTCTTCGTTGAAGCTATGAACAATCCAGGTGACTATCATGCCGGCAAAACCAATAATCGCCAGCCACCAGATATGCCAAATCATGGCAAAACCGAAAAACAGGCTGAATGCGGCGATGACGACCCCGGCCCCGGTATTTTTCGGCATATGAATCGGTTCGTAGGCTAATGGTTTCTTGTAAGCCGTGCCGTCTTCCTTCATCTGCCAAAAGGCGTCCCGTTCATTATTGACATCCGGCACCACGGCGAAGTTATAGAATGGCGGCGGTGAAGAGGTCGACCACTCCAGCGTACGGCCGCCCCAGGGGTCGCCGGTAAGATCACGGTTCTGATCACGCTGGATAACGCTGAGAACGATTTGTATCACCTGGCACAGTATGCCGAGGGCGATAAGCACCACGCCGCCGGCGGCCACCACCAGCAACGTATGGAACTCGGGATCGATTTGCTGGCTTAACCGGCGAGTCATTCCCATGAAGCCCAAAGCATAAAGCGGCATGAAAGCGACGTAGAAACCGATAATCCAGAACCAGAAAGCCCGTTTGCCCCATTTTTCATTCAATGTGTAACCGAAGGCCTTCGGCCACCAGTAGGTCATGCCGGCAAAGCAGCCAAACACTACGCCGCCGATAATGACGTTATGGAAGTGGGCAATCAGAAACAGACTGTTGTGCAGAACAAAATCGGCGCCGGGCACCGCCAGCAAAACGCCGGTCATGCCGCCGATGGAAAAGGTGACGATAAAACCGACGGTCCATAACATCGCCGAATTGAAGACGATGCGCCCCTGGTACATGGTGAACAGCCAGTTGAAGATTTTCACCCCGGTGGGAATGGCGATAATCATGGTCATAATGCCGAAGAAGGCGTTGACGTTGGCGCCCGAACCCATGGTGAAGAAGTGATGCAGCCAGACGCAGAACGACAGTAGCGTAATGGCGATGGTCGCCCAGACCAGGGAAGTGTAACCGAACAACCGTTTTTTCGAGAAGGTGGCCACCACTTCGGAGTAAACGCCGAACACCGGCAAGACCAGTATGTAGACTTCGGGATGGCCCCAGGCCCAGAACAGGTTGACATACATCATCATGTTGCCGCCCATGTCATTGGTAAAGAAATGGGTGCCCAGATAACGATCCAGCGTTAGCAACACTATGGTTACGGTCAGGATGGGGAATGCGGCGATAATCAGGATATTGGTGCACAACGACGCCCAGGTAAAGACCGGCATCTTCATCATCGGCATATTCGGCGCGCGCATTTTCATTATGGTCGCGAAAAAATTGACGCCGGTCAGCGTGGTGCCGATACCGGCTATCTGAATGCTCCAGATCCAGTAATCCACCCCGACGCCGGGACTGTACTCCTTACCAGACAATGGCGGATAGGCCACCCAGCCGGTTTGCGCAAATTCACCCACGCCCAGTGAAATATTGATCAGTATCACGCCGACCACAAAGAACCAGAAGCTCAGTGAATTAAGGAAAGGAAACGCTACATCCCGCGCGCCGATTTGCAGCGGCACCGCCAGATTCATCAGCCCGACCACGAACGGCGTCGCCATAAAAATGATCATGATCACGCCGTGGGCGGTGACCACCTGATCATAATGGTGCGGCGGCAGGAAACCGGCTGCGCCGGCTGAGGCCAATGCCTGCTGGGAGCGCATCATGATGGCGTCGGCGAAGCCGCGCAACAGCATCACGAAGGCCACAATCATATACATGACGCCGATGCGTTTATGATCGACGGTGGTAAACCACTCATCCCACAAATATTGCCACTTGCCAAAATAGGTCACGGTGGCCACCAAAGCCAGACCGAGAATGACAATCGCGGCCACGGTGATCATAATGATCGGTTCGTGATAAGGAATTGAATCCAGTGATAATATTCCGAACATCGTGTTATTCCTCGGTTCCCGCGTGTGAATGCCCACTCATGTCCATATTCATGCCCGTCTTGCCGGACATGTCCATGTTCACTTTCCCGGTCATATCCATGCTCTTGCCCTTGCCCATAAATTTGTTTATGACGGCGTTATACAGGTCAGGCTTGACGCTGGAAAAATATTCAACCGGATGGAATTCGCTCGGCGCCGCCAATTGTTCATAGGCATCCATGCTGTTGAGCGTTTCCGGCGAGGCTTTCACTTTCTTCACCCAGTCATCGAAACCTTGCTGATCCGGCGTGGCAATCGCGGTGAATTTCATGCCGGAAAAACCTCTGCCGCTGAAGTTGGAGGACATGCCGTTATAAGTGCCGGGTTCATTGGCAATCAGGTGCAGCGTGGCATTCATTCCCGCCATGGCATAGAGCTGGCCGCCCAACCGGGGGATAAAGAAGGAGTTCATCACCGAATTGGAAGTGATATTGAATCTGACCGGCACATTGACGGGGAAAGCGATTTGGTTAACCGTGGCGATGCCTTGTTCCGGATAGATAAACAACCACTTCCAGTCCATCGCCACCACTTCGATATTGATGGTTTTGGCCTCCGAGGCGATGGGTTTGCCGGGGTCCAGGGCATGGGTTGATTTCCAGGTCAGCGTCGCCAGGAAAATGATTATCAGAATCGGTACGGTCCAAACCACAAGCTCTACTTTATTTGAGTGGGACCAGTTGGGGCTATATGTCGCCTTGGTGTTGGACTCGCGATATTTGATGGCGAAAACCAGCGCCAGTACGATGGCAGGTATAACGACTAGCAGCATCAGTCCAAGTGCGGTCAGTATGAGTGAACGTTGCTCCAGACCAATCTGTCCTTTGGGATTCATTAATGCCATATCACAACCGCTCAATAAGGCGGCGGAAATCAATGACAGAATCCCTAAACTTTTATTGTATTTCCAGAATCTCATCTAACGACCTCAATAAAAAAGGCACTAATGTCGTTTCTTGTGTGTGGGCATTTTACGGGAAGGTTGCATTACTGTAAACATGCTTAAGAGTATGTCAGAAACATGTTTCCTCTTGCTGCGATAGATATCAACGCACATGAAAACTATAACAAAATATTAATTCGCACAAAGGTTTAGAGAAAAATACACCAATGTTTCCCTTTTAGTGACCCACTACGTCTAAAATAACAGCATTGTTATCATTATATTAACATTGTGATAGCATTATGCGACAATTAAGCTACAACAAAGCCAATACGACCGCGGCGTAATAATCACTTAACGTCATCATCACAGCCTGGCCGTAGTGTTGAAATAAATTTCAGAAACAAAAAAAACGGTTTTGTATCACTTGAAAGCGCTTCTTGGCCTGAAATTGAAATTGCCTATATTTTGACCATCGCATTAATGTTTATAAAGGAGGGTCACTATGGCGCAAGGACATAAAATCAAACCAGCAGCCAATAATTATTCCCAATATGATCAGCAGGGCGCCAATTTGCCAAAAATAACCGGTCATTACCCCGGCGACGTCTATCCAGCCAATGGCCTTTATCAGCATTAATAGGAGACCCGCGCCAGTCAGCAAGGCGCCGAGCAGCAGCAGCCTAATTGCCCAACGGTACGGGACCGCATAGTGGATTCGCCGCGGGAAAGTGCCGGTTTCCTGAGTAAAACTCAAGGTCTTGCGGCACAAAATCAACAGCAACAACCCGGGGAAACCGGCAAAAATCGAGAACAGATAGAACCAGGCCCAGCCATGCGTTTCAACAAACCAACCGGCGATCGGCCCCACATATACTCTTCCCACCGCGGATAGCGCCGATAGCAAGGCGAATTGCGTTGCGGAGAATGACTTGTTGCAAAGCGTCATCAATAACGCGACGAAAGCCGCGGTTCCCATACCGCCGCAGAGATTTTCGATAAAGATGGCCGATCCCGTGGTCAGCATATTTTTAGCGGTGATGGCCAAAATCCAGTAGCCGGCATTGGATATGGCCTGTAGAAGGCCAAACCAGAGCAAGGCGCGAAAAAGCGTCATGCGCTGCATCAATAGTCCACCCGCCAGCGTGCCGATAATAGTGGCCAGCAATCCCAGGGTTTTGTTGAGCACGCCGACCTCACCGGCGCTAAATCCGACGCCTCTGATCAGGAAAGTCGTACTGAGGCTCCCGGCGAAAGCATCGCCGAGTTTATAGGCGACGATCAATAACAATATCAGCCAGGCGTTGTTACGGCTGAAAAAATCCTTGAGCGGAGCGACGATCGCCTGCTCGAGGCTACGCGGGGCAGGAATGCCGTTGTCTGGCTCGGGAGCAAGCAGCGCGACGACGACGCCGATGAACATCAATCCCGCCATCAGCCAATAGGTGTTCTGCCAGCCGATTAAACGATCCGCCAGCCATAACGCCAGTCCGCCGGAAACCAGCATGGCGATGCGGTAGCCCAATACCGAGATGGCGGCGCCGGCGCCACGTTCGTTGGGCGGCAGCAAGTCGGTTTTATAGGCGTCGAAGACGATATCCTGCGAAGCGGAACAGAAAGCGACCCAGACCGCCAACAGGGCCAATGCGCTCAAATCATGGACCGGATCACGGCTGGCCATGGCCATCAGTCCGGCAATCAGCAGCAATTGCGTGATGACCAGCCATCCCCGCCGCCGGCCAAGCAAAGGCGGCGTGTAGCGGTCCATTATCGGGGACCAGAGAAATTTGAATACGTAAGCCTGTCCCACCAGGGAAAAAAAACCGATGGTTTTTAAATCGACATTGGCTACGGTCATCCAGGCTTGCAGCGTCCCGGAGGTTAATGCCAATGGCAAACCCGAGGCAAAACCCAAACACAGCAACATCAGGGAACGCGGTTGGGTAAGGGTCGCAAGATTCAGTGAGCGATTATCCATATATCGTTAAATCTTCGGTTTTGTCTGTTAAAAACCCGTCCGCTGGCCGGCGGACGGGAATTCGGGAGGACGATGGGAAGAGTGGATTAATGCGAGTTTTCTCGAATGAACTGGCCGATGCTGGCGTCTTGCGCCATGTCGCCGATGACACCGCCCAAGACATTGTTAACGGCCTTGGTGATGATATCGTTGGTGGCGTTGAACGCGCCCTGGACGCTGTAAACCGATTGATAATGCTTGGTCTGTTTATTGCCGTTTTTCGCGGTGGCGATAATCGAGATATCGGTGCTGGTGGTAATGTTATAGCGCAGATTGCCTTCGGAAACATCGGCATAAAGCTTGTTGACTATGATTTGCAGATCAACCGTGCCATTGGGTCCGACCATGTAGCCGCGAGCGGTCATCTGTTTTTCCAGCACTTCCTGCAACAGGTAACGCAAATCGCGGGAAGGGGTCAACGTGACCAATTGACCATCGCGATTGACTCTGGCCAGCGCCTGGTCGGGGCGCTGATCGGCGCCGTTGATGCTGACGGTGGCGCCCATCACCGAAGGATCCGGTTGCGGCAAGGCAATCTTGGGCGTGACTTCAAGGGTATTGCTCTGGCCAGCGCAGCCAGCCAGCAGCAATGCGGCAAATAAAGGGAACAGAATTTTCTTCAGCATAATCGCCTTCTCAATCATTAAGATGCATAGGGGTGAAAGAAATTGGTCACATCATAACATTGCCATTCGTCTGGGGAAGATCTGAATAGCGCATAAATCATGCTATCGCTCAATTTGCGGCGTTTTTTTATGACGACAGTGCTATGAGTTAACGAAAAGTCGGCTAAAGTTTAATTGATGTTACATAAGGCGCGGCCTGTGCGGTATGAGGAGAAAACCATGTTTCGCGAACAAATAGAAGCAAAAATAAGGGCGGCGTTCAATCCGGCTTATCTGGAAGTGACCGACGAAAGCTATCGACATAATGTACCGGCGGGTTCGGAAAGTCATTTTAAGGTGGTGCTGGTCAGTGATCGTTTTAACGGCGAGCGCATTTTGGAACGGCATCGTTCCGTTTACGCCGTATTAACTGAAGAGTTGGCCGGACCGGTACATGCGCTGGCGCTACACTGTTATACCCTCAAGGAATGGGAAAGTTTTCAGAATGCAGTGCCGGCGTCGCCGCCTTGTCGCGGCGCGGGATTGACGGCCTGATTCTTGTTTTGACGGGTGAACGGCAGGGAGGCCGTTTTTCGGATTTCACCGCGTTAGGTTCGGTGTGTCTCGGGCCTATCCTGCCGGGGCGTACTCGGCCGGCTTGCGCCGATTCGCCCCCGCTTGGCGTGCTCCCCCCATAATTTCGATCGCGAACTCCGTTTGGTGCAGGCTCGGCGTGCAGTGGTTTTGCTGACGTTTTTCTCATTTTTGTGCGCCATAGCTCTCTGTCCGCTGCAATTTTCGCGCTGTTCTCGACTCATAAACCCTATGCCGCTATAATGCCGCGTCTTATATTTCCGGAATGTATTCGGGATGCTTCTGACGACGACGGGGAACAGGTTGCTGTTCACTCAGACCTCCCGGTTCTAAGAGGCCATTTTCACGTCAGTGGACCTGGATGACCGCTTCTTTGAAAACGGCTTCTGGAGTTGACCGAGCACTGTGATTTTTTGAGGTAACAAGATGCAAGTTTCTGTTGAGACCACTGAAGGCCTGGGGCGCCGTGTAACTATTACCGTTGCCGCCGACAGCATTGAGCAAGCGGTAAAGAGCGAACTGGTGAATGTCGCCAAAAAAGTTCGTATCGATGGTTTCCGTAAAGGAAAAGTGCCGATGAACATCGTGGCACAGCGTTATGGCGCTTCGGTACGTCAGGATGTGCTAAGCGATCTGATGCAGCGTAACTTTGTCGACGCGATTGTCCAGGAAAAAATCAATCCGGTTGGCGCGCCAGACTATGTCCCTGGGGAATACAAGCACGGGGAGGATTTTGTTTATCACGTTGATTTTGAAGTTTATCCTGAAGTCGAGCTGAAAGGTCTCGATACCATTGAAGTCGAAAAACCGATCGTTGAGGTTAATGACGGCGATGTCGATGTAATGCTTGAGACGCTGCGCAAACAGCAGGCTGACTGGAAAGAAACCGATCGTGCCGTTGGCGAAGAAGATCGGGTGACGCTTGATTTTTCCGGCACTATCGATGGTGAAGAATTTGAAGGCGGCAAAGCCAGCGATTTCGTGCTCGCCATGGGCCAGGGTCGCATGATCCCAGGTTTCGAAGACGGTGTTGTCGGTCATAAAGCCGGTGAATCTTTCGAAATCGAAGTGACTTTCCCTGAAGATTACCATGCGGAAAATCTCAAGGGCAAAGCGGCCAAATTCGCCATCGAACTGAAAAAAGTCGAAGAGCGTGAATTGCCTGAACTGACCGAAGAATTCATTAAACGTTTTGGCGTGGCCGACGGTTCCATCGAAGGTTTGCGGGTTGAAGTGCGTAAAAACATGGAACGCGAACTGAAGAATGCCATTCGCAACCGCGTTAAAAATCAGGTGATCGACGGGCTGATCAACGCCAATGAGATCGATGTTCCCGCACGTTTGGTCGAAGGCGAAATCGATGTTCTGCGCCGTCAGGCTGCGCAACGTTTTGGCGGAAATGAAAAACAGGCGCTGGAATTGCCGCGCGAACTGTTTGAAGAACAAGCTAAACGCCGCGTGAAAATCGGCTTGCTGTTGGGTGAAGTCATTCAAAAGAATGAACTGAAAGCAGATGATAACCGGGTGAAAACGCTGATCGACGAAATGGCTTCGGCTTATGAAGATCCACGCGAAGTCATCGAATATTACGCTAAAAATCAGGAAATGATGAATAATATGCGTAATGTTGCATTGGAAGAACAGGCGGTCGAAGCCTTGTTGGCCCAAGCCAAGGTTGTTGAGAAAAACACCACGTTCAGTGAATTGATGAATCAGTCGAACGCGGCCTGATAAATCTGCCGTTTGGGCTTGCCCCTGATTAAACGCTGTGTTTATCATGAAAAGCCTGTCATCCATGATGGCGGGCTTTTTGTTTCCTGAGCGGTTAGGATGGATTTCTGGCGGCGATTGCCGATAGCCATCATTAAGGCTAGGCGGGCGATTGACGTTAACAATACCAGGTTAACGTTTTAGACTGGCGGCGCTGTGTTACCGTCAAGTTCAGAGAGATAACCGGCAAAGAAAACGGGCTGGCGCTTGAAAATAGACGTTAGCCCCCCCAACTATAGGGAACAGGGAATAATTTAATCCAGAATCAGAGACGTCCCTGGCTGATAACATCCGTCCGACCTTGAAAGGCGACCAGAGCGCTTGGGCGTGGCGATTCATCCGCAACTCAAGTAAAATCGGTAATAATGGCGCCGAAAGAATTTTATCTAGGAGATGATAATGTCATACAGTGGCGAGAAAGATCAATTTGCACCCCAAATGGCGCTGGTGCCGATGGTGGTTGAACAGACCTCACGCGGAGAGCGTTCTTACGACATATTTTCGCGCCTGTTAAAAGAACGGGTCATTTTCATGACCGGTCAGGTCGAAGACTATATGGCGAATCTGATTGTGGCGCAGATGCTGTTTCTGGAAGCGGAAAATCCGGAAAAAGATATTTATCTGTATATCAATTCTCCTGGTGGAGTTATCACCGCAGGTATGTCGATTTACGATACCATGCAGTTTATCAAACCTGATGTCAGCACGATTTGTATGGGGCAGGCCGCCTCAATGGGTGCATTCTTACTGACGGCAGGCGCTAAAGGCAAACGTTTCTGTTTGCCCAACTCCCGGGTGATGATTCATCAGCCGTTGGGCGGGTTCCAGGGCCAGGCCACCGATATTGAAATTCATGCGAAGGAAATCCTTAAGGTGAAAGCCCGCATGAATGAATTGATGGCGAAACATACTGGGCGTCCTTTGGAAACGATTGAAAAAGACACCGAGCGAGATCGTTTCTTATCGGCTGATGAGGCGGTAGAGTACGGATTAGTGGATGGCATCTTAAGCCATCGCGATTGAGGCGAAATTCTTAATCCCGTTGGGCTATAGTTACAGTAGTGAGCCATTCGAGTAAACTACCATGGCTCAATCGCGCCGGTGTTACGTTCAGTCGCGTTGCCGTCGCTGGCGGCTTGCGGGACCAAGACTAGAGAAAGAGGTTTACTGATGACAGATAAGCGCAAAGACGGTTCAGGAAAGCTGCTGTATTGCTCTTTCTGCGGTAAAAGCCAGCATGAGGTGCGGAAGCTGATCGCCGGGCCGTCAGTGTATATCTGCGATGAATGTGTCGATTTATGCAATGACATTATTCGCGAAGAGATTAAGGAAGTTTCGCCGCACCGGGAACGCAGTGCTTTGCCGACACCCCATGAGATCCGCCATCACCTGGACGACTATGTGATAGGCCAGGAAAAAGCCAAAAAAGTTCTGGCGGTGGCGGTTTATAACCATTACAAGCGGCTGCGCAGCGGCGATACCACTAATGGCATTGAACTGGGCAAAAGCAATATTCTGCTGATTGGCCCGACCGGTAGCGGTAAAACCTTGCTGGCGGAAACTCTCGCGCGTTTTCTGGATGTGCCGTTTACCATGGCGGACGCGACCACCCTTACCGAAGCGGGTTATGTGGGCGAGGACGTCGAAAATATTATCCAGAAATTATTGCAGAAATGCGATTACGATGTGCAAAAAGCCCAGCGCGGCATTGTGTATATCGATGAAATCGACAAAATTTCCCGTAAATCGGACAATCCGTCGATTACCCGCGATGTTTCCGGCGAGGGCGTTCAGCAGGCGTTGCTTAAACTCATCGAGGGGACCATTGCGGCTGTGCCGCCTCAGGGCGGGCGCAAACATCCTCAACAGGAATTCCTGCAGGTGGATACCTCGAAAATCCTGTTTATCTGCGGCGGCGCTTTTGCAGGGCTGGACAAGGTTATCGAACAGCGTACCGAAACCGGCCGCGGTATTGGTTTCAACGCTACGGTGAAAGGTCACTCCGAAAAAACGTCCGAGGGCCAGTTATTAACGCAGGTCGAACCGGAAGATTTGATCAAGTTCGGTTTAATTCCTGAATTCATTGGCCGTTTGCCGGTATTGGCCACGCTGAATGAGCTCAGTGAAGACGCTTTGATTCAAATTCTTAAAGAGCCGAAAAATGCCCTGACCAAACAATATCAGGCATTATTCAATCTGGAAGGGGTTGAACTGGAATTCCGTGATGAGGCCTTAACGGCAATTGCCAAAAAAGCAATGGCTCGTAAAACCGGGGCACGTGGATTACGCTCGATTGTTGAGGGCGCTTTGCTGGAAACCATGTATGAGTTGCCCTCTCAGGATAGCGTAGAAAAAGTGGTTATTGACGAAGCGGTTATTGAAGGTCAATCGGAACCCTTATTAATTTACGGCAAACATGAGGCTCAGCAGGCTTCCGGCGAATAAATAATACGGTAAGTCGCTGAATTAATTGTGGACATTAAATAATGGGGGATTTTATCCCCCATTATTTTTCCCTTAATATGGCTGTTGAATGTCAGTGATTTGCCCCCATATACTCTTATACCTATTTGTTGAAACTGGCAAAAGCCGAGTTTTGCGAATCCCCTTAACCTGGCGGAAGCTAAACTAAGAGAGAGCTCTATGAATGCTGAGCGTTCCGAACGCATAGAAATCCCCGTATTGCCTCTGCGCGATGTGGTGGTTTATCCGCATATGGTCATCCCGTTGTTTGTCGGGCGGGAGAAATCGATTCGGTGCCTTGAAGCAGCCATGGACAGCGACAAGAAAATCATGCTGGTGGCGCAGAAAGAAGCCTCTACGGATGAACCGGGTATAAACGATCTTTTTACAGTCGGGACCGTGTCTTCGATTCTGCAGATGCTGAAATTACCTGACGGTACGGTAAAAGTACTGGTTGAGGGGTTGCAGCGCGCGCGGATTACCACATTGTCGGATAGCGGTGAACATTTCGCCGCCCAGGCTGAGTATTTTTCGACCCCGGAAATTGACGAGCGTGAACAGGAAGTTCTGGTGCGCACGGCAATCAACCAATTTGAAGGGTACATCAAACTCAATAAGAAAATTCCGCCCGAAGTACTGACATCTTTGAACAGCATTGATGATGCCGCGCGTCTGGCGGATACCATTGCCGCTCATATGCCGTTAAAGTTGAACGACAAGCAATCAGTGCTGGAAATGGCCGACGTGACGGAGCGGCTGGAATATCTGATGGCGATGATGGAATCGGAAATCGATCTGTTGCAGGTCGAAAAACGTATTCGTAATCGCGTTAAAAAGCAGATGGAGAAAAGTCAGCGCGAATATTATCTGAATGAACAAATGAAAGCCATTCAGAAAGAATTGGGTGAAATGGATGATGCGCCCGATGAAAATGAAGCGCTGAAACGCAAGATTGAAGCGGCAAAAATGCCGAAAGAAGCGCGTGAAAAAACCGAATCCGAATTGCAGAAGCTGAAGATGATGTCGCCGATGTCCGCCGAAGCCACAGTTGTGCGTGGTTATATCGATTGGATGTTGTCGGTGCCTTGGCATGCGCGCACCAAAGTCAAAAAAGATCTGGTTAAGGCGCAGGAAGTGCTGGATAAAGATCATTACGGGCTTGAACGGGTCAAGGAACGTATCCTTGAATATCTTGCGGTGCAAAGCCGGGTCAGCAAGATAAAAGGACCAATCCTCTGTCTGGTGGGACCTCCCGGGGTGGGCAAAACTTCCCTTGGTCAGTCGATTGCCAAAGCGACCGGGCGTGAATATGTGCGTATGGCGCTGGGCGGCGTGCGTGACGAGGCGGAAATCCGTGGCCATCGCCGGACATATATTGGTTCAATGCCGGGCAAGTTGATTCAGAAAATGTCCAAGGTCGGCGTGAAGAACCCTTTGTTCCTGCTGGATGAAATCGACAAAATGTCCTCGGACATGCGCGGTGATCCTTCTTCCGCCTTGTTGGAAGTGTTGGACCCCGAGCAGAATGTCGCGTTTAACGATCATTATCTGGAAGTAGATTATGACTTGTCGGATGTGATGTTCGTTGCAACATCCAATTCGATGAACATACCGGCGCCATTGCTTGATCGTATGGAAGTCATTCGTTTGTCCGGTTATACCGAAGACGAAAAGCTGAACATCGCCCGTGAGCATCTGCTGCAAAAACAGATTGACCGCAATGCCTTGAAGGAAGGCGAACTCAAGATTGAAGACAGCGCGTTGATTGGTATTATCCGTTATTACACCCGTGAAGCCGGGGTGCGTAATCTGGAACGAGAAATTTCCAAATTATGCCGTAAAGCGGTTAAGACTTTGCTGATGGATAAATCCATCAAGCATATCCATATCGACGGCGATAATCTTAAAGACTATCTTGGCGTTCAGCGGTTTGACTACGGACGCGCCGAAGGCGAAAACCGTGTCGGGCAGGTGACCGGGCTGGCTTGGACCGAAGTGGGCGGCGAACTGTTGACCATTGAAACGGCCTGTGTGCCAGGCAAGGGTAAGCTGACCTATACAGGCTCGCTGGGCGAAGTGATGCAGGAGTCCATTCAGGCCGCACTGACCGTGGTGCGTTCTCGCGCGGATAAATTGGGCATTAACGCCGATTTTTACGAAAAAAGGGACATTCATGTGCATGTGCCGGAAGGCGCAACGCCAAAAGATGGCCCGAGTGCGGGTATTGCCATGTGTACCGCGCTGGTCTCTTGTCTGACCGGCAATCCGGTGCGGGCCAATGTCGCCATGACGGGTGAAATCACTCTGCGCGGGCAGGTTCTGCCTATCGGCGGTCTGAAAGAAAAACTGTTGGCGGCGCATCGCGGCGGCATAAAAACCGTACTGATTCCCTACGAAAATAAAAGGGATTTGGAAGATATGCCGGCGAATGTGATCAATGATTTGGATATCCATCCCGTGCAACGGATTGACGAAGTGTTGACGATGGCCTTGCAAAACTCACCGTTTGGCCTTGAGATTGCCACCGCGGCGGCCAAATAATGCTTGTAAGCGGTTTATATCGTTAAAAATAGGGCTGACAGGCGAAATCCCGCTTGCCAGCCTTTTTTTGTACCGTTAAGTTAGGTAGCTGTCTGGCCTGGTGGGCATATGAGTAACGCTTGCCAGTACATAACGGGCTTGGTATAACAGCTGCGCTGTCGCGTTTAAGGAAAATTCCGTCGCGACAAGAGAATTCAAGAGGGGATGAATAAGTGAATAAGTCACAACTGATCGACAAGATTGCCGCAGGTGCTGATATTTCCAAAGCGGCTGCAGGACGTGCATTGGATGCCATTATTGGTTCTGTTACCGAAACCCTGCAACAGGGTGATGATGTCGCCCTGGTGGGTTTCGGCACGTTTACCGTACGCGAACGTTCCGCCCGCACTGGCCGTAATCCGCAAACCGGAAAAGAAATCAGTATTCCAGCCGCGAAAGTTCCTGGATTCCGTGCTGGTAAAGGGTTGAAAGACGCTGTCAACTGATTGTTGCACCGCTGTTTTTTGCGTCAAACTATTACCTGACGCAAGGGAACGGGTAGGGTAGAATAAAGGGCGCATCTTTTGATGTGCCTTTTTTTATTGTCATTTTTTTCTGACGAAAAGCGATCGTCGCTGTCAGAAGAAGAGTTTTAGCGCGCAGCCGCTCTCGAGTTAGGGCATGAAGGCGGGATTTCACTGCCGCGCAGGGTTTCATTCATTTTACAGCGGAGTGTTGTCACACTATGATGGACAATTTACGCGCGGCCGCAAATCACGTCGTGCTCAAAATTATTCTAGCGATTGTCGCCTTTTCATTTGTGTTGACCGGGGTGGGCAACTACCTGATTGGCGGCGGCGGTGATTATGCCGCCAAAGTCAATGGTCAGCAGATAAGCCGCGCCCAACTGGAGCAGGCGGTGCAAAATGAGCGCAATCGTCAGCAGGAATCGATGGGCGACAGTTTCTCGGCGGTGGCTGGCAACGAAGGTTATATGCTGCAAATGCGGCGGCAGGTATTGTCCCAGCTAATTGACGAAACCCTGTTGGACCAATATGCGCAAACCTTGGGATTGTCGGTCAGCGACCAGCAAATCAGAGATGCGATTTTAGCCATCCCGGCGTTCAGGACCGATAACAAGTTCGACAATGAAAAGTATCGCTCCATCATCAACAGCATGGGCCTTACTCCTGATCAATACGCCCAACTGATGCGCAAGCAATTGTTGACCCAGCAATTGATTCAAGGGTTGGGGGGCACCGGCTTTATGTTGCCGGATGAAACCGATCATTTGCTGGCGCTGGCGATTCAGGATCGCAAGGCGCGGTTGGCAACGCTGAATATAGACTCCTTACTGGCCGCGCAAACCGTTAGCGACCAGGAGATCCAAGACAGCTACAACCAGAATAAAGGCGCTTATGTTCTGCCCGAGTCGTTCAGGGTGACCTATATTCCAATGGATGCCGCTTCCATGGCGGATAAAACCAGCGTCAGCGATCAAGAGATCCAGTCTTATTATGATCAGCACAAAGACCAATTCTCCCAGCCGGCCCGCAAACACTACAGTATCATTCAAAACAAAACCGAAGCCGACGCCAAAAATATTTTGACTCAATTGCAGCAAGGCGCGGACTTCGCCACCTTGGCCAAACAGAAATCCACCGATGTGATATCGGCTAAAAACGGCGGCGATATCGGCTGGATGGAAGATACTTCGACGGTGGCCGAATTGAAACAAGCGAACCTGGAAAACAAGGGGCAGCTTTCCGGCGTGATCACGTCGTCCGTGGGGTTCCTGATAGCCCGTCTGGACGATATCCAGCCTGCCCAGATTAAACCGCTTGCCGATGTGCACGATGCCGTTGCCGTCAAAGTGAAGCAGGAGAAAGCGGTAGACGCCTATTACGCGCTACAGCAAAAAGTCAGTGATGCCGGCAGTAACGATAACGAATCCCTGGCCTCGGCGGAAACAGCCGCTGGTATCAAAGCGGTGGAAACCGATTGGTTTACCCGCGATACCGTGCCGGCCGCTTTGAATTTCGATGCGGTGAAACAAGTCATTTTCGATGGCTCACTGTTAGGCGCCAATGGCGGTCCTGGCAGTAATTCCGATGTCATTACCGTGGACGGCGATCGGGCCTTTATCGTGCGCATAGCGGAACATAAACCGGAAAGCACCAAACCGCTGGATGCGGTTCGGGCTCAGGTTGAACAGCAGGTCAGACGCCAGAAAGCGGCGCAGCAGGCCCGGGTGGATGCCGAAAAGATTCTGATGGCTCTCAAGCAAGGTAAAGGCGACGATACTATGAAGACGGCAAACCTGTCCTTTGGCGATGCGCGCACGTTTGATTCCACCCAGCAAAACGATCGGTTAAGTCAGGCCGTTTTCGCTCTGCCGCAACCACCGGTGAATAAATCCTCCTATGGCATCTCCACTGATGAAAATGGCAACATCGTGCTGGTGGCGCTGGATCAAATCACTCCGCGTAAACTTGATGATCAGCAACGTAGCCTGTTTGTCGGCCAATTGAACCAGGGTATGACCGGGGTCACCTTTGATGCATTGCTGAATAATCTGCGCAGTGAAGCCAAAATCAAATTGGGCAATGCCGCGCAAACGCAGTAGCGCAAAAGCGCAATAGCGCTCATAAAATTTCTGTAGTTAATGTAACAACCTAAGGCCACCTCGGTGGCCTTTTGCATGTCTGGTTTTCCTCCATTGCCGCTTTTATCGGGTTCATGCATTCTGCGCTGGTGCAAACAAACAAGGAGAAAGCACAATGAAAACCCCATGGATGAGTACTCTCGGTATCGTTTTGTCGACCGGATTGTTTTTCATGACTCTTGGCGCCGGAGCGACTGGCTTAACGTCAGGGGAGGATGATGATGCGGCTACGATAATGGTTGAAGCAGGTCAAGGCGATGGAGAAAATGTTGCGCTGCAACATAACCATCAGGCCGAAGCCGTTAAAGATGCCGATTCGCCGTCGTTTGCGGCTGATGAGCCGGCGGAAAGTGGCGGCGACCCCCTCAATAACGAGTCGGTGGAAGGTAGCGAAACTATCTCAACCGCCATTGTTATAGATGAAAAACAGGAAGAGCTGGAAAACGGCTCCACTCAGGATAAATCGACGGAAACCGTAGATCTGGAAAGGCAAAACGAGTCGGAAAACGAGGCGGTAAAAGTCGCAGAATCAGCGGTCAAAGACAGCGACGATGCGGATAAGCCTGATACGACCCATGCCGATGAAGATGATGACACGGATGAAGGCGATAAGGTCAATATCAATACCGCCACCGAGGATGAATTGATCGAGAGCTTGAAAGGGATCGGCCCGTCAAAGGCAAAAGAGATTATCAAATATCGTGATAAAAATGGCGCCTTCAAAAAAATAGAGCATTTGAAAAAGGTCAAGGGGATCGGACCGGCAACATTTGCGGCGATCGAATCCCAGCTAGTAGTCTAAATTAGATAACCTGATAACGGGTTTACATTGGCTAAAGTGAGTCATAAAGCCCGTTATCAAAAGCAAAAAAATATATCTTGTTGATTTTTATCTTGTTTTTTTAAAAAACAATTTTTAGTCTCCGTCAGATAGAATGTCGCAAAAATTTGACGGGAGTATTAAATTTTTATGACAGTCTGGACATATTGGGCTAACTTTCCTAAGTTAATGACTCTTCTATAAATAGGAAATCACGATGAGTGAGACAGCTAACTTAACGATCAAGTTACCCATGGAATTAAAAGAAAGAATAAAATCCATCGCTGAAGGCAATAGCGTTTCCATGAGTGCAGAGATAACCGCAAGGCTTGAACGTAGCTTGAATGAGGATCTCGCCCCGTCGCCAAAGGAACACGACGCTGCTGATATCGATAATCAACACACTCAGGAAATTACTGAACAGCCTTTTACTAACAGCGAAGTCAAAAAATTACGCGCGTTGCTAACCGGGACTGCCAGAAAAAAAAACAAGAAAAAATAACCCATCCTGATTTTTCATAAGTCATTGCATCATGCCGGCTCAGGGAAGAAATTTTTCCTTTCTGAGCCAGTAGCCGGTGCTAATTCGGTAAATGGCATTTCCGTTTCATCGCTGCGCTCACGTCTTCAGGATGCTGCAAATATTCAGCCAATCCTCTGGCGCGCAAATGGCAAGCCGCGCATTCACCACAACCCTCGCCTTTGATGCCATTGTAACAGGTCAACGTTTCATACCGCACTTTGTCCAATTGGTGGTAGTAATCGGCAAGCGCCCAGGTTTCAGCCTTATTGAGCCACATCAGCGGAGTAACGAATTTGATGTCGCGCGCCATTCCCAGACTCACTGCCTGGTTCAAGGCTTTGACAAATTCGTCGCGGCAATCGGGGTAGCCGGAAAAGTCTGTTTCGCATACGCCGGTGATCACTGTTTGCGCGCCAACCTGGTAGGCATAAATCGATGCCAGCGTCAGAAAGAGAATATTGCGTCCCGGTACAAAGGTTGAGGGCAATGCCTTGGCGGCATCGTCATACCTGGGGAGCGGAATATTATCCCGAGTCAGGCTGCTGGCGGCCAAATCATTAAGCAGGCGCGCGTCAATGACCTTATGGGCTCGGGCGCCGAGTTCTTGCGCCAAAGTACGGGCAATGTCGATTTCAGCCCGATGCCGCTGGCCATAGTCGAAGGTGACGCAATGAACCTCATCGTATAAGGTTAGCGCCTGGATCAGACAGGTCGTTGAATCCTGCCCGCCACTAAAAACCACCACAGCTCGTTTCATTACTGGACTCATAGCAACTGTTAATGAAAAGGGTATGTTACTGCCTTCTCCGGGCTCGGCATAGTTGAGATTTTTATAATAATCTCTCAAATAAGATGCGCATCATTACAACGCGGAAAGTTTTACACGCCAGGGAGTCAGATCGCCAATATGTTCGGCCACCCATTGCGGGTTGTAATAAGTGTCCTGGTAACGTTCGCCGCTATCGCACAATAAGGTGACTATGGCGCCTTTGCGCCCCTCGGCCCGCATGGCGAGCGCTAATTGCAATACACCCCACATATTGGTGCCCGTGGACGCGCCTACTTTGCGGCCTAAAATCGGTTCCAGCCAATACAAGACGGCGACACTTGCCGCATCGGGTACCCGAATCATTTGATCTATCACATCAGGGATGAAGGAGGGTTCGACCCGCGGTCGTCCTATTCCTTCGATACAGCCGGCCCGCTTGGGCGTCAAGGGCTGCCTGCGGTCATAAAAATAATCATGAAATACCGAGTTTTCAGGATCGGTGACGACCAGTTGAGTTGGATATCCCTGATAATGAATATATCGTCCCAGCGTGGCCGAGGTACCGCCGGTGCCGGCGCTCATAACAATATAATCCGGTTCGGTAAAGGGCTCATGGGCCATTTGGCGGAAGATGCTTTCGGCGATATTGTTGTTGCCTCGCCAGTCGGTGGCCCGTTCGGCGTAAGTAAATTGGTCCATATAATGGCCGCTTAACTCTTTAGCCAAGCGTTTGGCTTCATCATAAATCAATCCGCTATGTTCGACAAAATGACAACGTCCGCCATAAAAAGCAATTTGCTCGATTTTTCGTTTCGCGGTGCATTCCGGCATAACAGCGATAAACGGCAATCCCAATAACCGCGCGAAATAGGCCTCGGAAACCGCTGTGCTGCCGGATGAGGCTTCAATGATCGGCGTATTTTGTTTGATCCAGCCATTGCATAAACCATATAAAAACAGCGATCTGGCCAGACGATGTTTTAAACTGCCGGAAGGGTGGGTACTTTCATCTTTTAAATAGAAATAGATACCTGTAAACGAAGGCAGTTGAAAACGGATCAAATGCGTATCGGCCGAACGCTGAAAATCGGCTTTTATATCACTGATAGCCTGTTTAACCCAAGAGGTGCTCATGATGTTTTCCCGCAAGCAAAGAGATAGCTTACGGCCAGCCAAGGAAAAAAAAGTTGCCTTTTGTATGCCAATAACGTGTCATTAGGGAAAATAATTCTCCTGAAGCCCGCTATGATAGATAAAACTGACCGTCTGTTGCTGGAATTGCTCCAGCGGGATTGTACCCTTTCGTTACAATCGCTGGCTGAAGCGGTTAATTTAACCACTACGCCTTGCTGGAAACGCCTCAAACGGTTAGAGGAAGCCGGCATTGTCCGTGGTAAAGTGGCTTTGCTGGATAATGAAAAACTCGGGCTGTCGCTTACGGCGTTTGTTCATATCAAAACGCAGCAGCACAACAGCGACTGGTATCGCGCTTTTGTGGTTCTGGTGAAAGATATGCCGGAAGTTTTGGCTTTTTACCGGATGGCCGGTGAGTATGATTATCTGATGCAGGTGCTGGTAGCCGATATGAAAAGCTATGATAACTTTTATAAGCGCCTGGTGAACGGCGTCCCCGGATTGATTGATGTCACTTCCAGTTTTGCGATGGAAAAGATCAAAAATACTACGGAACTGCCATTATAAAGCCGAAAGATGTCGAGTCGCGGGCGACGAGTATGTACCCTAAATAATTCGAGTTGCAGATAGAGTCTGGAATAATATTTCGTGAGATTATTTGTACAGCTAAGCTGGTATTTTCGTCGTGAGTGGCGACGTTATCTGGGATCGGTTTTACTCTTGATTGTCATCGCCATTTTACAATTGATTCCGCCTAAACTGGTGGGATTTATCGTGGACGGCGTGACCGAACACCGGGTTTCAAACCATAAAATTATGATGTGGCTCGGCATCATGGTGTTGATTGCGGTGATGGTCTATTTGCTGCGTTACGTTTGGCGTGTTTTGCTATTCGGCGCATCCTATCGATTGGCGGTGGATTTACGCGTCCGTTTCTATCAGATGTTAAGTCGGCAAACGCCCGGTTTTTATTTGCGCCACCGAACTGGCGATTTGATGGCCCGCGCCACCAACGATGTGGATCGCGTGGTTTTCGCCGCGGGCGAAGGCGTGCTGACGCTGGTGGACTCACTGGTGATGGGATGCTCGGTATTGCTGGTCATGAGCATCCAGATTAGCTGGCAACTGACGTTGTTGTCTTTGCTGCCCATGCCGGTCATGGCGTTGATTGTCAAACATAATGGCGATGAATTACACCGGCGGTTCAAGTCGGCGCAGGCGGCGTTTTCTTCATTGAATAATCAGACGCAGGAAAGCCTGACCGGTATTCGTATGATCAAAGCTTTCGGTCTGGAGGATTATCAGTCGGAACGCTTTGTGCAGGTGGCGGCCGATGCCGGGGCGAAAAATATGCGGGTGGCGCGTGTGGACGCGCGTTTTGATCCGACGATTTATCTGACCGTGGGCTGTTCCAATATGCTGGCCATCGGCGGCGGCAGTTGGATGGTTATGCATGGCTGGTTAACGCTCGGCCAGCTTACCAGTTTCATCATGTATTTGGGTTTAATGATATGGCCTATGCTGGCATTGGCCTGGATGTTCAATATTGTTGAACGGGGCAGCGCGGCCTATAGCCGAATCCGACAAACGCTTGATGAAGTCTCCGAGGTCAAGGACGGCGTTCGGGAGTTACCGGCCGGCCGTGGCGTTCTTGAGCTTGCCATCAAACAATTCACTTATCCCCAGGCGATGCAGCCAGCCTTGTCTCAAGTCAGTTTCACGTTGCCTCCCGGCAAGGTGCTGGGTATCTGCGGCCCGACCGGGGCGGGTAAAAGTACTTTGCTGATGTTGGTGCAACGCCATTTTGATGTGACCGATGGCGAAATCATGTTCCATGGGCTGCCTTTGCCGGAGTTGCGGCTTGATGCGTGGCGCAGCCGTCTGGCGGTGGTCAGCCAGACGCCTTTGCTGTTTTCCGATACGGTGGCCAATAATATTGGGCTTGGCAAGCCTGACGCGACGCGAACACAGATCGAACAGGCGGCGCGGCTGGCCTGTGTGCATGAGGATATTATCCGGTTGCCGCAAGGATATGAAACCCAGGTGGGCGAGCGGGGGGTTATGCTTTCCGGCGGGCAGAAACAGCGATTAGCCATCGCCCGGGCCGTATTGCTGGAATCGGAAATTCTGGTGCTGGATGATGCATTATCCGCGGTGGACGGACGTACCGAATTTACTATTTTGCATAACCTGCGCCAGTGGGGCAGGGACAAAACGCTGATTATTACCGCCCATCGGTTATCGGCGCTGCAAGGGGCCGATGAAATCATGGTGTTATATCACGGGACCGTCGCTCAGCGCGGAGGGCACGAGGCATTGTTGCAACAGGCTGGGTGGTACCGGGATATGTTTCTCTACCAGCAGTTGGAGGCGGCGCTGACGGCGGACCCGGACCAGCCGGAGGTGGCTGATGCGTAAATGGCGGACGCAATGGCCGACGTTGAAAAGGTTGCTGTCTTACAGTGCGCCTTACCGTAAGCCGCTTATTCTGGCCGTCGCCATGTTGTGGCTGGCCGCGGCCGCTGAAGTCGCCGGGCCTGTGGTAATAAGTTATTTCATCGATCATGTGGTGCCGATGAAAGCGTTCCCGCCCCTATTGGTGACCGGATTGGCGCTGGCTTTTGTCGCCTTGCAGTGTACCTCGGCCTCGCTGCGCTATTACCAGGCGCTAATGTTTAACCGGACCGCGCTGGAAGTGGTGCAAAAATTACGCACTGAAGTCATGGATGCCGCATTACGCCAGCCATTAAGCACCTTTGATACCCAGCCCGTGGGGCAACTTATTTCCCGGGTAACCAATGATACCGAGGTGGTGAAAGATCTCTACATCACCGTGATGGCCACCGTTTTACGCTGTATCGCTTTAGTGGGCGCCATGCTGGTGGCTATGTTTGCCCTGGACTGGCGCATGGCTTGCGTTTCGTTGACGATTTTTCCGGTAGTGGTGCTGGTTATGTCAGTGTACCAAATTTATAGCACCCCTATTGTCAGGCGTTTGCGCGGTTATCTTGCGGATATCAACAACGGTTTCAATGAAGCCATTGGCGGTATGAGTGTTATCCAGCAATTTCGGCAGCAACAGCGATTTGGCAAAAAACTGGCGGATGCCAGTCATGCGCACTATGTTGCGCGTATGCAAACGCTGCGATTGGAAAGCTATCTGTTGCGGCCGCTGCTTAGTATGCTAAGCGCCCTGGTTTTGTGCGGGCTGCTGGTGCTGTTTGGCTTCAGTCCGGTGGGGTCGGTGGGAGTAGGGGTTTTATATGCCTTTATCAACTACCTTGGTCGTCTCAATGAACCTTTAATTGAACTGACCACCCAACAATCATTATTACAGCAAGCCGTTGTGGCGGGCGAACGTATTTTTGAACTGATGGACGGCAACCAGCAATGTTATGGCGACGATGATCGACCTTTACGAAGCGGGCGAATCGATATCAAGGATCTGACATTTTCATATCGCGATAACATGCCGGTTTTACGACAGGTTTCCATGACCGCGCCTTCGCACAGTTTTATTGCGCTGGTGGGACATACCGGCAGCGGCAAAAGTACGCTGGCCAATTTGATCATGGGATATTACCCGATCGCGCAAGGCCAACTGTTGATTGATGGCCGGCCGATTGACCGCCTGTCGCACCGGGTGCTCCGGCATGGCGTGGCGATTGTTCAACAGGACCCGGTAGTCTTGGCGGATACGGTGCTGGCCAATATTTCCTTGGGTCGGAACATCACCGAAGCCCAGGTCTGGCAAGTTCTCGAACAGGTGCAATTGGCCGATTTGGTGCGTGATTTGCCCGAAGGCATTTATACCGAGCTTGGCGAGCAGGGTAATACATTATCCGTGGGGCAGAAACAGTTATTGGCCTTGGCCAGAGTCATGGTGCTGACACCGAAAATCCTGATTTTGGACGAGGCTACGGCCAATATCGATTCCGGTACCGAGCAAGCCATACAGCGGGCATTAAATGTCATCCGCAGGCATACCACGCTGGTCGTGATTGCGCACAGGCTGTCCACCATCGTGGATGCCGAGGAAATCCTGGTATTGCATCGCGGCGAAGCAGTGGAAAGAGGGTCTCATGAATCCTTGTTACTACAACGAGGGCGTTATTTTCAAATGTACCGGTTGCAGCAGGCTGGCCAGGCATTGGATGCGGGCCTGCTACCAGTGATAACTTAGGCTGCCCCTTCAACGGCGCTTTTTCCTCGCCGCCAGGGCCAGGTTCTGGCCCTGGCGCCACCGATTCCCTGGGTTGATTAAAATTTAATCGCACCGCAATTGAGCATCCCGGCGTCCACTATCGCAGTAACTGCACCCTAATCACGCATTTGGCCCCATTTTAGTGCAGTAGGTTCCCTTCTGATCCGCCTTCAATACCAGCAAAAACAGCCGAAACGCGGCGCCTGCTTCATTAGCAGGCTTCGAAGGGTAAATTTCTATTACAAAACATTTATGGCACATGCTTTGCTTTACTTTGGCCTACTGGTCGCGAGTTCGGATCCAAATCTTGAGGGGGAAGCTATGAAGCTGGTAACCGTGGTGATTAAACCATTTAAATTGGAAGATGTGCGAGAAGCACTTTCAGCAGTAGGTGTTCAAGGGCTGACGGTCACCGAGGTGAAAGGGTTTGGACGGCAAAAAGGCCATGCTGAACTATATCGCGGGGCTGAGTACAGCGTGAATTTCCTGCCAAAAGTAAAAATTGACATCGCCATCGCTGATGATCAACTTGATGAAGTTATAGATGTGATCAGCAAAGCGGCCTACACCGGAAAAATCGGTGATGGCAAGATTTTTGTTGCTGAATTACAAAGAGTTATTCGTATTCGTACTGGCGAAACCGACGAAGCGGCACTTTAACAATACGCGCGAAATTTGTGGATAGGGATGAATGAAAATGAAGAAACTTGTCTCATTAACCGGCCTTGGGGCATTAGCGATGTTGCCGACCATGGCCATGGCCGCAACCCCTGTTGTTGATAAAGCCGATAATGCCTTTATGATGCTAAGCACCGCCTTGGTGCTGTTTATGACGCTTCCGGGTATAGCATTGTTTTATGGCGGCATGATCCGCGCTAAAAACGTTCTGTCTATGCTGACGCAAGTCGCCGTCACCTTTGCACTGGTTTGCGTGCTATGGATGATTTACGGTTACTCGCTGGCCTTTAGCGATGGTAATCCGTTCTTTGGCAGTTTCACCTGGGTCATGCTGAAAAACATCCCATTGACGGCATTGATGGGCACCTTCTATCAATTGATCCATGTGGCTTTCCAATGTTCTTTCGCCTGTATCACCGTGGGATTGATTGTCGGTGCGCTGGCTGAACGAATCCGATTCTCCGCCGTATTGATTTTTGTGGTGATTTGGCTGACCTTCGCTTATGTGCCGATGGCGCATATGGTTTGGGATAACGGTTATTTAGCTTCCCTTGGCGCGCTGGATTTCGCCGGTGGTACCGTCGTACATATCAATGCAGCCAGTGCCGGTTTGATTGGCGCCTATATGCTGGGCAAACGTTCAGGCTTTGGCAAAGAACAGTTCAAACCGCATAATTTGCCGATGGTCTTTACCGGCACCGCGATTCTCTATGTAGGCTGGTTTGGTTTCAATGCCGGTTCCGCCAGCGCCGCCAATGAAATCGCTGGCCTGGCGTTTATCAATACCGTGATGGCCACTGCCGGCGCAATTCTTTCCTGGGTCTTTGTCGAATGGATGTTGCGCGGTAAACCTTCTTTGTTGGGCGCTTGCTCCGGTTGTATTGCCGGCCTGGTTGCCATCACTCCGGCTGCGGGTTTTGTCGGTGTCGGCGGCGCGTTGGTTATCGGTTTGGCGGGCGGCATTGCCGGGTTATGGGGTGTGGTTGCCCTGAAAAAATGGCTCCGTGTTGATGACGTTTGCGATGTGTTCGGTGTGCATGGCGTCTGCGGTATTACCGGTTGTCTGCTTACCGGCGTCTTCACCTCCGCTTCGCTGGGCGGCGTTGGTTATGCCCAAGGCGTGACCATGGGTCACCAGGTCGGCGTACAACTCTTCAGTGTGATTGTTTGCTTGATCTGGTCCGGGGTTGTTGCTTTCGTGGGCTTCAAAGTTGCTGATATCGTGGTGGGCTTGCGGGTTTCCGAAGAACAGGAACGCGAAGGTCTGGATCTCAACAGCCATGGCGAAAATGCCTATAACGAATAATCTCTTCTCGTAGGCGAAAATAGTGTAATGAACCGGGGTCCTTGGGACCCCGGTTTTTTTTGATCATTATTATGCCGTCTTGCGGACCCATCAGGGGGGCTGATGTTTACCCATCGGTGGTGTACAGGAAATATTCAGGATCCTGTGCCATGCTTAAAGTATTGAGTGGTATTAACCACTAACGATTCACTGCAACGGTTAAGTAGTGAAATTCAAATTAATAATAAGAAGGAGAATACAAGATGAAACTCTGGCCAATAATCGGCGGCATTGCCGTTTCCGTCACCCTGTCGGGGTGTGCGGATAAAAGCCGCCCGATTGCGACTCCCGCGTTTCAAACGCCGGGGACCGCACAGGCGGCGGAAGTGATAACGCAGCCCTCGGTAACAGGGACAGTATGGATTAGGCAGCCCATAGCATTGCCGCCGGATGCGGTCTTGACCGTGACGCTGTCTGACGCCACCTTGCCCAATGTCCCCTCCACCGTGATCTCACAGCGAGTCATGCGGACCCATGGCAAACAGTCTCCCTTTAGCTTTGTGCTGCCGTACACTCCCGCCCAAATCCAGCCTAATGCCCGAATTTTGCTAAGTGCGGCTGTAACCGTAAATGGCAATATGGCGCTTATCTCCGAGCAGGTAAAGAACGTCATCACCAATGGCGGAACCAAACAGGATTTGGTTTTGATCCCGGTTGATTCCGTACCATTGGCGACCAGGCCTATGGCCGTCTCAACGGTGCCGTCGACTTCGCCGACGCAAGTTACGCCATCCAGCAGTAAGCCGGCGCCTAATCAAATGTAATCAATTAGGGTACAGACCCGCTTGATTGAGCCCAGCTTGATTAAGCGGTATTTCATTACCCCGGCGATATGCGAGTCAACGAACAGCCCTCATGACCATGTCCATCGATAACGATTCAGATCAGCGAAGCCTTGCGTATCCACTTCCACGCCCTCGGCCTCCAACGCGGTTTTTTGGCGTTGAAATCCGTCTGCGGGCAATGATATTCCGCCATGCCGGTTAACCACACGGTGCCAGGGTAACCGGGTGCCGGCCGGTAAACGGCTCAATATGCCGCCGACTTGCCTCGCTGCGCGAGGCGAACCGGCCAGGCTAGCCACATCGCCATATGTGAGGAGATGGCCGCTGGGGATGGCCGCGATAATGTTGAATACGCGTTGACGGAAGGAGTCTATTGGTTCATTCATTATGCAGGGCCAATGGAGTGAAGATAGCGTAATAATGTTGGCATAAATTGTGGCGTAGCGGAAGTCGCCGTTATACCTTATGTCTTAAGCCACAGTATCGGTGAAGAAAGCAGCGCTTGATTATTATCGGCTTGCAATTGACCTGGGCATAATCGATAATGCCCCGCGCTCAGAAAGTTTGAGCCGTCAATGGAGGCTCTGTTGGTGCTCTCGCAACGCGAACTTGTGAACTCGGTCAGGTCCGGAAGGAAGCAGCCGTAGCAAGGGATGTGTGTGCCGGGATGTTGCTGGTAGAGCCTCCACCCAACTTACTGTAATTGCTGCGTATAAAGTTCTTCTGTCTGACACGCCTATCTCAAACATTTTCATCACAACAAAGCTGCTTTAATCGATATGTACATTTTATTTGCGACTATTGCCTGCTACGAATTATTCTTTCAGAAGCACTTCCCTGTTGATTTCGTGGTCGCTATTGAAAATTTGACTTATTCAGAGTGATAAAGTGACTATCAAGACAGCTCCTGGCCTAATCAAACTATCCCAAATTAATCCGGTAAAAAAAATAGCATAATCAGGATATTCGCTCTAGGAAACATCTTGGTGATAAATAGTGGCGGCTCAAACTCTGCTAAAAAATCAACGACTGTTGGACCCCGCTTGGACCGTACTCGCTACTAGTGAAATATTTATTCAAGTTGGGTTTTTCGATAAACTTTTTGGCAAGAAAAATACTTTATAAGTGTTCATAACAAAAATAGTTGATATGTACATAACGCAAAACGGTCAAACTTATAGAGTTGTTTAAAGGTACAGTACCGCTCATTTATACGAACAAAGATATATATAGATGTTAATATTAAGTGTCATAATGCTAGCGAACATTTAACGAACATACTTCCAGACGGATACAGGAACTTTGTCGTAAAGTTTATCCATGGTCAGTTCAGCCAAGCGATGGTCGGCGGCCGAGTTGAATATTTCAAGCTCATCGTCTGACAGCTCGTATTTGTTCTTTTCAATCACACGTTCCAATGTTTCAAGTGTTCTACATTTGCGAAGACGCATTAAATAGTCGATCTTGTTCATGATAGCCTTAAATGTTGAGTCAATCGTTAAAATATCTTTTACTTTTCAGGATAGACAGAGCTCTGTCTCTGAGAATGTTCCGAATAAACGAGAACGGCTGGTTCGCCATCTCTGTACATCCAGGTTGCTGATACCATAGCTGCTGAATAGTGTAAATGTATCATCGAGGAAAGTTTCGACATGATCGGTCAATTCAGTTTCGTTATGGTGTTTAAGTTTAAAGCTCACCATATAAGAAGCAATATGATCAATTAATTCATTCATCTGCAAATTTATGGTGGAAGCGGGGTCATTAACCCACCCGTGATAACTCTCGCCAAGACTAGCGATGCCATCATCGTAAAGGTTAGCACAGAGGTATTTTAGTTGTGCAATATCATATCGTTTGGGTGAATACTCATCCATAACAGTCCCTCCTACGCCAGACAAACTCCTCTCAACTCAACATTGGCAGGGAGGCCAGCCTGCTTATCCATACCAAGTTTCGTACCCTATTTAAAGAGAGAGGATGTTAGTAGTATAGCACCATCTGCTTACAGTAACTTAGTGTCCCGTGCTCGTGCAATTCTTATATGGAAGACAGCACTCATTCCGTGGACAATTTTAAACATTACGCTGGATACTATCAGCGCAGTTAGGTATTGGCGGGTTAATTACATCCAAGTGTATTAAAGACTCATACTGCCTTCATTAACCACCAAACAAGCGACGAAGTAAAGAGTCATTGCCACATACATGATCCTATTCCAATTATTTTTACCATTTATTGTGCTGCTACACACCTTTTATTGATAAAAAAATATGACAATACGTTGCAAAGCGCATTCAAATGCTTAATTTTCGTAAGGTTATGAGGCTCGGGCGGTAAGCAAACGTCGAATCTTCCGCCATGCGCTCTAACCTGCAACATTATACCCGCTGGTGCTATATGCACTATATGAGGACGTTGGCGCGACTTTTCAACAGTGGCCAGACGTAATAGAGGTACGATTTATGACGCGATGTCTGTGTTAACGATAGCCTATATGTTTGCCGATGCCAGGAAGTATTATTGATTAAGGCAAAAAAACAATCTCAACATGCTTGACTGTTTTTTCACTGGCATACGGGGTAAATGACAGAAACACGGATTGGACCCTGTCATGATCGCCCATTATTGGCAATCGATTATCAATCGGTAAATAATAGATGTCATAGATTTTGCACCATTTAACGTTACGTTTGAAATTTTCTACCTATTCATTATCAGGCGCCAATACATATTCATGATTAAACCGGGTGGAAACTGACCGTCATTATGGCGTTAGGGTATATCGTTGCGTTTGGGACAAAAAAAAGCCCGGCGCAATGCCGGGCCTCCATCAATCCATTGATGGCCGCTTGCGCGGCCACGGAAATCCACAGCTACGAAGGATTTCTTTCCAATTTTCTTTGTTCCGAATCATCATCGTTTTTGCGGCTAAAGCGGCGTCGCACGACAACAAAGAACACCGGCACAAAGAAAATGGCGAGCAAGGTCGCGGTAACCATCCCGCCCATGACCCCGGTGCCCACCGCATTCTGCGCGCCCGAGCCGGCGCCGGTGCTGATAGCCAGCGGCAAGACGCCGAGGATAAAGGCCAGCGATGTCATCAGAATCGGACGAAGACGCATACGTACCGCATCAAGCGTCGCCTCAATAAGGCCCTTGCCTTCCTTATCCATCAGATCCTTGGCGAACTCGACGATCAGGATGGCGTTTTTGGCCGACAGCCCGATGGTGGTCAACAGTCCCACCTGGAAATAAACGTCATTGTTCAGCCCCCTCAACGAGGCGGCCAGCAAGGCGCCGATAACCCCAAGCGGCACAACCAGCATAACAGCGAACGGCACGGACCAGCTTTCATACAACGCCGCCAGACAGAGGAACACCACAATCAGCGATATGGCATACAGCGCCGGCGCCTGGTTGCCGGACAGCCGTTCCTGGTAGGATGTGCCGGTCCAGCTATAGGTTACGCCGTCGGGCAATTTGCTCGCCAGCTGTTCCATCATCGTCATGGCATCGCCGGTACTTTTACCCGGCGCCGCTTCCCCCTGAATTTCCATTGAGGGCAAGCCATTGTAACGTTCCAGACGTGGCGAGCCGTATTGCCAGTGACCGGATGTGACTGCGGATAATGGCACCATCTGACCGTTGGAGCCGCGGACATACCACGTATTGATATCCGCCGGCAGCATACGGAACTGTGCATCGGCTTGCACATAGACCTGTTTTACGCGGCCGCGATCGACGAAGTTATTGACATAATCACTGCCTAAAGCCGCACCGATAGTGGTGTCCAGATCCGACAGCGATACTCCCAACGCTTGCGCTTTCTCCTGATCCACATCAAGCTTGTATTGCGGCGTATCTTCCAGGCCGTTGGGACGAACGCTGCGCAACACATCCTGATGCTGGGCTACCATGCCAAGCAACTGGTTGCGCGCTTGCGTCAGCTTTTCATGACCCAAACCGTTCTGATCAATCAACTCGAAATCGAAACCGGTGGCATTACCCAGTTCGGTTATCGCAGGCAGGTTGAAGGACAGTACGATACCATCCTTGATTTTGGAGAAAGCCGCATTGGCGCGGGCGATAATGGCGGGAACCTTATTTGCGCTGCCGCTGCGTTCGCTCCAGTCATTCAGGCTGGCGAATGCGATACCGTTGTTTTGTCCCCGTCCTGAGAAACCAAAGCCGTTAACGGTAAATATCGATTTGACATTGCCTTTCTCTTCTTTCATGAAGTGATCGGAAATCTGATCAAGCACCGCTTGCGTCCGTTCCTGCGTGGCACCTACCGGCAATTGCGCCATGGTCAGGAATACCCCCTGATCCTCGTCCGGCAGGAAGGAGGAAGGCAGAGTAATGAACAGCATTGCCATGCCGACCACAACCAACAGATAGATGATCAAATAGCGGCCGGTGCTGCTGAGAATGCGGCCGACGCTATCGGTGTAATGATGTGTGCTTTGTGAAAATTTCTTATTGAACCAGCCAAAAAAACCGGTTTCGATACCATGATCGCCTTTTTTGATTGGCTTGAGCAGCGTCGAACACAATGCGGGCGTCAAAATCATGGCTACCAGCACCGACAAAACCATGGCCGATACGATGGTAATTGAAAATTGACGGTATATGGCGCCGGTCGCTCCCCCGAAAAAGGACATCGGCACGAATACCGCCGACAAAACCAGCGCGATGCCGACCAGGGCCCCCTGGATCTGCACCATGGATTTGCGCGTCGCTTCCTTCGGACTGAGACCTTCCTCGGCCATCACTCGCTCGACGTTTTCCACCACCACGATGGCGTCATCCACCAACAACCCTATCGCCAGCACCATGGCGAACATGGTCAATGTATTGATGGAAAAACCAAACGCATTGAGCACGGCAAACGTACCCATCAGCACTACCGGCACCGCAATGGTCGGAATCAGCGTGGCGCGCAGGTTTTGCAGGAACAGGTACATGACCAGGAACACCAGGATGATTGCTTCCACCAGGGTTTTGACCACTTCCTGAATGGAGATTTTCACGAACGGCGTGGTGTCGTACGGATAAACCACGCGCAAGCCTGGCGGAAAGTCCTTTTGCAGTTTTCCTAATTCGGCTTTCACCGCCGCGGCGGTATCGAGCGCATTGGCGCCGGTGGCCAGCTTGATGGCTAAGCCCGCCGCTGGTCGGCCGTTGTATTTAGAAATAACGGTATAGTTTTGTCCGCCCAATTCGATTCGGGCCACATCCCGCAGCCGCACTTGCGAACCGTCAGGGTTGACTTTAAGCAGGATATTGCCGAATTCCTGCGTATTGGTCAGCTGGGTCTGTACGATGATCGATGCGTTGAGTTGCTGGCCTTGAACCGCGGGCGCGCCACCTAACTGACCGGCGGCGATCTGGTTGTTTTGCACCGTTAACGCATTAATGACATCCACCGGCGTCAGCTGGTAGTTATTGAGTTTGCTCGGATCCATCCAGATACGCATGGCATACAGCGAACCGAATAACTGGAAATCCCCAACCCCTTCGGTTCGACTGATAGGATCCTGAATATGGGAACCGACATAGTCGGAAATATCCTGCTGAGTCATGTGGGGGTCGTCGCTGATAAACCCGGCGACCATCAAAAAGCTTGAACTGGCTTTCTGTATTCTTACCCCTTGCTGCTGAACTTCCTGCGGCAATAACGGCATCGCCAACTGCAGTTTGTTTTGGGTCTGCACTTGGGCGATATCCGGATTCACGCCGGAATCAAACGTCAGGGTGATTTGCACCGTACCCGACGAGTCGCTGTTGGATGACATATACAACAGGTGATCGATACCGTTCATGTTCTGTTCGATAACCTGCGTCACGGTATTTTGCGCAGTGGTCGCATCAGCACCAGGATAAGTTGCGGTAATCTGAATCGACGGCGGAGCAATGGCTGGATACTGCTCAACCGGTAGCTTCAAAATCGATAATGCACCCGCAAGCATAATGATGATGGCAATCACCCACGCAAAAATGGGCCGATCGATAAAGAACTTAGCCATGTAATTTATCCGTTCCTGTTAAGACTTGCTGGCATTACCAGGCTGCGATTGTTCCGGTGTTTGTGCGTTGGTATTTACTTCTTTTGCCGTTACCTGAATACCCGGGATGATTTTCTGCAAACCGCTGACAATCACACGATCGCCTTCTTGTAGACCCGCGGTGACCAGCCATTGATCCCCGATGGCTTGCGTCGCGGTAAGTTGACGAACGGCAACTTTATTGTCCGCACCCACGACCATAGCGGTGGCGTCGCCATGCTGATTGTGAGTAATACCCTGTTGCGGCACCAGCAAAGCATTATCATTCACGCCTTCTTCAAGCCGGGCGCGGACAAACATGCCTGGCAGCAGTGAGTGCTGAGGGTTGGGGAAAATCGCCCGCAAGGTTATGGAACCGGTGGTTTCATCCACGGTCACGTCGGAAAATTCCAGCGTACCGCTTTGCTGATAGACACTGCCGTCTTCCATGAGCAATTGAACAGTGGCTTTGCCATTTTTTTGCTGCAAAGTGCCGTTGGTCAGTTCCTGTTTAAGACGTAAAAAATCATTACTTGACTGAGTGACATCCACATACATGGGATCCAATTGCTGCACGGTGGCCATGGCGGTGGTTTGGCCACTGGTGACCAATGCGCCTTCGGTATAAGCGGATTTGCCTATCCGGCCGCTAATGGGCGAGGTCACACGGGTATAAGCCAGATTGATACGAGCGGATTCAACATTGGCTTTCGCGGCAAGAACCGCAGCGCTGTCTTGCTGCAAGGTGGCGAATGCCGTGTCGTAATCCTGTTTACTGACATAATTGGTGGCGGTCAGTTTTTTGTAACGTTCTACGGTCAAATTGGCGATGCCCTGATTTGCCGCAGCCTGGGCCAATGTGCCTTTTGCATTGTCAAGGGTTGCCTGGTAAGGCGCGGGATCGATTTGGTAGAGCGAAACGCCGGCCTGGACATCGCTGCCTTCGACAAAGTTGCGTTTAAGTATTATGCCATTAACTTGGGGGCGAACTTCGGCAACCCGGAATGCGGCGGTACGGCCTGGGAGATCCGTTGTGACATTAAGTGATTGTTTTTTTACGGTCACTACATTAACTTCCGGTGCCTGCTGATTGCCTGCCTGTTTTGCCTCTTTATTGTCACATCCAACAAGAATAAAGCTGCCTGAAAGCATCAGAACGGCTGCCAGAGGCAAAATCCCTCTGTTTTTGCTCATAGATAAACCTCAAGAGTCCGATTTTAAAATAATTAGTTGATCAACTGATCACAAGCCTGCAAACCCATTGCTGCGTAACAATTAGCCTTATGCTATGTTACATACATTCGCAAATGTATGTAAATCTAATCACACCCAAAAAAAGCGCCATGGCACGAAAAACCAAACAGCAAGCTCTGGAAACCCGGCAGCACATACTTGATGCCGCGGTTCAGGAGTTCTCACGACGAGGCGTCTCTGTTACGTCGTTAACTGATATCGCGACGGTGGCAGGGGTTACCCGTGGTGCTATTTATTGGCATTTCAAGAATAAAGTCGAGTTATTTAATGAGATTTGGCATAACGCTGAATCTAAAATTCACGCATTGGAACATGAGTATCAGGCAAAATTCCCTGATGATCCACTCCATGTCCTAACCGAGACGCTGATTTACATACTGGAATCGACCGTTTCCAATACAGAATGGCGTGCGTTGATGGAAATTGTATTTCATAAATGTGAATTCGTCGGTGAAATGGTTTTGTTCCAACATGTTCGGCAAGGGTTATACGCCGAATGCTATGAACGCATAGAGGAAACCCTGCGCAATTGTATCAATTGCCGGCAATTGCCGGTGGATTTGCATTGCCGTCGTGCGGCTATCTTGCTGCGAGCTTATATGACTGGCCTGATGGAAAATTGGCTGTTTGTGCCTTGCACGTTTGATCTTCATGGCGAATCGCGGAAGTTGATTGCTATCTTGATTGATATGCTGCGTTTTAGTCCGAATCTGCGTCAGGAGACGGAAGCCATACCGGAATGATCTGATGTTGGCCTTTTATGTGATTGCCCATTGCCGATAGCGGGAAGATCAGGCGCGCTCTTCGCGGGAACGGATTTTTTGCTGGTAATCTCTTCGTACAATTTCCAAGGCCGCCAGCACGAGTTCAGGTTTCACTTCATTGCTTTCCAGTAGCATGATCAAATCGATCGCCAATTTGATTTCTGGGGATTCATCTTCAAGCGCCACCAGCACTCTCCCACACGGTCTGCAACGTGTAATAATATTGAGAGTATAGATGAGATGGCTAATTAGCTAAATGACATACCTGTCATTTCTGAAAAAAAACGCCGGTGTTAACCCGCATTGAGATCGTTTTCGCGGTGCTCGATTTGCCATTCAATGCGCGACAGCGCCTGCCGGCAACGGGCAAGCCGGCCTTCCAGCGCGGCGATTTCCCGCTGTAACTGTTGGCGGCGGCTCATAACATCGCTGCTTTGCAGCAGGCTTTCCCGATCGAGAATCAGCGCGATTAAGCGACGTTCATAATCCTGGTTTTCCGCCAATCGGGCATAAACATCTTTCGGCGCAGCCGCTGGCGGCTGCTGACGGCGCAATTCCAGGGTAGCCAGCTCACGCGCCAGCGCGGTCATTTGATCTACCAGCCGTTGCGCCAGCCAGGTCACTTGTTCTGTGCGCCCATGATCGGCCGCTTGCGTCAATTGTTGCAGTGTTTGATAACTCTCGGCCAGATAATCCGTAAGTCCTGTGCCCCGGCTGTGAAACAGCTTATGATCAAACCTTGATTGAGTAGCGCTATGTTGGCCACATGCTCTGATACGTTCAGACAAACCGGCGAATTGGTCGCTTAATGTTTTGATAAAACCCGATATCGGCACGTTGTTAACCTGTGGTGATTGTATTGGTTTAAATATAATGTAATTTAATGCTCATAATGGCATGAATGACTCATACAGCAACGTCTTTAAGCCGGGTTGATATTTTACCCTAAATAATTCGAGTTGTAGGAAGGCGGCAAATGAGTGAACCCCGATGAGCTCACTCAGGTAAGTGATTCAGGTGAACGAACGCGGCCAACACACCTGCAACGCGAAAGATGATGGGTATAAACAATAAAAGCGTTAATAGCGGCCCCTGGGCGGTTGCTTTTTCTTGCCGCTTTGCATAAATTTGGGCGCTTTCGAGCGCGGTATTTCCTGCCAGTCCATGATAGTCTTTGCCTTATGTCGGCGGATTGGTTTGTTTTCCGCGCGGATAGTGATTTCTAAAGTATCAGGCGTATATATTATGACCGCGATGGATTCACAGCTCGAACTGATCAAAAACAGCATTAAAACCATTCCCGATTACCCTAAACCAGGAATCTTTTTCCGGGACATTACCAGTCTGCTGGAAGAACCCGCCGCTTATGCCGCCAGTATCCAATTGCTGGTTGAACATTATCGCGGCAAGGGGCTGACTAAAGTCGTCGGCACGGAAGCGCGGGGATTTTTATTCGGCGCGCCGGTGGCTTTGGCGCTGGGTGTCGGTTTCGTCCCGGTTCGCAAACCTGGCAAACTGCCTCGCGCGACCTTGAGCGAAAGTTATGAATTGGAATACGGCGTTGATACATTGGAAATCCACCAGGACGCGATCAAGCCTGGGGATGAAGTGCTGGTAATAGATGATTTGCTGGCGACTGGGGGCACTATCGAGGCGACGATCAAATTGATTCGTCGTCTGGGCGGGAAAGTCCATGATGCGGCGTTCGTGATTAATCTTGCCGATCTCGGCGGCGAAGAGCGGCTCAAGCGAATGGCGGTAGAGAGTTATAGCCTGGTGGTGTTCCCCGGCCACTGATCCATATCGGCCTCGCGCTACGGTGCGGGGCTGTGTTAGCATGATATCCTGTTTTCCGACTATATCGCGACCCATGAGCTATCAGGTTCTTGCCCGTAAATGGCGTCCGCAGACGTTTTCAGATGTTGTAGGTCAGGAACATGTTCTGACGGCGTTGACTAACGGCCTTTCGCTGGGCAGGATTCATCACGCTTATTTATTGTCGGGCACGCGCGGCGTGGGCAAAACCACCATTGCGCGCTTGTTGGCCAAAGGGCTGAATTGCGAAAACGGCATTACCGCCAACCCTTGCGGCGTTTGCGATAATTGCCGCGAAATCGAACAGGGCCGTTTTGTCGATTTGATTGAAATCGATGCGGCGTCACGCACTAAAGTGGAAGACACCCGCGATCTGTTGGATAACGTGCAATACGCTCCGGCCCGCGGCCGTTTCAAAGTGTATCTGATCGATGAAGTGCATATGCTGTCCCGGCACAGCTTCAATGCGTTGCTCAAAACCCTTGAAGAGCCGCCGTCTCATGTCAAATTCCTGTTAGCCACCACTGATCCGCAGAAATTGCCGGTGACTATTTTGTCCCGTTGCCTGCAGTTTCATCTCAAGGCGCTGGATGTCGGTCAGATCCGCGGTCAGCTTGAACGCATTTTACTGGCGGAAAATATTGTCAGCGAACCGCGCGCCTTGCAATTATTGGCCCGCGCCGCCGATGGCAGTATGCGCGACGCGCTCAGCCTCACCGATCAGGCCATCGCCATGGGGCAAGGGCAGGTCACCACCAGTACGGTGACCGATATGTTGGGCACGCTTGATACCGAGCAGCCGCTGGCATTGATTGAAGCGCTGGTTAAAGCGGACGGCAATGCCCTGTTGGCGCAATTGTCTCAGTGCGCGTCCCGCGGCGTGGACTGGGATACGTTGCTGGTTGAAATGTTGAGCTTGTTGCATCACATCGCCATGGAACAATTATCTTCCGACGCGTTGGCGGAAGAGGATGCCGCGAGCGTATCGCGGCTACGGCAACTGGCGCGGCAGATACCGCCCGCCGATTTGCAACTGTATTATCAAATTTTGCTGGTGGGACGCAAAGAGTTGCCCTTTGCCCCGGATCGTCGCATGGGGGTGGAGATGACGTTGTTGCGCGGTTTGGCGTTTCATCCCCAAAACAGGGATTTTACCTCGTTTTACTCGCCTGCCGCGGAAAAAAAAACAGCTGATAACGCATTCGTTTCAACCCCGCAGCAAATTTCCGGCTTAACGGGTCCAGCGCCGGAAGATAGCCATACTGCCGACAATGGCTATCAACAGACAGTCGCCGGCGGTGCCAATGCCGTCGCCGCTGCTTCCACCTCATCTGCACTACGCCACAATGCCGCGCCTATTCCTGCGCATCCACACCATCCTTCGATGCCGACGCCTTCTCGCGCAGATTTGCAAGATGGGCCGATTGGCCGCGAGCCCGAATCACGGCAATTCGGCGAAGACCCCGCATGGGCTGCTGGATCCCGGCCAATGGCCGAACATGAATCAACAGCCGAAGCGCGGCAGCCGGCCGGCGGGGATCGTGCTGTTGCGACAACGGCGGACACGGTGCCCGACGCCACCGCGCAGTTATTGCAGGCGCGCAGCGCGCTAAGGCGCCACAGCGAGGGCCAAAAGCCAAAAAAGGCTGAATCGGCGTCGCTGCCGCGGCGTCAGAATTCGGTCGGCAGTCCGCTGGAACGCCTGGCTTCGGTCAGCGAGCAAGCGCAGCAACGTCAGGTTGACCGCTCACAGCCCGCACAGCCGGATCAACACGCCAAACCGGAGGCGTACCGCTGGCGGGCCAGCGGGCCGGCGGATATCAGTGAGCCGGTGACCACGCCCAAAGCATTGCGCACCGCGCTGGAACATGAAAAAACGCCTGAGCTCGCGGCCCGGCTGGCGGAAGAAGCCATCGAACGGGATCCCTGGGCCGCCCTGGTGCATCGGCTGACCATCCCTAAGCTGGTGCAACAACTGGCATTGAACGCGTTTCGGGAAGAGTTGGCGCCGGGTAAGGTCTGTTTGCATTTACGCTCCACTCAGCAGCATTTGAACTCCGCCGTGTCCCAGGCGGCCTTGACCGAGGCATTAAGCGCCGAATTTGGCGCGCCGGTTGAATTAACTGTGGTGACAGATGATAATCCGGCGGTGCGTACGCCGCTGGAATGGCGGCAGGCCATATACGAAGAAAAATTGATGCAGGCGCGTCAGGCTATTATCGCGGATACTAATATCCAGACGCTCCGGCGTTTTTTTGACGCTGAATTGGATGAAGACAGCATCCGTCCTGTTTAATCACCGCGCCGTCGGCCTATAAAATGTCGCGATGCGGTTTGCTACGAGAGAGAGAGAAAATTATGTTTGGTAAAGGCGGTATGGGCAATTTGATGAAGCAGGCCCAGCTCATGCAAGAAAGAATGCAAAAAATGCAGGAAGAGATCGCTCAGTTGGAAGTGACTGGCGAATCAGGCGCGGGTCTGGTCAAAGTCACCATTAATGGCGCGCACAACTGTCGTCGTGTGGAAGTTGACCCAAGCTTGCTGGCTGACGATAAAGATATGCTGGAAGACTTGATCGCGGCGGCTTTCAACGATGCCGCTCGCCGCGTCGCTGAAACCCAGAAGGAAAAAATGGCTTCTGTCTCCAGCGGCATGCAACTTCCCCCAGGTTTTAAAATGCCGTTCTGATGCAAACGAGTCCATTACTAGAAGCATTATCGGAAGCCTTGCGTTGCCTGCCGGGAGTCGGTCCGAAATCGGCGCAACGTATGGTTTTTCATCTATTGCAGCGGGATCGCAGCGGCGGCATGCGTCTGGCGCAAGCCTTGACGCGCGCCATGTCGGAAATAGGGCACTGCGCTGATTGCCGGACATTTACCGAGCAGGATATTTGCACTATCTGCGCTAATCCCCGCCGTCAGGAAAGCCGGCAGATTTGCGTGGTGGAAAGCCCCGCCGACATTCACGCCATTGAACAGACCGGGCAATTCTCCGGCCGTTATTTCGTGTTGATGGGCCATCTTTCGCCGCTCGATGGCATCGGGCCGGAAGATATCGGCCTGGAACGATTGCAGGAGCGTCTGTCCACCGAAAGCGTCGCGGAGGTCATTCTGGCAACCAATCCTACCGTGGAAGGCGACGCGACGGCCAATTACATCGCCGAGATGTGTTCGCGTTACGGCGTATTGGCCAGCCGTATCGCTCATGGCGTGCCGGTGGGCGGCGAACTGGAAATGGTTGACGGCACGACGCTTTCACATTCGCTGGCCGGTCGTCATCCCATCAAATTCTGACAGCGGGCTTGGAAAACCTCCGCCGCTGCCGGACGCTTCCCGTTGGGTCCGGTTTTTTTGACTTTTTTTCCTTGAAATGTCGCCTAAACATCCCCATTTGTTCATCAGCGCTGTATGTAAACCCGCCTGATTGATAGCTATTTGGACTGAGGTAAGTATAAGTATGAAAGGACAAGAAACACGCGGATTCCAATCTGAAGTCAAACAGTTACTTCAGTTAATGATCCACTCACTTTATTCCAATAAAGAAATTTTTATACGAGAACTGATCTCCAACGCCTCCGATGCGGCGGATAAATTGCGTTTTCGCGCATTGTCCCAGCCTGATCTGTACGAAGGCGATGGCGAATTGCGAGTTCGCCTGTCAAGCGACAAGGAAAAACGTACGCTGACGTTGAGCGATAACGGTATCGGCATGAGCCGGGACGAAGTCATCGATAACCTCGGCACTATCGCCAAGTCCGGCACTAAGGCTTTTTTAGAGTCCATGGGCTCGGATCAACTGAAAGACAGCCAGCTTATCGGCCAGTTCGGCGTTGGTTTCTATTCCGCTTTTATCGTCGCGGATAAAGTCACGGTGCGCACTCGCGCCGCAGGCGCCCCGGCTGATGAAGGGGTATTTTGGGAATCGGCCGGCGAGGGCGATTACACCGTGGCCGATATCACCAAACCGGAACGCGGCACCGAAATCACCCTGCATATGCGCGAAGGCGAGGATGAATTCCTGGACGACTGGCGTTTACGCAGCGTGATCAGCAAGTATTCCGATCATATCGCCCTGCCGGTGGAAATTGAAACCCACAGTAAGCCGGAAAACGAAGAAGGCGAGGAAGGCGAGGAAGCCAAAGCCAGCGATGAAAGCGCTGAAACCATCACTTGGGAAAAAATCAATAAAGCCCAGGCCCTGTGGACACGCAACAAAAGCGAAATCCCTGACGAAGAATATCGGGAGTTTTACAAGCATCTGTCCCATGATTTCACCGATCCGCTGATCTGGAGTCATAATCGGGTGGAAGGCAAGCAGGAATATACCAGCCTGCTGTATATCCCAAGCCAGGCGCCTTGGGATATGTGGAACCGCGATCATAAACACGGCCTGAAGCTGTATGTCCAACGGGTGTTCATCATGGACGATGCCGAACAGTTCATGCCGAACTATTTGCGCTTTGTCAAAGGCCTGATTGACTCCAACGACTTACCGCTCAATATTTCCCGTGAAATATTGCAGGACAACCGGGTAACGCAAAATCTCAAAAGCGCCTTGACCAAACGCGCATTGCAAATGCTGGAAAAACTCGCCAAGGATGAACCGGAAAAATACCAGACCTTCTGGGATCAGTTCGGCCTGGTGTTGAAGGAAGGTCCCGCCGAGGATCATGCCAATGGCGAAAGCATCGCCAAGCTGTTGCGTTTCACCTCGACTCATACGGATAGCTCGGCTCAGACCGTCTCGCTGCCGGATTACGTGGCGCGTATGGTTGAAGGCCAGGAAAAGATTTATTACCTCACCGCCGACAGCTATGCGGCCGCGAAAAGCAGCCCGCATCTGGAACTGCTGCGTAAAAAAGGCATCGAGGTATTGCTGCTTTCCGATCGTATCGATGAATGGATGATGAGTTATTTGACCGAGTTCGACGGCAAATCATTCCAATCCATCAGCAAAGCCGACCCCTCACTGGACAAGCTGGCTGACGAAGAAACGCTTGATGAACAAAAAGACGCCGATAAAGCCCTGGAACCTTTTGTCACGCGGGTAAAAACCTTCCTTGGCGAACGCGTTAAAGAAGTGCGTTTGACTCATCGGTTGACCGATACCCCAGCAGTCGTCACCACTGATGCCAACGACATGACCACGCAGATGGCGAAACTGTTTGCTTCCGCGGGCCAAAAGGCGCCGGAAATCAAGTATATTTTCGAAATCAACCCGGAACATGCCTTGGTCAAACGTATTGCCGACACCAGTGACGACAGCCGTTTCAACGAATGGATCGATCTGCTGCTTGATCAGGCGCTATTGGCCGAACGCGGAACGCTGGAAGATCCTAACCAGTTCATCCGCCGCATGAACCAATTATTCATACAATAAAGCCGAAGCGGAAATCCGCACCAAGGGCCAGGCTTGCCTGGCCCTTAAACTATTGAGCGCGCCCGATGCACTTGGCTGACAGCCAAGTATGCCAACAATTTCAGCCCAGCCTTGAGCAGGGCTATAATCTAGTGGTAAGGTTTAGCGTTTTCTTAATTTTGACTTCAAGTTTAGCAAGGGGATTTACGCAATGCGTATCATTCTGCTGGGCGCTCCGGGCGCTGGTAAGGGCACTCAGGCACAATTTATAATGGAAAAGTACGGTATTCCGCAAATTTCAACCGGCGATATGTTGCGCGCCGCGGTGAAAGCGCAATCCGAACTGGGCAAAAAAGCCAAAGCCATCATGGATGCCGGGAAATTGGTAACCGATGAATTGGTCATTGCGCTGGTGAAAGAGCGCATCAAGCAGGATGATTGCCGCAAGGGATTCCTGCTGGATGGGTTCCCGCGCACCATTCCGCAGGCTGACGCCATGAAAGAAGCCGGCATCAGCGTGGACTATGTTCTGGAATTCGCGGTGCCCGATAGCTTAATCATCGACCGCATTGTTGGACGCCGGGTACATGCGCCTTCCGGCCGCGTCTATCATGTGAAGTTCAATCCGCCGAAACAAGAGGGCAAGGATGATGTTACGGGCGAACTGTTGACGACGCGTAAAGATGACCAGGAAGAAACGGTTCGCAAACGTTTGGTGGAATACCATCAGCAAACCGCGCCGCTGATCGATTATTACCGTCATGAAGCCGATGCCGGCAGTACGCGTTATTTTAAAATCGACGGCACCAAAAAAGTGACGGAAGTCAGCAAGGAACTTAGCGTTATTCTCGGTTAGGCCGAAAAGCCATTGATGACCAGGTGCCTTGCCTGGTCGTCGCCTATCATAACGATATCTATTCCCGGCGCATTTTCTTCCCCCGCGCACGGTTTTTTCAACTACACTGTCTTATCGATTATCGTCTGGATAAACCCTTTTAATTACAGGGTGTTGGCGGGTTGGCCTTAACAGGAAGGATAAGGTAATGGGACAGGAAAAATACGGCGTGCTAATGGTGAATCTGGGTACGCCAGACGCCGCGACGCCACAATCAGTCAAACGCTTTTTGGCCGAGTTTCTCAGCGATCGGCGCGTGGTGGATACGCCCCGGTGGTTATGGTGGCCGATATTGCATGGCGTAATTCTGCCGTTTCGCTCACCTCGGGTGGCGAAATTATATAAAAGTGTCTGGACGGAGGGGGGATCGCCATTGATGGTGTTCTCTCAGCGTCAGCAAGCGGCTTTGGCCGCTAAACTCCCTGATATCATGGTGGAACTCGCCATGAGTTATGGCCGGCCCGATTTGCCCACCGCGCTGGAGCGTCTGGTGCTTGGCGGCGTGACGAAACTGATTATTCTGCCGCTTTACCCGCAGTATTCCTGTTCCACCTGCGCTGCGATTTGGGATGCCGTCGCGGGCATTTTGGCCAATTATCGCCGTTTGCCTTCCATCAACTTTATTCGCGATTATGCTGAACATCCCGCTTATATTTCGGCTTTGAAACAGAGTATCGAGGCGTCTTTTGCTCGTAACGGGCAGCCGGAACGCTTGATCCTTTCGTTCCATGGCATCCCGCAACGCTATGCGCGGGAAGGGGATGACTACCCCCAGCGCTGCGAGGATACCCGCCGTGCTCTGGTTATGGCGCTGGATTTCCCGCCGGAGCGGGTGATGATGACCTTCCAGTCACGTTTTGGCCGTGAACCCTGGCTGATGCCCTATACCGATGACAGCCTGCGTGAATTGCCCGCTCAGGGAATCAAACATGTGCAGGTGATTTGTCCGGGTTTTTCCTCGGATTGTCTGGAGACGCTGGAAGAAAACAATGTCCAGAATCGGGAAATATTCATTCATGCCGGGGGCGAAGCGTTCCACTATATCCCGGCATTGAATGCCGAGCCGAACCACATTGAATTATTGCGGCAACTGGTGCAGGAACAATTGGGCGCCGCGCCGCTCTAGCACAGCGGCAGTTGGCCGGAGGCGTGGTCGTTCATGGATTTATCGAGTTGCAATAACGAAATCATGCTATTGGCAATCTCACGCTCGCCCATAATCACCTGGGTTGCCCCGCGCTCAAGGATATAAGACACCTCATCATCATAATGGGCGCGGGCGACGATGTTCAAATCAGGCCGTTTTTCTCTGGCCATGGCGATAATCTCGCCGGACTCGAAACCGTTGGGGATGGTCAGCAATAACCAGCGGGCGCAATCCAGGCGAGCCAGCGCCAGAATTTCCGCTTTGGCGGCATTGCCCATCACCACATTGGCGCCTTGCGCGCGCAAGGCGTCGACTCTGGCGCGCAGTGTTTCGATGACCACCATCGGCATGCCTGCCTGCGACAGTTTGGCGCCAATCAAACTACCGACCCGGCCATAACCCACCAAGATGACATGATGACAAATCTCCATCGGGGTTTGGACCTCTTCGCCGATTTTTTGTTCGGGGAATCTGTCTCGGCCTTCATCGCGCCGGGCCAGATAACCTTCAAGCAGACCAAACAGTAACGGGTTGATCATAATGGATAAAATAGCGCCGGCCAGTACCAGATTCTGACCTTCCTCGCCCAGCATACCCAGCGAAATGCCCAGCCCCGCGAGAATAAATGCGAATTCGCCGATTTGCGCCAGACTGACCGAGATGGTCAGCGCGGTGCGCCTGGAATGGCCGAATAACCGCACCAGGACAAAAGCCGCCGCCGATTTACCCAACAAAATAATGGCCAGGGTGGCCAATACCGCCACCGGTTCATCGATAATGATGCGCGGGTCAAACAACATGCCGACCGAGACAAAAAACAATACCGCAAAAGCGTCGCGCAACGGCAGGGTATCGTGGGCGGCGCGGTTGCTCAGTTCCGACTCGCTCAAAACCACGCCGGCGAAAAATGCGCCCAGGGCGAAGGAGACGCCAAACAGCTTAACCGCGCCGAAAGCGATACCCAGCGCCATCGCCAGCACTGACAGCGTGAACAATTCCCGTGAACCGGTGCTGGCGCTTTTCGCCAGCACCCAAGGCACTACCCGTCGGCCTACTACAATCATCAGGGTGATGAAAGCCGCGACCTTACCGATGGTGAAGAACAAATCCTGCCATATTTGCTGATTGGTGCAGGTTTCAAGGTTGAGCAATTTGCCATAGGCCGGCAACAGGACCAGCGCCAGCACCATTACCAGGTCTTCCACAACCAGCCAGCCGATGGCGATTTGCCCACGGCGGCTGTCAATCATCTGGCGTTCCTCCAGCGCCCGCAAAAGTACGACGGTACTGGCGGTGGACAGGCAAAGACCGAACACCAATCCTTGCACCGCGGTCCAACCCATCAAGCTGGAAAAGAGCATGCCGAGCAGGGTGGCGACCCCGATTTGCGCGACTGCGCCGGGAATAGCGATGGATTTCACCGCCATCAGGTCCTTAAATGAAAAATGCAGTCCGACCCCGAACATCAGCAAAATAACCCCTAATTCGGCCAATTCCTGCGCCAGGGAGATATCCGCGACAAATCCTGGCGTATGCGGACCGACCAGCACGCCGGCAACGAGATAGCCGACCAGGGGTGAAATGCGCAAGCGGTTGGCAAGCAAGCCTAGCAGGAACGACAGGACCAGGCCTCCAACGATGGTATTGATGAGTGGCGTTGCATGGTGCATTCCGACTCCTTGCATGAGAGGCGTTAGAAACAAAAACTTACATCTCCAGTTTATGGCATAGGCGGGCTGTTTGGGTAGGATTTATTTCGAAGAAGGAAAAAAAGAGCTTTTCACAATAAATAGACTAAAGCGGCTATTTTATACAATTTATGATTTTTTATTCATTATTAATAGATCGATAACAATTACCGCCAGACAAATTCTGGCGGTAATCGAAACCCTTATTTACGCGAATTAGGCAGGAAAGCGGTAAATATTCCCAATAAGGGCAGGAAAGAGCAAATTTGATAGACATATTCGATACTGGTCAAATCGGCGATATGCCCAAGGACCGCGGCGCCAAGGCCGCCCATACCGAAAGCGAAGCCAAAAAACAAGCCGGAGACCATACCGATACGACCGGGCAACAATTCCTGGGCATAAACCAGAATGGCCGAAAAGGCCGACGCTATGATAACGCCGATGAACAGGGTCAGTATGCCAGTCACCGCCAGGGACGCATGGGGTAACCATAATGTAAAGGGGGCGACGCCAAGTATGGAACCCCAAATCACATATTTGCGGCCGATACGATCGCCCACCGGGCCGCCGATCACGGTGCCCACCGCCACGGCGAACAAAAAGGCGAACAGATGCATTTGCGCCGCCTGCACGGACAGGCCGAACTTGTGAATCAGATAAAATGTGTAATAACTGCTGATGCTGGTCAGATAAAAGTATTTGGAGAAAATCAATACCAGCAAGATGGCAATCGCCCAAATCACCCGTTTGGCAGGCAGTACGGCGACGTCGGCAGAACGGCTGCCGCGGCGCGCCGTCGGCGCGGCGACCTCGCCTCGGTACCATTTGCCCACCTGTAATAAAATAATGGTGGCCAGCAGCGCCGCCAGCGAAAACCAGGCGATATGTCCCTTGCCATAAGGGGCGATAAGCAGGGCCGCCGCCAACGGTCCCAGCGAGGCGCCGAAATTACCGCCGACCTGAAACAGCGATTGGGCAAGACCATGACGCCCGCCGGACGCCATCCGCGCCACACGGGACGATTCCGGATGAAAAACCGAAGAGCCGGTGCCCACCAGCGCGGCGGCCAGCAAAACCCAGGTGAAACTGCCGGCGGCCGCCATCATCAGCAATCCGCACAGGGTAAAACCCATGCCTATGGGCAAAGAAAAGGGTTGCGGATGTTTATCGGTGTAACTGCCGATGAGCGGTTGCAGCAAAGAGGCGGTAATCTGGTAGGTTAGGGTAATCATCCCGACCTGGGTGAAACTCAAGTTGAAAGAAGCCTGCAACAACGGATAAATCGCCAGAATCAGCGATTGGATCATGTCATTGAGCAGGTGGGCCACGCTGATGGCCGCCAGTATGGGGAAAACAGTGCGATGCAGCAGACCGTCGCCGGATTTTGCGCCGGGCTTGGGGGTTGCGATAATACGTTCAGTCATGCTTAATCCGTCGTTTTATCAAGACCATCGCGCTTGGCGATATCAGCAAAGGTGGCCGACAATATGCGGCCCAAATCATCTGGTTTTAATTCAATATCCAACCCCCGCTTGCCGCCGGAAACAAAAATGGTGGCAAATTGGCGAGCGGGCTGATCAATGACAGTCGGCAATATTTTCTTTTGCCCTAATGGGCTAATGCCGCCCACCAGGTAGCCGGTGGTTTTTTGCGCCAGCGCGGGATCGGCCATTTCCGCTTTCTTCGCGCCCAGGGCTTTGGCGACTTTTTTCAAATCCAATTGCAACGCTACCGGCGTGACGGCCACCGCCAGGTGCTTCGGCTCGCCATTGAGTTCGACCAGCAGCGTTTTATAAACCTGCTCGGCGTTCAGGCCCAGCTTTTGCACCGCCTCATCGCCGAAATGTGTTTCGCCATTATCATGCTCATAAGGGTGCAGGCTGAATACGATATGGTTTTTTTCCAATAACTTAACCGCAGGCGTCATAGGATCATCCTGAGTGCAAAACGCAAGAAGGAGGAAACAGGGTAACGTAAGCCGGGCCGGGGGTAAATGCTCCGCACAAGAAAATACCCTTCATCTTTCAAGCTGCAGGTGTGTTGGCCGCGCTCGTTCACCCGAATCACTTACTAATGTAAGCTCATCGGGTGCTCTCTCTTGCCGCTTTCCTGCAACTGGAAAGCTATTGGGTATACCCTTCATCTTTCAAGCTGCAGGTGTGTTGGCCGCGCTCGTTCACCCGAATCACTTACTAATGTAAGCTCATCGGGTGCCCTCTCTTGCCGCTTTCCTGCAACTGGAAAGCTATTGGGTATATATACCCTTCATCTTTGCTGTAACAGCGACGGCAGATTTTCTTCGCCATACAGGTGCAATGCGCCTACCGCGACCAAGTAGTCGCCGGGGGGCAGTTGCTCGAGCCTGGTTTTCCAGCGCTGGTTGCGTTCAGTCATTAAATATTGATATATCTCGCCGCTGAGCGTCGGGGGGAAGGCTTTGGCCGCATCTGTCGGGCCGCGATTTATCCACCAGCTCATCATGGTCTGTAATAAACGGGCATTGGTATGCCAATGGCTCAGCGTATCTTGCAGCAGCGCATTACCCTGATCAGGCATTTGCAGCAATAGCTCCATTTGTTTATCGTGGCCCTCAAGCTCGATAACCGGCTTTCCCAAATCTTTGGCCGCCTGGATTAATTGATAATCGATACCATAGTCGATGTGCAACCCCATTTGTTCCGCCTGGCGTAATTGCAATATCATGGCGATATGCCAGGCGGCCAAAGGGGCGAGTATCTTTTCATCCAAGCGGTATTCTTGGCACAGACGGGTCAAAATCCGGTAATGCTCGTGTGAAAGCCGTTCGGATAATGGCGTGTCGATGGCGATGGGGGTAAGTAAAGGCGTACTGGCTGTGATATCCGCTTCCACTATCAGCGCCGTCGCCCGTCGCAACAGCGACAGCAACGGGGCGGGCAGCGGCGTCATGTCCCTGGTGCCCATATGTATGCTGCCCACCATATGAAGCTGGCGATGGTCGGGCAGAGCGACATCCATGCCGGGCCAGGCATAAACCGGCTGGGGATTGATCCCCAGCATGGCGGCTATGCGCCGCCAAATTCTTATCATCGCATGCCATCCTTGTGGTGACCGAAGCCTGTTAGGTTAACACGAAAGCTAGTGGGTATCTTTCGGCTTGAAACCTATCAGACGGTTGGCATTACTGACCACGGTAATGGACGATAGCGCCATGGCCGCGCCGGCGATCACCGGGTTAAGCAGCGTGCCGGTGAAAGGGTATAAAATCCCGGCGGCGATCGGAATACCCAGTGCATTATAGATAAACGCGCCCAGCAGATTTTGCTTCATATTGCGCAAAGTGGCCTTGGATACCGCCAACGCGTCGGCAACCCCATGCAGGCTATGGCGCATCAATGTGATGGCGGCGGTTTCGATTGCCACATCGCTGCCCCCGCCCATAGCGATACCCACTTCCGCCTGGGCCAGCGCGGGCGCGTCATTGATCCCGTCGCCAATCATCGCGACTTTATGCCCTTGCCGCTGTAACTGTTTGATGGCTTCCGCTTTGCCGTCCGGTAAGACCCCGGCGATGACCCGATCAATACCCGCCTCCCTGGCTACGGCCTGGGCGGTAACGCTATTGTCCCCGGTCAGCATCACCAGGGTATAGCCCTGGGCATGCATTCTTTGCAATGCCGCGATACTGTCCGTGCGCAGGGGATCACGCACCGCAAACAACGCCGCCAGTTGACCATCAACCGCCAGGAGTACCGGCGTGGAGCCTTGTTCAGAGCATTGCTTGATCTGGCCGGCGATGCCGCCAATGTCGATTTTTTGCTGTTCCAGTAAAGCGCTATTGCCTAACCAGACTTGACGGCCATTGATTTCGCCGCTGACGCCCAGCCCCCGCAAGGTACGAAATGAGGCTACCTCAGGCAACGCTACTTGACCGGCGCGTTCGGTTATCGCATGCGCCAGCGGATGACTGGAGCCTTGTTCAAGGGCTGCGGCCAGGGTCAGCGCCTGCTCTTGGTCAATGTCAGCCACGATGTCTATGGATACCACCCGCGGGCGCCCTTCGGTCAGCGTGCCGGTCTTGTCGAAAACCAGGGTATCAAGGGTTGTGGCCTGTTGCAGCGCATCGGCGTCCCGCACCAGCACGCCAAATTCCGCCGCCCGGCCGATGCCTGCAATGATCGACATGGGCGTGGCCAGACCTAATGCGCATGGGCAGGCGATAATCAGTACGGTGGTGGCGATCACCAGGGTGTAAACGATTTGCGGCGCCGGACCGAACAGATACCAGATAACGGCGCTAAAGAGCGCAATCGCCACCACCACCGGAACAAATATCGCCGAAATGCGATCGGCCAGTTGTCCGATGGCCGGTTTACTGCTTTGCGCCTGACGTACCAATCTGATAATCCGCGCCAGCGTGGTTTGGCTGCCAATGGCATCGGCGCGAAACAATACGGTGCCATCCTGCACCACCGTACCGGCATGCACTTTTTCGCCTGCGGATTTCTGTCTGGCGGCCGGTTCGCCGGTCAGCATGGATTCATCAAGCCAGACTTCGCCTTGCGTAATTTCGCCATCCACCGGCACCCGATCGCCGGCGGTCAGCCGCAAGATCATCCCCAGTTGGACTTCAGCGAGCGGCAAGGTCTGTTCGCCATGGTCGGTGACGACGCGCGCGGTAGGCGGCGTCAGGTCAAGCAGCCGTTCAAGGGCTTGCGAAGATCGCTGCCTGGCGCGTTGTTCCAGCGCATGACCAAGATTAATCAGGCCGATAATCATGGCGCTGGCTTCAAAATAAAGATGGCGCGCCATCATTGGAAAGACCGAGGGCCACAGCACGATACTAATAGAGTAAAGCCAGGCCGCTCCGGTACCCAATGCGACCAGCGTATCCATGGTTGCACTGCCTGATCTCAGGCTGCGCCAGGCGCTGCGATAAAAATGGCCGCCGGCGAATATCATGACCGCCAGGGTAAGCAGGCCGATAATCAACCAGGGCATGCGGGTCTGCGCGGTAAGCGTCATGCTGCCGCCGAACACGCCCCAAGCCATTAACGGTAGCCCCAGGGTTAACGCCAGAGCCGATTGCCAACTGAATCGGCGCATGGCGCTGCGGGCGGTTTGCAACTGCCGCTCCCGCCGTTCGGTGTCATCCTGAATGATTTCCGCGCCATAGCCGGCGTGTTCGATGGCGGTAATCAACGCTTGATTATCGGGGCTGCCCATGACCAGCGCGCTGCGTTCCGCCAGATTGACGCTGGCCCGTTCTACGCCGGCGACTTGCTGCAAGGCATGTTCGACTCTCAGCACACAACTGGCGCAGCTCATGCCGCTTATCAATAAATGCAGGCTGTCGTCGCCGGCCGAAGAAGCGGCCGATGCCGCCGAAGAATCGGGCGATGCCGCCGCAGAAGCGGGCGATGTCGCCGCAGAAGCGGCCGATGCCGCCGTTTGCGTTAATTTTTTTGCCGGAACTGAATCAGCCGCTGCCAGAGTGTCCGGCATTGTATTAAGGAGTGTCAGCGGCTCAGTTTTTGGGTGGCTTTGAGTCCCCGCTGCTGTTGCCTGATAGCCTGCTTGTTCCACTGCCGCGATAAGCGTTTGCGCTTCAACAGCCCCGAAAACACTGGCATGGTCGAGTGTGACGGCCGCGGAAATGACTCCCGGCACGGCTTCCAGCGCTTTACGCGTGGCGGCCACGCAATGAGCGCAATTCAAACCGGCCAAGGCCAGTTCCGTATCGCCATGTTCCGTTGGCGCGGCATCGTAACCCGCTTGTTTAATGCTGGCGATCAACTCTGCCGCCTGGGCGTCGCCGGTAACGGCCGCATAATTCAACGTAACCTTGGCATCGGTCACATCCGCACGGGATTCCAGGGTATCTTTCACCCGTTTAATACAGTGTTCGCAGGATAAGCCCTGCAATGCGAGTACAATTGTCTGAGGCATATACAACTCCATTATAGGTTGATGATATTTTCCAAGCCGATTGACGATGGCCGGGAGAATTTAGTTTAATGAAGCTTAAACCTTGCCGTCAGGGGAAGGTCAAGGGGTGATTATGAATATTAGCGATGTGGCGAAGAAAACCGGGTTAACCAGTAAGGCGATCCGGTTTTATGAAGGAAAGGGCCTGGTATCACAGCCGATCCGCCGTGAAAATGGTTATCGCAGCTATGATGCCCGGCACCTGGAAGAACTGACGTTATTACACCAGGCGCGGCTGGTGGGGTTCAATCTTGATGAATGTCGTGAACTGATCGCCTTGTTCAACAACCCTCAACGGCACAGCGCCGATGTCAAGCTGCGTACCTTGCAAAAAGTGAAGGATATCGAGGATCATATTGATCAGTTAAACGCCATGCGCGAGCACTTGCTTGCTCTGGCGGCCAGTTGCCCTGGCGATGATGGCGCTGATTGCCCCATCATCGATAACCTTCGCGGCGCTACTTCGCCGATGGCGTGTCATGGGACAGGTCCGTGCGCGGGCGAACACGCAAAGTAATGCCTTCCACGGCGATCACCTCCACCAGCGACCCGGAAGCCAGATCCAGATCGCAAATGGCGCGCCAGGTACCATCGCCAATGCGCACGCGGCCGATGCCGTTAATCACCGGCTCCACCAGGGTGGTGTGTGTGCCAATCAGTGCTTGCCCTCGCTGATTAAGCAGGGAGGGGGGAATATTGCGATTGTGTTTGCGCAGCCAATACCACCAGCTGAATGCCGACGCCATGGTCAGCACTGCGAACAAAAGCCCTTGCCATGCCCACTCAAGGGGCAATACCCACACCGCCAAGCCCACCAGTACCGCGGCAATACCGCTCCACAACAGGTATCCACTGGCGCCGAGCATTTCAGCGGCCAGCAATAAACCGCCGAGTGAAATCCAGAACCAGTGGGGATCTATCAAGAAAGCGGCCAGCATGGCTATTTACCCCGGCCTTGCTTACTGTCATTGAGCAATTCGGCGATACCGCCGATAGCGCCCATCAGGTTACTGGCTTCCAGCGGCATCATGATAACTTTGCTGTTATTGGCCGAACCAATATGTTTTAGCGCGTCGGTGTATTTTTGCGCGACAAAGTAATTGATTGCCTGGATATTCCCGGCCGCAATGGCGTCTGATACCATTTTTGTGGCTTGCGCTTCAGCTTGCGCCGCACGTTCGCGGGCTTCCGCCTGCAAAAACGCCGCTTGACGTTCACCTTCCGCGTTAAGTATTTGCGATTGTTTTTCGCCTTCGGCACGCAAAATTGCAGCCTGACGCACCCCTTCCGCTTCCAGAATATTGGCGCGTTTGGTTCGTTCAGCTCGCATTTGCGCATTCATCGCAGCGATCATTTCAACTGGCGGCCGGACATCGCGAATTTCGATACGCGTGACTTTGATGCCCCACGGACTGGTCGCCTCGTCGACGATATGCAATAAGCGGGTATTAATTCCGTCCCGCTGGGACAGCATCTCGTCCAGTTCCATCGAACCCAGCACCGTACGGATATTGGTCATGGTCAGGTTAAGAATGGCCTGTTCCAGATTACTGACTTCATAAGCGGCGCGAGCCGGGTCCACCACCTGGATAAAGCATACTGCGTCGATGGTCACGTTGGCGTTGTCTTTGGAGATGATTTCCTGTGAAGGAATATCCAACACCTGTTCCATCATGTTGATTTTTCGCCCGATTCTATCGATAAACGGCACAACCAGATTGAGGCCGGGTCTAAGGGTGAAGGTGTAGCGGCCAAAACGTTCCACTGTCCATTGATATCCTTGCGGGACAATTTTTATCCCCGCCCAGACGATAAGCAGGGCGACAATAACGATGATTGGAATCACCATCAACATAAATGAAATCTCCATTTCTTGAGTGAAGTAAGTGACACGGCTAACCTCGACCGGCGCGACATCCTGAGGGCATCCGGTTAGCATGACAGCATGTTTTCAATGCAGCCTTAATGATACGCCATTACCGCCATGGATACGCTCAGCGGCGGGAGATAATCTATCTGGGTACCCCGTTATCTTTCGAGTGGTTTTCGAGCGGGCAACGGGGTATGCGAAGCGTGTTTCAATAAAGCATTGAATACAATTGGCGGCGATATTTGGTGGCCAATGCATCGTCGGTGCCCAGCGCAGCCAGGATATCCATTAACGTTTTGCGCGCCTCTCCGCCCGCGGCGGCGAGATCGTGACGCAAATGGCCGATAAGCAGTTCCAGCGCTTCCTCGTTACGCCCGACTTGATGCAGTTGCAGCGCCAATTGCACCGCCAGCGCGGCATCCTCGGGCGCATTCTTGACCTGCGTTTCCAATTGCTGGATTTCCGGGGTGTTGGCCGCTTGTTTCATCAACTCGATTTGCGACAATAAACCCTGATAGCGGGTATCTTTATCCTGCAGCGGGAAAACGGACAACACCGCTTCGGCATCATCGGTACGCTTGAGCTGGATATAGCTTTCCGCCAGCAACAGACCGACTTCGCTGGATTTTTTCGTCAGTTCCCAAGCTTCCTTCAGCAATGGCAACGCCTGGCCATAAGCGCCTTGTTCCATCAGGTCACTGGCTTCGGCGACTTTGAGTTCGGCGGGGTCCGGTAACGCTTTTAGCAATAATTCGCGAACGGCTTCTTCAGGCTGCGGACCCTGAAAACCATCCACGGGCTGGCCGTCTTTAAACAGATAAACGGTGGGAATGGCGCGCAGGCCAAACTGAGCGGCGAGTTGCTGCTGGGCGTCGCAATCCACTTTAGCCAAAATGAACTGGCCGGCGAACTCCTGCGCCAGCTTATCGATAATCGGCGTTAATAGCTGGCAATGTTGGCTGCGTTCAGACCAAAAATAAAACAGCACCGGTTGGGACATGGATTGTTCCAGCGTCTGCTGAAGATTGGTCTCATCAATGTCAATATGGGTGGCTTGATCTAACATGAAATTTTCTCTCATCCGTTTTAATTATCATATATGGGGGCGAATTAACCCGTCTCAATGTTTGCCGCGCAAAATCATATCCAGGCAGCTTCCCGGCAATATTCGACGCAACAGCGACAGACTATGCGCCACCAGCGTGACCGGATAACGCAATCGGGGCCTTGGATGTTCCAACGCGTGATGCAATTTAGGCAGGATTGCCTCCGGAGGTAAGGTAAATCGTTTGGCGATACCGGGATTGGTGACGGGTTTATCCGCCATCGATTGATGAACATTGCCGGTGAAAGCGGTACTGATCGGTCCCGGCTCAATGAGGCTGACATGTACGCCGGTTCCGTGCAGTTCCATACGCAGCGCGTCCGACCAGGCTTCCAGCGCGTATTTGCTGGCGGCATAAGCGCCGCGGCCCGGCGCAACCACCAAGCCCATCACCGAACTGGTCTGGATGATGCGGCCTTCGCCATGGGGCAGCATGGCCGGCAACAGTCGCTGCGTCAGTTGATGCGTGCCGAACAGGTTACTGGCGAACTGGTGTTCCAACTGTCGCCGTGAAATGGCGGATAATGGACCATACAGCCCGTAACCGGCGTTATTGAACAGGCCATACAAACGATTGCCGGTCAGTTCGATCACGCTGGCGGCGGCGGCATCGACGCTGGCGGCATCGTCCAAGTCCAGCGCCAGCGTTTCGATGCCGGCGGCATTGAGCCGCTGGACATCCGCCAATTTACGGCAGGTTGCAATAACGCGGTAACCGCGCTGCCGCAAATCCACCGCCGCCACCCAGCCGATACCGCTGGAACAGCCGGTTATCAGCACGGTCTTTTGCCTATCTTTACTCATGGCGTTGCCCGTTGCCTGTGGCATCATGCTTGAGTAAGGGGACCAATCGCTCCGCCATCCATTCGGCGATAAAGGGTTGGGCGGCGGGGCTGGGATGGATGCCATCATCCTGCATCCACTGGGGTTTGAGATAAACCTGCTCCATGAAAAACGGCAGTAGCGGTATGGAAAAACGCTGGGCCAAAGCCGGATAAATCGCGCTGAACGATGCGATATACCGTTGGCCGTAATTCGGCGGCAGGAGAATTTGCATCAGCATTGGCTGGGCATTCGCCTGCTTAACCGTTTGAATGGTTTTGGTCAGGTCCTGTTCGATAGCCGGCGGCGCAAATCCCCGCAATCCATCGTTACCGCCAAGTTCAATCACCACCCAACGGGGTTTATATAGCTTCAGCAAGCCTGGCAGGCGCGCCAGTCCCTGAGCGGCGGTGTCGCCGCTGATGCTGCCGTTGATGACCTGGATGCCGCCGGGCTGCCGTTGCCATTTGATATTGAGCAGCGCCGGCCATGCCTGATCCGCCGGCATTCGATAACCGGCGCTGAGACTATCGCCCAAAATCAATAAGCTATCTGTGGCTCTTGCGCTTACACTAAATAATCCTAACAGCAAAAGGAAGGGTAAATGCCAGCCGGAAATATTCTTGAAGTTCATCATCTTTCTAAGCACGTCGGCCAAGGAGAAAACCAGATCACCATCCTTACCGGAGTTGAGCTGGTTGTCAAACCCGCGCAAACAATTGCCCTCATAGGCGAATCCGGCTCAGGCAAATCCACCTTGCTGGGCATATTGGCCGGATTGGACGATGGCAGCGAAGGCGAGGTGCGGCTGCTGGGCCAATTGCTGGCTCAGATGGGCGAAGAAGACCGTGCGGCATTACGGGCCAGTAGCATCGGTTTCGTTTTTCAATCTTTCATGTTGGTGCCGACGCTGACCGCCCTGGAAAATGTTCAGTTACCGGCATTATTGCGAGGCGAAAGCGAACGCAATAGCCGGGACCAGGCATTGCAATTACTGGATAAACTCGGCTTGTCAAAGCGGCTTGCCCATCTTCCGGCCCAATTGTCCGGCGGCGAGCAGCAGCGGGTGGCGCTGGCGAGGGCCTTTAGCGGGCAACCGAAAATTCTATTCGCTGATGAGCCTACCGGCAATCTGGATCGCAAAACGGGCGATCGTCTCGCTGATGTGCTGTTTTCGTTAAATCGGGATTTTGCAACGACCTTGGTGCTGGTAACCCATGATCCGCAACTCGCGGCCCGTTGCGAACGACGCGTGCGCCTACAGGATGGCCGATTGCTGGAGGTGGCATGATCAGGCGTTGGTTTTGGCGCGAATGGCGTTCCCCGTCATTGTTGATAGTGTGGCTGGCGCTCACCCTATCGGTGGCCTGCGTATTGTCTTTGGGCAATATCAGCGACAGGATGCAAAAGGGACTTGGCCAGCAAAGCCGGGAATTTTTGGCCGCGGATCGGGTATTGCGCTCGGCGAATCCGGTGGATGAAACCTGGCTACGGCAGGCTATCTCCACCGGCTTGACGCTCAGCCGCCAAGTCAGTTTTATGACCATGACTTTCGCCGGGGATAATGCCCAATTGGCCGAGGTCAAAGCCGCGGATGAAAATTATCCGCTATACGGCACGTTGATAACCCGTCCCGCCGGGCTGCGTTCGCAACCGGGCAGTGTGCTGGTGGCGCCTCGCCTGCTGGCGCTGCTTAATTTACGTGTGGGCGATCAACTGGACGTGGGCGATACCCGGTTACTCATCAGCGGCGAGGTGCTGCAGGAGCCCGACAGCGGGTTCAATCCCTTTCAAACCGCGCCCGCCGTTATCATCAATAACGCCGATGTGGCGAAAACCGGCGCGGTTCAGCCTGGCGGACGCGTGACCTGGCGTTATCTGTTTGCCGGAACGCCGCAACAATTGCAAACCTTTGAAGATTATCTGTTGCCCAAGCTTCGGGAAGACCAGCGCTGGTACAGTATGGATAATTCCAACAGCGCGATTAACGCTTCTCTTCAGCGTTCTCACTCTTTTCTTGTTTTATCGGCGTTGCTGACATTACTGCTTTCAGTGGCGGCGGTAGCGGTGGCCATGGGGCATTATTGCCGCAGCCGCGGCTCCCTGGTGGCGATATTAAAAACCCTTGGCGCCGGTCGGCGGGCATTATTGCGGCTGATTATCGGCCAATGGGCGTCCTTGCTATTGTTCGCCGGCCTATGCGGCAGTTTGCTGGGGTTGGGTTTCGAGTGGATGCTGATGCGAATGCTGGCGCCGGTGTTGCCGGCGGCGCTGCCTCCCGCAGGCTTCTGGCCATGGCTGTGGTCGTTGGGTGCGCTGGTGGTGGTGTCGCTATTGGTGGGGGTGCGGCCCTACCGGCAATTACTGGCCACCCGGCCGTTGCGGGTATTGCGCCTGGATGCGACCGTCAATGTCTGGCCTTTACGCTATTATTTGCCGGTGGTGCTCGTCATCGTGCTCGGGTTGTTGATAGCCATTGTCGGTATCAGCGGCCTGTTCTGGACCATGGTGGGCGGTGTCTCGATGCTGGCCGCGCTGCTGGCGGCGGTGGGTTTCGGCGCTTTGTGGCTGTTACGTCGGCTGGTGGTGCGCCGTCTCACGCTCAGGCTGGCCATTAATCGTCTATTGCGCCAGCCCTGGGTGACCATGAGCCAGTTGGCGGCATTTTCATTGTCCTTTATGTTGCTGGCTTTACTGTTGGTCATGCGCGGCGATTTGCTGGAACGATGGCAACAGCAACTGCCGCCGGGCAGTCCGAATTACTTTTTACTTAATCTGACTGCCGATCAAGTGCCGCAAGTGAAAACCTTCCTGCAGCAAAACCAGATAGTTCCAGGGGCTTTTTATCCCATTATTCGTGCGAGATTAACGGCTATCAACAGCCAAAAAGCCACTGATCTGATCCATGAAAACGAACCGGGCGGCAGAACGGTTAATCGTGAGTTGAACCTGACCTGGCTTGCCTCCCGGCCTGACGGCAATGACGTGATCGCGGGTCAATGGCCGCCGCGCCCCGGCGAAGTCTCCATGGAACAACAGGTTGCCGATGAATTGCATTTGAAGCTCGGCGATACCCTGAGTTTTACCGGGGACACGCAGTCCTTTACCGCAAAAATCACCAGTTTGCGCAAAGTAGACTGGCAAAGCCTGCGGCCTAATTTCTTTTTTATCTTTCCGCCTGGCGCGCTGGATGCGCAACCGCAGACCTGGCTGACCAGTTTCCGTTATCAGGGCGACGCGCAAATATTGTCCCGCCTGAATCGTCAATTTCCGACCTTGAGCCTGCTGGATATCGGCGCGATATTGCGGCAAATCAGTCAGGTGTTGCAACAGGTCAGCCGTGCCCTGGAAATTATGGTGGTACTGGTGCTGATTTGCGGCGCTATTTTACTGGTGGCGCAGGTACAGGTCGGTATGCGGCAACGACAACAGGAATTGGTGGTCTACCGGACGCTGGGCGCCGGCATAAAATTGCTGCGCGCCACATTATGGTATGAGTTCGCGCTATTGGGGCTGGTTTCCGGCCTGGTGGCCACGGTGGGAACGGAAGTCGCTCTGGCGATATTACAGCGGCGGGTGTTCGATTTTTCCTGGGAACCCGACTATCGGTTATGGTGGATGTTGCCACTGTTCGGCTGTCTGATATTGTCGTTATGCGGCACTGTGCTGGGCTTGAGATTGTTGCGCGGAAAAGGTGTGTACCGCCAGTTTCAGGATTAATGGCCGGCGGGAACGGCATAATATGCGGGAGGTGGTGGAAAGGCCGGCTTACGCTTGCCGGATGCGGCATAATTCTGGGGTATTCGCTAATCCTTGCCGACGAACACAACCAGCCGGCAAGGGTAAGTTAACGAGGCCGCTTGCTTAGCGCCTCAGACTGTCCGGGTCAACTTTTGTTGCGCCCAAATGATGCCGCTCTGGTATTCCGGCGGTAAATCCTTGGCCAATTGGGCCAATGCGTCGGCCAGCATTTGCACATCGGGATGGTTGAGATTGAGATGCCCGACTTTACGTCCGGGACGAACGTCTTTGTCGTACCAATGCAAATGCACCAACGGCTGCGCCAGCCAGCGTATATTCATGCCGGTGCCGATAAGATTCACCATAACCGAAGGGCAACTGACCACCGGCGGTGGTAAAGGCAAATCGAGAATAGCCCGCAAATGCAATTCGAATTGGCTGATGGATGCGCCGTTTTGCGTCCAATGTCCGCTGTTGTGCACACGCGGCGCCAACTCATTGATCAAGAGATCGCCATCAAGGATAAAACACTCCATGGCCATCACGCCGACGTATTCCAGCTCATTCATAATGGCCGACAACATGGCTTCCGCCTGGCGTTGCATCTTGGCGTCGGGTTGAGGCCATACCACGCTGGTCCGCAAAATGCCGTCCTGATGCAGATTATGGGTCAGCGGGTAAAAAACGCAGTGACCGTCGAAGCCTCGGGCGCCCACCAGCGAGACCTCCCCGGCAAAGCCAATGCCTTGTTCGACAATGCAACTGCCGTAACAATCCTGCGGCAGCACAGCGTGTTCGCCTGGGTGCAATCGCCATTGACCTCGCCCGTCGTAGCCGCCGACGCGCCGTTTCACAATGGCCAATTTGCCGAAAGCATCGAAGATCCCCGGCCATTGTGTCTCTGCTTGCAGTTCTTGCCATGGCGCATTGGGCAGGCCGAGCTGATCGAGCAACTGTTTTTGCGTCAGGCGATCAGCCAGACGGGGGAAGACATCCCGGTTAACGAACGCTTTATGTCGCGCCAATTCATTGGTCAGCGCAGTTTCGGGCCAGCGCTCGATTTCCGCGGTAATCACGCTTTGCGCAATAGGCACCGACTCCGGTTCAGCGTCCAGCCCCACCGGGAAAACCGCGATACCCAGAGGTTCGCCGGCCTGGCATAACATTCGCCCCAGTTGGCCATTACCCAAAACACAGACCGGCTTCATGCTTCCTCCCTCGGGTCCGGATGGGCCAGAACGTCATCGGTTTGCGCCTGTCGCCAGACGGCGAGACGAGAGCGTAAATCGTGGTCATGCAATGCCAGTATTTGCGCCGCCAGCAATCCCGCATTGGCTGCGCCGGACTTGCCGATCGCCAGGGTGCCTACCGGAATACCGCGGGGCATCTGCACAATGGAATAAAGACTGTCGACTCCGCTTAACGCCGCGGTTTGCACCGGCACGCCAAGTACCGGCACCAGTGTTTTCGCCGCCAGCATCCCTGGCAAGTGGGCTGCGCCGCCCGCGCCGGCGATAATCACCTGATAGCCGTTCGCCGCCGCTTGTTCAGCAAAACGAAACAGTTTATCGGGGGTACGATGGGCCGAGACGATTTCCACATGAAAGGAAATCTGCAGCGAGGTGAGAATTTCCGCGGCAAATTGCATGGTCGCCCAGTCGCTTTTGGATCCCATAACGATCGCGATATTTGCCGGGGCAAGATTGGATTGCATGCGCCGAGTGCTCCTGTGATTCATTAACGGCCCCTCCGACACCAGGATGCCGGTAAAAGAGGGCGTAGAGCATATCATGTGTCCTGGGCAAGGAAAACGGTTGCGTAGCTGCCGATGACAGAAATTATCGGCGCTATACCCGTTATACTTCAAGTCGCAGGTGCGTTGGCTTTCCTCGCTTACCCCAGTCACTTACCTGAGTAAGCTCCTGGGGATTCGCTGCGTCGCCGCCTTCCTGCAACTCGAATTATTTAGGGTATATTGGCGTTACGTTAAAAGAAACTCAGCCAAAAGGAAATTCGATCAATTCGATGCAGTCCTGGCTGACTTTTATCATTGAACCCCGCCGATGCCATGCGCCTAAGACCGCACGATGGATTTTACCGTCGGCGCCGGGTTGGACATGGATAGCCGGACGGTGCGTATGGCCATGAATAATCCATGTCACGTGATGACGTTCGGCGATTTCACTCACTGCCTGGGGATTAACGTCCATGATCATAGTGTCTTTGGTTTTGTTGGCCCGCTGACTGCCGGCGCGCAGCCGCCGGGCGACCCGCAAACGCCAGCTCAATGGCAGCCCCAAAAAGGCGCGTTGCAGCCAGCGCCGATTAACGCGCCGTCGGAAACGCTGATAAGCGACATCATCGGTACACAGGGTATCCCCATGCAGAATAAGAATGGATTGGCCATACAAGTTTACCCGCCGTTCTTCCGGCAAAATTGTCATGCCGCAAGCATCGGCAAAACGCTGGCCTAACAAGAAATCACGGTTGCCGCGGATGAAAAAACACGGGACGCCGGCCAGGTGCAAAGCATTAAGCGCCGCCGCAACTTCGGCATATAACGGTTGTGGGTCATCATCGCCAATCCAGGCTTCAAACAAATCACCCAATATATAAAGCGCATCGGCGTGAATGGCCTGCCGTTGTAAAAAATGCATAAAACCGGCGGTAATCGCCGGCTCTTGATCGCTAAGATGGATATCCGCAATAAATAGGGTTGCCATTGACGCAGTGATTATTCTTCCAGCGTAACATTGGTGATAATCACATCTTCTTTCGGTACATCCTGGTGCATGCCGCTGCGTCCGGTGGGAACATTTTTGATCTTATCCACGATATCCAGGCCTTCAGCCACTTCGGCGAAAACGCAATAACCCCAGCCGTCGGCGCGTTCCGAGCGGAAATTCAGAAAATCGTTATCCACCACATTGATGAAAAACTGTGCGGAAGCGGAGTGAGGATCATTAGTACGGGCCATCGCCAAAGTGCCACGGTTATTTTTCAAACCGTTGTTGGCTTCGTTTTTAATGGACTCGTTAGCTTCTTTTTGCGTCATGCCCGGTTCAAAACCACCGCCCTGAATCATAAAACCATTAATTACGCGATGGAAAATGGTATTATCATAAAAGCCGCTTCGGCAGTAATTGAGAAAGTTTTCGACAGTTAACGGTGCCTTGTCGGCAAAAGTTTTTATGACGATGTCGCCGTGATTAGTGTGGAAAGTGACCATAAATAGTTGTCCTACGAATCGGAAAGGGAGTTGTTCACGGTATATCCGTCATCTTCAAGTTGCAGGCGCGTTGGCCGCGACTCGAAATCTCTAGGGTATTAGTGACCAAACAGACCGATTTTATAGCATAAGTCCGGCCTGGAGTCAGCATGCGGCGCAGATTACGCCTTTTTTCGTTCATGTCGCCTACAGCGTCTGTGGCGATGGCGCTGTTTCCCGGCCGGATTTCAGTTCGCTGGCTGTCTTGCTTTCACGTTGCCTTCAGGGTTCAATACCTTGTTGCATGAATAATCTGTCTAAACTTATCGGTATAGATAGTCGCACCGTTACCACCATGGAATGAATTTAGATGCTTAAGATTTACAACACCCTGACCAGACAAAAAGAGGAATTCAAACCTATCCATGCCGGAAAAATCGGTATGTACGTGTGTGGTATTACTGTCTATGACCTTTGTCATATTGGCCATGGAAGGACTTTTGTCGCCTTTGATGTCGTAACGCGTTATTTGCGTTATAAGGGCTACGAAGTTGATTATGTACGGAATATCACTGATATCGACGATAAAATTATTCATCGTGCGGCGTTGAATAATGAAAGCATCGATCAATTGACCTCTCGGATGATTGATGAAATGCATCAGGATTTCGATGAACTCAATATAGTGCGCCCTAATCTGGAACCGCGCGCCACCCAGCATATGGCGGATATCATCGAGCTGGTGGAAATATTGATTCGTAAAGACCACGCCTATCTGGCCTCCAATGGCGATGTCATGTTCGCGGTTGACACCGACCCGAATTACGGCGAGTTATCACGCCAGGATTTGCAGCAATTACAGGCCGGCGCACGGGTGGAAGTGGCGGATGTCAAACGCAATCCCATGGATTTCGTCTTATGGAAAATGTCCAAGCCGGGCGAGCCAAGCTGGCCGTCGCCGTGGGGACTGGGACGCCCAGGCTGGCACATTGAATGTTCGGCCATGAACTGCAAACAGCTTGGAAATCATTTTGATATTCACGGCGGCGGTTCGGATTTGATGTTCCCGCATCATGAAAACGAACTGGCCCAGTCCGGCTGCGCTCACGATGGTCCCTACGTCAATTACTGGATGCATTCCGGTATGGTCATGGTTGACCGGGAAAAGATGTCGAAATCGCTAAATAACTTTTTCACCGTGCGGGATGTTCTCAAATACTACGACGCCGAAACGGTGCGTTATTTCCTGATGTCGGGTCATTATCGCAGCCAGTTGAATTACAGCGAAGAAAACCTCAAGCAGGCCAGGTCGGCTCTTGAACGGTTGTATATCGCTTTGCGCGGTACCGACCCCGCGGTGAAACCGGCGGGCGGCGAACTCTTCCTGGCGCAGTTCGAAACGGCGATGGATGATGACTTCAATACGCCGGAAGCCTACTCGGCGTTATTCGAAATGGCTCGGGAAATCAACCGGTTGAAGGTGGAAGATCCGCAAGCCGCAGCTGGATTGGCGGCTGAATTGCGTCGGTTGGGCAATGTTCTCGGCCTGCTCTCACAAGATCCGGCACAATTCCTGCAAAATGGCGCTCAGACGGACGGTGACGAAACGGCGAACATTGAAGCCTTGATCAAACAACGCAACGATGCCCGTAAAGCCAAGGATTGGGCGCTGGCGGATGAAGCGCGCGCGAAATTAACCGCGCTGGGCATTGTCCTTGAGGACAGCGCACAAGGAACCATCTGGCGCCGTGGTTGAAAAATGCCGCCCTGAAAGCAGGCCGGGATTCTAAACACTGAAACCTGGCGGCTAAATACTCGCCCCCAGGTTGTTTCACTGAGTATTACCGCTGCTGTCGCGTTGCGCCACCAGCGGCGGATGAGCATGGCCTCAACGTGGCCTATTCGACCACTTTCACTATCTGCCCCAAAAATTCCACTTGCTGATTAAGCGTGATTTTACAACGCTTACGCGTTTCCATTACGCCATCCACCTTGACTTGCTGGCCGTTGATGGCGGTTTTAGCCGCCGCGCCGCTATGGCACCAGCCCTGGAATTTCATTAAATCACATAAAGCGATGTACGGATGACCTGCTAAAGAAAATTGTTCCATGGTTTTTTTTGCCGTTATTGAACTGCATCGTGAAAATCTTCACAGGCTTGCAAAGTGTTTTGTATCAGGGTAGCCACGGTCATCGGGCCGACGCCGCCCGGTACCGGCGTGATATAGGACGCTCGTTGCGAGGCAACGGCAAAATCCACATCGCCGACCAATTTGCCATTATCCAGACGGTTGATGCCGACATCCAGCACCACTGCCCCTGGTTTAATCCATTCACCGGCAATGATGCCGGGTTTGCCGACCGCAACGACCAGTATATCGGCGTATTGGATATGCCGCTGTAAATCGCTGGTGAAACGGTGCGTCACCGTTACGGTACAGCCGGCCAGCAGCAATTCCATGCTCATGGGGCGGCCGACGATATTTGACGCGCCCACCACCACGGCATTTGCGCCGTACATTTCTATTTTGTAACGTTCCAGCAGCGTGATGATCCCCTTGGGGGTACATGGCCGCAATAACGGCGCGCGCTGGCACAAACGTCCGACATTGTAAGGATGAAAACCATCGACATCCTTGTCCGTGGCGATACGCTCAAGGACATTGATGTTGTCCATGCCCGGCGGCAACGGTAATTGCACCAGAATGCCGTCAATCTCCTGGTCAGCGTTTAACCGATCGATGAGCGCGAGCAATTCTGCTTCGCTGGTGGAAGACGGCAGATTGTAGGAGCGTGAAACAAAGCCAACGTCTTCACAGGCTTTGCGTTTATTGGCGACATAAATTTGCGACGCGGGATTTTCCCCCACCAATACCACCGCCAGTCCTGGTGCACGTTTCCCTGCGCTCAGACGTTCTTTTACCCGTGCGGCAACTTCGCTCCTGACCTGCTGAGCAATCGACTTGCCATCAATAAGTTTTGCTACCATCGCAATCGCTAGTCCATCAGTTAAACTTGCTGAGATGGGGCTATTTTGGCAGAAGCGCGGCCCGCTGTCAGGCACTGAATGCAATCCTTTTGTTTATCAACCGAACAGTTGGCATAAAAGCCATTGACTCGACCGGCCCGCTACGTATAATCCAAACCGCATAAACCGGCGTCACTGCCGTCGTGCGCCCTTAGCTCAGTTGGATAGAGCAACGGCCTTCTAAGCCGTAGGTCACTGGTTCGAGTCCAGTAGGGCGTACCATTTTTGTTCGAATACTCGCATGGCTCCATGTGGTTTTTATCCTAGTGATTGTCAGTAACACTACCTCTTCAATAAACCCGGTGGCATTCATTACTGCCAGCGGCTCCAGACCGATAGCAAGCATTTTACGGGCAATTTCGCTGCGGGTTTCATTTCGTCCTCGTTCGAGGCCTTTCTGCATCCCTTTTTGTTCCAGGTATTCTGCAATGGTCATGACTTCCTCCCGATAATGCTGCGCACTTTCCGATAGATGTCGCGCAGGCCAACCTTTCATCCTCGAGCTATTTCTTTGCGCGCCAATTCAGCGAGAAAGGCCGATCGGTTTTTATAATGCCCATTTGTTTGAATGTAGCGATCAATAGCTGTAATCAGATTACCAGGCATGGTCAAATTGAACTTGATGGCTCTCGTTTCGTACTTGGTCGGGTCGAGTTCAACAAAACCTAAAAATCCATCATCTTCCGCGAGTCGTTCATCGTGTATATAGGTTGCTGGGTCGGCAGGCGCGGGAATGTGGTTTCCTTTCTCAGTCAAGGCTTCGGCATGAACCCCGAACGCTTTTTCAGCGTCCCGGATGGCATCTTCCAACGTATCACCAGCGAAAAAACAACCAGGAATGTCGGGAAAATAACCATCATATTCATTGCTTGTGGTGCAAAAGATGAAAACCGGATAAATCATAATGACCTCGCCTGTAAGACTATCGCAAGTTGAAAATCGTTATTCAGAGCAGCTTGTGCTGCTCACTAAGTTAGATAACATCGAGTCCCGCTATCTTTTTGACTTGCCGCAATACACCCTTTGAGGTTTCTTTACGGGGATGCGGAATAGTAATGATTTCTCTTAACCCTATCTTTTCAAGCGTTATATGGCTGGTCGCTTTTTGTTTCCTTTCAATCCATCCATGTTTAACTAATAGCTTGATTAACTTAGTGCTATCCATCGCGATTCCATCATATCTCCATGTGGGTATAATACCCACGTGATAATGTTAGGTCAATGCCAATATGGGTGTTATACCCATAATGATATGAAGGGTGAACGGAAAAGTCCGGTGGATTGAAATAGAGGAATATAACGTTGCTTGTGTTTGCCATCATTCACGCGTTAACGTCATGACTGGCCGGGTCTTAACGACCCGGCCGGCCAACTAAATCCTGGCCTGCGGCAGTGCATGATTAACTCCGCTATTGATGCCAGCGACTGGCAGTGGCGGATGTTGCTCACTAAGCGTCGTGCGGCCATGCGCCGCCTGCGCCAGCAGGGCGATGCCGGTTTCTATCTGATTTGGCCGAATGGCGTGAAAACCGAGGCGGAAATAGTTGGCGGGGATGGTATTTCCAAGAAAATGCGAATGACCGGGCTCTATCAGAACGCCGGCATAGGCGGCGCGCCAGGCTAAATGTTCGGTGTCGATATGCTCCGGCATACGTACCCAGAATGCGTTGGCGTGATTGCTGCCCGGGCTGCGTTGCGCTTCCGGTAACCAGCGATTGAGCGCCCGATTGACGCTGGCCCAACGCATCGCGGAATCCTCCCGATAGCGTTTCAAATAGGATTCGTAGTAACCCAGCGCCAGAAATTGCGCCATCTGGTAGGCAATAGTGGTGGGGGGATGCCGGTACATCAGCCGCCGCAACGGGCGGAGTTCATCAATCAGTTCCGCCGGCGCCACCAGATAACCTAACCGTAGGCCAGGGGACAGGGCTTTGGACAAGCTGCTGACATAAATAACCCGCCCATCGGCGTCGCTGGCTTTGAGCGCCGCCTGCGGGTAGGGATCGAAATTGGTTTCTGAATCGTAGTCATCTTCAATAATGATCTGATCATGTGCCCGGGCGAAGGCCAGCAGCTCGCCGCGCCGCGCGGTGCTCATACTGATGCCGGTGGGCACCTGGTGGCTTGGGGTCACATAATAGTAGTCGCAGTCCACTGATTGCTCACCCAGACGCACGCCTTCATCGTCCAGCTCATGCGGTACGATGGTGCTGCCCTGCAGGGAGAAGGCGTTGATGGCCTCACGAAACATCGGATTTTCCACGCCGACCCGGGTGTGTTGGTTAAACAGCAGGCGGGCCAGCATATAGAGCGCATTTTGCGATCCCAAGGTGATCAGAATTTCTTCGCTGCGGGCGATAATTCCGCGTTTGGGCAGTACGCGCTGGCGAATTTGTTCAATCAATTCCGGCACATCCTGATCAATCTGATCGCGCAGCCAGTTCTGATCATGCTGATAGCTATTGACCTTGCGGGTCACTTCGCGCCACTGCTCCATTGGGAAACGGGTGGTATCGGGTTGCCCGTAAATAAAGGGATAGGGGTAGTTCATCCAACGCGCCGGCTTAAGACTGGCGAGGTAATTGCTGGGGCAGAGCTTGAAGCGTTTGCTCCATTCTGGTGCTTGATGACCGTTTTGCTCGGTTTGCCGCTCGGGCGCGCAGTTCTGGGGTTGTTGCCAAGCCGGGTGCAGGTAATAGCCGCTGCGCGGCCGGCTGATAAGATAGTTGTCTTCTAACAGGCTTTCATAAACCAGCGCAACGGTATTGCGGGAAATTCTCAGTTGCAACGCCAGCTTACGACAGGAAGGCAGCGGCTCTTCCGCCGGGAAAACGCCCGCCAGAATGGCGGCCACCAGTCCCTCGCGCAGCTGATCCTGCAGGCTCTTGTCGGCCACGAAATCAATATGCAGACGGTGAAGGATCATGCCAGTCCCTCCTGATTAACTAAGCCATAGGGAAAAGAGCACGCAATTATCATGCCGGGATGGCGGAGTGTGGCAATGCCGTAATGCTGCAATGCCGGCAACGGGTATGTTGGAATGACGTTGTGGCGAAATACGAAATCGGGTCGGCGAAATATGCAATGGCGGTCGGCGATGGTGAAACACGGCAGATGAGGCCGTCGGCGATCCTTCCCCGGCGGTCTCTGGCGTTATCAGTCCCGATCAATGGCGAACGATGACCAGGCCTGGCGTACCGGCATGACTTCCACCCGGTTGATGTTCATATGGTCCGGCAACGTGGCGATATAAAAAATCTGCTGGGCGATATCCTCGGCGGTCAACGGCGTGGTGCCGCGATAGAGTTTATCCGACGCCGCCGCATCGCCTTTGGTGCGAATCAGGGTGAATTCGGTCTCGGCGATACCCGGCGCCAGATCGGTCACGCGTACGCCGGTGCCCTGTAAATCGCAGCGCAGGTTGTAGCTGAACTGTTTGACGAACGCCTTGGAGGCGCCATAAACATGGCTGCCAGGGTAGGGCCATTGGCCGGCGATGGACCCGATATTGATGATGCTGGCGCCGGCGCCGGTGGCAATCAGCGTCGGTAATAAAGCATGCGTGACGTTGACCAGGCCGGTGACATTGGTATCGATCATGGTATGCCAGTCTTCCAGCGCCACCTGTTGGGCCGGCAACGGCGACAGCGCCAGGCCGGCATTATTGACCAGCGTTTTGATTTCGCGAAATCCGGCCGGTAGCCTGGCGACCAGCGCCTGCACCGCGGCGCTATCGCGCACGTCCAGGGTGGCGAACCATACCGGCGACTGGCCGCTGAGTTCATCAGCCAGGGATTGCAGCCTTTCGCCGCGTCGCCCGGTGAGCACGACTGACCAGCCCGCGGCTGAGAAAACGCGTGCGGCTGCGCGGCCAAAACCGGAAGTGGCGCCGGTGATAAATACGGTATTTGTCATTTTACAATCCTTATGCATGTCTGCGATTTTCCCCATAGTACGAAGCGCCGCGCCGCGCCCATAGGGCCAGTTAGCCGACAGGTGCGGGACAGCCCGAATCCCGTCGCCGCCATCTGGCTCGGGGTTATCCGCAAACTGGCTCTATCGGCGCGGCGTAATTTGTCCCTAGTCTGGGGTTAACCGGGTGAACGGCGCGCCATTCAGGTTCGACCGTTCGGTAAGACAGCATTTTAGAGGACAGATAAACATGGCTCCGATGACCCATCAGGCTTCAGGACTGACCAACGATGACGTGCGTCAGCTGGATAAATCGTTTGTGTTTCACTCATGGTCGGCGCAAGGCGGTCTGGATCCGCTGGTGATCGCCGGTGGCGAGGGTTGCCGGTTATGGGATTATGACGGTAAGACCTATCTGGATTTCAGCAGCCAACTGGTGAATGCCAATTTTGGCTATCAGCATCCTAAAGTCGTGGCCGCCATCAAGGCTCAGGCCGATCAACTGGTGACCATCGCCCCGGCGACCGCCAACCTGGCCCGCGGCGAGGCCGCCAAACGCATCATCGAGCGCGCTCCGGCGGGGTTCAATAAAGTCTTCTTCACCAACGCCGGCGCGGACGCCAACGAAAACGCCATACGGCTCGCGCGGCTCTATACCGGTCGCGACAAAATCCTGTCGGCCTACCGTTCCTATCATGGCAACACCGGCAGCGCTATTTGCGCCACCGGCGACTGGCGCCGCCAGCCCAATGAATACTCGCGCGGCCATGTGCATTTTTATACCCCTTACGCTTATCGCAGCGAATTCATGGCCACCAATGAGGAAGAAGAATGTGAACGCGCCCTGTTCCATCTTCGCCGCATTATTGAAGGCGAGGGTGCGGGCACCATTGCCGCCATTATGCTGGAAACCATCCCCGGCACCGCCGGCGTTTTGCTGCCGCCAGCCGGCTATTTACCGGGAGTAAGGGCGCTGGCCGACGAGTATGGCATTTTACTGATTCTTGATGAGGTGATGGTGGGCTTCGGCCGCACCGGTAGCTGGTTCGCCTTCGAGCACTACGGCGTCGTGCCGGATCTCATTACTTTCGCCAAAGGGGTCACTGCCGGTTATGTTCCGGCCGGCGGCGTGATCATTCCCCGGGCGATCGCCGAGTATTTCAATGATCGGCTGTTCCCCGGCGGTCTGACCTATTCCGGACATCCGCTGGCTATGGCGGCCATCGTCGCCACTATCGACGCCATGACTGAAGAGCATGTGTGTGAAAACGCCGCCGCCATTGGCGAGAAAGTGCTCGCGCCCGGCTTAAAGGCATTGCAGGAAAAGTATGAGCTGATTGGCGAAGTGCGGGGCACCGGGGTGTTCCATGCCATCGAATTAGTCAGTGATCGGCGTACGCGTCAGCCGGTGCCGGCGGCGGTAATGGGCCGATTCAAGAAACAACTGCTGGCGGCCGGTCTGCTGCCGTTTGTCGCCGAAAATCGGCTGCATGTGGTGCCGCCTTGCATTATCACAGAGGACGAGGCGCGCCAGGGGCTGGCGATCATCGATCAGGCGCTTGCCGGCCTGACGTTGTCCTGAGTGGTTTACCCGGTTGGCGTGTTAACGCCAACCGTCGGTATCGGGGCTGATGCGTTATCGTCCCCGATACCATGAATTATAACATTACACATATTACGGTTATTGCCCCATTGCAAGGCGAAAAAATCATCAGGTTGCACCAAAATAGTCGCCATCATCGCTAATTTTTCAGTAAATCATCAGTAAATAACCGCCAACGTGCCTGCTTACAACTCTTTGCCATAATTGGCACGAAACTGGCATGAGTTGGTGTGAAAACCTAACCATGTGGTCAGAAAATCCTGAAGTAAGGGAAGGGGACATGAATAAATTGGCTTATGCAGACGAACCGGAGCGCGCGATTGCTCGTCCGGTACCGGTGGTCACCCGCCCGGCCATAGTGGTGCGTGACACTAATGTTATCTATCCCGCGCTTGACCACCCGGTGCAGGCGCTCAAGAACATCAACCTGACCGTCCGCCAGGGTGAATTTATCTCTCTGATCGGGCCATCGGGATGCGGCAAGACCACGTTGCTGCGCATTATCGCCGATTTGGAGCCGATCACCTCTGGAGAGGTGTTGGTTAACGATATGACGCCCAGCGAGGCGCGTCAGGCCGGCGCCTATGGCTATGTATTCCAGGCGCCGGTGTTGCTGCCCTGGCGCACGGTGCTTGCCAACGTCATGTTGCCGTTGCAAATCCAGGGCAAGCCGGCATTGCTGTGCGAGGAGATTGCCCGTGAGCAGTTAGCCCGCGTGGGTTTGAACGGTTTTGAGAAAAAATTCCCATGGCAATTGTCCGGCGGGATGCAGCAACGCGCTTCCATCGCCCGCGCCCTGGGTTTCGCGCCCAAAATTCTGATGATGGATGAGCCGTTCGGCGCGTTGGACGAATTAACGCGAGACAACCTCAATCAGCAGTTGCGTGATTTGTGGGCCGAAGAACAACGCACCGTGGTGTTTGTCACTCACTCCATCGCCGAAGCAGTCTATCTGTCTACCCGCATCGTGGTGATGTCGCCAAGGCCGGGCCGCATTCTCAAAGTGATTGATTCGACGTTGCCCCATGAACGGTCATTCGCATTGCGCGATTCGCCGGAATTTATCCGTTTGGCGCAGGAAGTGCGTGAAGCGCTGGTGGAGGGCCATGTATGACATTGACGTTACGCTACCATGCCGTACCGGTGTCTGTGGTGGCCGCCGCCGGTCTACTGTGCTGGTATGTTTTGGCGATAGCGCTCAACGCCAACGGCGCCATTGAGCGCACTCTGGACCCGCGGGGCGCCTGGAGCGCCTGGGATCTCGTCACCACCAGCCTCAATATGTCCAGGCCGGTGCTGCCGGCGCCGCATCAGATTATCATGGAAATCTGGACCAGCCTGACCCACTACCCGGTCACGTCGCCACGCAATTTACTGCTGCATACCTGGGTCACCGCCAGCGCCGCCTTGACCGGTTTTGTCCTGGGCGTGGCGCTGGGGCTGGTGCTGGCGGTGTGCATCGTCCATTCGCGTAGCCTGGACAAGGCACTGCTGCCATGGATTGTCGCCTCCCAAACCGTACCGGTACTGGCCATTGCGCCTATCGTATTGATTATTCTCGGCAGCCTGGGCATTACCGGGTTATTGCCCAAAGCCTTCATTGCCATGTATCTGTGTTTCTTTCCGGTCACCATTGCCGCGGTGCAAGGGTTGCGCGCGCCGCAAAAGTTGGAAATGGAACTGGTGCATACCTATGCCGCCAGTCGTATCGACACGTTCTGGATGGTGCGTTTGCCCTCGGCGCTGCCCTATTTGTTCCCGGCGTTCCGCGTGGCAATCGCCGGCGGTCTGGTGGGCACCATGGTGGCCGAATTGCCAACCGGCGCCCAGGCCGGTCTGGGGGCGCGGTTGCTTACCGGTTCATATTATGGCAATACGCTGCAGATTTGGGCGGCGTTGGTTATGGCTTCGCTGCTGGGCATGGCGTTGACCGGTCTGGTCAGTTTGATGGAATACGGCGTCATGCGTCGCCACAAGGGAGGACGTTAAATGCGTAATACTTGTCCAGGTGGTCTCGCGTCATTGATGGCGCTGGTGCTGATGCTACTGGCATTGAGTCAGTTCGGCGCGGTTGCGGGTCATGGTGTGGTGGATGTTCTGTTGCTGGCGGCGGCGTTGTTCTCCATGCGTTTTCCCCGCGAGCCGGTGGCGCTGGGCGTGTTGATTATCTGGACGCTGTTGATGGCCGTGTTGTTGATGCGGCCGGCGGCTTTCGGGCAAAACGGCTCGCAATTCTGGCTGGCGGTATCGGCATTGGCATTGCTGGCGGTGGTCAGCGTACAGCGGCTGGCGGCGCTGGCTCGACCCCTGCTGCCGGCAAGCGTGGTGGCCGGGCTGTTTGGCCTATGGATCCTCTACTTCTGGCAGTTGCTGGTGACCGCCTTCGCCGTGCCGCAGGTACTGTTGCCCGCGCCCTTGGATATTGCCCGTGCGATGTACGACAACGGCTGGATATTGGCCGGGGACTTCGTGCAGACGGTAATGAAATCGGTATTGATTGGTTATCTGCTGGGCAGCGGCCTGGGCATTATCGTCGGTTTGCTTATCGACCGGATGCCGTTTTTACAGCGCGGTCTGCTGCCGCTGGCCAATTTGACCAGCACCATTCCATTGGTGGGCGTGGCGCCGATTGCGGTGATGTGGTTCGGGTTCGATTGGCCGTCCAAGGCGGCGGTGATTGTGCTGGTGACCTTCTTTCCGGCCCTGGTCAGTACGCTGGCGGGTCTGGCCGCCAGCGGCAAGCTCGAACAGGAGTTGATGTACTGCTATGCCGCTACGCCCGGCCGCACTTTATGGGTGCTGCGGTTGCCGGTGGCGCTGCCCTATATTTTCAATGCGTTAAAGGTTAATGCGACATTGGCTTTGATCAGCGCCATCGTCGCGGAATATTTCGGCTCGCCGACCGCCGGTCTGGGCTTTCGCATCTCCACCGAAGCCGCACGGATGCATATGTCCATTGTGTGGGGTGCGATTGTGGTGGCTTCGGTAGTGGGGTCGGGCGTCTATGCCATCCTGGCGCGCCTGGATCGGCGGGTCAATTTCTGGCACCCCTCGGTGAGGGGAGAGTGAAGGGGATAACCGCGGCCACAAGCAGGCGGCGTCATTGTCATGGCTTTGGGCGGCGTCAAGTCGCCACGTTGAAAATTACAAAATAAACAGAGGAAATCCGATGAAGAAATTGTTTTCGTGGCGCACCTCGCTGGCCGCAGCCACTCTGGTCTTTTCCCTCGGCGCCGCAGCGGCGGAAGATGTCACCTTGCAACTGAAATGGTTGCCGCAGGCGCAGTTTGCCGGTTACTACGTGGCTCAAGCCAAAGGTTATTACAAGGATGCCGGCCTGAATGTCACCATCAAACCGGGGGGCACCGACATCTCGCCGGTACAGGTTATCGCCGGCAACTCCGCCGATGTGATCGTCGACTGGATGCCGGACGCATTGGCTGCCCGTGAATCCGGCGTGCCGCTGGTCAATATCGCTCAGATATACGACCGGTCGGGCATGATGTTGACCTGTCGCAAGTCCAGCGGGGTCGCTACGCCGGCGGACTTGAAAGGGAAAACGCTGGGCGTGTGGTTCGGCGGCAACGAATACCCGTTCTTCAATTGGATGAATCGGCTTGGCTATAAGCCGGGCGTGGATATCAAGGTGCTCAAGCAGGGTTTCAACGTCGATCCGCTGTTGCAAAAACAGGCCGCCTGTATCTCCACCATGAACTATAACGAATATTGGCAGTTGATTGACGCAGGTATGAAGAAAGATGATCTCGTGACATTCTTCTATGAGGATCAGGGCGTTTCGACGCTGGAAGATGGGCTCTATGTGCTTGCGCCGAAACTTAAGGATCCGGCGTTCGTCGCCAAAATGGCCAAGTTCCTGCATGCGACGTATCGTGGTTGGCAGGAAGCGGTGAAAAACCCGGCTGAAGCGGCGCAGATCGTGGTGGATCAAGATACCTCCGGCGCCGCCACGGTGGAAATTCAGCAGCGTCAGATGGAAAACGTCGCCAAGCTTATCACCAATGTGAATACTCCGCGCATTGGCTACCTGGACCCGGCATCTTACCGGCGTACGGTGGATGTTCTGCTCAAGGGCGGCAGTACTCCGGTCATCAAAAAAGATCCGGGCGACAGCGCCATGAGCCATGTGATATGGGACGACGCGGCCAAGATCAAATAAACGGCCGGCGCCGACAGCAGCTTATCGGCTAAGTCATCACCTACCCGCCGCTTCATGAGCGGCGGGCATTGCTATAAGGGGCAGCAAAACATTATGTCTCCATCGACTTCCCAACGATCAATCGCGGCCATTCCGCCAGAAGCGGCAGCGGATACGGGCCAGCGCGTCATTTTGCTGGACGGGGCGGAGGGCGGCGCGGGTAAGGGCCGGATCCGACTTGACAATGAAGCGGCCATCTTGCTGGCGGCGGAGCGCGCTTTCGCGGCTCATGGTTTCAAAGGCGCCACCATGGCGATAATCGCCGAAGAAGCGCAATTGCCCAAACCGAATATTCATTACTACTTCAGCAACAAGCAGACATTGTACCTTACGGTATTAAACCGCATCTTGCGCGACTGGTTGTCGCCCATGGATTATTTTCACCCGGCGGCGTGTCCCCGTACCGCCATAGAACGCTATGTGCGTCAGAAGATGGCGTTTACCTTCGCCCGGCCCGATGCCTCGAAAATGTTCGCCAACGAAATTCTGCATGGCGCGCCGGTGGCGTTGCCGCTGCTCAATACCACCCTGCGCAAGCTGGTCATAAGCAAAGCGGCGGTCATCGACGGCTGGATAGCCCAGGGAAAGATCCGTCCGCTCGACAGTACCCATCTGTTCTTTACCATTTGGGCCATGACGCAAACCTATGCCGACTTCGATACCCAGATTGCCGCTGTGCTGGGTTGCCGGACTTTAGACGCGCAGGCTCAAGAACGCGCCACCCATCATGTGCTTTCCGCCGTATTTCGCATTTGTGGACTGGACAACGACGACACTTCCGCATAATCCCCGCTCGCACCAAACCGCATCGATCAAAATAGTGCGGCGAACATCGTCGATAATGGTGCAACTTGCACCAAAATGATCGTTAAAATCCCTTAAAGCTTCATAGATTGATCTTATTTTCCGATCGAGATCCTTGATTGGCGGGCGCTGACGATTTTTTGCCGGGATGGCACATAAATCGCATGGATAAGAATGAAAAACTAACCATATGGTCAGGATTTGGCGACGCGCAGGCTGGAACGACGCGTCACCCTTTTATTTTCCACTGGAGAGCAACCATGAGCCATCTCAAGCCTCGCGAACATGGCAGTGAAAGGGGCAACCACGCGTTGCCGCCGTTCCGTTGCCTTGAGTTTTACGCCGGCATCAGACAGGAGAACGACGCATGACAACCCCCCACTCGAATTGTATCCCTGCGTCCGGCATCGTGGCTGGCCGGTTAAGCCCCGAGCAGTATGCGGAAAACTTCAGCGACGCCGCGCCTCCCCTGAAAGATACCGAGGCGGTGATAGAAGCCGAGCGTTGTTACTATTGTCACGACGCGCCCTGCATCCGGGCTTGCCCGGCGGATATCAATATTCCGAGTTTTATTCATCGCATTGCCCAGGATAATCTGCGCGGCGCGGCCGAAGCCATTTTGAGCGAAAACCCCCTGGGTGGCATGTGCGCCCGTGTTTGCCCTACTGAAACGCTGTGCGAGCAGGCCTGCGTGCGTAATACGCAAGATAGCAGGCCGGTCAAAATCGGTCTTTTGCAGCGTTACGCCACCGATCATCTTATGAATCATCCTGGCAGGCCGTTGTTCGAACGCCAGTCGCCCACCGGCAAACGCGTCGCTATTATCGGCGCCGGCCCGGCCGGGTTAACGGTGGCGCACCGATTGGCGCAGCGCGGCCATGACGCGGTGATTTTCGATGCGCGCCCAAAAGCCGGCGGCTTGAATGAATATGGGCTGGCCGCATACAAGACCACCGACGGTTTCGCCCAGCGGGAAATCGAGTGGCTGCTATCCATTGGCGGTATTGAACTGCGCCTGGGTCAGCGGTTGGGATCGGATTTCACCCTTGACCAGTTGCGCCGCGATTATGACGCGGTATTCCTGGGACTGGGTCTGGCCGGGTTTAATGCCCTGGATCTGGCGGGCGATCAGGCGCAAGGGGTTATGGAAGCGGTGGATTTCATTGCCGGTCTGCGGCAGGCGGCGGATTTCGCCGAGGTGCCGGTGGGACGAAATGTGGTGGTGATCGGCGGCGGTATGACCGCCGTAGATGCCGCGGTACAGGCGCGCAAGCTGGGCGCCCGTCGGGTGACCATGGCCTACCGCCGCGGCGAACATGATATGAAGGCGTCGGAATATGAACGGGAACTGGCCAGGCGAAATGGCGTACATATCCTGTTCTGGGCGAAACCCATCCAAATCCACAGCGAACAGGGTCGTGTCACCGCCCTGAGCTTCAGGTTGAGCGAACCCGCGACGGGACAAGACCGTTCGGATGTTACCGACGAAATTCTGACGCTGCCCGCGGATATGGTGCTCAAGGCCATCGGCCAAAGTTACCTGCCCCTGTCGGCAGGAACGGATTCCCTGGCGCTGGCCCAGGGCCGCATCGCCATTGACAGCCAGGGGCGCACGTCGCTGCCGGGCGTCTGGGCCGGCGGTGACTGTTGCGCCGGTGGATTGGATCTGACGGTTGATGCGGTACGCGACGGCAAGATAGCCGCCCGCGCCATCGACATTGCACTCAGTGAGTCTGCGGGTTCCGACGCTGCCTGGACCTGCGAGAAGGAGTACCTTCATGGCTGATCTCAGCACTAATTTTCTTGGCATCAAAAGCCCCAATCCCTTCTGGCTGGCCTCCGCGCCGCCTACCGACAAAGAGTATAACGTGGTCCGCGCGTTCGAAGCCGGCTGGGGCGGCGTGGTATGGAAAACCCTCGGCCTGGATCCCCATGTGGTGAATGTCAGCGGTCCGCGTTACGGCACTTTGCTCGGCGCCGACCGCCGGGTGTTGGGATTAAACAATATTGAGTTGATCACCGACCGTTCGCTGGCCGTCAATTTGGAGGAGATCGCCCGCGTCAAGCGCAACTGGCCCGATCGGGCGGTGGTGGTGTCCATTATGGTGCCTTGCGAAGAGGATGCCTGGAAAAGCATTCTGCCGCAGGTGGAACAGACCGGCGCCGATGGTATTGAACTGAATTTCGGCTGCCCGCACGGCATGAGCGAACGCGGCATGGGCGCCGCGGTCGGTCAGGTGCCGGAATATATCGAGCAGGTCACTCGCTGGTGCAAGCAATATTGCCGGCTGCCGGTGATCGTCAAACTAACGCCCAACATCAGCGATATTCGCTACCCGGCGCGAGCGGCGCTGCGGGGCGGCGGCGATGCGGTGTCGCTTATCAACACCATTAACTCGGTGATGGGGGTTGATCTCGAACATATGACCATTCATCCCCATACCGGCGATAAAGGCTCGCACGGCGGCTATTGCGGTCCGGCGGTAAAACCCATTGCCCTCAATATGGTGGCGGAAATCGCCCGGGACCCGGAAACCGCCGGCTTGCCCATGTCCGGCATCGGCGGTATCGGCACCTGGCGCGACGCGGCGGAGTTCATCGCGCTGGGTTGCGGCACCATACAGGTCTGTACCGCGGTGATGGTGCATGGTTTCCAGATTGTGGGCGATATGATAAGCGGCCTGAGCAATTTTATGGATAGCCAGGGCTATCGCACATTGGAAGATTTTCGCGGTCGTGCGGTGGGTACGGTGACCGACTGGCGTTTCCTCAATCTCAATCATGTGGACAAGGCCGTTATCGATCAATCGCTGTGTATCAAGTGCGGCCGTTGTCACCTGGCCTGCGAGGATACTTCCCATCAGGCTATTACGGCGACCAAGGACGGACAACGGCATTATGAAGTGAAAGAAGACGAGTGCGTTGGCTGCAATCTGTGCGTTTCCATCTGTCCGGTAGCGGACTGCATCTCCATGCGCAGCTTGCAGCCCGGCGAGGTGGATCTGCGTACCGGTAAAACGGTCAGCGGTGAATACGCCAACTGGACCACCCATCCCAACAACCCGATGGCCACCGTTGCCGTCAACGATGCGGTCTGATGGCGATGTAACCAGGCCGCCGGACAACATGGGCGGTCGCGATAATCAAGGGGAACAGGCATGAGCAATAGTGTATTGATTAGGGGTGGTACGGTGGTTAACGCCGACCGGGAATTTCTGGGCGATGTGTTGTGCCGTGATGGCCTGATCGTCGCCGTGGGTGATAACGCCGCTGAACTGGCTCCCGCCGACGCTGAAGTGATTGATGCCGGCGGCCAGTATGTTATGCCGGGCGGCATCGATCCGCACACTCACATGAACTTTCCTTTCATGGGCACGGTGACCGTGGACGATTTCTACAGCGGGACCTCGGCGGCGCTGGCCGGCGGGACCACCACCATCATCGATTTCGTCATACCCAACCCGCAGCAGTCGTTGATGGAAGCTTACCGCAACTGGCGCGGCTGGGCGGAGAAAGCCGCTTGTGATTACAGTTTCCATGTCGCCATCACCTGGTGGGATGAGACAGTGCATCGGGACATGGGGACGCTGGTGCGCGAAGAAGGCGTCAATAGTTTCAAGCATTTCATGGCGTATAAGAACGCTATCATGTGCGACGACGAAACCCTGGTGAACAGCTTCAAACGATCGCTGGAACTCGGCGCAATGCCGACGGTACATGCCGAGAACGGCGAGATGGTCTACCTGCTGCAACGCGAAATGGCGGCTAAAGGTATTACCGGACCGGAAGGGCATCCCTTGTCCCGGCCCACCACGGTGGAAGGCGAAGCGGCCCAGCGTGCCATCGCCATCGCCAATGTCATGAACGTCCCCGTATATGTGGTGCATGTTTCCTGCGAGGAATCAGCGCAGGCCATCGCCGTGGCGCGGTCGCGCGGCCAGCGGGTTTATGGCGAAGTGCTGGCCGGCCATCTGGTCATTGACGACAGCGTCTATCGCGACCCCGATTTTGTCCATGCCGCCGCCCATGTTATGAGCCCGCCGTTCAGGCCGAAGAGCAATCAGGAAGCGCTATGGCATGGGTTGCAATCCGGCCAGTTACATACCACCGCCACCGATCACTGCACCTTCTGCGCCGAACAGAAAGCCGCCGGCCGGAATGATTTCACCAAGATTCCCAACGGTTGCGGCGGAGTGGAAGAGCGCTTGATGGTGATCTGGGATGCCGGTGTCAATACCGGTCGCCTGACGCCCAGTGAGTTTGTCGCCATTACCTCGGCCAATACCGCCAAACTGTTTAATATCTATCCGCGCAAAGGACGTATCGAGGCGGGCGCCGATGCCGATCTGGTGGTGTGGGACCCGCAAGGCAGTAAAACCCTGTCAGCCAAGACCCATCATTCCAAAAACGACTTTAATGTGTTTGAGGGACGCACCGTGAAAGGTATTCCGCGCTACACCCTGAGCCAGGGCCGTGTCGTCTGGGCGGATGGCGAATTGCGGGCGGTGGCCGGGCAGGGGCGTTATATCAAACGGCCCGCGTTCGGCGCGAATTTCAGCGCCTGCGCACTGCGGGCCAGCCTGAATGCGCCTACCGCGGTGGCGCGCTGAGGCAGGTTTCTTCCGGCCGACCCGGCGGCTATTGCCGGCGGGCTACCGGCCTTACTGTGATTAACCGGGTGAGCTACGGTCTGCGAGGCCATCTACCCGGACCCGAAGAGGACTACGGTATATGACTAGCGAAGTGTTATCTGCAACGGTAAATTCCACGGATATCGGCGCACTGCGCATCAATGGCGAGCGGCTTTGGCAATCGCTGATGGATCTGGCGGTGATTGGCGCGACGCCGAAAGGCGGATGTTGCCGGCTGACGCTCACCGATCTCGATCGGCAAGGTCGCGACCTGCTGATCGGCTGGGGCAAAGCCGCCGGCCTGACGGTGACCATCGATAAAATCGGCAATATCTTTATGCGCCGTCCCGGGCGCAATAATGACTTGCCGCCCATTGTCGCCGGCAGCCACATCGATACCCAGCCCACCGGCGGCAAGTTCGACGGCAACTTCGGTGTGTTATCGGCGCTGGAAATGGTGCGCACGCTCAATGACTATAAGATAGAAACCGAAGCGCCGGTGGAAGTGGCTTCCTGGACCAACGAAGAAGGTTCGCGTTTCGTCCCTGTAATGATGGGTTCAGGGGTGTTTGCCGGGGTTTTCCCGTTGGAGTATGCCTACGCCGCCACGGATGTGGATGGCAAGTCCGTACAGGCGGAGCTGGAGAAGATTGGCTATGTAGGACCGCAGGAACCGGGAGACCACCCCATGGGCGCCTATTTTGAGGCGCATATCGAACAAGGGCCGGTGCTTGAAGCGAAAAATATCACCATCGGCGTGGTGCAGGCGGTATTGGGCATCCGCTGGTATGACTGTGTGGTGACCGGCCAGGAATCCCATGCCGGATCGATGCCGATGAATATGCGTAAGGACGCGGTGCAGGTAGCCAGCCGGGTTATGCAGGAAGTGGTGGCCATTGCCAATCGCTTTGAACATGGACGCGGCACGGTGGGTATGGTCCAGGTCTATCCCAACAGCCGCAATGTGGTGCCGGGTATGGTGAAATTCTCTATAGATCTGCGCAATCTGACCGATGCGCTGGTGGATGAAATGGATGTCGCTATCCGGCAGTTTGCCCGGCAACTGGCGGCGGAAACCGGTCTGGACATCGATATTACCCAGGTATCGAGATATCTGGCCGCGCCGTTCCATCCGGACTGCAAGTCCGCGGTGGCGCGCGCCGCCGATCTGCTGGGGTATTCTCGTATGGACATTGTCTCCGGCGCCGGCCATGACGCGGTCTATATGAGTAACCTGACGCCCACCGGCATGATCTTTATTCCCAGCAAGGATGGCATCAGCCATAACGAGATTGAATACTCGTCACCCGAGCATGTCACCGCCGGCGGCAATGTATTGTTGCATGCTGTGCTGGAAAAAGCCGGCGTGGCGGCACAGGGTTAAACGACTGCCGTTATGGAAAAAAAGGGGGGCGTCGCATCCGGCGACGTACCCCTATCACCTGATCAGGCAATCTTGTCGATGTAAAAATCACATCGGGTTTT